>Ga0315550_1002872_pt1 | contig 10460 bp, 9 predicted proteins | sample SalMarSW160190MG_2_FD_203100 | JGI IMG/M metagenome (GOLD analysis project Ga0315550, IMG submission 203100) | Salt marsh sediment microbial communities from the Plum Island Ecosystem LTER, Massachusetts, United States - Salt Marsh Sediment SW1601-90 ... | reverse complement strand
CTATGCGTCCGCGCACGCCTATGTCATGACCAAACACCAGGATCCGTGCCCCAATGCGGTGTTGGAAGCCCTGGCCTGCGGGTTGCCGGTTCTCTATTCCAACACCGGCGGTGTCCCGGAATTGGTCGGCACCGAGGCCGGCATCGCCCTGGAGTGCAAAGCGGATTGGGAGCGTCCCCACGTGCCGTCGACGCGCGATATTGCCGATGGCATGTTCCGCATCGCCGAGCATGCCGGTGAAATGTCCGCCGCCGCCAGAGCGCGCGCCGTATCGCGTTTCGATATACGCCACTGGCTGAACCGTCACGACCAGATATTCTGCCAGCTCCTGCAGCAGCGGAGATGATGGCGGTGCGCAAGGCCCTGCTGCTCAAACTTGCCACGCTGATCGCGCGGATCTACGGGCTCATTCCATTCCGGTTACGTGAAACACTGATCTTCGGGCAGTTCATTCTTGAGTCGCGTACGGGACCTCCGGCAAACGCGCTGAAGCGCCTGTTCACGCTCCAGGACCGGTTGGACCTGGTGATCAACGAGCGGGCGGTGGCGTACGGGAACGGCGAGCATCCGAAGCATCGCCTGATGGCTTACCACGATTTTTTCGTCGAGCGCATCCCACCCGGAAGCACGGTTCTGGATATTGGCTGTGGCTACGGCGCGGTCGCGCGCAGCATTGCTCAACGTGTCCCTGAGGTGAACGTGACCGGAATCGATCTGGACCATTCCCGGATTGGTCAAGCCATGGTGGCCGAGAACCCGCCGAATCTGAAATTTGTACAGGGCGATGTGCTCAAGGACCTGCCGTCGGGCCGCTGGGACGTAATCGTTCTATCCAATATTCTGGAGCATATCGACCAACGCGTCGACTTCCTCAAAAGCGTGGTCTCCAAAACGAGCGCCGGAAAGCTGCTTGTTCGTGTTCCCCTGTTCGAGCGCCATTGGCATAACCCTTTGCGAGCCGAACTGGGCATCAATTATTTTTCCGATTCAACGCATACCATCGAACACACCCTCAAACAGTTTGAGAATGAGATCACGACAGCCGGCCTCAAACCGGTCGAGATCGTGTTGCGCTGGGGTGAGATCTGGGCCGACTGTCGGCCATGACGGAGCCGGAGAACCGCACGCAGGCGCTAAAAGTCAGCGTCATCGTTCCGTGCTACAATGCCCACGCCTTTCTCGGCCGCGCGCTGGAGAGTATCCGCGCCCAAACCTTCCGGGATTTTGAAATTATCGTCGTCAACGACGGCTCCACAAACCCGGAAACGCTCGCCACTCTGCGAACCCTTGGCGATGATGTGCGGTTGATTCAGCAGGAGAACCTGGGTTTGCCGGGCGCCCGTAACACGGGCTTTCGTGAAGCGTTGGGAGAGTTTGTGTTGCCGCTCGACTGCGACGATTGGATCGAGCCGACATTCCTGGCCAAAGCCATCGACCTTCTTGAGGCGAACCCGGATTGTCCCTACGCGTTCGCCCATATCACCTTGGAAGGGGATGAGGCGGGTGTCTTGAAAAAGACCTACAACTTCTTCGAGCAGCACTTCCTGAACCACGTACCCTACTGCATTTTCATCCGCAAAAGCGTTTGGAAACAAGTCGGCGGGTACGACGAGACCATGCGGCGGGGTTGCGAGGACTGGGAGTTCAATCTGCGTCTTGGCATTTCCGGTTTTTATGGCCTAGCCATCCCCGAACCCCTCTTCCACTATCAAGTCAGCGCCACGGGAATGCTGCAAAGCCTGACGGCGAATCTTTATGCCGAGCTATGGTCGGGGATACAGGAAAAGCATCGGGCCTTCTATTCGCCTGGCTCTCTCATCCGGGTGTGGGCCGAATGGCGCAAGGTTCCCTCCAATCGCTTTCTGCCGCTCTATTTTATTTATTATTTGGCATATTTGGCCCTGCCCCGACCGATCTTCATGGCTGTCTATCGGCGGCTTTTATCCATCTCCCGTGCCACCCGCATCCGGGCCGAGGCCGGTTCGAACGGCTGACAGCGGCCCTTTTCGGGCAATGGCCGGGATTTGGAAGACGTTGCGGTGCGATTGCGACCGCTTGGCTGGGGCGGGAGGGTTCGAACCTCCGATCGCGGGACCAAAGCCCGCTGCCTTACCACTTGGCTACGCCCCATTCGTCGCAAGCGGCCCGCAACCTAGCGCCGTTCCCCCGGGGCCGCAACGGCCCTCCCGTGGGTCGCCGCCCAGCCTCTAGTCGCCGTTCTCCTGGGTTGCTGCGGCGCGGGCAACCGCCATGGGGCTGATGGAATACATCCAACCCAGGCCCAGGCCCCAGGCAATCCACAGAAGCTCGCGCGCCCGGCGCACCACGGCGACCACCAGGCCAACGGTCGGGACCCCGGTCAGCGCCCCATAGATCAGGAACAGGGCACCCTCGGTCGCGCCCAGACTGCCGGGAATGATGAAGGCGGCGGCGCGCACCAGTTGAGCCATCGCCTCGATCAGCCAGATATCGCCGAGCGGCAAGGGCATCCCCAGGAACCACATGATCGCGTAAAGCTCGGCCATGCCGAGCAGCCAGTTGGCCAGGGCCAGGACCCAGGCGGCGGCAAAACGGCCGCTCCGGTCTCGGTAGAAGTGGGTGAACCGGTCGTCCACGTCCTGGATCCGCCCCAGGATTTTCAGCAACGGACGGCCCATGTGCAACTCCGACAGCCAGCCGGCCAAGCGACTGGCCGCCCGCCGGCGCTGCACGGCATAGAATCCGACGACCCCCACGCTCAGCACCACCAACCCCACCCCGGCGACCCAGCGATAGGTGCCAGGCATGTCCGCCTGGGCCAGGGCGAAGCCTAGCCCGACCGCCGAAAAGGCTAGCAAGGCCAGCAGGTTGACCGTCTTGGCAATGATCAGCGAGGCACCACTCTCGCGATAGCCGATGCCATGGAAACGCTTGAGCAAGAAGGCCTTGGCCGGTTCGCCACCCATGGATCCGGCGGGGATCACCAGATTCAGCGCCTCGCCCACCATGCGCACCTTCCACAGGCGGTAAAGCCAGGCGGTATCAAGCTTGGCGCTGGGCAGCATCAACTGCCACGACGCCGTATCGACCAGGAACGCGAGGAAGAACAGCCCCGCGACGGCCGCCGCCCCGGCGACGCCAAGTTGCACCAGACGCCGCCATAGATCCGCCAAGTCTGCCTGCCCGGCAACCAAGGCCAGTAGCCCAAAGCCGACGATCAGCGCCGTCATGCGCAGCGCGATGGTCCCGCCCGACGCGCCCTTGCCGCCGCTGGAGCGCGGAACCGCCGCCAACAGCGCCGGCAAGACGATCAGTGTGCAGACCAGCGACAAGCAGATGGCGATGGTTAGCAAGATCCCCATGCTGGCGGTACCGCGGTGGCTGGACAGGGCCAGCGCCCCGAACGAGCCGATAGTGGTCAGGGCACTGAACAGCACGGCGCGTGGCGTGCTGGTCACCATCAGGCCGTCCCCCGCCCCACGCGCGCGGGCAACGATATGGATGGCTCCGGCCACGCCCAGCCCGAAGAGCAGCGGCAAGACGATGACGTTGGCGAAATTGAATGGCATGCGGAGCACCACCGTTGCCGCGACCGTCAAGACCGCGGCCAGCAGCAGCGGCGCCAAAACCAGCGCGGTCTGCCGCGCACTGCGCAAGAGCGCTAGCAACAGCACTATGATCAGCGAGACGGCCAGGACCGCCGCCTCGGCAAAGGCGCGGACCACGGCGCGCCCGGCTTCGGTGATGGTGATCGGCGGCCCAGCGGCCTCCGGGGCGACTTGGGTGACCGCATCGACAAATCGGCGCCGCAGGCCGGGATCATGCAAATTGCCCTTGGGCACCACCTGAACCAGGGCCTGGCCGTCGGCGGCCACCGAACGAGCCTGAATTTGCGTGGGCAGATCCTCGAGCGCGACCGGCCCGGCCTGCAGCGCGTCTCTCAAATCATCCAGCCGCTGCGGCAGCGTGTCGAGAAGCGCATGCTCCAAGTCCCCGGCGGCCGAGTCCCCGGACCCCAGCCGGTCCAAGGCGGCGGCGAACCGGGTGGCGCTCGCCCGCAGATCGTCCGGAGCAGTATCCAAGCTCCGCCGCAGCCCGGACAGGGCTTGGGCTCGCTCCGCCGGCGAAAGCGCCGCCGGTGGCGCCCGCGACATCAGGACGGGCGTCAGATACAAAGCCATCCCGTCGATGACCGCGAGTTTGTCGTCCTGGTCCTCCGGCACGAAATCGGCCAAAGTCGTTGCTTCCTCCACCTCCGGCAGCGCCCGCAGGCGCGCGGCCAGGGCCTCGCCGTCCGCCAGGTTCGGTGCCAGAACCTCGGCGCGATAGGGCTGCACCCGCGGGTCATCGAGCAGATCCACCAGGGTTGCCACGGATTCAGTCCGCGGATCGCGCAGGTTCAGCGGGTCGTCGTCGAACCAGGCAAAAGGCACGGCGGCCGCGGCGGCCAAGCCCAGCAGCACCGCCACCGCGATCACCGGGCGCCGATGCGCGACCACGGCGTGTTGCAGCCATTCGCCGGCACGATTGCGCGGCAACGGGGCACCGGGCCGCAAAGGCAAGAGGGTCAAGAAAGCGGGCAGCACCGTCAGATTGGCGAACAGGGCGATGAACATGCCGACCCCGGAGATGAGGCCCAGTTCCGAGACCCCGCGGTAGTCGGTAGGCAGGAAGGAAAAAAACCCGATTGCCGCCGTCACGGCGCACAGGGTCAGCGGTCCGCCTACACCCGCCATCCACCGCCTCACGGTAACGCAAGGCATAGTGAATTCCGAAATCGACGCTGAGACCGATGAACAACACGGCAAAGGCGATCGAGATCAAGTTCAGCTCGCCGATGGCCACGGTGGCGAAACAGGCGGTCCAGATCAGCCCCATGACCAGGGTCAACAAGCAGGCGGCAACCAATCTCGCCGAACGCAGGGCCATGGCCAGCAGTCCGGCCACCAGAAGCGCCGAGATCAAGCCGACCAGCCCCATGCTGTCGCGCAGGGTTTCCAATTCCTCCTGAAACAATATGGGCGAGCCGCTCAGGCGTACGCGCGCGCCATAGGCCGCCGCCAAGTCCAGCTCACCTGCCAGGCGGCGCACCGTATCGATCGAGGTGGCGGCGGGTGCCAGTGAGGCAAAATCGAGGACGGGCTGCACGGCAATGATCCGGCGCCGGGCCTGTACCGTCGGCGCCTCGTCGGACAATAGCGCGCGCCATGAAAACGGCACGGCACGGCCGCCGTCGGCCCTGGCCGCGATCAGGGAGTCGACCGCGGCGGTCATCTTGTCCAGAACCGGCGCCACCGCTACCCGCGCCGCATTGCCCCGTGATCCGGCCGTCAGCGCCTGATCGAGCACACCGGCCAAGCCGCGCAGAGACGGGTCCTCACTCAACGCGGAGAGCAGCGGCTGCGCCTCGGCCAAGCGATCGGCCAGGGCTTGCAGCTCGCCGATGCCCAGGTACAGCAGGCCATTGCGGCGAAAGAACGGCTCTCCCTCGGGATAAAATACCTCGTGAAACACCTGCGGACGCGCCGCCATTTCGCCGGCCAAGCGCGCCGCCGCGTCCGCGGCCCCATCCGCCGTGTCGCCCTCCACGACGACGATTAGCGTATCCGACAGTTGCGGAAAAGCGCGGGAGATCGCCGCGTCATTACGGCGAAATGGCAGCTCCGGCGAAAGCATGTCCGTGGTGCTGGTGTTGATGCCGATGTTCGCGACCGTGACAGTGGCGGCCCAGCCGGTTGCCAGCACCGCGAGCACAAGCACCAACGCCGCGCCGCGCTCAACCAAGCGAACCCAGCGTGCCAAGAGACGGCTGGCCAGTGAATTGCTCAGAGGTGTGGCGGAATGTGTCACTTCGGGGTGATGATCTGCGCCCAAGGAACGGTCCTGGCAACGATGCCTGGCTTATAGCCGCCGCATCGCCCCATGACAATGTTGCCCCAAGACACAGTGCGCCGGTGCGCTTGTCGATTCCCTTCCGCTTGGGTACTCATACGCTTGGTCGGCGACTATCGATCCTCATTGGCGGCGGATGGAGCGACCTTGGCGACACCTTACGATCAAAGGATTGCCCGTGTGATGGTCCGGCCGTTGGCGAAGGCGGGGATCACGCCGAACCAAGTGACCTCCCTCACGCTGGTGATGGCGCTGGCCGCCGCTTGGCTGTTCGCGCGCGGCGATGCGGTGGCCGCGAACTGGGCCGGGGGACTGTTCGCCCTCGCCCGTTTCCTCGATCATTTCGACGGCGAGCTGGCCCGTCTGACCGGCAAGACATCGCGCTTTGGGTACTATTTCGACTATGCCTCCGGCGGGATCGGCTATGCGGCGCTGTTTCTCGGCATGGGTGTCGGGTTGGCCAACGGCCCCCTTGGCCTTGGAGCCATCGGGCTGGGCTCGGCGGGCGCCGTGGCGGCCCTACTCTCGCTGGGCCTGAATCTCGGTCTCGACTGGAGTCTGCGGCAGTCCGATGGCGCCTCTGTCGGTTACCCGGGCATGGCCGGCTTCGAGCTTGAAGATGGGGTGTATCTGATCGCTCCCATTGCTTGGCTGGGTTGGCTAACACCATTCCTGGTCGCCGCCGGCACCGGTGCGGTCATCTATTGTCTGTGGACCCTCGGCCGTCTGGTGCGCCTGCGGCGGGTATCGGCTGAGCGTGACGGGTAATCGGGTCTAGGCTTTGGCGTCTCGCAATCCGCGGCGAAACTTCGCCACCATGAAAAGGGCAAATCCCGGCGCCCCAACAACGGCGGCCAACAGCAGCCAGTCGGCGCCGCCGAGCCACACCGCAAGCGGCACCACAAGCATGGCATCGTCGGGGTCGAACCCGGCAAATCCGCCAAGCTCGCCGGCCCGGGCGCCGTGCAAATCCTCGAGACGCACGATCAATAGCAGGATCGCGGCAATCGCCGCCCCGGCGACGAGGCCCATGGGAAACGCCCAATTTCCAAACATCCCCGCACGCAAGCCGATGCCCAACCCGATAAATGCCAGAGCATTGGAAAAGGCGTCGCTGAGCAGATCGTAGGTGTGGCCGCGTGGACTGGTCTTGCCACTCAGGCGGGCCAGCTCGCCATCGGCGCGGTCGAGAAACATGGACAGCAGAAAGATCCCGGCTCCCCACATGCGCCACGCCGCATCACCATGGGCGAAAGCCCCGGCGGCCGTCACGCCCGCCGCCAGGCGAACGGCGGTTACATGATTAGGCGTAAGAGGCGAGGCGACCAACGGCCGGACGGCGATCCGCGCGGCCCGGTGAATCCAGGTATTGTGGCTCATGGCGCGGCAGCTTACCGGCGGTGATGCGCCGGCTCAAGGCGGCCCCGGCGGCGGCGGTTTCGCCAGCGCCTTTGCAACACCGGGGTATTTCGCCGTGATTTCGGCTTAAATCAATAAGTTAGTAACTAATCATTATTAAGCCGCGGTTAAGCTCTCATGCGGCAAAATGTCGCTTCCTGCGTCAGACAGAGAGACGGGTACCTTGAGCGATAAGAAGGGCAAATCCGCGAAAGCGAAACGCGGCGCCAAGAAGGCGTCCGCGGGATCGCGCGACGCGTCCATCAAGCGCAAACGCAAGCGCGTCGGCACGCCGACGCCGGCAGCCGCCTCATCCGTGGCCAGCGGCGGCAAGCCGGCGGCCGCGGCCCCGCCCGGGGATACGACCCATCGCGAGACCGAACCACCCGTCCTTGCAACAACCGTGGCTCCGTCGGCATCGAAGGGCCGGGACGAGACGGGTCCGATCGGCCCCATGGTGTCCGGCCCCGCCATCACCCCCACCGGCGAGCGGCGACGCTGGCCCGAGCGACATGGTCCTGCCGCCCACGGCGAGGCCGGGGAACCGGGCGACGCGCCACCCCGTGTCAACAAGCTGTTACCCACCAACGCGGTGCATCCGACCGAAAGGCGCATCAAGCGGCGCCTGCACAAGAACGGCGCCTTCCTGGCCGCCGCCGCCGCGGCCTTGCTGGGCGTTCTGATTCTGACCAACCAGAGCGAACCGCCGGAGATGGTGATCAACGAGCGGCAGCTTGCCTCGCGTCTGCCGTCGGGTCAGGACTGGCAAAGCGATGCCGGCGCCGACTCCGAGACGGCATCCGGTGCTGCCACGCGCGGTCTCGATGCCAGAGTCGGTACCAGCGGGACACCCGTCGCCAAGGTGAGTCCGGCCGCGGAAACGCGCGCTTCTACGACGTCGCGGACCACAACGCCGCCCGTGGGGAGGTCTAAAGAGCTGAACGTCGGCGAGGTCTTCGAGATGCAGCGTCTCTTGGCGCGTCTGGATCTGTCAAGTGACGAGCCGAACGGGATCATCGGCGAAGACACCGCTGATGCCATTCGCGTCTACCAGCAGATTGCCGGTCTGCCGGTCGATGGCGAGGTTTCGCAAGACTTGCTTGCCGATATGCGCGAAGTCGTGAAAATTCTCGACGGCGGGAACTAGCACGGCACGCATGCCGGCCTAGCGTCCGGCCGATTTTTCCCCATCTTCCCGCCCCAGAATCGGTGCCGGCATCACCCACCAGGCCGGACGATGAGCGCCGAGCGACGCCGCCGCCGCGCGGGCCGGCGCGGCCGCCGTATACAGACCAAAGCAGGTGGCGCCGCTGCCCGACATCCGCGCCAAGAGACATCCCTCGCTCGCCGACAACACCTGCAGAACATCGCCGATCTCCGGCAGCAAGCCGCGCGCCGCCGGCTCCAGATCGTTGCGAAACCCGACCAGCCGTGCCGCCAGGGCCACCGCATCGGCTACCGAACCGGTCCACGGCTGCGGCGGCGAAAAGGGGCCCGTTCGGGCGGCAAAGACCGCGCCGGTCGCCAACGGCTGGCCCGGATTGGCCAGCACCAGCCAGGCCGGCGGCAGGTCCGGCACCGCAACGATACGCTCGCCGATTCCGGTGACAAAACTTGGTCCGCCGGCCAGGCACACTGGCACGTCGGCGCCAAGGCCAGGCGCCAGATCGGCCGCCGCAAAGGCATCCTCGCAGCCCCACAAGTCGGCCAGGGCGGTAAGGGCGGCGGCGGCATCGGCGGACCCGCCGCCGATACCGGCAGCCACCGGCAGGCGCTTGTCGAGGTGAATGTGGGCGCCGCCCGCAATCCCCAGCCGAGTCTGCAAGGCGCGCGCCGCGCGTAAAACAAGATTTTCGGCGCCGTCCTCGGCAGCGATGGCCGGCGCGAAAGGGCCGGACATCGTCAGAGTGAGATCCTCGGCCGGCGCGATGGTCAGCGCGTCACCGACTCCGGCGAAGACGATCAGACTCTCAAGCTCGTGCAAGCCGTCGGGCCGGCGGCCGGTGATATGCAGGGTTAGGTTAATCTTGGCCCAGGCGGCGCGGCGCAGCATCGTGACGGTCATCCGTGGCGCCCGACCGGCGCGGCTAGATATCCTTGCCGGCCTCTTTCATACCATTCTGGATCTTGCCCTCTATCACCGGGATCGTGTCTGCTTCCGGCTCCAGGCTCAGGGCGCGGCGCCATTGGAACCGGGCTTCCTGGTGGCGGCCGACGCGCCAATAGGCATCGCCCAGGTGATCGTTGATGACCGGATCCTGCGGCCGAAGCTCGACCGCGCGTTCCAGGTATTTGACCCCTTCGGGGTATTCGCCGAGACGGTAGTGCACCCAGCCAAGACTGTCGACGATGAACCCATCGTCGGGGCGCAGCTCGACGGCGCGTGCCAGCATGCCTTTGGCCTTGTCGAAATTGAGCTTCTGCTCGACCCACGAATAGGCAAGATAATTGAGGACGAACGGCTGATCCGGCTCAAGCTGCAGGGCCAGCAGGAAGTCTTTCTCCGCCTCCGGCCACTTTGACAGGCGCTCCAAGGCGATGCCGCGGAAATAGTACAGGCTCCAATGGCGGCGCTCCGGCTCGCCGAGCCGCTCGGCGGCGCGGTCATAAGCGGAGACCGCCTCGGCAAAGCGTTCCCGGCTGCGCATCAGGTTGCCCAGCCGGTACAAGGGCTCGAACCGTTTCGGCCGCGACGCCGCCAGGGATTCGAGCTCGGCCGCCGACTCTTCGACCCGATCAAGGTTTTCCAACTCTTCGGCGATACGCAGCCCGGCCATCCAATAGAATGGCGACTCGGCCGGGATTTGGCGATAGACCGCGATGGCCTCGGCACGCCGTCCCTGACCTTGCAGCACTTCGCCGATGAGGATGCGGGTCACCTCGAAGTCCGATTTGAGCCACAACGCCATGTACGCGTGCGCCAAGGCAATCTCTTCCGCCCGTTCCTGCGACAGCAGGCTGGCCAAGTTGAACAAGGTCTCGGCCATGCCTTCCGTGGGCGTCGCGACGGTGGGCGCCGGTGTACTGCCGGCCTGGACGCGGGCCAGCGCCGTTTCAAACAGGGTCGAATCCGGGTTCCGTTCGAGCGCGCTTCGGTACAAATCGGTCGCGCGATCCGATTCCCCGATTCTCTCGAAGAAATTGCCGACCACCCAGGCCAACCGCAAGGTCGGTGTGCCGGCGAACTTGAG
>Ga0315550_1002871_pt1 | contig 10461 bp, 9 predicted proteins | sample SalMarSW160190MG_2_FD_203100 | JGI IMG/M metagenome (GOLD analysis project Ga0315550, IMG submission 203100) | Salt marsh sediment microbial communities from the Plum Island Ecosystem LTER, Massachusetts, United States - Salt Marsh Sediment SW1601-90 ... | reverse complement strand
GTCTCATGGCCAGCGAGGTATGGGACGCCATGCATCGCGCAGCAGATGATGACGCTGTCAAAGTAATTGTGCTTACGGGCGCGGGCCGTGGATTTTGCGCAGGCGCGGATATGTCTGAACTTGAGGGAGTGACGGATGAAGCTGTTGCTGCGCTCGATAAGCGCAAATCTTACGAACAGCGCGTTTCGGCAATGATGGGGCAAAAGACTCATGCTGAGCTTGATCCTGAGAATAAAAATAATGTTCGGGAAGATTTCCGCAAAAGATATTCTTATATCTCTGCAATTCCAAAGCCTGTAATCGCGGCTGTAAACGGCCCTGCGGCCGGCATCGGGTTTATACTGGCAGTTCACTGCGATCTGAGATTCGTTTCAGACAAGGCGAGCTTTTCAGCGGCGTTCTCAAGGCGAGGGCTGATAGCGGAGCACGGTGTTGCGTGGATGCTTCCGCGTATTGTGGGTCTTTCGAACGCGCTTGATCTGCTCTATTCTTCGCGGTTGATCGGGGCGGATGAGGCCTTGATCATGGGGCTCGCGAACAGAGTGATCCCTGCCGATGCGTTGATGAATGAAGTACGGGCTTATGCATTAGACCTGGTCTCAAACGTATCCCCGAGATCGATGAGAGTGATGAAAAGACAGGTATACGAAGCTCAGTTTCAGACGTTCGCTGAGGCATCGGAAGCGTCCGATGAAGAGCTTATACTGAGCCTACAGTCCGAAGACTTTAAGGAAGGTGTAGCGCATTTTCTAGAAAAAAGACCGCCTTCATTTAAAGGAAAATAAAAGTCTGCTCATAAAATCACAAGCTTGATCTGCTCATTGGTTCCTTCTTATCTCTTTTAGCTAACCATGGAGTCTTACAGAGACAAACACAATATCATGACATGGATCTTTGTTGACAAACGAGGCTGATTTTTCTATATTTCCATTTCAGACAAATGAGTTCGTATCTAAGAGAGAATATTACCTTATCAACGGCGGGCGATGAGGTGACAATCGAGTTGCACATGATAGTTTTTCCGTCAAACTCGGTGCTTGCAAAATTCAAAAACACAAAGGGCCTTTTTCATTTCAAGACCATTAACGATCTAGCTTAGTAGACGTAACAGGTATTTTAAAGATACATAGCATTGGAGGAAAATCTTATGGCAGAAAAAAAAGTCAATAAGATGAAGGTAGACATCGTCATCATTGGTGGCGGTGGTGCGGGTCTACCAGCTGCACTCACTGCACATGAAAGGGGCATGAGTGCGCTGGTTCTCGAAAAACGTGGGGTAGTAGGAGGCAATGCGTTACTGGCAGAGGGATTTTTTGCCGCGGAAAGTCCTGCTCAGAAGAGACTGTTGATCGATGCGAAAAAGGACGATCTTTTTAAAACTGCTCTTAATTATGCACACTATAAAGGTAGACCCGAGAATTTTGAGGGTTTTTATAAACAAATCAGGCGATACCGTGCGGTGGATAGAAGAAAAAGGTATAAAAATCAACCGCATAGCTCCCTTTTATCCCAATCAGGTCCCCTTGACTTGGCACATCGTTGAAGGACATGGCGCTACCCTTATTAAGATATTTGAAAAAGAATGCAAAGAAAAAGGCATTCCAATACTTCGCAAGACGCAGACCAAAAAGATAGTAGTTGATGATACAGGTAGCGTGAAGGGCGTCAAGGCAGAAGGAGAAGAGGGTGAGATCGAAATCGAAGCGAAAAGCGTGATTGTCGCCACAGGCGGGTATGCCAGTAACAAGGAATTATTGAAGCGGTATTGCCCAGAGCACATGGAGATGGTTGAGGAATCAGGAGTACCCGGAATGGACGGGGATGGATTGATCATGGCGATGGAGCTCGGCGCTGATACGGTTGGTCTTGGTAATCTTCATATGGTTGGCCCGGCACCCTTTCCGCAGAGTTGGACTATTGAGGCAGTAGCGGGAGAGCCTTACTGTATATGGGTCAATAAGAAAGGAGAGCGTTTCATTGATGAGACTATAACGTTCAATGTCTTTGAAGCGATCAATGCCATCTTAAGACAGAAGGGTCGGATATGTTTTGCCATCATCGATAATAGCATGAAGGAGGATATCGCTGAGCATGGTTTTATAAGGGGGTGTGGCGAGTTATTTGCCCCGCGAGGAAAAAAATGGAAGGACTTGATAAAGAACTCAGTAAACATATCGAAAAAGGAGGGGCTTTTAAATCTGAATCATTAGAGGAAATCTCTGAATGGATTGGTGCTCCGAGAAATGCGCTGAGAAAAACGGTGGATGAATATAATGCATCCTGCGACCAGCGCTACGATGAGATTTTTGTCAAAGATAAACAATACCTCCAGGCGCTCCGCACACCTCCATTCTATGCGATAAAATTCAGTGGCGCCCTTCTTGGGACAATGGGGGGTATAAAAATTAATTATAAGATGGAGGTTCTAAACAAGGAAGATGACCCAATTCCCGGATTATATGCGGTTGGTGCCGATACCGGAGGCTGGGAGTCCGACACATATTGTGCGGTGCTGGCGGGGAGTGCTTTTGGCTTTGCTATGAATTCAGGTCGTATTGCGGCAGAGAATGCGTCGGATTATATTCAGGGGCAAAATAAACGATGAACATTTAAGGAGGTTACTATGACGGAAAAGGGTATGTTTGATCTTTCTGGTAAAGTTGCTGTGGTCACAGGAGGCGGTTCCGGCCTGGGCCGTTCCATCTGTGCGGCCATGGCGGAATATGGTGCGGATGTGGTCTGCGTGGGAAGAACCGGCAAAAAGATTGAAGGGACTATCGATTTGATAAAGGGCTTCGACACCAAAACCATTGCCATTACGGCAGATGTTGCAGATCAGGCTCAGGTACAGAGCATGGTTGATAAGACAGTAAAAGAAATGGGAACAATTGATATCTTTTTCGCCAATGCGGCGATACGAGAGGTCGGGTTCCAGAGAATTCATGAGAAACCGGTCGAAGATTGGGACATTGTAATAAACGTCGACTTGCGAAGTGTTTTTCTTCAAATGAGGGCTGTATTCCCCATAATGATCAAGCAAAAAAAGGGTAACTTCATCAGCGTCTCATCAATAGGAGGTCTCTGGCCCATCGCGGATCATGATTTCCCAAAATTAAACACGGCCTACTCCGTGGCCAAGACAGGGCTGATCATGTTGACTAAACTGGCGGCACGCCAGTATGCTGAGGATAATATTCGCGTTAATGTAATCTGTCCCGGATATCACGAAACCGGCCTAACACCGCCGGAAGAAAAGGAAGCCCTTGATGCTGAAGTCATTCCTCATATCCCGTTGGGCAGGGGAGCTAAGGCTGACGAGATCAAGGGGCTTGCCCTTTGGCTTGCCTCTGATGCGTCAAGCTATGTTACCGGCCAAATGTTGGTCCAGGATGGCGGAGTTTACGCATGATATTGGAATGAGGCCGGACCTGCAGAATCCTCATATCATCTTACCCCTCCTATTGATAGTATCAAAAAGAACTTGACAAAGGGAATATTCAATGCTAAAGAGATAGATCGAGTACTCGTTCTATATATGACAGTAGTCGAAACATTTCATAAAATAATGTACTCCACCCATTTTACAACACTCATTATGTACTACTTAAACACCGAGGGCATCGAAATTTCAAACCTACGACGTATTATGGTAGGTCAGAAATTTCAAATGTTACCTATTGTGTGTTGTTCTAGGAAAGGAAAAGGGGAAGTTATATTAAATCTTAACCCAAAACAAGGAGGAGAAAAATGTTAGAAAAGTCATGGAAAAAATTGAAAAGTAGGGAATGGAAAAGAGTGTGCGCTGTTTTTATGGCTCTGCTCTTGATCGGCGCCATGGCCTACACCACAACTGCGGCGGCTGCTGAACAGAAGGTTATTAAGCTCAAATATAGTACGAGCTTCTTTCCCCCTGAGCCACCGTGTGTATTCGCAAACCGTACCCTCGACCTCGTTGAACAGAAAACCAATGGAAGGGTGAAGATCGAACGTTTTGTGGGCGGGGCATTGGGAGGACCTCTTGAACAGCTTGGTTTGGCAAGCTCAGGGGCGGCCGACATCATATCGCTACACATCGATCAATACGCACAGCAATTACCACTTCATCAAATAACCAACACCGAGCAACTCACAAGTGGGGCGCAGGGCGTGGCCAACGTAAATGCGATCCTCCATGAATTGGAAGAGACCAAACCCTTGTTCGCAGCAGAACAGAAGAAGAACAATATAATAATCTTTCACCCCTACTGTAATGGCCCGACAGGGGTAACGGCCAGGTTTCCTGCAGCGTCCCTGGCTGACTTAAAAGGCAAGAAGGTAAATGTGATTGCGGCCTATCAGAGGGATGTCTTCAAAGAGCTCGGTTGGATTCCGGTCAATGTACAGATACCGGAACTGTATGAAGCCCTATCGAGGGGGGTCATCGATGCCATCTTTATGGCGACAGCTGCTAATGTGCCTTTGAAGTGGCATGAGCTTGGGAAAGTACATCTTGCAATAGGGGTAAATACCATAGTTTCTGCGCCTTTGGCCTTCAACCTGGATAGCTGGAACCGTTTGCCCGCTGATGTCCAAAAGGCATTCTGGGAGGCAGCATGGGAAACGGCTCAATGGACCGCTCAGGCAACCGAGGAGAATCTGAAAAATACGTATAAAGCATTTGAGGGGGTGGGAGCAAAGGTAGTTTTCGTTTCCGACAAAGAAAGCGTCGCGTTTTTTAAAGTATTATTCAAACATTCTACAAACAACTGGATGAATATCTGTAAGACTGCCGGTGTTGAGAAGGACGCGAAGGTGGTAAATAAGTACTGGGATAAGATGAAGTGGGGTAAGTGGAAGGAAAAGTAACAGAGATATTTGACTGGGGAAAATAGGTATTTTGTATGTAAGTACGGCAGGGAGGAGTTAAGTAACTTCTCGTATATATAGCGGGCCACCTTTTGCTTTTCAAAGGGAGGCCCGCTATATAAGCCGAAGGTGTTAAAGGTGCGCAAAGGAGATCGTAAATGAGGAATTTTGTGCTACAAGCCTTTGACGTAGCAACAAAGATAACCAGATGGCTTGCAATCGTGGCCGCTGTGAGCATAGCGGTCTTGATGATAGTAAATTTCACCGATATCATTGGGACGAAATTCTTTCTCAGGTCGGTCCCCGGCGCACTGGATATCAGCGAAGAATTAATGGTATTGTTGACCCTCTTGCCGCTCGCCTATGTCGCGTTGGAGCGAGGGCATATCCGCATCACGCTCTTGGAAGGGCGCATGCCTCCAGCCGTACGCTTCGTACTTCAGATTATTCAATATGTCATTGCAACGCTGATTACGGGGTTTATCACCTGGCGGGTTTTTATACAATTCCAAAAAACAGTTGAGGTCATACAATTGAAAGAAGGACTAGACTTGCCGATCTGGCCTGCAAACCTAGCGACGGTGATTTCATTCGGCTTTTTGACACTGGTATGGATGTTGCTTTTGGCAAAAACAGTGGTCGTTGGCTTAGAGCGATAATTTTTTGCGTTTTTGGCGGTTGCACATCAACTAAAATGGCCACCTGCTGAAAAGAGGGAACGAACATGGAGTATGGCGCCTGGGTTGGTCTCTTGACGTTCATTGGTATGTTTGTGGTCCTCATGCTTGGCATACCAATTTTCATCTGCTTATTTGCCGCGGCATTTGTGGGTTCGTGGCTGATTGGTGGGCCCATTTACACGTTGCAGCAATTTGCCAGTGCGCCTTACCATATTACTTCTTCGTACACCTTTGCCGTTGTCCCCTTGTTCATATTGATGTCCGTGTTGGCTGCAAACTGTGGGGTAGCCCAGAACGCCTATGACGCTGCCCGCAAATGGCTGGGAGGGCTCCGGGGGGGACTCCTAATGGTTACCGTGGGAGCGGCCGGCATTTTCGGGGCTGCATGCGGCTCAAGCATAGCCACGTCGGCGGTCTTTGCCAAGATGGCGTTACCTGAGCTCAAGAAATATAGGTATGATAGGTCAGTGAGCATGGGTTGTATTGCTGCGGGGGGAAGCCTGGATGCCCTGATTCCGCCAAATGTAGGGACTATTATCATCTGTATTTTAGTGGACGCCTCGATAGGAAAGGCTCTGGTGGCCGGAGTTATCCCGGGAATAATTTACGCCTTGCTCCTGATAGCGACCATCCAGCTTATAGGATTTTTTAAACCCACAGCTGTCCCTAAAATAGATATTGCAGTATCCTGGAAAGAAAGGTTTTCGTCACTTGTGCTGATTGTCCCTGTGCTATTTATTGTGCTCCTGATAATAGGCGGCATGTATCTGGGGGTTTTCCCGCCTACGGTCGGCGGGGCTATGGGTTCTGTTGGGGTTCTTCTGATAGCCGTTATTCGCCGCACAGGGATCAAGGAGATAGCTCATAGTTTCTATGAAGCAGTCTTATTAAATACACAGTTATTTCCCCTTCTTATCTCCGGTTTTTTGTTTGCTCGGTTCATGGCCCTCAGTGGACTACCGAAGGCGCTTCTGCAGATAATAATCGATGCTCAGTTTCCGCCTTTGCTGGTCATGCTTATCGTTATAATATTCTATCTCTTTATCGGTTGCGTCTTAGAATTTATGTCTATGGCCGTCATTACCCTGCCTATTGTTTACCCGCTGCTGTTAGGTGTCGGGTTTGATCCGATTGCAACCATCATTATTCTTGTTTTTCTGTCGGAGATTGCCTTACTTACCCCACCAATAGGTATGAGCGCTTTTATTGTTGCAGGGGTAGCCGGTGTCTCTCCCGAGGTCGTCTTTCGGGGCATTCTCCCTTTCTTCTTTACAGGCATAGCCCTGTTAGTGGCCTTGGTGTTGTTTCCTGAGATAGCTACCTGGCTGCCGAATTTATTTTATGGGCGGCTTGCTTCGTTTTAGAAACAGACAGCAGATAACCGGACTATAAGAAATATGGTCGCGGTGGTTGACGGCTGTTAAGTAATAATTACAAAAAAGAAAAATAATTACGAGAGGCTGCCGCAAATCAAGGATCAGATCAGTGGTACTATGTGAAAGATAGCAACACATAAAAACGTGTTGAAATTTTGATAGGCATACCCCTTCTATTCCTTTGTCTTCCGATTTATCGCAAGCGACACATAGAAAAATCCGGCTATTAAAAATAAGAAATTGTGATATACTTAAACAATGCCGATGAATCGTAGCTCACCAAAACAATACGAAGACAAAACGAAAATACAGTTTGTGTCAGAGCTGGAGTACCTTCGAAAAAAAATAGCCAAGCTCGAAAAGGCGGAAATCGAAAGAAAACAGGCAGAGCAGAATCAACGCGCGTCCGAAGAGCGATATCGCACCCTGTTTAAACTGGCAGCCGATTCCATCGTCCTGATCGATCCAAAGACCAGTGAAATAATGGAATTTAATGATAGTTGCCATAAAAATCTTGGCTACACCAGGGAGGAGTTCAAAAAACTCAGAATAAAGGATTTGGACGTCTTTGAATCTCCAGAAAAATTTTTTGAACGCTCAGAAAAATTAAGCAAGGGGATACCCGTAAATAGCTTTGAAACAAAACAAAAAGGTAAAGATGACATTATTCGTGATGTGCATGTGAGTGGTACCCTGATTGAGATAGGAGACAGAAAGTATATCCTCTCTATCTGGCGCGACATCACGGAAGGCAAAAAAATCGAAAACGCTCTCAGGGAGAATGAAGCCAAACTCGCTGAACAAGCCAAGAACCAAGAGGAGACCAACACCGCCCTCAAAGTTCTCCTGAGGCTCAGAAATGAAGAAAAAGAAAGAACTGAGGAAAACATCCTGTCCAATGTAAAGCAGTTAATCGATCCGTATCTGAAAAAACTTCGTCATACCGGACTCAGTGCTGAGCAGGATAATTTAGTAAACATTGTGGAATCGAACCTCGCTGAGATTACTGCATCACTCACACCGAAGCTGTTCTCAAAAAGCATCGGCCTCACACCCCGGGAACTGGATGTGGCCAACCTCGTGAAAAACGGCCTCACCAGCCAGGAAATTTCAGAAACCCTTTGTTTGTCTGATAATGCAGTCGCTTTTCACCGGAGGAATATCCGAACTAAGCTCGGGTTGAAAAAAAAGAAGGTCAACCTCAGATCTTACTTGCAAAATTTGTCCTAGAGACCTACTTTCCACGCTTAAGACCACCTCTGTAAAGATTAATTATAGGTAGTTTTTTACTACTATATTTCTATCTATAAACTATCTTTAATCATGGGCGTTTTTGTGTATAATAAAATCAAAGAATGTAAGGCGGATCTCATTTAGGCAGGATCCCAGGGACTACTGAGGCAAGGTAAACCAACACGCAATCTACAGAGAAAGAAAGGAGGATTTTTCGGTCATTTTATAGAGAAGAGTAGTGGTTGTTATTACAATATCGAGGGCAAAGTAGCGGCTAAAATCAATACGTAAACTAATCATACGTAATCTAATACAGAAAGAAAGGAGGTTTGTTATGCCACATTTTGAATCAAAACCGGGAAAAGAGTTCGATTGGAAGGGTTTTCAGAAACACATGAATTTTACGGATGAGGAACTGAAAGCATGGATGGATGATCCGGCGAAATTTGAAGGCGCTCAAAAAATGTGCAGCCCGGAGATGCAAAGGAAATGGCTTATTGTTGAGGTTGTCAAATCGCATGGCTGCGCCAATGGATTAAAGGTAGGCGATCGCCTCTATTTCAAAGGAATCGGCAACTTGGACCCTGAAAGAAGCAGCCACTGGTGCGGTCATAATATGTCGTTTCTACCGCTCATCCAGGATGCATGCCACAATCTGGTAATGCAGGGTAAAGACCCCAATACATTGTTCCCCAATTATTATTCGTGTGTGGACACTACGCCTAAATACGGGTGGGGGTATGTTGAAAACAAAGCCTACGTGGTAGATGAGGACGATTTAGACAAAATTTAGATAAAGGAGACTAGACCGTAAATCCAGTGGCAAAAGGATGACGCAAAAGAACAGTTAGAGTTAATAGATGTTCTACAGTAACAAGGAAGGAGGTTTATTATGGGTTTAGGTCATTTTGTATCGCGGGCAGCTGATGGTTTTGACTGGAAGGGGTTCCAGAAACACATGGGTTATTCTGACGAGGAACTAAAGGCCCTGCAGAATGATCCCGTGAAATCGGAATATGTTCAAAGAATATGTAGCCCTGATATGCAGGACAAATATCTTATTGCTGAAGTTGTCGAATCACACGGATGCGTAGCGGGAATGAAGCCGGGCGATCGCATATACTTCAAGGGGATGACTGTGCTGGATCCCGAAAAGAGCGATCCCTGGTGTCCCTACATCGTGAATGTATTTTGGTTTACGGCCGGGGCTCGCAACATGGTCAGGCAAGGTCTCGATCCTAACACCTTCTATGTCAATTATTCCGGATGTATGGATGTCGGCCCGGAGAACGGTTTGGGGCGGGTTGTATATCAAGTCAGAGTGGTGGATGAAAGCGAGCTGGATAGATAACCGAGACGAAGGCTAAATATTTCACCCCGCCTTGTGAATCGAGAGCAAGGAAAGGCTTTGCCTCTTCTGACGGCAACAGGGAAAACGGTCCTCCTTACTCCCCTTGTGCTCCAGGGGGCATGCTAAGGGGAACCAACAATGTCTCATCATTCCAGCCTCACCCCCTCCTTGAACGGGGTTTGCGGCATTCCTAGGGGCGCATGACGTACCTATCAAACAGGAGTTATAAAAATGGATTTTTCATTTACTGAAGAGCAAAAGCAGATTAAGGCATTAGCCAAGGAATTTTGTCAGAGGGAAGCTGATCAGGAGCGTTTTGAGGAAATCGGTGCAAAGACGTGTGCGGCGCGGACGGTGGAAGAGCAGAGAGCTGTTTTTCCTTATGACCTGTTGGAGAAACTGCATCAGGTCGGACTGCGCCAGCTTTCGATTCCGCAGAAGTATGGAGGTACGGCTCCCGAAACGGATGTGAACCTAACCCTGACCATGGCGGCTGAGGAGGTAGGTTACTGGGGGGGCGCGATAGTAGACCCGCTCATGATCCCCTGGCTTTTTCTGCGAGGCATTGCGGCAAACAGGTACGTAACCGAGGAACAACGGCAATGGATCTTCTCAAAATTCATCGAAAACCCCAGGTTGGTAATAGCCACGTCGGTTGGTGAACCGGCAGGTGGCACCGACATCCATCTGCCCTATGATGAGGGAGGCAGCTCAATTTTACAGGTCACCGCCCATAAAGATGGAAACGAGTGGGTTATTAATGGTGACAAAACGTTTTGCAGTAACGGAGGAACAGCCGATTTTATTATGCTTGCGGCCAGGACCGATAAAGAGGCGCCGGTATCTCAAGCCATGACCTTTTTCTGGATCCCCACGAACGCTCCTGGTATCACATTGACTCCGAACAAATTTTTAACGATGGAGTTCGGGGGAAACTGCCAAACACACTATGATAATGTGAGGGTCCCTGAAAGCA
>Ga0315550_1002865_pt1 | contig 10476 bp, 9 predicted proteins | sample SalMarSW160190MG_2_FD_203100 | JGI IMG/M metagenome (GOLD analysis project Ga0315550, IMG submission 203100) | Salt marsh sediment microbial communities from the Plum Island Ecosystem LTER, Massachusetts, United States - Salt Marsh Sediment SW1601-90 ... | reverse complement strand
CCTGCTCGACCAAGAGCGCAGCGGCGACGGCGCTATCGACGCCGCCGCTCAAGGCAACCACGACCCAAGGGCCTTGCCTTAAACCTCGCAAGGTTTCCCCGCTCATCCGCCCGCTCTCAGCCCCGCGACGACACCGGGCAGCACCTCCAGCACGCGCTCGACGTCGGCTTCATCGTTGGAGCGCCCCAGGGTGAGGCGCAGGCTGCCCACGCTCCAATCGGGCAGCAAACCCATCGCCTCGAGCACGAACGAAGGCTCAGACTCACCCTCGGAACATGCCGCGCCTGAACCGGCGGCGATCCCCTGTAGGTCGAGCTCCAAAACCACCGCCTGACCCTCTACACCGTGGAAGGCAAAACTGGCGTGGTGAGGAAGGCGGCACTTGGGATGCCCCGTCAAACGACTATCAGGCACAGAGGCCAAGACGCCCTCAATGAGCCGATCACGCAGGTGCCGCAGACGAGCCGCCTCAGACACTCGTCCCTCCTCCGCCAGGCGCAGCGCGGTTGCCAGTCCCACCGCGCCAGCGACGTTGACCGTCCCCGGGCGACGTCCGCGCTCGTGACCGCCGCCGGTGATCGCGGGTAAGAGCGTGGTGCCACGCCGCACGTAAAGCAACCCCACTCCCTTGGGACCATAGAACTTGTGCGCCGATAGGGCCAGGAGATCCAAGTTGAGATCGTCGAGCTCCAGCGGCAGCCTGCCCGCTACCTGTACAGCATCGGTGTGAAAGATGATCTCGCGTTCACGACACACCCGCCCTATTTTGACCATGGGCTGCACCGTGCCAACCTCGTTGTTAGCCATGATGATGCTCACCAGGACCGTACCTGGTCGTATGGCGGCAGCCACGTCGTCGGGGTCCACAGCCCCATTCCCATCCACCAGTACCTGCGTGGCTTCGAAACCGAACACGTCGCATAATTGATCGACGGTACGCCCCACGGCGTGATGTTCGATGGGGGTTGTGACGATATGGTCACCGCGCCCGCTCTGCCGGGCAGCCCAGGCCGCCCCCCGTAGCGCCAAGTTATCCGCCTCAGTACCGGAACCGGTAAAGACCAACTCCGAAGGTCGACAGCCCAACACGTTAGCAGCCGTCTGCCGAGCTTGCTCCAACGCGCTGGCAGCCTTCTGACCAAAGACGTGGGACGACTCACTGTTTCCAAAGACCACGCCCCAATAGGGGGACATTGCCTCTGTCACGCGAGGGTCCACGGGAGTCGTTGCGGAGTGATCCAGATAGATGTGCTGCTGAGTTGTATCCATAATATCCTCTAAAATAGCGATTGGCCCTGCCGCGAAAGCAGGTCAATGGACTGAGCGGATGAAACGGATAGGCACGCCGTTTTCGTCATTGAGGGTGCCCAATCGGGCATGGCAACTGCCCCGATAAACCTCGACACATTTGGCAAGAAACCCAAGCTGTCACGTCCGCGTCGATTCCGGCCCACTCAAAGGAATATTGTAGCACTTGGTACAGGGGCGTCAAATGGCGACAGATGAACGAGACAGATACCGAGCAAACCAAGTTGCTTAGCATCCCAAATCGTGCTATACTGAGCACGCTTGTAGAGCAGTGCAAGGTGGTAATTTCTCACATCTCTGGTATACTAACATAATCAAAAGGCCCTGCCGTGAATAGCGAAGCGGAGCAATTGGATTGGGTTGACGAGCTCGCCAGGCGCATCGAACAGAGAGGCGCCTCGTCTCTGGCATTGTTTCTCATCGAGATCGCCCGTCCGTTTGGCTTTCTGAGCAGTCAGGCGCTGCTTATGGCCCAACCGCTGTTGACCGGCATCATAGACAACACGACGGTTGAACGAGCTACAGTTCTGCTAGATGACTCCGAACTATTGAACCGGTTGAGCGCAACCTTGGAGGGAGTGGAGACAGAATGAAGCTTCTAGGCAGAAGTTCACGCGTGAGAATACGCCCGCTTACCTCCTTCCAGGATCTGCGAAGCGAGACCGGGCGCGCCGCCGAAGGCGGTGGAACAATTCACATTGCCATCGGCAACGGCGGGCTCATCGGAGAGAATACGGTCACCTCTCTGGCCGCGCTTGAGGTCGTTGAGGAACTAGCAGACACTGCAGTCCTCTACAACGCCCCCCCTATCATCACTGTGGGTGACCCCACATTGCTTCCCCTAGCTCAGGACATCCTGCGCCGGGCATACGAGCGCCACGGCCTGGTGAAGCGATACAACCCCGATCAAGTGCGTTTCGTCGCTCCTTCGCCCGTGGCGTATGCGGCCGGTGCCGCCAGTATCGTCATGACCGAGGATGTAACGAGCAATGCTATGATCGGCGCCTTCGGACCTGAGGTCTCGCTGATCACCGACGCAGGTGCACGACGCGATCTGCCTCAACTGGCCGCCGCTGCCGCCTTAGATGCTCTCGGTGCGCTATATCCCGCCACTGACCGTCTAGCAGTGGGAGAAGAACTGTACGCTGCCGGGGCCCAGATGACCGAGAAAAGGCGCTATACTATCAGCTTGCAGGCTCAAGATATTTTGCGCTTGGCTTTGGCAGCATTTATCGCCATGGCGGCAACGCTCGCGTTATTGACCGTGTTGCTTTCATAGACAGTGGATACTCAGGACAGGGTGAACAACAGATGGGACGTATAGTCAGGCAGTGGATTCCCTTTCTCATCGCCGCAATCGTAGCCACGATTGTTTTGCTTGGTTATACGTTCCCTGATGCACTGGTGTTTGACTATCGCGGTCAGCGAACCCCAGTGCAACATATCCTGGCCGAATGGGCGGTGATCGTAGGCAGCTTCGCCCTGCTCCTGGGTCTTTGGAACATTGGCCGCGTACATATCAAGAAAGCATTCCGCCAGCGAAAAATCGAAAGGAGAATCGAAAGCCTGTTCTTTGTGTTCTCTGCACTGACAACCCTGTTCCTATGGGTGGCAGCCATCTTCTCCCCTGCCCAAGCAGTCTCAAAACTAGCAGCCAGGGCAGCGCAAGGCGTATACAACTACATCATCAGTCCCGTTGGAGCATCGCTGGCTGCGCTGGTTGTAGTTGCACTGGCTCTGACCGCTTTTCGACTACTGCGTGCACGACGCAGCATATGGGCAATTGTGTTCGGTCTAGTTGTGATTGTGACGCTGTTGACTACCGTCCCGCTTGCAGGCCTAGACCCTGGACTGTTTTCCGGCATCCGTCACTGGTTGATCAACGTGTTTGGAATGGCAGGGATGCGTGGCCTGCTGTTGGGCGTCGTGCTGGGAACGGCGGTCACGGCGCTGCGGTTTCTTTGGCCACGCCGTGAGATGTAAACGGTGATGTAATGATCTACTGTCCAAAGTGTGGCTCGGCAAATCCAAGAGGCAGCCGCTTTTGCAACGAATGCGGTGAAATGCTGCCTGCTCATACGGGACGGCGCTGCCCGATGTGTGGCGCGATGAACCCCGTCCAAAATGCGTATTGTGACCAGTGCAACGCCCGCATCGTTCCCATGACCGCTCCCTCTGAAGAAAAAGAGACAGAGCGCGAACCGCCCCCAATCAGAGGCCTTTCACTGCCCACCATCTCACTCGACGAGCAACCGTCATCCACCCCACATCAGGAACAAGAAGCGAAAAAAGACACGGGCGCTTGGCTGACGCAACTCCGCGACTCGACAGATGAAGGCGAAATGGAGACTCTGACAACGGAGGAAGAGGAAAAAGGGACTGAAGACTGGCTGGGACAGCTTCGGGAGTCAGCGGAGGCAAGCGAGGAAGACGAAGACTGGCTAGCACAGCTCCGAGATTCAGCAGGAACCGTGGAAGATGTCCCCACTCCCGAACCTGAAGTAACAGCCGAACCCATTGAACCCACCGAGATCCCAGATTGGCTGCGCGATCTGGGGCCTGTAGGTGTGGAGGAGCAGCAGCCTTCTGTCGAAGCAGCCCAGGAGCCCGCAGCCCAGAGGCCCGAGGCCGAGGAGGCGGCCCCAGAGATGCCCGCTCCGGCTGAGGTGCCCGATTGGCTACAGGGTCTGGCGACGGAGGAGGCCACCGCGCCCGCAGCCGGCATCGAGCCTACGGCCCAGATGCCCGCAGCCGAGGAGGCGGCCCCAGAGATGCCCGCTCCGGCCGAGGTGCCCGACTGGCTACAGGGTCTGGCGCCGGAGGAGGCCGCCGCGCCCGCAGCCGGCATCAAGCCTGCAACCGAGGAGGCGGCCCCAGAGATGCCCGCTCCGGCCGAGGTGCCCGATTGGCTACAGGGTTTGGCGCCGGAGGAGGCCGCCGCGCCCGCAGCCGGCATTGAGCCTGCAACCGAGGAGGTGGCCCCAGAGATGCCCGCTCTGGCCGAGGTGCCCGATTGGCTACAGGGTCTGGCGCCGGAGGAGGCCGCCGCGCCCGCAGCCGGCATCGAGCCTACGGCCCAGATGCCCGCAACCGAGGAGGCGGCCCCAGAGATGCCTGCTCCGGCCGAGGTGCCCGACTGGCTACAGGGTCTGGCGCCGGAGGAGGCCGCCGCGCCCGCAGCCGAGGAGGCGGCCCCCGAGATGCCCGCTCCGGCCGAGGTGCCCGATTGGTTGCAGAAGGCAGCGCCGCCGTCAATGCCGCCGTCAACACCACCGTTCATCGGTGAGTCTTTGATCGCAGAGACCGAGGCTCCAGATTGGCTAGCCGAGCTCAAGCAACGACCAACTCCCTCTATGGCCGAAGGCGCCATCCCGCCCTTTGCAGTCGAACCCGATACCGCAGCAGCCGAGGCAGCGGGCCTAGCACGCGCAGAGATCCCAGCCTGGTTGGAGGCCATGCGGCCGACCGCGGAAGTGGCTGAGGAGGCTCCCGAGGAGGAACCAGCAGAGACAGAAGGACTATTGCAAGGGCTGCGCGGTGTGCTCTCACCGCTTCCGATGGCCGACGTGACTCACGCCCGTGAAAGCGCGCTGCCTGCCGAGATCAGCCAGGCAACCCTGGCTCGGGCCCAACTACTTCAAAGCCTGTTGACCCGTCCGACAGAGGCGCCACAGCCGAAGGCGCGCAAGCGAGCCGCTGGTATGTCAGAGCTAGTCCCGCGCCTATTGATTGCAGTCGTGCTCCTTGTAGTCGTAGGCGGTTTGCTGCTCATATCTCAAGACCCGGCGCTTGACAGTCAGATCCCGTCTCTGGCACAACCCGACACCTCCAGCATAGCAAATATGTATAACCTCATCGCAGGTGTCAACGAAGGAGAAACCGTCCTGGTTGCCATTGAGTATGGGCCGACAAGCGCCGATGAATTAAACCCTGTGGCGAGAGCGATCCTGGAACATCTGGCGGAACGAAAAGCCAATATCTCCATCGCCACCACACAACCCGAGGGATTAGCGGTGGCCGAGGCACTGCGCAGCGACATCAATGCCCAAGAACAAGTCGTGTCGGGACAACGGCCTGTGCTTGAGTACGCTAAGGAGGCACCGGGGTATCGGCCAGGCAATGCCACAGGCATTTCACAGATATTGGCCAGCACCGACACACGTCCCGTTATGATTATTGTGCTGGCCGCCCAGCCGGAATCTCTGCGTTGGTGGATTGAACAAACGAGAGCACATTACGGTGCTGCGTCGCCGCCTATCGCGGCCGGCGTGAGCGCAGCCCTGGAAATAGCTTCCAGCCCATACCTAGACGCCAACGCCGACCAACTAAAGGGAATCGTCAGCGGGCTGGGTGGAGCAGTTGCTTATCAAACACAACGGGGCACAGCAGGGCAGACCCCTCGACAGCTTGACGCCCTAGCGGCAGGGCATTTGGTCATCGTCGTTTCAATGCTGGCAGGGGCAGTACTCTACGCCGCCGGCGGATTGCACAGGAGGGGAAAATAATGCCAGACCTGGATGTGGTTGGGGTATTCGTCGGAGCCACACTGACCATCTTTGTGCTCTCCTACCTCATAGGCGATAATTTCCTCTATCGGCTGACCCTGCACATCTTTCTCGGCGCCCTAGTGGGCTATGTCTTTGGAGTGACAATCCGCGAGGTCTGGGGCAAGTTGATCGCAGATCCCTGGAGAGAAGACTTGTTCGGCAACCTGGTCTTGATCATCCCTGTGGGCATAGGTTTGGGTCTATTTGTGTTCAAAAGTGTACCCAGATTTGCCTACATAGGAAACTATTTCCTCTCGCCCCTGATTGGCTTTGGGATCGCAATAGCGCTGGTCGGGGCGCTCGTGGGCACCCTGTCACCGCAGTTCGGGGCAACCGTAAACGCTATAAGCGACAGTCCCCTGGAAGGCATATTCATTGCCGTAGGTACAGTGTGCACGCTACTAGCCTTTGACTTTACCTTTACACAGAAGCGCCGGGGATTAGGAGGATTGTTAGGAAAAGCTATTGGATTGGCAGGCAAGATAGGGCAAGGATTTCTGACAGTCGCATTGGGTGTCGCCTTCGCGGGAGCGGTCACAGCGGCGCTCTCCGTCTTTATCGGACGCATGCAATACCTGATCGAAGCTGCAACCAAACTTTTATCGATGTTCGGCTAAAGCAGAGACGACAATGGCTCAAGAATCTAGCATTGGCTCGATCCTACTGGCAGATTGCGGCACGGTGATGACCAAAGTCGTGCTGCTCGACCGCGTCAGAGGACACTACCGCTTCGTAGCGCGGGGAGAGACCCCGACCACAACCGAGTATCCCTGGTCCGACGTCACGGCCGGCATCCGCCACGCCTCCGAGCAAATTACCGAGGTCACCGGGCGGACGTTCTTTGATACGGCCGGCGACCTGTTATCATCCGAACACGGAGGAGCAGGTGTGCTCGCTGCGACTACCAGCGCCAGCCCACCACTGGAGATCGTGATCGGTGGACTCGTGCGGGACCTCAGCGTCGCCAGCGCCGAACGCGCAGCGGCCGGCACGTATTCGCAGGTCAAAGCGATCATAGCCAGCGATGGGCGAGGCGGACTGACCGAGGAAGAGCGTGTCCACACGATCATCAAAGCCTCTCCCGACGTAATCTGCATCGCCGGGGGATTGGAGAACGGTGCCGAGAGGCCTGTGCTCGAGTTAGTGGAGACGACGGCTCTGGCATGTTCATTAATAGAAGAGCGAGCGCGTCCTCGTCTGCTCTACGTGGGAAACTCACAGCTACGCCAACGGGTGGTGGATAGCGTAAAGGGACAGGTTGAGCTCCGCGTCGCCGACAATGTGCGTCCAACCCTGACAGAAGAGAACCTGTTCAACGCCCAAGCGGAATTGGACGAATTTTACCGCCAGAACAAGATGGCCCAACTGCCGGGCATGGACGCCCTCGAAATGTGGAGCCCGACATCCCTGACACCCACCGCACGTGCTTTCAGCCGCATGGTGCAGTATCTATGGCATCTGGGCGACTCCACAAAAGGGGTGCTTGGTGTGGATGTAGGCGCCGCCAACACGACGATTGCAGCCACTTTTGACGGGCAATCCTTCCTCACCGTCCGTGGGGACCTGGGAATCGCCTTTGGTGGACGACAACTGCTACAGGAACACGATACGCAAGCCCTCGCCCGCTGGATACCCGAACCGATGACCGAAGACGAGGTGCTGGGGACACTCCTCAACAAGGAAATACACCCCGCCAGCATTCCCCAGGAGCCACGCGAGTTGTGGCTTGAGCAGGCGTTGGCACGTGAGGCAATCTACAGGACGCTGGAGGTGGCCCAGCCCGGCTGGGAACCCGGCGCTGCCCACCCTTACCCTCACCTCATGCCATTTTGTGACACCATCATCGTCAGCGGCGGGGTGTTGGTGAACGCTCCACGACCTGGCCAGACCGCCCTGATGATCCTAGACACCCTACAGCCCATAGGAATCAGCACCCTGGTGCTGGACAAATACGGCCTAGCATCGGCCCTGGGGAGCGTCGCAGCAGTCAAACCGCTGGCGGCAGTCGAGACACTGGATAGTGGAGGCTTTGTCAACCTGGCTACGGTGGTGTCGCCAGTCGGGCGTGCTCGACCCGGTGACACCGTCCTCAGAGTGAAATTGACCTACGACGACGGCAGCGCGTTCAGCGTCGAGGTCCAGTATGGGAACATAGAGGTACTCCCGGTGCTTCCCGGTCAGCAGGCCGATTTGGAGTTACGCCCTGCCCGGCGCTTTGACGCGGGACTCGGACCGGGAAGAGGCGGCAAGCGGCGCATAAGCGGCGGCCTGGCAGGATTGATCATCGATGCCCGCGGACGTCCGCTTCGCCTGGCAAACGAACCAGAGGAACGCCAAGTGCAAACACGGCAGTGGCTGTGGGACGTAGGCGGGTAAGCCATGAATCAGTGGAGCAAGTGATCAGACGATGTATTACCCTTTTGAAGCTCAGGTGACCCCACTAGTCAACGTACGCCGCGAGCGGATATTGCCTGTACCAGGCGATGTATTGGTCAAGCTCAACGAACGCGTCGAGCCCACACAGGTCGTAGCACACGCCAACCTGCCGGGCGATTTCCGAGTCCTATCGGTGGCGCCCGAGTTAAGCGTCTCGCCCACCAAAATCAAGCGATATATGCAAGTCAAAGTGGGGGATAACGTGCGGCGGGGACAGGTCATTGCCAAAAAGCGCAACCGCATAGTCAAATCATCCATGGCCGGCGTGCTGGCCTCCATCGGCAGTGGGCGCGTACTGGTCGAGACACCGCCCACGCCGTTTGAACTGCGTGCCTACATCAATGGCGTAGTGACCAACGTATTGCAAAACCGAGGCGTCGTTATCGAAACGACAGGAGCCGTCATCCAAGGCGCGTGGGGAACGGGTGGGGAGAGCTTTGGCGTGCTCAAGCGCTTGGTGAAAAGCCCAGACAAGTCATTGCGCGCCAGGGATATCGACCCCTCATGCCACGGGACCATTGTCATCGGTGGTTCAGAGGTCAATGAGGCAGTACTAGAACGAGCTCAGGAACTCCAAATACGGGGGATTGTGACAGGTGGGCTTGCGCCTGAATTGATCCCCCTAGTGAAACGCTCTCCGATCCCCATTATCGCTACCGAAGGCATTGGAACCATTCCAATGTCAGATCCCGTGTTCCAATTGCTGACGACGAACGACGGTCGAGAAGCCTCAATCAGCGGGCAGGTCAGGCCACGCTGGGGCGTTGTGCGTCCCGAGATCGTGATTACCTTACCGGCAGAGTCGTTGCCCTCTGGACAAGTGCAGCCCGGCACCCCCCTGACTACTGGCGCGCGGGTACGCGTGGTGAGAGCGCCTTACCTGGGTCAAGTGGGAACGGTGATGAGCCTCGTCGACCACCCACGTCATATAGAGACAGACGCCAGGGTGCGCGGAGCAGTAATAGACTTGGAGCAAGAAGAACCGGTTTTTGTTCCCTTGGTGAACTTGGAAGTTTTGCGCTAGAGTCTATCCAAAAATGTAGCCCAGCCCCTCATGGGCGGGCACAAGGCCCTCATACTACGGGGTTTTCGGATAAACAGCTCATTGAACACAACAGACACAACACCGAGACAAGTGGCCATTTCAAGGAGGTAAGTCATGGAAGATTTCGAGCTCTACCCGGATGAAGAGGATGAAGCAGCGGCAGAAGAAGGATCGAATCGCACCTTCATCATACTCGTAGCGGTATTTGGAGGCCTTCTCGCGGTAGGCATCTGCGCCTTCATCGTGTGGGCAGTCGTCATCTATCCCCAAATACAGAACAACATAGCGCGAAACGAAATCGTGCGTCAAACAGAACAGGTGATGACCGCCGAGGCAGCCGCCGCCGCAGGCCAGGAGGAAAGCACACAGACCCCGGAACCGACCGAAACACCTCCGCCTCCGACAGAGGAGCCGACAGAGATACCTCCCACGGCGACGGCGACGCTGGCAGAGGTAGCGGCGGGCGCTACCGAAGAGTCTACGCCAACCCGCCGCCCGACGGTCACGCCAAGACCCACCACTGCCGGCACCGAGAGCGGAGATGAAATGCCGAGCACGGGCATCGGCGCATTTGGAGCCGGGGGGATCGTCGTGGCCTTGCTGGTGATACTGGTCGCCGCACGACGACTGCGCCGCCCAGCGTAATGGAATGGGCGTGATTAAATCTGGTTGATGCCGCTTGGGAGAGACGCCGTCATTCTGAGCGAAGCGAAGAATCTCGCCCACAGCAAGAGCAGAGGCCCTTCGCTACGCTCAGGGTGGCGACTTGCCGATTTTAGCTGCCCCCTAATAAAACAAGGGCCAGCCGCACAAAAGGCTGGCCCTTACACTTTCCCGTGCAGCCTACCCTGCCCTCAACTCGATACTCGTAATCGCAAAGTAGTAAGCGAGGGAAGCTGACATACCCTCGGTGACGCGGCGACGAACCTGGCTAGAAACATCTGCCGTGTAGACACCGCTGCTCTCAGTCGGACAAAGCAAGATCAACCCCCCATCTTTACCTTGTCCACGAAGCGCCCATTCCCCTCCATGCTGACGACGGAACATCTCCCCCAAGAAACTGATCCAAAGCAAACGGATCCTCTGAGAAGGCTCTGGAAACTGCCGCAAGTGACGGTCAATCCATTCGTCCAAAAGTTG
>Ga0315550_1002864_pt1 | contig 10478 bp, 10 predicted proteins | sample SalMarSW160190MG_2_FD_203100 | JGI IMG/M metagenome (GOLD analysis project Ga0315550, IMG submission 203100) | Salt marsh sediment microbial communities from the Plum Island Ecosystem LTER, Massachusetts, United States - Salt Marsh Sediment SW1601-90 ... | reverse complement strand
TTTGGAGAGCCTCTTCGTGGAAAGAGATGATTATCACGTTCTCCATCAGCCCCTTTTCGCGAATCAAATTTAACACCTTCTCTTCGATGCCGGTTTCCTTGAGTTCCACCAGAATCTTCACCCGCTTACCCACAAACTCCAGCACCTCACCCAAGGTCGGTATATGCGCCCCCTCCTCAGTAACGAACTTTTTTATCTCCTCCAAAGTAAAATCGCTAACCGAGCCGCTGCCATCCGTAGTCTTGTTCACATCAGCATTATGAATAACAACAATTTCATTGTCCTTTGTTCTTCTGACATCCAGTTCCACGGCGTCAACTCCAAGCTCAATGGCGCGCTTAAAGCTGCGCAACGTGTTCTCCGGCTCGTAAGCTCTTGCTCCCCTGTGCCCTATCTTCAACAACCCTTTTTGCACCAGCACCCAACTCTGCAGGCACTACAAGATTATGTGTGGGAAACGTAAATGAAATTTGCTGTGCTCTCAGATTTTTTGATTGTCACAGCGTCTTTGGCTCGTAATTCAATGATGTTCTCGTTGTTGTCCGCCAAGAGCCATGCAGGTCCCCTGCTGACGGTTAACTTCACTGTGGAATCTTCTGGAACCACAAAGCTCTCCATGTTCCTGTTATGCAGATTGTTGAATGATACGCCGATGCCTTTCGCGAATCTTTTTCCCCCCGTTGCCTTGTAGTATCCTGTGGAGCCGAAGGGGGTAGCAACGATGACGCCGTCGCCAATCAAGTCTCGGTACTCTTTTCCGTCAACGGAGAGGGAGAACCTCACGGCGTAGATTGGCAGCCTAGGGTGAATCTGAATCTCGTTTAAGCCAACCAGCTTTCCGCCTTTAGCTTCTGTCTCCAACTTCATCTTCTTATGTAAACAGTAGTTGCCTCCCCTGATCTTTGACAAAACATTCTTCAGCTCATCCAGAGTGTAATCGCACTTTCTGCAGACAGGCGAAGTCTTGAGTATCAGCTTCGGAACCTCAGGATACCTTCTTTCGCTGAACAATACTGTGCCGTCTCCACCGTAACAGACAATAAAATCTGGGTTCCCCTTGACAACCTTGAAGCCCCCTGCAGCCAAAACACCCTTAATCCTCGAACTGTCCTGCCGAGAAACCACTAGAACCTTTTCCAACTTTTTCGGCGCCATCGACAAGTTGCCAACCATGGTTTACCAGCACACCTTAACATGTCTATATGTCGAGACTAAAAAACTGTATGCGCCATGTAAAAATGTTTACGCACGTTCTAGTTCCTAAGGATTTCTGGCAGCCTTCTCCGCAAAACTAGGGCAACGGGAATTCCCACAATTCCTCCTATGGCGACTTGAACTATGTTTGCTGGAACTTCCGCCAATGCCCCGCCTATACCCCACAGATACAATTCGACTAAGAAATAGCCAATAACCATCTCGGCTCCAGCCACAACAACGGCGAGAACATCGCGATAAACCCTTTTCTTGTCTGATATCAGGCTGGCAAGTAAACCCTCTAAACCTTTGATGACCAATGTTGGAATGGCAAACAACGGAAACCCGATGATGTCTGCAATGGATGACCCTAACCCGCCTGCAACACCGCCTATAAGCGGGGTGAAGGTTAGCGCGGCGACAAAAATCATGACGTCTCCAACATTGAAGTATCCGCCCATGGGGTTGGGGATGCGGATTATCAGTGTCCCTACTGTGACCAGCGCTGACATAACCGCCATCAGAGAAAGCTGGATTACGGCTTTTTGTTTCTTGACCAATCGACCCACGCAAATAGTATAGTTACAACTATATTATTAAAAACTTTCTGCTTCAGAGCAAAGTTTTCAGTTCATCCATGGCAACCAATGCTCTTCTTCCACGTTCTGTAATCCTGAAGTATTTCCGTCCATCTTTCCTGTAGGAAGTCACAGCCCCTCTTCTGGAAAGGTCGTTCAGATGCTGGTAGATGGCTGCCCGGGTCATGGTTTTCCCAAGTTTCTTCCACAAATCATAACCATAAGCGTCCTCACGGCTCAAAATCCGCAAAATCTTCTCTTTCGTACTCAACTCCAAACCAACCCCAGCGCTCTTACGCTTCTTCGCCAAAGCCTGAAGCACATCCGTCGCCTTCAAACCACTCCCAGTAATCAAACACACAACAGACTCATCCCCATCAACCAAGCCCTGATCCACCAGCTTTTTGAGCGCTGCAATCGTAGCTGAGCTGGACGGCTCAGCAAAGATTCCCTCCAGACGGGCAATCTCCTGTTCAGCAGCGAAAATCTCGGAATCCTGAACAGTAACAGCCACCCCTCCAGAATCTTTTATGGCACGAAGAGCCTTCGCTCCGTTCACAGGGTTGCGCACAAATATTCCCAACGCATGCGTGTATGGCTCAGAAACATCAACTGGAGCTGACTCGTTCTTTTCAAGGGCTTCAACTATGGGTGCGCATCCGCTAGCCTGAACCCCGATCATCCTTGGAATCCTGTCGATCTTTTGTAGGGCTTGAAGCTCCTTGAAGCCTTTCCACAAGGAATAGATTGTTCCCCCGCTTCCCATAGAAACAACAAAGCAGTCAGGGACGCCGAACTGCTCCACAACCTCAAAACTGATTGTCTTCTCCGCTTCAACAGTTAGGGGATTAAATTCCGCGGTGGCTTGGTACCAGCCGGTCTCCTTCGCCAACGACTCCGCTCGAACAATAGATTCGTCAACGGTCTCCCCATGCTCATCAATCACCGCGTCATAAATCATCATCTGCGCCAATTTACCCACATCAACCATCTTCGGAACAATAACGTGGCAGGCTAACCCAGATTTGGCGCAGTAAGCAGCCATAGAGGCTCCCATGTTACCGTTAGAGGCACAAATCACGGAATCATACCCAAGGTCCAGAGCGTTTGAAACCATCAAAGCTGCGCACCTGTCCCTGAAGGAGTTTGTTGGATTGCGGGTCTCATCCTTCAGATACAGCTCCTTTAGCCCCATTTCTTTGGCTAGCCGCTCAGCCTTATGCAGCGGTGTCCCCCCTTCACCCAAGGTCACCACCTTTCTGACTTCGGGCAAGTAGGGCTTGAATTTCCAAAACGTTAAGGGCGCAGGGAGAACAGCATCCTTCAGCTGCTCAAAATCGTAACTGTAGTCGAGGAGGCTTCCACACTTTTCGCACCTATGTTTGGGGGGATAAGGCGGGAAATTGGACAAACATTGGCTGCACAGCAGAACAGGCATACTCGTTTTAGCTCCAGTCCTAATGAAAGGACGGTTTTCCAGCTTTTATCGGTTGCCTAGAAACATTTCAACGAACTGGAACTGGGGCAAAAATATGGCAAACATAAAACGGCTGTCCCAGAACAAAACGAGTTTGAGGGCTTGATTAGTAACTGGCGACTCCCTTTTTCTCTGAGTAGTCATACCATTTCCAGAGTTTCTCGATGGCCTTCTCAGAGTATCCCTGTTGTTTCAGCAGATTATCAAAGGATTTTTTTGCTTTCATCAGAAGGCTCCCGAACAATCTAGAATAGATATGTGAATATAAAAAAGAGTTGCGAATCTATAATCCAGTTTTTGTAGATATGTACAACACAGATACAGTTACATGATACGCTTGCAATCCATCTTCTTCATCAACAATCCGTTCCCAAGCAGTATGAACCGTGGGCAGAGTTTGATCAGCCCCATTTCTCAAGAAACTTTTCCGCTTCTGTCCGCAATTTCTTCCGTGGGCTATCAAGACAGGCTTTAACAAAGGAGATAACCCGTTCCTTATGGTCAATTCCGTCAAAAAACAGGTCCAACGTTTTGATTGCGTGTTGAGCGATAACTCTTTTGCATTCTCCGGTCAGGTGAGGTGTAGTGGAGATGTCTTGAACTTTCAGCAGTTCGTCTGTAATCTTGGGTATAAGGTAAGGTTTTGCATGTGCAATCTTGCCTGAATTGCCAACAACATTAGCTACTGTAACCATGTAGTCGTCATCTAAAAAGCTGTAATACCAGTCAAAAATGGGGTCAAACTTGTTGTCTGCGTCAACTTGGGTTAAATTCGCGATAATAGCCAGGGCATTCCAGGTTAGGATTCGATATTTGCTGTCCAATAGACTAACGAAAAAATCAAAGTGCGAATACAGTTTCTCCGGATGTTCTTCGCTTAAATCCATCAACACTTTCGAGCAGCCGTATCTAACAGCGGCTTTCGGATGGTCAACACCCTTAAGCAGCAGAGGAATCAGACTAAAGTCCCGCTTAACCCTATTGAGCAACTCCTCTTTACTCATTGACTTATCCAAAAGAGCTTTAGTTAACTGCGAAAAATCGTTTTTTTCACCCATTTTTCGTGTTCCCCTGTTTGAGTCTTCGAAGCGTAATTAAAACGAAGTGGAGCTGGGGATGGGAATTGAACCCATATAGAGCAACTCTGCAGGCTGCCGCCTGAACCATTCAGCCACCCCAGCAGCCTAAAATTTGGCATCCAATGCTATAACCTTATCGATATCCAAGTTGGGTGAGCGCAGCTAACCGTTACTGGTTCTCTGGGAGGCTGCTATCTGCTTGTTTACGTTTTGAGGTACTTTTCAGGGTTCTCTTCGAAGGCTATCTTGCATCCGGGAGCGCAGAAGTAGTAGGTTTTTCCCCTGTAAACCGTCTTATACTCCGCCGTTTTCTCATCCACTTTCATCTTGCAAACAGGATCAACCGCCATCACTTTTCACCTCCATTCCATCTTTTAGTTCTGGCTATCCAATTTTGGTTTAAACCTCTTCAGCAGCGAGGCGTTAGTGACCACAGACACTGAACTGAAAGCCATCGCCACAGCCGCAAAAACAGGATCAAGCAAAATTGGGTACAAGATTCCAGCAGCTACAGGAATCAGGACAGTGTTGTAGGCGAATGCCCAGAACAGTCCCTGCTTAATCTTACTCATGGTGGCTCTGCTGAGCTGAATGCTGATAACCACATCTCTGAGGTCATTTTTAACCAGCACGATGTCTCCGGTTTCCATCGCCACGTCGGTTCCGCTTCCAACAGCTATGCCAATATCTGCCTGCGCCAAGGCAGGAGCATCGTTTATTCCATCCCCGACCATGGCAACTACCTTGCCTTCATCCTGCAACCTTTTAATCTCAGATGCTTTGTCTTCTGGAAGCACCTCTGCCAGCACACGGTTCACGCCCACTTGTCTTGCAATAGCCTTTGCCGTGCGCTCATTGTCCCCTGTAATCATGACCACTTCGAGACCCATCTTCTGGAGAGTCCTCACCGCCTCCACAGAATACTCCATCAAAGTATCAGCCACAGCAATCAAACCCGAAGCCTCACCGTCCACTGCCACGAGCATAGCGGTTTTCCCATCCTCCTCCAGCGCCTTCATCTTCTCCTCAAGCTGTCCTATGTCTATGCCGTTTTTTTCCATCAACCGCCTGTTACCCAGCAAAACCGACTTGTCGTCATGCTTCACTTCCACGCCGTATCCGGGTATGGCGTTAAAGAATTCTGGGTCAACAACCTCCAAGTGCCTCTCCCTTGCACGCCTCACTATAGCCTCTCCGAGAGGATGCTCCGAATTCTTCTCTGCAACAGCCGCAAGCCTCAACAACTCCTCTTCGCCAACTTTTTCGACTTTTTTGGAGACAAAAGGATTACCAACCAAAGAGGCGACAGAGACGATGTCCGTGACTTCCGGCTCTCCCTTAGTCAACGTCCCAGTCTTGTCGAATACTATGGCTTGGAGTTTGTGAGCGGTTTCCAGCGCTTCTCCACTCTTGATTAAGACCCCATTTTCCGCCCCCTTTCCGACACCCACCATGATGGCTGTGGGCGTGGCTAAGCCCATGGCGCATGGGCAGGCAATAATCAGAACTGCGATGAACACTGTGAGGGAGAATATGAAGTCCGTTAGCAGAAGATACCATACAATGAACGCGGCTGTTGCTGCTATAATAACGGCGGGAACAAAGTAGCTGCTCACCACATCCACCAGCCTTTGGATGGGCGCCTTGGACCCCAGTGCATTCTCAACCAGTTTTATGATCTGGGCTAACACAGTGTCGGCTCCAACCTTTGTTGCCTTGAACTTCAGCACCCCAGTTTTGTTTATGGTTGCCCCAACAACCGGGTCGCCCACATTCTTTTCCACGGGTATGCTTTCGCCGGTTATCACCTTTTCATCCACTCCAGAGTAGCCTTCGGTCACCACTCCGTCAACGGGTATCTTCTCTCCGGGACGGACAACCACAACGTCGCCGACCTGAACGTCCTCTACAGGTATCTCCATTTCTTCGCCGTCTCTTACAACCCGGGCTGTTTTGGCTCGAAGCCCCATCAGTTTTCTTATAGCCGCGGATGTTCTGCCCTTGGCTACCGCCTCCAACAGTTTGCCCAGAATAAGGAAGGTCATCAGGGACACGGCAGTCGTATAATACAGGTTTCCTTGACCCGAGAAGGTGACGTAGACGCTGTAGAAGTACGCGGCTGAGGTGCCCATAGTAACCAGCACATCCATGTTTGGGTTTTTGTTTCGGAGCGCCTTGTATGCGCCTACAAAGAAGCTGTGTCCAACTGTGAAGTGAACTGGCGTGGCTAAAACGAACAGCAGCAACGGAATGAAATTGTCTATGGGTAGGGTGGGGAGAGTGAATGGCAGAAAGCTGGCGTTGCTGTAGATTACTACGGGTATGGTTACTGCCGCGGAAAAGGCTAACTTGAGTTTCAGTGACCGTATTTCTCGGTCTCTTTCCCTTTGTTCTGCGTCTTCCGTGCCCCCCTCGGGTTCGATGACGCCGTATCCTACGTCTCGTATAGCCTTCTTGATTCCCTCTAAACTGATCTGCGCTGGATTATATTCTACAGTCGCCGTTTCTAGGGCAAAGTTGACGACAGCCTTGTATACGCCCTCTTTCTGGCTTAATGCCTTCTCTATTGTCTGGGCGCACACGGCACAGTGCATTCCGCTGAGTTTCAGAGTAACGCCCTGATGAATTACCCTGTAGCCTACTTCGGAGATGGCGTCCTCGATGGCTTTCTGGTCAACCACATCTGGGTCGTAATCTATAATTGCCTTCTCAGCCGCAAAATTGATTGTGGCATAAATTACTCCCTTCAATTTGGGCAACCGTTTTTCTATGGTCTGCGCACAAGTAACGCAGCTCATTCCCCCAATGTCGAGAACAACACGTTTTTTCTTTTCCTTAACCATTTTATGTCCCCTTCTTCACGGGCTTACTGCTTGTCGGGCGCCAAGTCTTTTGTAATTTTCAAGTGAATTGCGAGCAACTCGACACTTCTGTCTGCCCATCACAGACTATATTACTGAATGTTTTCGAAAATATCTAAACATTTTCTTTTTAGGGTCTTTGCGGAGTTCTTCCTCTACACCTTCGGCAACTTCTCCAGGAGTCTAGAATGGATGAAAACAGTCAGCATCTTCAATTACTGGGACTATTCGTCGGTCATCTTCGACGACCTGTTCAAAGCAGGAGATTTCGTTATATTGGCTGCCGTGGCGATTGCAATAATTGTCATCAGCATCTGGGTCTTTGAGAAGAAGAACATCCCGACGTAACATGAGAAATATGCGGCAAAAAGTTCAGAAACAATTTGTTGCAGATTCTTCTGGATTTACCAGAGTTTATCGAGTCTGAAACCATAATCTTTTAATGATGCCCTGCAACTGAAAATTAAAAGGGAAAACCAATTTTTGGGATGTGACCGTTAGGATGGAAGATAAAGAGCTTGAAAGAATAAAGGCTAAAAAGATGAAGGAAATGATGGGCCAGCAGAATCCGGGCGTAGTTAAATTGAACACCTCAGCTTTTGACAGCTTCATAAAAACCGAGTTGCCTGTTGTGGTTGATTTCTGGGCTGACTGGTGCATGCCCTGCAGAATTATGGCTCCTGTGATGGAGGAACTGTCTAAGGTATACGAAGGAAAAGCCCTGTTCGGGAAAGTTGATGTTGACGAGAATTCCCAGATTGCAGGCCGCTACGGAATCATGAGTATACCCCATTTTCTAATCTTCAAAAATGGCGCCCTCGTCGAGAAGATAGTTGGCGCCGTGGGTCGTGGACCTCTAGAAAATGCCCTGAAGAAGCATCTCTAAGAACCAAAAAAGAGATACTTTCATTATCTCTAAGCAGATAGTTATAGCAACTCAAACAGGTATCAGGATAGAATAGGGAAGGGGTCTCTTTGTCACAGAGAGTTATTAACGAAGATGATTCAAAGAAAACAGTTGGGTTCATCGTTAACCCCATCGCAGGCATGGGAGGAGCCGTGGGGCTGAAGGGCACCGACGGCAAAGACATCTTAGAAAAGGCGATTAATCTTGGAGCAGAGCCGGTGGCTCCGGCAAGGGCAGAATCTTTTCTATCCGAACTAAAGCACATCAGAAAGGATGTCAGGCTGATTGTAGGCGCCAGGTTGATGGGAGAAACCGAAGCCCAAAAACACGGTTACTCCTGCAAAGTTTTTGGAGAAAAAAGAGAAGAAACAAAGCCTGAAGACACCGTGGAGACTGCAAAACGAATCACAAAAGAGGGGGTTGACCTTCTCATCTTCTGCGGTGGAGACGGCACAGCCCGAGATGTGCTGAACGCTGTTGACAAGCAGGTTCCTGTTTTGGGCGTTCCAACTGGAGTAAAGATGCACAGCGCAGTTTTTGCTGTTGACCCCAAAGCCGCGGCAAGGATCACATCAAGGTTCCTGAGAAAACAGTTACCTCTCTGGGAGGCTGAGGTGATGGATATAGATGAGGAGGCTTTCCGGCAGGGCAGAGTTTCTGCGAAACTGCACGGTTACCTGCTTAGTCCCTATGAGCCAAATTTGATTCAAGGATCCAAGATATCGTCTCCCATGACGGAGAGTGATGTGCGGAACCAGGCGGCAATAGCCATCTATGTCATAGAAACCATGAAACCGGATGTTGTTTACATTATTTCTGCGGGAACAACCACGCGCATCATAGGAGACCTTTTGGATGAGAAAAAGACGCTGCTTGGAATGGATCTGTTCTGCAACAAGAAAATAATAGCCAAGGACGTGAACGAGAAACAGATTCTGGAGAAGATTAAGGACAAAGCCGCTAGGATCATCGTTACTCCTATAGGCGGTCAGGGCTTCATTTTCGGGAGAGGAAACCAGCAGATAAGCCCTGAGGTAATCCGGCAGGTAGGCATGGATAACATAGTTGTCATTGCAACAAAGAATAAGATGAAGAACCTGAAAAGCTTGAAGGTTGACACTGGCGACACGGAACTTGATGCGGCTTTTCGTGGCACAATCAAGGTTGTGACAGATTACAAAATTGAGCAGACAGTGCCAATTGAATAAGTATAAATTGTGTGAAGCAATTTATTTTTCGTAATAGTTGGTGGATGGGATATCAGAATGAAGAGATTCGTTACCATGGGTAGAGGAGGCAGCGGCAAAACAACGTTTGTTGCCCTCATGACCAAATACTTCATCGAAAAAGGTGAAACCCCACTCCTTCTTGTAGACGTTGACCCGGATCAGAACTTGTCAGAGATGGTGGGTGCAGACCTCAGAGAAGAGGGAAGAAAAACTGTGTCCGAGCTGCTTATCGAAACCTTTCTGGACCGAGGAGGCACAACCGTTGGGGTTCCCCCCTCAGAGAGGCTGGAAAGCAAAATCTGGGAAGCGGGACTCTACGAGGGAGAACACTTCGACATGATGGCTATCGGAACAAAATTCATAGAAGGCTGTTACTGTCTCCCGGACGCTGCCTTGAAGAAGGTTCTGGAGGGTTTAACCAAGTCGTACAGTTATGTTCTCATCGATTCTCCGGGTGGACTGGAGCACCTGAACAGGCGAATAGCTTCTCAGGTCGACGACATATTCGACATTATTGACCCCTCCCAGAAATCCTTCAATCACGTGGCAAGAGCCTACAAAGTAGCCAAGGAAGTAAAAATAGACTTCAAAAACTTCTACGTGGTCGGAGGCAACAGGGTTCCAGACGAATGGGAAGAAGAAGTGGAAAAAAGAACAAAGCTGCAATACTTGGGAAAAATCAGCAACGACAAACAAGTGGAAAACTACGTCCTACAAGGAAAACCCCTACTTGACCTATCAGACTCATCCCCCGCCTACAACTCCGTGAAGAAAATAATGAAGAAAGCAGGATATTAGGAAACTAATAACCGAACATTGTTGAAAAAACAGTATTACCTAGAAGTTTTTCGTCTTAATGCGTTTCTGTAAACTGTGGCTACTACTGTTGCTATCAGGAGCAATGGCAAAATAATCCATGAAGGAAACTCTGGAATCAAAGTATCGTCAACTGGTTCCATTAGTGGGTAGCTGTCAGCATCTCCATAATCTTCAGGAGAAGTGCTAATCATATAGGGTGTGTCACCTATTCCATCTCCGTTACTGTCTGTGCCATTGTAGTCGCTCCAATAATTGCCTATTGAATCATAATTCCAGTTATTTGATGAAGTCCAAGCATGCACTTGGTTAGTGTTGTTGATTAGATTATTTCCGA
>Ga0315550_1002863_pt1 | contig 10481 bp, 8 predicted proteins | sample SalMarSW160190MG_2_FD_203100 | JGI IMG/M metagenome (GOLD analysis project Ga0315550, IMG submission 203100) | Salt marsh sediment microbial communities from the Plum Island Ecosystem LTER, Massachusetts, United States - Salt Marsh Sediment SW1601-90 ... | reverse complement strand
TGATCTTCGGGGCACCCCATTGCGGTTTTTCCTTTTTCAGCCTTACAACTGCCTGCTCAACCTCAAATGGCGTTCGATTCGGGTGAGAATGTGGGGCCCGGCTACGGTTCTGAATGGCAACAACTCCGTTCTCTTGGTATCTCTTCCAGATCTTATGCCCTGTAACCCTCGATATACCGAACTCCCGGCACAATGGGGCCATCTTCTCGCCTGACAATAACCGGCCTATGAATTTCATCCGTTCGTCCATAACACTGGTTTCCTTCCATGGCATACAATACCTCCTTCAAGGTGATTATACGCCAATGTGTAAACCATCTGCCCGGAATAAACTGTAAAGGATGTGACCGGAATATACCAATTTTATAGCGGTACGGGGAATCGAACCCCGGTTTGAGGACTGAGAATCCCCCGTCCTGGGCCACTAGACGATACCGCCACATCCATATTTTCGGCCAATATAATGACTTTATAAAATTTGTCAAGAAAGCTTGTTTTCTACTCGGCAAGAAATTATATTGGTTGAAATTCTAAGTCAGGAGGAATAATGCCGGCCAGGAAATTCAAAAGCTTAAAGCCCAGCGATCTTTCTTCTAATATAAGTTTAAGAAGACTTAAAATCAAAACCTCGAATGACGTTGAACCGTGCAAAACGATTATCAGCCAGGAACGTGCCATCAAGTCGATAAAACTCGGTCTAAAAGTCAAAAGTAAAGGATACAATATATTCGTAACCGGCCTGACCGGGACTGGTCGGACGACGACCATCAAGCATATACTTGAAGAATTAGACACTAAAAAGCCGGAACTCAATGACGTCTGTTATGTCAATAATTTTAAGAATCCTGATAATCCGTCGGCGCTTATATTTAAAGCCGGTGAGGGGAGTGCTTTCAGAAAAGATGTCGATTATATGATTGCGACGCTTCGCAAAGCGATTCCGAAAATCTTTGACAGCGAGGATTATAAACAAAAACGGAATCGAATTGCCGCCGATTTCGAGGCTCGTCAGAAAAGGGTGATTGAAGCTTTTGAAAAGCAAATGAAAGAAGCCGGATTCGTGATGATCCAGTTTCAGGTCGGAACCGGGATAAGAAACGAACTTCAGCCGCTGGTCGATAATGAACCGGCTTCCATTGAAAAGCTGGAGCATCTTGCTGCCGACGGTAAATTCCCCAAAGAGCGGCTGGATGAACTCGGCCGGACCCGCGAAAAACTAAGGCGCGAAATGGGAACGGTCGAAATTGAATCGAAAAAGATGCTCGGTAAGCTCGATGACGCCCTCGAAAAGCTGGATTACTCGCTGATCGCTCCCCTGATAATCGATAAAATGAACGTGCTCAAGAAAAAATATCCGGATGAGAAAGTAAAAGGTTACCTTGAGGAGGCGGAAGAGGCGTTGCTGGGTGATCTGAACCGATTCAAGGAAGCGCGGCCGCGGCGGGGTGAGCAGGAAGCCCCTGGATTTCGGAAGAAAGAACCTTTCGAGGAATTTGCCGTCAATTTGATTCTTGATAATTCTGAAACCAAAAAAATACCGGTAATTATTGAGAATGCTCCGTCCTATCGTAATCTGTTCGGAACTCTGGAACGGGTCGTTGACCGTTTCGGCTATTGGCGAACCGATTTTTCACGAATCAAGGCCGGTTCGGTATTGCAGGCTTCGGGTGGCTTTTTGGTGATTAATGCGCTTGACCTTTTCTCCGAGCCGGGCTCCTGGCAGAATCTCAAACGGAGTCTCATGAGCGGGGAATTGAGTATCGCCGGATACGATCCCTTTTATATGATGGCCGGATCCGCTCTCAAGCCGGAGCCGATTCCTATCAACGTAAAAGTCGTTGTGATTGGTGAGCGGCGAATCTACAATCTATTGCTGGCTTATGAAGAGGATTTCAAAAAGATTTTTAGGATAAAGGCCGAATTCGACCATGTGATGGATCTTAATGATGAAGCCCTGAGACAGTATGTTGCTTTTGTCAGGAAGGTTACTTCCAAAGAAGAACTTCCGGTTTTCGATCGATCCGCTTTGGAAGCTGTGGCCGCCTACGGAAGCAGGCTGGCGGGGAGAAAAGATAAAATCTCGACACTTTTTACCGCCATTGCGGATCTCATTCGGGAATCCGGTTATTGTGCCATGGATAAAAGGCGAAATAAGGTTACGGAACGGGACGTTCGCGAGGCCATCAAACAAAAAATCGAGAGAGTCAATCTGGTTGAGGACAAGATTCAGGAAATGTACGATAACGACATTCTTCTTGTACAAACGAGCGGAAAAGTCGTTGGTCAGATTAATGGATTGTCCGTCTATGATACGGGCGAACATAGCTTCGGCCGGCCGACCAAAATTACCGCCCGAACGGCGGTGGGCCGGGCCGGTGTAATAAATATCGAGAGAGAATCCGATTTATCCGGTCCGATTCATAATAAAGGTGTTCTTGTCTTGAGCGGTTTTTTACGCGGTAAATTTGCACGAAATAAGCCATTGGTGATGTCGGCCTCGATATGCTTCGAACAATCTTATGGCGGCGTCGATGGCGACTCGGCATCTTCCACTGAAATATATGCTATTCTTTCATCGCTTTCCAAAGTGCCGATCGATCAGGGGATTGCCGTGACCGGATCGGTAAATCAGTACGGCGAGATTCAGCCGATTGGCGGTATAAACCAGAAGGTCGAAGGCTTCTTCGACGTCTGCAAAGCAAAGAGATTGACCGGCAAACAGGGTGTAATCGTGCCGGTGCAGAATGTCGAGGAACTTCAGTTGAAGGAAGAAGTCGTTAAGGCGGCAAAGGAAGGGAAATTCCGAATTTATCCGGTTTCGAAGATCGAAGAAGGGATTGAGATTCTAACGGGAAAACCGGCCGGTCGGGAGTTGTCAAAAGGGGGATTCACGAAGGGCTCCGTTTATGATCTGGTCGATAAGGAACTGGAGCGGCTGGCCAAACAGCTCAAGGCCGCGACTGACGACGAAGATAAGAAATCCGGCGGCAAAGCCAAATCGGAAATGAGGACTCGGAAACGCCGCCGGTAAATGGCGGTGTTCCGAAAATAGAGGACAATCCTGTCGATAAAGTCTATAGTCGGATTAAAATAAGACAACAGGATTTTGACGAATGGCCGCAAAAATTTCCGTAGAAATGGTGCGCGGGGCAATCGCCGATATTGAACATCCGACCATTTCGTGCAATCTGGTTGACCTCGGTATGATACGTGATATCACCATAAAGGGTCGATTTGTTATTATTACGATGGCGTTACCTTTTGCCAGTATGACCATCAGGGATGATATTTTCAAGAGCCTGGAGAAACCGATAAGGAAGCTGGGCGGTGTACTGGATTTGCATACAACGACTATGAATCAGGCCGAACTCAAAAATTATCTGGCCCTGGAGATGCAAAATCAGAAAGGCGATTTTTGACCATAATCTTTTGGTCCCCTGCCTGCCTTAGTTTTTCGATACAAAGAAAGAGGCCATGCCAATTTCGGCATGACCTCCATCCTCGTGACCTAACGCAAATAAAATCTTTCTATCTCGACGAGTCGACTTCCTCGGTTGGTTTCTTGACGGCCTCGACCTGAAGATCGATTTTTATATTGTTACCGGCAACCAATCCTCCGCCTTCAATGACGGCATCGTAGGCGATCCCATAATCTCTTCGATTAAGTTCCGTACTGCCCTCGAAGCCGATTCGTTTATTGCCACGGGGGTCGATAATATGGCCGACCATTTCAAACGGTATGGCAATCTCCTTTTTGACGCTATGCATCGTCAGAAAGCCGTGCATGATATAATCACTGTCTTTTTTCTCGATACTCGAGCTTTCGAATGTTATCTCCGGATATTTCTCGACCTCAAAAAAAGCGGCGCTTCTAAGATGATTGTCGCGTTTCTCATTATCTGTATTTATACTGGCCGCATTGATTCTTACATTTACCGAGGATTCAGTCATATCGTTTTCATCAAACATAATCATCCCTGAAAAATCCGTAAAATTTCCTCTAACATTGCTGATGACCATATGCCGAACCGAAAAACCGATATACGAATGAGCCTGATCAATATCGTACCTTTCGGCAGCATAAGCCGACCCAAAAGATAGCAGCCCTATCGAGACGGCTGAAAAAAGAATTTGTTGAATCATGTCAGCCTCCAAAACAATTAGCCTAAGTTCTCATTTGTAGACAATAAAAGTCTATTATTATTCTATTAAAACAATCGGCTTCTGTTAATGTTCCAGGATTTAATGAAAATCGGCAAATAATCCGATCATTGTCGGTCAGCTTTTTTAGAACAATGAAGAGGCTGACGGCAAATCCGGAGCCGAAGCCGACTTGCTGAATGGCTATTGCTTGGGCGTCAGAAGAAAATTGAGGTTTTCGACGGAGTCACCCCCTTCGGTTGTCCGAATCTGAAAAGTCCGCTCGACAGGAGACGATTGATATCCGTATTTTTCGAGTTGCCTGCGGTCGATAATGACTTTGTACATGCCGGGTACCAGGCCGAGGTAGAAAAATTCGCCATCATTAAAGGTCGTAATCATCGTTTCTTTGCCGGTCACGACATTTTCGACACTTACCCTTATGCCGCCGATACCGACGCTATCACCGGCCGTGGACCGTTTAACCGTACCTGAAATTTCTCCCGCGGTGACGATAGGGACATTAATACTCGTGACCGTGTTGGGGTCGACGGTGACTTTGAAATTTTCATGGGCCGATCTGAGAAGAGGATTATCAAGGCTGTATTGATCAACTTGGACGATGTACTCATCGTACGGCCGCAAACCGTCGTAATAATAAAGGTCATTTTGGCGATATTTGTTACCGCGCGAACCGCCGATGTTGGCTCTCAATTCGGGCAGAAATGGCTCGCCTTCGTCAAGAACGCCGTTGTAATTTTCATCCACGAAGGGCCAGATAACCGCTGTGCCCAGTCCCTGCCCGTTACGTTTGTCGAACCTGACGGTTCCCGTCTCCTGGTCCAGACGAACCGATCCGCGCTGCATCTGCGTAAACGACGTTTTTTCCGGGCTGCCATAAAAGCGGGATGTGAAATAAGCAAAGTCATTGAAGATGTTAAAGGTCAACATGACGGTATTGGTGCGGGTGATATCGTTACGCTCGAAACTGAGGGCAAGTTGACCTTTCTTGAATATTCTTTTATAAAGATATATCCCGTATTTGGAAATTCGGTTGTAATCATGCTCGTAATTTATTTTAAACTGCGGCTTAAACCATCGTACTATCGAGGTCGAAACGAACAATTGGCTGGAAATCGTTCTATCAACTCGTGAATAATAATTCGATATTTTGCAGTTACCCATATAAGTCGAATGAAAATAGGGGATGGGGATTTTAAAGCCGTAATTCATGTTGGTGACATCATAAGTATTATACTTGTCTCTTGATAGGCGGAAACGGAATCCGAGATAACTGTTCCAGATTTTGAGCGGACTTGAAAGGGATAAAGATATATTACTGAGTCTGTTAAACCGGTTCCAATATTCATTTTCGGAGAATTCGGTATAGCCGATATTTATGTTAAAAAGCGACGGCCTGCTGTAATTCAGGTTATATTCGGTCGCCTTTCGGGGCGCATAACTTCCGGCCAGTAATAAGCTTCCAAAGGGCTGGTAGGTGATTTCACCGGCGAATGTGGTTCGCTCAACGTCTTTCGCATCGAGAGGAAAATCCGAATTGAGGCCGACCGTCAGGTTTTTTAAGACCCCGAAGTATCCATTCGCTTGCGCATACTTTTTCTTTTCCAGATGGATCGTATTAACGCCCGCCGCCAGCGTATATTCCAGATTGTATTGAGGTATTAGATTGAAAGGTGTCCGAATGTATTCTTCCTTGACCTTGATCTCACCATTGGGACCGTACATTTTGACAAGGATTTGTGATGAACCATAATGAATATCGACGAGAAAATCGTAATCGCCGTTTTGATCGGTATAGGAGAAATCGACAAGCCGGTTGTTCACATATACTTCAACCTCCCAACCTTCGCCGGCATTTCCGGATATATTTACGGTCTGAAAATATCGCCGGCTGATTTGCGGCTTGTTTGTCAGATAAATTCCGTCCATATTACGACTTAGACTGCCGCCGGTGTTTATTTCACCCACTTCCGCCTGGGTGATATAATCATTTTCTTTAAAATAATAATGCCATCTATATCGAGTTACATCGCCGCCGACACCATTGATTGTATTGACGGCGCCGTCAATTGAAAGATCGCCGCCGAGGATCATCCCGCCGAGGCCGATTCCGAAGTATTGCCCGTTTTTTTCGAAAGGATTGACAGTCAGGACCCAGTCGGCCACACCGCCCTCCAGGGTTTCTCTTTTATACGGAATTTCATAAACATCCTTTAATGCGGCTTCTTCATCTCTTAATTTTTCATGAGTAGCCTTGCGTTTCAATTTCTGATAGGCCGGGAAATCTTGGTTGAGCGGAATGTAAACCTTCAGCTCCGAAAAATTAAAATTTATTTTAAGCCTAAAAATTGTCTCGTACAGACCAATTCTTAAAAACAAATCGGAAAAATCGGAAATAAATTCGGTGCTGTCCAGCCGTATATCCTCGCCGAAACACTTGGCCGTAAGGTCATTAATATTAATTTCAAATTTATTATCCTCAGTCAAGTACTTGCCGGAGAATTTGCCCTTGTCGAATTCCACCTTAATATTGACATCAAGCAGTTGAAATATTTCGACCAAAGGCAGATAAATGTCTTTTCCGTCATAGAGTGCAATAATATCACGCGCCGCCAGTTTGGGGATTTCAAAGCGGACGATTATTTCTTCAACCTGCGGCGACCGGCAAAAACCGTAATTTACCCCGGTTATCATTATAAGGGCCGCAACTAAGGCCACAAAAATTATAAATCGTATCAGGAATTTCGCCCCATGCATTTTCATAAATTTCCAATAATAGAAAATACCAGATTTTGCCGATCCTATGGTACTGTCGTCGAATATTCTATTCGGTTTCCGGCAATCAAGTCCTCGGCGGCAATATCCTTGCGGCCTTCGGTACTGATGGAAACTTCGAGCTTAAATGGTTTAGCATAATTGCCGGAGAAAATCGGTAAACGCACCTTTCTTTTTAACTCGCGATAAACGGCCAAATCGATATCGTTTGAAGAAATTTCCCTGCCTTTGGCATCGACGAGTCGACAGTCAAGAATTCCAACGTATGATACATTGCCGCGATTGACCATATCGATAAAGGCCGTAACCATGGTGTCGGTCGAGAATACTTCAGTACCCCGGACTTCCAGCTTTGAGATAAGATTACCCGAACGATATTTCAATACAATGGCCGTTTGCATGATCATATTCAACTTGGTCGTTATCTTGTCATCCTCGGTGGGAAGCGGAATCGAGGTCTCACCTTCCTGTGACCTGACCATTATTCGGGCCCAGTATTCGCCGTCGGCAAGGTCTTTAGGCGGGCGAGCCAGGAATCTGACGACCTGAGATGTGTTCGGCTCCAGAATCATTTTTTTGGGAAAGGCCTTGATCCAATCCAGGGCCGAACGTTCATCGGTTACAGCTGAATCCTGGAGATTCAATCTGATATTTCCGGCGCTGTCCGAAACCGGCACGCCGAAACTAAAGCTGATCTGTACCTGCTTGGGCCGGTCGGTAGGATTTTGAACGGTCAACCGCCCGGTCCTTTTTTTATCGGATAAAATAACCGATGTCGGCGCCACCAAAACGCCGGCCGTCAGTTCGGAAATTGTTGCCAGGAAAAATATTATGAATAAGAATGCCCCGAATCGGGCAGATTTTTGAATGTGTTTATCCAATGATTTCCCACTATCCATAGTGATGTCCTCCTATGTCGTTTTTCCGGCCGGTTTTCGGCCTCTCCATATCGCTCCGTACTATAGAGCGCTCAAAATATCATAAAGTCAAATTCAATTTTTATGCCCCGGTATAAGCAACCGTTAAAATAATGTCCGCCGTATAACTTCCCGCGCGTTGATCGACCGAAGGATAAACCGTTCCGCCGAGGAATATCTGAAGGATATTGTCGGCGACGCCGATGGCGGTGTCCGGCAATCCGTGAGGATCCAGATCGACCAGAGCGCCGGCCCCATGAGCGGCCGGTGTCCCGACCGCGGTCGTATCGATATCGGCATCGGTTGTTGTGAAAGCGCAGATAAGTCGATCCTCGTTATTGGGAGTGTTATTCCAGAGATACGGCGGCAGTTGCAGGTACATTGAAATTTCGCTGCCGCCTGCTCCCGTGACCTGAAAAACTCCGGCCTCGGCGACCACGGTTTTGTCGGCTATTTTCTGGACGCCCTGAACGACGTCCCCGAAGGCCAGGTCATGCGTCGATGTGACCGTCAGAGCCGCCAGAACGTTGGCCGTGGCGATACCGGTGCCGACATCCTGAGCCTTAATAATGATCGAAGGCCCGATTAAAAGCGCAACGAGAACCACGCCAGTCTCGAGCCATGATTTTATATATCTAAGTCCGCGATACATTCCATTCCCCCTGCCAATTTTTAGGTCTCGATTTTCTGTTATCAGTAATCGGCAGATTACAGTATTAATTGAGACCCGAAATCAATCGGCAGGTTTGTCTTTCAGTCGATTCCTATTCCAAAGCAAACGGATTTATTTTTAAGTTCCGGTATACGCAACCGTCAAAATTATATCAGCCGTGTAACTACCGGCTCGCTGGTCGACTGACGGGTGCACTGTTCCTCCAAGAAATATCTGGAGAATATTATCAGCCCCACCCATTACCGTATCCGATAGATTATGTGGGTCCTGGTCGACTATAGCCCCGCCGCCATGGGCGGCCGGTGTCCCGGCCGCGGTCGTGTCAATATCCGCATCGGTACTGGAGAAGGCAATGACCAGACGATCTTCACTGTCAGCCGTCGAACACCATAGAAAATCCGGCAACTGCATGTGCATAGATATTTCCTGTCCGCCGGCGCCGCTGATCTGAAAGACACCGGCATCGGCAACAACGGTTTTGTCGGCTGTCTTGGTTACGCCCTGTAGGACGTCGCCGAAATCCAGGTCATGCGTCGAAGTCACGGCGAGGATGGCCAGTATGGTAGCGGTGGCATTTCCAGTCGCCACGTCCTGCGCAAAAATCACCGAAGGGGTACCGAGTATCAGAACCGCCAAAATAGTCGATAAAATTCCTGCGAGTTGTCTTTTTTTCGGGAAAAAGCGCATTTAATAAACCTCCTATTTTTCGCCAATTTCCTCTCTTATGTCCCGGTGTAAGCAACGGTCAGGACAATATCGGCCGTATAGCTGCCGGCTCGCTGATCAACCGCCGGATAAACCGAACCGCCGAGGAAAATCTGAAGAATATTATCGGCGCCACCTAACGGCATATCGGGGAGATTATAAGGATCCTGATCAACTACGGCTCCGGTTCCATGTGCCGCCGGGGTCCCGGCCGCGGTCGTGTCAATGTCGGCATCGGTGCTCGAGAAAGCGACGACCAGACGATCCTCGCTGTCAGCGGTCGAACACCAGAGGTAATCCGGGAGTTCCATGAACATGGAAATTTCCTGACCGCCGGCGCCGGATACCGAAAAGACACCGGCATCGGCAATGACTGTTTTGTCGGCGGTTTTGGGAACACCCTGCATGACGTCGCCGAAAGCGAGATCATGAGTCGAAGTTACTGCCAGCACGGCCAGAACGGTCGCCGTCGCCTGACCAACGGCTACATCCTGAGCACTGACAAGAGTCGGGCTCCAGACGATTGCACATATTGCAATAATCGTTAGAAACCCTGCTAATGATTTCATCCTTGAATTGCGATGCATAACCATCTCCTTTATCTGTTTACTTATAGTGTAGATTATTGCCAAATCCCTCTACCTATGTTTCATTATCGAAATAATCGACATACATTTTCGTTTCTTAAGCGTTTTTCGGGAAAAAAATTGCAGAATGCGAAAATTTTTTGGAAAGTCTATGGGATATCGCCAAGACTGGAAGATTGTCGAACAATTGCTATAAGTGGTTATATATTTGAAGGTTAAATGATGTCAATTTTCACACATCTCTTGGGCAAGCAAGCTGCTGGGGGCTTGAAAAGGATTTTCGCGATGCCGGAAAATTCCGTCAACTGCCGGTATAGGCTACCGTCAACACAATCGTTCCGGCGTAACTTCCCTGTAACTGGTTAAGACGCGGGATGACCATCCCGCCCAACCATATTGTCAATCCGTTGGAGCCGAGCCGGTACGTTATCGTATGCCAGGGATCGATGTTGTCATAGCCGGGATCGGTTTGATCCGGCGACGCCGATGAATCCATAGCGCAGTCGGTTTCATTGAAAACGATTTGCATATTCCAGCCTCCCGAGGACATATAAGTGGGCAGCGTGAAGTCGATGGTCACCTCGGCTCCCGCAGTACCGCTGATATAGAATTCGGCGGCACCTCCGGGTGTCGCTTTGGAGATTGTTTTGGGGATTCCGGGGA
>Ga0315550_1002861_pt1 | contig 10486 bp, 10 predicted proteins | sample SalMarSW160190MG_2_FD_203100 | JGI IMG/M metagenome (GOLD analysis project Ga0315550, IMG submission 203100) | Salt marsh sediment microbial communities from the Plum Island Ecosystem LTER, Massachusetts, United States - Salt Marsh Sediment SW1601-90 ... | reverse complement strand
ATCTTACGTTTAGGTTTCCCAACTGGAACCTCTTCAGTTTCACTCAACTAATAACATCTCCTATCTTTTTTACATGGAAAGGAGCACCCATAAACAAAATTTGAGTCCTCTCCCCACCGAGTTTGAAAGAAATGTGTCACATCAAGTTGCATTAAAGCTTTATGGAAAATTTCTCTATTGAGTAATATGACGAAAAATAATTAAAAATAACATGCTATAATGCACGTTAGAAACAAACGATTTATTTTCTGGGATAAACCAAGCTTAAAAGGGCTTATTTCATATTTCTTATGGGCAATAATCTGTTCATGTAAGCTTGGACGGAAGCGTAGAACTAGTTTGCTTGAAAGGAATGAACGATGAGTGAAGAGGAAAAAGAGAAAATCAAGAAGATAGCTAAGCTCCGTGCTCTACTAGAAAAACGCGTAGAAGACATGGAAACAGAACTTGATGGACTAAAAACGTTGCTTAGTTTAATAGACACAACCCTGATTAAGGAGGGCTTCAAAAGAGCAGAAATCTCTAAGCCAGTTCAGACCCCTCCGAAACAGGCGACCCCACAGCCTTCGGTCATACAACAAAAAAAGGGTATTCCCCTAAAGACGGTAACTGGAGACCTCTTAGCCCAACTGTATATTGAAAAAGACTCCATGCAGGTTACATTAGCCGAAGACAAAAACTTTGACATTAACACTCCACCCTTCACATCTTTTTTTGTGGAACGGGTTTTGGCGAAGATGCAGGAGAAAGACAGAGAAGACGCCAGCAAAGGCAAGATAGCTCCAGAAAACATATTATCCTACAACATCAAACGAGACGGAAACATACTCAGGGAGATAACAATCAGAAACCTCAGACGCGAGAGATCCCGGGAACTAAAGTCGTCCATCCGCTGGACCTTAGAAAAAATGTATGAGAGAATAAAGCAGACGAAATAAATTGACAAGATATAGCATACAGAAAATTCGCTGATCTCCGAAGTTATTTATTTCTCTGAACTAAAAAGTGGGGAGGGAAACCATGAAACCTAATCAATTAACCGCCAAGATACTCACCGGATTCCTCAAGTTCAAAGCAAAAAAAGCCACACCCCTCTTCGCATCCTACAACGTAACCGGCAGATGCAACATGAGATGCGTCTTCTGCGAATGGTGGAAAACGGACACCCCGGAACTGCCAACAAAGAAGGCTTTAGCAGCCATAGACGCGGTTTGTAGTCTAGGCGTCCCCTTTTTTGACCTCAGCGGAGGCGAACCCCTCCTGCGAAAAGACTTAAACGTCCTCGCCAAAAGAGCAGCATCATATGGATGCTTCGTGAGTATGAACACCAACGGAACACTTCTGAACGAAAGCAGAGTAACTGAGGTGGCGGATGCCTTTGACTTGGTTGTCGTATCTCTTGACGGTCCCAAAGAGGTTCATGACAAAATAAGGGGAGTGCCAGGAACTTATGATAAGGCAGTTGAAGCCATACGCTTGCTGAAGGCTCATGGAGTAAAGGTGGGGGTGAACAGCGTCGCTACCCCATGGAACATCGACGTTCTGCCCCAATTCATTGATGAACTCCGCAGCCATGTTGACTTCGCTCAGGTTCAGCCCATCCATCCCTATCCCCCATCAGCCGAAAACATTCCATCTGACAAACAAGTTTCTCGGCTTCTGGACTATCTGCTGAGGCTCAAGCGCTCTGATCCCGGTTTCTTAGCGGTGCCAACAGATTTTGTGAAGGGTTTTGAGGCGTTTTTCAAGGGTAAGGCGCCGAAAATCTGCCACGCTGGAGAACTGTACGTTGCCATCAACCCATCGGGTAAACTTTTGGCTTGTCCAGCTCGATCAGACATAGTGCTGGGAGATACTCTAAGCGGCTCTGTCGATGATATCCTGAAGGAGAAGCGGAACAGTGAAGGATGGCGTAAAGTCTCCTCCTGTGAGGGATGCTGGCTTGAATGCACTACCGGAGTGTCAATGATCCTGAAGAATCCCCTCAAGGAAGCTTCCCAGTTGGTTAGCCTCTGGAAATCACGTAAAAACTGAAAGCTTGGATAAGACCTATCCTGCGATTGCTGTTTTGAGTACTTCACCGAGAATTTCGATTACAGTTGTTAACTGGTCATTGTAGAGTCCGACGGCTAGGAATGATACGCCGGCGAGCAAGAGGAGAGAACCGAATATTCTTTGTTCAGGCAGGTCCATAAGGTGTTTCCTTCCGTTGATTCTATTGTATAACGCTGTGACATTATTTAAGACGTTTCCGTTCAACTGTCCAGAACGTCTTCCATGCTGAGGCGCCTATACTCAACCATTTTAACACCCAGAAATTCAGTTCTTGTTTTGAAGAAGCTTTTCGCCGATTCCCTGAATTGCTGTTATCCCCTTTGAGGTTTCTGCATATTTGAGAGGCGCCTCTCCAACCCTGTCTGCTTTCAAAACTGTTTCGTCATAGGGAATCAAAGCAAGTAGATGAAGATTATTTTCTGCTGTAAAGCTTTGAATTAATTCTTCTTCGCTAGAATCTCTTACCTTGTTTCCAACGATGAAAACGTTTTTGATTCCCGCTTCATTGGCTAAACCATAGATTTTTTTTGCAATCTCCAAGGATTTTCGGCTAGAATCAGCAACTACAATCATGATGTCCACGTTTCTGGCTGTTCCCCTTCCCAAGTGTTCCACACCCGCTTCCATGTCCACGACCACAACCTCGTCACGTTCAACAATAAGATGGCGAAGAAGCTCCCTGATTACGGCGTTGGCTGAGCAGGTGCATCCTTCGCCAGCGGATTTGACGGTTCCCATGACGAGCAGGTTCACTCCGTAGGGAGATTTCATTCCGTTATTTTCAACTATGTCATCAACAGTAAAGGAGAGACGGTATACTCCGGGATAATCGGTGCGGGTCTTCGAGTCTAGCAGTTCGGAATTCTCTGATATCGGAACTATCTGGTTTGCCTCCTCAATGGGTATACCCAATGTCAAGGCTAAATTAGGTGATGGGTCAGCGTCAATAGCCATTACCTTGAATCCTTTTTTTGCGAAATAGCCAGCAAGAACCCCGGAAACGAGGGTTTTACCTACTCCACCTTTTCCAGAAACTGCAATCTTCACTCAATTTTCACCGTTTTGGTTAAGCGTCACGGACACTATTTACGTTTTCTGAAATCTAGAAGTTCATTCTAGGATATGTGAGCACGAACGAAAATGTAATCAGCATAGAATTCTAAATTGTGTTGCTTAGAAGGTGACCTACAGGTGAAGATTCTGTTTGTAGAGCCTCCGAAGGATTACTGGTTTGTAATGGGAGAGTATTTACCTCCTCCCTACGGAATTCTTCAACTCGCAGCTTTTCTCGAACACAGATACAAGGACGCAGAGATTCAAGTTTTGGATTGTAATGCTGAGGGCTTGGATTGGAACGGGTTAGAAAAAAGAATAGAATCCTTCAACCCAGATATGGTAGCTTCGAGCGCCCTTGCCACCTGCAACACTTATGTTGCCGTCAGAACCTTGGAGATTGCGAAAGAAGTGAATCCTAGCGTCGTAACGGTTGCTGGGGGGCAACACTTCACGGTTATGGCTGAAGAGAGTTTGAAGACATATCCTGAGATCGACGTAATTGTGCGGGGAGAAGGAGAAGAAACCCTTGTTGATTTGGTACAAGCAGTTGCTGATAGCCGGTCTTTTTCATCTGTAAAAGGAATCTCGTTTAGAAACAATGGACAAATTTTGCATAATCCTCCGCGACCTCTAATCGAAAACCTTGACAATCTACCTTTTCCCGGATACAAATTTGTCGAGAATCTGGTCCAGAAATACCACTTCACTGCCATGGCTGGCAACAAAACAAGATACGCTTTAATCGAAGCATCCAGAGGTTGCCCTCACCGATGCACCTTCTGTACCCAATGGAGACACTGGGGAAGCGAATGGCGGATAAAGTCTCCGAAACGGATTGCAGATGAGTTCGAATTTTGCTACGAAAACTATGGAAGCAAATTCCTGTGGCTCACCGACGACAATTATGGTCTGGGCAAACGTGCAAGCGACCTAAGCGACGAACTCAATCAGAGAGGCTTCTCAGATGATATAATGTGGTTTATGCAGGTTAGATGCGATGATGTTGTGAAAAATTCGGACGTTCTGCCTAAGATGCGAAAGGCTGGACTCCGCTGGGTTCTCTTGGGAGTGGAAAGCCACAGTTCATCTACATTAGACTCTTTCAGAAAGGAGACAACTCCAGAAGATGCCAGAAAAGCAGTGAAGCTTCTGAGGGAGAATGACATATTTTCTCAAGGCATGTTCATTATCGGGCAGCGGCAGGACACAGCTGAATCTATAGCTGGATTGAGGGAGTTTTCAAACGAGTTGGATCCTGACTTGGCAATCTTTGCAATCCTTACTCCCTTTCCGGGAACTGCCGTCTTTGAAGAGGCTAAAAGGAACGGGTGGATAGAGGACTGGAATTGGGCGAACTATGACATGGTTCACGCAGTCATGCCCACTGAGACCCTGTCTATAGAGGAAGTGCAAGAGGAACTCTATAATTGCTACAGAAGTTTCTTTGGCTCTTGGCGTAGAAGATTCGGTGGACTCTTCTCAAGGAAAGCATTGAAAAGAAAACTCTACAGGTACATGGCTTCCCAAGGCATCGTAAATCAGGTTAAAACATTATTCTGAGTAACGATCAACAATGTCTCAGCAACATAACATCAGATCAGACATAAAATATCAACTTCTAGTATCATTCACAGGTTTACTTCTTCTCGCAGCGCTGACAGCTTTTCCCCCAACAGTCACTGGAAACGTTCCTTGGCGAAAACCAGTGATCGGTTCAATATTCAGCTCAATTTGTGTCCTAGGAATTCTTGCAGTCTTCTCGCCCAATCAATGCTTGACAATCTTCAACATCGGGAAGAAAAAGAAAACCGCTGGCTCAGATTCAGCCAAGCTTGTTTCTCACGGAACATCAAATGCTCTGCAGGGACATCATCCCACCTGTGGAAAGTTCACTGCCCACATTTTTCGGATAAAAGGCAAGACATTTTGTGCAGCATGTATAGGTCTGCTACTCGGGGGGCTGTTAGCTTTGGCTGGAGCATTCATCTACTTCTTTGGTGATTGGCGGGTTGCTGAGCACAGTTCTCTAATGGTTTTGCTGGGCATTGTGGGGGTAAGTTTTGGGTTGTTCCAGTTCAAATTTAAGAATCTTATCCGCTTATCCGTAAATACCATTTTTGTCCTTGGAACTCTTTTAATCTTGATCGGAATCGACGAATTAGTTCACAGTTTAATTTTCGATCTCTTCGTGGTTAGTTTGATTATTTTTTGGCTTTTCACTAGAATATCTTTATCCCAGTGGGACCATGAAAGAATCTGTTCTGATTGTAAGATTGAAAGCTGTAGAATTAGAGGATAGAAAAAAGAGGGGGTTAACGCCTACGACCGATGGAGTATAATGCTCCAGCAACCATCAGTGTCCCGAAGATGATGATTATGAGAGCCCACACGTCAATGTTTATATCGAGAACAGAAGAGACACCCCACAAGATAATTATAAGTCCTATAACTAAGCCCGCGATTGCTCCGCCGTTGGGTAACCCAAAACATTCACTCTCTTTTCGTCGCCGTTCACGTCTCACAGCTGGGTAGCTGCCCAAAGGTTCTTTACATTTAACACAGATCACCGCGTCTTCTTCGTTTTTAGTGCCACATTTTGTACAGTAAACCATTTTATTCACCAATTTGTTTTGTGAGCCTTCCAACAGGAAGGCTGTCACACCCCAGAAACCTATTTCGGCATGTTGAGTATAAAAGATATTTCCTAAGATTAACTTGGTTCGAGTTTAAATTATTTTACGCTTATTTTCACAAAGCACAGCTAAATCAACGGTATCCACGTTTTCCATAAAAAACAGCTAAGACACTAAAAATCAAACGCCCACATGTGGGGTTAAATTTTAACCCAACCAACCAACGGACGACGGGCGAAACGACGGACGACGGTTAATGGACGGACCATTACCTGTTTACCTATGTTTTTCCCCTCATTATGGAATGGTACCATAATGGAATAGGAAGGTACAGGATGGTACCATATAGATTATGTGTGTGAGGGGTAAAAAGCAGAAGAAACCTTACCCCTCAATAAAACATACTACGAGGGGTAAAAAAAGAAGAAAAAGTTACTATTAATAGCAATGAACTTTACTTCACATGGCGCAAAATTGCTGACGAAACACTAAAAATCTACGAATCACTACTCTGAAAAGATTCAAGACAACTACCTATACTTCCTTTCCATTGACTATCCAAAATTTGAAGCGGCGACATAAGGCGAAAACATGCACACACATAGTTTGAAGCTACCTCAAAAGAGTGAAAACTTAACTTCTATCTATCTGTCTTTGTAATCTGTCAAGCTTCGCCTGTTTACGTTTCATCTCACGATCTTTCTTCTTACTAGGTTGAGCTTTCTCTCTTCCCCCTTTTTCTCCCCCTCTCAACTGCCTGTCTTTTCCCAAATACTCCACCTACGCCCTGCATGCAACCTCTATTTTTCATAATGTTGACCGGACCGATCATTGGGGGATCTTTCGATCTAACGGCTAATATTCTGGTGGCATTCCACCATATCCGCCAGGCGGCATCCCACTTGGACCACCCGGAGCAGGGGGCATTTTCGTCTTTCCAGACGCAATGACATCATCAATCTTTAGTATCATGGTAGCAGCTTCGGTTGCGGATTTGATTAACTGTTTCTTGACCACCAATGGTTCGTAGACTTCAAGGTTCTCCATGTCTTTAACTTTGCCTTCGAAAACATCTACTCCTGCCCATTTCTCGCCTTTCTCATGACGAACTCTAAGCTCTGTAAGTATGTCTATGGGATCGAGACCGGCATTTTCTCCTAGTGTTAACGGAACAGCTTCTATCGCTTCGGCGTATCTTTGAACTGCGAGCTGCTCCCTGCCTGGCAGAGATTTAGCGTAGTCTCTCAATGTTCTCGCGATTTCTATCTCGGGAGCTCCCCCTCCCGCCAGAATCTTAGGCTCTTGCACCACGTCTCGGACTACACATAAGGCGTCGTGAATCGAACGTTCCGCTTCATCTAAAAATCGATCAGTTCCCCCGCGGATCAATATAGCCACTGAAAGGGGATTCTTGCAGCCTTCAACGAACGTCATTTTATCGTCACCGATCTTTCTTTCCTCCACGAGTGCTGCTTTGCCAAGGTCCTTCTTGGTCATGTCGTTCAGGTTTGTGACAACTTTGCCACCTGTGGCTTTGGCAAGTTTTTCCATGTCGGATTTCTTTGCGCGTCTTATGGCTAGGATGCCTTTTCTTGCTAGGAAGTGTTGAACCATATCATCAATACCTTTTTGACAGACAAGGACATTAGCACCTGACTTGGCGATCTTGTCAACCATTTCTTGGAGCATGTTCTCTTCTTCTTTGAGGAAAGATTCTATCTGCTCCGGCGTCTCTATGGTGATCTTTGCGTCGAACTCGGTCTTCTCAACCTCGAGCGCAGTGTCCAATAAGGCGATCTTCGCATTCTCCACACGTTTAGGCATACCTGGATGAACACCCTCTTTGTCAAGGATTATTCCATTGATGAGCTTCGTGTCTGTGACAGATTCTCCCTTTTTCTTTTCCACCATAATGTCGTCCAAGTCTACTCTAATCTCTTCTCCGACTTTCTCGGCTACGTCTAGTACTGCTTCCACAACTATCTCAGCTAATTTTTCACGGTTTCCAGCGACCAGCTTGCTTGCCATAGAGGTCATGGCGACTTTTTTTAGATAACCTTTGTCTTTGGGTTCTATAGTGATCGCGATCATTTCGAGCATCTCAAGTGCTTTGGATGCTGCCTTTCTATATCCATCAATTATCACTGTGGGATGGACATTTTTGTTGATCAGGTCTTCAGCTTTTCCTAATAGCTCGCCAGCTAAGATTACTGAAGTTGTCGTTCCATCACCAACTTCATCATCCTGAGTTTTGGCAACCTCAATCATCATTTTAGCCGCTGGGTGCTCTACATCCATCTCGTCAAGAATTGTGCGTCCGTCACTGGTTATTGTGACATCGCCCATGCTATCTACAAGCATCTTGTCCATGCCTTTCGGTCCAAGAGCGCTCCTAACAGCTTCAGCTATCACCTGGGCTGCCATAATGTTGCTGTGTTGTACGTCTCTTCCTCTAGATCTGCTAGATCCTTCCCTTAAGATTTGTACAGGCACTCCACCTTGTAGTGCAGCCATTATTTATTTTCCTCCTTTTTTCTTGTTCTTTTATTTTGTTCAATTCTACTCAAATTCTGACTCGCTCCCTTCTCCTGACCCTTTCGATGTCTTCGGTTTTGAAGAAGAAATGACATCATCGATTCTCAAGATCATTGATGCGGCTTCGCTGGCAGACTTTATCGCTTGTTCTTTAACGCTTAGGGGTTCGATAACCCCCATTTTCTGCATGTCAGCAACCTTTCCTGTAAAAACGTCGACCCCCATCAAGTATCCTTTAGGTTTCTCGTGGGCTGCTCTTAATTCGACCATAATGTCAATCTTTTCCAATCCAGCGTTCTCAGCCAATGTATTAGGAATGATCTCTAGAGATTCTGCGAACGCTTCTACTGCTAGTTGTTCTCTTCCCCCAATCTTGACAGCGTAGTGTCGTAGTTCTTTAGCCACTTCAGCTTCAACTGCTCCTCCACCTACAACGACCTTGTTCTTCTTGAAGAGATCAGCTACAACGCATAAGGCGTCGTTCATAGCTCGTTCGGCTTCATTGACCATTCTCTCAAGTCCAGCACGGATGAGTATCGAAACAGACTTGGGATCTTTACATCCTTCAATGAAGACCATTTTGTCATCGCCAATCTTTCTTTCTTCAACAAGGTCTGCGTGGCCTAGGTCTTCTGGTTTCAGATCATCCAAATTGGTTGCCATCCTCCCACCGGTAGCCCTAGAGAGTTTGTCCATGTCGGATTCTTTTACACGTCGAACAGCGAGGACACCTTCCTTAGCTAAGAAGTGTTGAGCCATATCGTCAATGCCTTTCTGACAGATCACTACGTTTGCTCCAGCCTTCGTGATCTTCTCAACCATGTCCTTAAGCATGTTTGTCTCTTTGTCCAGAAATGCTTTCATCTGAGTTGGATCGCGTATCCTGATCTCTGCACTGATCTCTGTCTTCTTCACTTCTAAAGCTGTATTCACAAGAGCGATCTTGGCGTTTTCAACACGTTTCGGCATCCCTGCGTGAACAACTTCTTTGTCAAGGATTATGCCTCTTATGAGTCCTGTGTCGAGAAGACTCTTTCCTTCCTTCTTTATTATTTGGATATTATCGATGTCTGCTGACCATCCTTCTCCACGTTTTTCAGCTATCTGTTTCACCGCCTCGATTGCTATGTCTGCAAAGTGTTCTCTTGCTGACCCTACACCCTTGCTACTCATTGAGGTTATGGCAACCTTCTTCAAAGTTTCTTTATCATCTACTTTCACAGCTTCACTTATATTGTCTAGAACTTCCATTGCTTTCTCAACTGCTTTTCTGTAGCCGCTTACGATCAACGTTGGGTGAATATTCTGTTCCAAGAGTTCCTCAGCTTTTTTGAGTAATTCTCCTGAAAGGACTACGGCAGTTGTTGTTCCATCTCCTACCATATCGTCCTGTGTTTTCGCTATTTCAACCATCATTTTAGCTGCTGGATGTTCCACATCAATCTCATTTAGGATTGCTGCGCCATCGTTTGTAATGGTTATGTCGCCCAAGCTATCCACCAGCATCTTGTCCATACCGCGAGGACCCAGAGTAGATCTTATGGCTTCAGCAATAATTTTGGCTGCCATTATATTGTTTTTCTGCGCCTCCTTCCCTCTACTCCTGGAAGTTCCTTCCTTCAAAATAAGTACAGGTTGTCCAGACTGGGTTTGTGTTAAATATGCCATAATAGCTTCCCACTATTAATTTGATCGCGTAGCCGATAAAGTTATGCTTCTTTGTGGATTAAAAAAGGTCTTTCTGCCGGTTCTCTGTTATTTTTGAAGGGTGATGCCCGCGCATTTACGAATTATGTTCATTAGTAAACCTATAGTGCGTACATGCAACTTTATTCTTTTAATGCTTAAATCACGCCATGAGAATAATAGTACTGAAAGGGTTTTCTATGGTTAAGATCGTGGAAGATGTTTTTTCAACAGGATTCTTAGAAGTTCATGAAAATGATATACTTTCTTCTTGTTTATCACTTTTCAAAAAAGAGACGCCACCTGTTTTAGCCGTCTTAGATAGTAAAGGTGAATATAAAGGGGTAATTTCTCGCAAATGGATAATACGGTCCAGTTTAGATTCTTCTGGAACTAAAGTTAAGACTTTGATGCGATCAGCCCCTGCTGTTACTCTGCATGATTCTCTCGGAAAGGTCGCTAAGTTGATGATTGAGAGCGAGATTAGGCAACTTCCAGTCTACAGTGGAAAGAAACTCTCG
>Ga0315550_1002860_pt1 | contig 10487 bp, 7 predicted proteins | sample SalMarSW160190MG_2_FD_203100 | JGI IMG/M metagenome (GOLD analysis project Ga0315550, IMG submission 203100) | Salt marsh sediment microbial communities from the Plum Island Ecosystem LTER, Massachusetts, United States - Salt Marsh Sediment SW1601-90 ... | reverse complement strand
TATTTCTCGAGCCTTTTTTTCACTTCGTACACATCAATATCAGATGTCACCCAGTCGGTAAGCTTTTCAGCATTTCCGCCCTCAGTACACCTGCCGATAAAGAATGAGCGTGATCCCTGTCTTTTCTTTGGCCCAAAGCTCATAGTAGGGCCTATACCCTGAAAATCCTTAATTGATTCCATGGCCTTGATGAAATTATCGACAGTCAAATCTCTTCCACATCTTCTCAATGCCTCAACCATTGGCTCGATAAAGAGGATGCCGGCATAATAAAATATTCCCCATCTTTCCTTAGGCTCCAGCCTTTTTTGGGCCTCATGATACTTTACCATTAATGGACTCTTTGAGTGAAGTAATTCGCCAAAGGTTGCAAAAATTACATCTTTAAAAAGACCCTTGCTGATTTTATACATTAGCTGGTAATCACTTAGGGTGCTTGTTGTCATCCAGAAAGGTTTAAATCCAAGTTTTGCTGCTGTACCGAGCATAATAGCCCCATGTTTTGGCAGTACCCACATAATGACTACATCAGGTTTGGCAGCCTTGAGTTTCATGCAGTGAGAACTGAGGTCTGTATCCATGGGCTCTGCTGAGACTGTGGCAGCAAATTTCATACCCCTTCTTTCCAGGGCTATTTGGGCACCGATAAGACCGACCTTTCCGTAATCATCATTCTGGTAGAAAAAGGCTATTCTCTTTTTCCCCAACTTATCAATAGCATAATTTACAAGGAGGAATGCTTCATCGCAGTAGAGAGGATAGGTTCCGAATAGATACGGGGCCTTCTCAGGTGGATAGCACCAATGAACAGAACCAGCTGCTGGTCCTATCCAAGGAACTTTGTTTTTTTCCAAGTAATCTCTCACAGCAAAACCAGTAGCTGTTCCAACGCCACAGGCAAAGGCAAAGACCTTCTTGTCTTCAACCAGTTCTTTGGCAATAGCCTTTGTTTTAGGGGGTTGATAGGCGTCATCCCGTAAGTAGTATTTTATCTTCCTGCCATGAATTCCACCTTCCTCGTTAATAATTTTGAATAAAAGCCCTGATCCCCGGGCAACCGCTCCCCAAAGAGCAGCAGGCCCTGTTTGGGGGCCCCATTGTCCGATCCTGATTTCTGTATCAGTAACTCCTCTTTCTGCAAGCGCTACAGGGATGATAACTAAAGCAAAGACCATTGCGAAAGCCATCACAATAAAAAAATTCTTTTTTTTCATTTTCTTCCTCCTTTTGGTTAGTAGATTACGTCAATTGTCAATTGACTGTTGTATGTTTGTTTATAACGAGTGTGGCAATAAAAAATTTTTAATATCAGGATGAGGTAATCAATTATGTGGTTTTTACAACGGACAACGGACAACAATCAACCACTAATATTATCTCCTTTTATACATACCTTCGATTATATCACCAAAGGCCTCATTTACATATTTTCTTTTTACCTTCATAGTGGGTGTGACTTCACCATCTTCCTCGTAAAGCTTCTTAGGGAGGATAGTGAACTTTTTTATCTGCTCCACCCGTGAAAGCCCTGAATTGACTTTGTTTACCTCGTTGTCTATCAGCTTAATGATCTCAGGGCTTTGAGTCAGATCCCTGTAAGTTGAGAACTGGATCTTGTTATCCTGGGCGTATTTTACCACATTATCCTCATCAATCATGATCAGAGAGGTAATAAATTTTCTCTTGTCGCCAATAATAACGGCGTCATTAATGTATGAGCTAAATTTTAACTTATTTTCTATGTACTGGGGGGTAATGTTCTTGCCTCCAGCGGTAACAATGATATCTTTTTTCCGGTCTGTGATCCTCAGGTACCCATCCTCATCTATTTGACCTATGTCACCAGAATAAAGCCATCCATCTTTTAGAGCCTCTGCGGTAGACTCAGGGTCTTTGTAGTAACCCTTGAAAACACCCGGCGATTTCACCAGTATCTCCCCATCTTCCGCTATTTTTACTTCTACGCCTGTAAGAGGGGGGCCCACGGTTCCAAACTTTAGCCTCCCGAGCTTGTTCACGGATGTAACTGCCGTTCCTTCTGTCTGGCCATACCCCTCAATAAGGTTAACACCGATGGACTGAAAAAAATGGAGCACGTCGGGCGATATAGGGGCGCCACCTGAAACGCCTACTTCCATGCGCTCAAATCCAAGCCTCTCCTTGAGCTTTCGAAAGACTGTGAAATAGGCAAGCTGAAATAGAACATCGAGGTAGAACGGAACTGGCTTGAGGTTCATCTTCAAAGTGGTCCGCTTCTGCCCAACCTTAAGGGCAGTGTAAAAAACAAGTCTTTTAAACCAGGTGGCGTCCGACATCCTGATATAGATAGCAGAGAGATATTTTTCCCATATACGGGGTACGGCAATCTCCAATGTTGGGGATATCTCCCTCATGTTATCAGTAACGGTATCCAGGTTCTCAATGAAATTGACGGTGTAACCAAAGGTGATGTGGACAAACACTGAAAAGATTCGCTGGAAGATATGGCAGAGGGGAAGGAAAGACAAGGTCTCATGCGTTTTTTTGATGGGGACGCCACTGCTAACGGCATTTCCCATCCATGTGACATTTCTGTTGGTCAGCATGGCGCCCTTGGGGGGGCCTGTAGTGCCTGAGGTATAGATGAGGGCCGAAAGATCATCAGGCGTCACCTCGGTCATCCGTTTCTCAAACAGATCGGAGTCTTTTTCGACGATCTGTCTACCTATCTCAAGTAGCTCATGGTATGTCATGACCGTGGGGTCCTTAAAGTGCCTGAGCCCCTCCAGATCCCACACGATTACATTCTTCAGAAGGGGTACCTTATCCCTGAAGTTTAGCCACTTATCAAGTTGTTCCTCATTTTCCACAAAGAAAAATTTGGAATCTGAATTCTCAATCACATACTCAACCTGTGGCCAGGCGCTGGTAGAATAGACACCAACAGACACACCGCCAGTGCATTGGATACCCAGGTCTATGATCACCCACTCAGGGCAGTTCTCACCAATGATTGATACACAATCTCCCTTTTTAAGACCCATGGATATGAGGGCTGATCCCACATATTTGACCAGTCTGTAATATTCATTCCAGGAGATATCGTGCCAGAGGCCATATTCCTTTTTGCGCATGGCCACCCGGTCTCCCTGTTTTTGTGCCGTCTGTTTGAAAACCTGTGGAACAGTATTGAGAGTCATGCCTAATTTATCTCCACCGCTTTTGCCTTTTCCACCGTTGATAGCCCTTGGCCGATTCTGTTTGTTTTACCCCGAGATAGAATTCCTTCACATCTTCGTCCTCCATGAGATCAGCTGCCTTCCCTTTCATGACGAAGCGTCCGTTTTCCAATATCAAACCAACATGGGCAATTTTTAAGGCCATCCTCGCATTCTGTTCTACCAGGAGTATTGTGATACCTTCTTCGTTTATCATCTTTATAATATCAAATATTTCCTTAACAAGGATAGGTGAAAGCCCTAAGGATGGTTCATCCAAGAAGAGTAGCTTGGGCTTGTTCATCAAGGCCCTGCCTATTGCCAGCATTTGCTGTTCACCTCCTGAAAGTGTTCCGGCAAGCTGATCCTCTCTTTCCTCAAGGACTGAAAAATAGCCATAGATCCTTTTGAAGTCTTCCTTGATCCCAGCCCTATCATGCCTGCAGTAGGCCCCCATAAGTAAGTTTTCCCTGACCGTTAGCTCATCAAAGACCTCCCGCCCCTCTGGTACGTATGAGATGCCCAACCTCACTAACTGTTCAGGTTCCTTACGGTCAATCCTCTTTCCCATAAACTCAATAGTTCCTTTGTCAGGTTGATCCTCGATTAAACCCATCACTGTCTTGAGGATAGTCGATTTTCCTGCCCCATTGTTTCCTAAGATAGCAGTTATGGTACCCTCTTCAAGAGACAGAGATACACCCCGCAAGGCATAAATCAGGGTATAGAATGTCTCTATATTTTTTATCTCAAGCAGTTTGCTCAATGATTTCATCCTCTCCTAAGTAAGCCTTCAAGACCTCAGGGTGTTTCTGTACCTCTTCAGGAATTCCTTCAGTGATAAATTTGCCAAAATTGATGGCCAGGATACGGTCCGATATATCCATGACCAGCTTCATGTCGTGTTCTATTAATAGGATTGTAACTCCCAGTTCATCCTGTATATCCTTGATCCAGAAGATAAGATCCTGCTTTTCTTCTGTATTCATTCCAGCTGAGGGTTCATCAAGGAGTAAAAGTTCAGGCTCAAGGGCTAAGGCCCTCCCTAATTCGATAAGCTTCTGGGTTCCATAGGGAAGGCCTCCAACAAATTGGTTTCGGGCAGCTTGCAAATCAAGAAGATCAATGATCTGTTCTACCCGCTCTCTATGCCGTATCTCTTCAAGGGCGGCTCGTGATTTTCGTCTAAAAAAAGTAGCTCCACTCAATACACCTGTTTTAATATGGATATGCCTGCCCAGCATCAGATTTTCCATTGTTGTCATCCTGGAGAAGAGCTCAATGTTCTGAAAGGTGCGGGCAATTCCCTTCATGGCGATCTTGTGAGGCTTTAAACCGAGTACCTCTTCATCCTTAAAGACTATTTTCCCACTATCTGGCGTATAAAGACCACTGATACAGTTGAAGATAGTCGTTTTTCCAGCACCGTTAGGGCCGATGATAGAAAAAATGGATTCTTTAGCAACCTCAAAGCTAATATTATCAACGGCTGTGAGGCCACCAAAGGCGATTGTCAGATTATGAACGCTAAAAAAATCTGGCTGTATTTGTTTTTCAACAGTATCCATAAACCGTCCTTACCTAATTAACTCAACAAACCCAACAAACAAATTACACCCTTCTGACATAGTGTTTGGCAAAGAGGCCACTTGGCTTGAAACAGAGAACCAGGACAATGATTAAAAACGCTACTATGGATTTAAATTGCAAAGAGACGTATCCACCAAACAGGGTTTCGATAATACCAAGGATATAGCCTCCAATAGCAGAACCAACTAATGTTGTCATTCCGCCTAAAACAGCAGCGGCAAAACCTTTGAGCAGGGGATCCATCATCAAATTCGGGTCCAATGTAGCCATGGGCGCCAGCATCATACCGGCCACAGCCCCAATAAAGGAACTCATGCCCCAGGTTATGGATAATATTCTATTGGCCCTAATGCCATTTATCCTCGCGGCTACAATATTCTGCTGGGTAGCTTTCATGGCAATACCCACCTTGGTATATTTAAAGAAAAGAAAAAGAACAAACATAAGAAAAAAGGCAACTAAAAGCGTGGCAATATTCAGGTGGCTGATCACAGCGTGACCTAAATTAACTATCTCAAAGTCTGAAACAGGAAAGGGAAAGCTCTGTTGATCTGCGCCCCATTTCCAACTTGCAAGACCATAAAGCATCATCTCAAATCCGAGGGTAATAAGGATTAGGCTGAGGACATTGGGATCCTTTGCCCTCCTTAAGAAGACAAACTCCAAAAATGCCCCTAATGCAACAGCGAATACCAAGGCCCCGGTAAAGGAAACAAGAAAAGATTGGCCAAAGGTATCAAGAAACATAAATGCGACAAAGGTGGTGATCATGGCCATTTCGCCCTGGGCAAAGTTGGGTACTTCTGAGGTCTTGTATATTATTACCATGGCAAGAGCAACCAGCGCATAGATGCTCCCTATAGAGATGCCGCTTACTAAAAGCTGCAGGAACATGATGTGTTACCTTTCTAATAAGTGAACTAAAGTGCCTAAAATTATAAATGCCTAAAGTTGAAACAAAAAAATGATTTAAATAATTGAGTTTATAATATTAATTACTCTAACCTAATATTTTGGTACATTGGACTCATTTTTATAAGCCATGCTTTTGAGCCCCTTTTATTTCTCAGAAATATTACCGAAAGAAGTTTCACGTAATCCTATCTATAACTTTAGGTATTTTAGACACTTTAACTCATTTTAGGCACTGCCATTAAAACGGCCATGTTTTCCAATAAATTTTTGTCCTTATCCAGAAGCCGTAGAGACCAAGAGGCTCAAAAACTACAATTAAAACAATTATTAATCCTAAGAAAATACTCGATACATTGTGAATACCGGTGACACTCATCCAGTTTTCCGAAACAGTCATTAAAAGTTTTCCAAGATAGGGCAAGTCTTGAATTTTATCCAGCGTGAGGATTAACCACGTCATCACAACTCCGCCCATAATGGAGCCAAATATAGTTCCAACCCCTCCAACAATAACAAATGCCAGGAAATAGATTGAAAGAATAAAATTAAAGCTACTTGGATTAATAAAACCAAGCATAAATGCCATTAATCCTCCAGCAATGCCTGTATAAAATGCGCTGATAGCAAAGGCCAGAGTTTTATAGTAGGTCAGGTTAACACCCAGTGTCTCTGCGGCGATGTCTGAATCCCTTATGGCAATGAAGGCTCTGCCAACCTTTGTTTTCATGAGGTTTCTGGCAGCTAAAGTGAGAAGAAAGGTAATGGTTATGATTATAAAGTAGAGTCCTCTATCGCTTGCAATAGAGTATAGGCCAAACAGTTTGAGGGGAGGGGCCTGCATTCCCATCCTTCCTCCAAAAAATTCCCAGCGACCTATTAACTGAGTAATAGCCATACCAAAGCCAAGAGTAGCAATAGCGAGGTATGGACCTTCTAACCTGAGTGCAGGGAGTCCAAGGACAAAACCAAAAATAGCAGAAAGAATACCTCCACCTATAAGTGCAATGAGAAATGGGAAGGAAGCCTTACTTATTAAAAGAACAGTACTAAAGGCCCCTATGGCAAAGAATCCAGCATGGCCGAGAGATATCTGACCAGTGTAGCCTACTAATATATTTAATCCGACGGTAACGAGAACATTGATGGCCATGTAATTGGCCATATAGACATAATAGTTTGACGCCACAAATGGAAAGGTAATTAAGGCACCTATGAGCATTAAAAACCAGAACCACAGAATCTTGCTATCGAGGAGCTGAATATCCTCGTAATAATCCCGCTTTATATCCACAGTGTGTGTCCCTTAGTCCCTCAATTTATAAATCCGATGACGTATTTACTTACTCGGGACTAAGTGCTGAGTGAGTAATCGCAGAGATTGTACTCAATCAAATACGTTATAGTATTTGCGAATCGAAGCACTTAGTTGCCCTTTTGTCTTTCGTAAACCTTCTTTTCAATGAAAATCCTGACCAGTTCCTTGTCAAGTCTGCCATTCAGAGCTTCTTCCTTTAGGATAGCTAAAGATTTTATAGGATCCAAACTTTTTTTGTATGGTCTATCCTTTGCTATTAATGCTTCATAAATGTCAGATACAGTGATTATCCTTGTCTGAATGGGAATATCCTCGGCTGTAATATGTTTTGTATATCCTGAGCCATCAAGCATTTCATGATGTCCAGCAGCAAAAACAGGTACCCTTTTTAAGTGCCCAGTGAATGGTATATTATTAACGATGTTTTCGGTGTGGGTCACATGTGATTGGATTTCCTCTATCTCGTTTTTTGTCAGATTACCTTTTTTTACAGAAAGATTTTCGAATTCAAAATCAGTGAGATAGTTTCTTTTTTCCCCTTTAAGATTTACATACTTTTTTTCATAGATTTCCTCTAAATGGGTAATGTCCGAATCTTTTAAAAAATTGCCTACATTAATTGTCTTTATAAAGGCTAATTTCTCATCAATCTGATGTATTCGAGCCTTTAATTCATTCTCTAATTGTTGTATATCTTGTGCGTTTTCTTTGTTATTATTAAATAATTCTATCTTTTTTTCTTGAGTTTCAGTAATTACTGAGGCCTTGATATTTTCAAAACGATTGATCAAGGCATCCATTTCGGCATCTGACAAGTGGGTCCTTTTATCAAGCACCCATTCTCTGACACCAATTTTACCGATATCGTGAAGCCAGGCAGCATAATTGAGCTCTTCAAGTTGAGCAGGACTGAAGGAGATATCGGTGTAAGGTCCCTCATGTGTGTCATTTATAGCCTGGGCTAAGGCCATAGAATACTCTGCTACTCGTCTGGAATGTCCAGCCGTGAAAGGACTTCTGGCATCTATAGCTGATACTGAGTACCGAATAAGGGCTTCAAAAACATCCTTTATCTCTTTTAGAAGCTGTGCATTTTTTATTGCCACAGCTGCCTGTGACGCTAAGGATGAAACAAGGGTTTCTATTTTGGTGGCAAAAGCAACAACTTTTCCTTGGATATTGGTTGAGTTTATAAGTTGAAGAACACCGATGATTTTACCTTCAGTGTCTTTCATTGCCACTAAAAGCATTGATTTGGTTCTGTATTTGTTTCTCTTATCAAAGTCTCTGTTAAACTCAAAACCAGCCTCTGGAGATAGATGATACGCATCAGCGATATTAAGGGTTTCACCAGTTATGGCTACATATCCGGCTATGCTATTTTTGTTGAGAGGAAGGGAATATGGTTTAAATGTTTCTGATTTCAGATCGGCTCTTTTTTTCAGGGTATCGCATTGAGCAACCTCAAAATCCAGACAATTTTTATCATGATCAACAAGATAGAGGCTGCCTGCATCCGCGTTGGTGAAATACCGAGCCTCCTTTACGATCAATTCCAACAAACGACCTAAATGTGTTTCACTTGATAAAGCGATCCCGATTTTATTCAAGGCCTCAAGCCTTATCTTAGTATCTTGGGAGCGGTACATGGAGTTCCCTTTTTTGTAAATATGAGATAATTTTCATTTAGATTAGCACGATATATAACTTTAAATAACTTTTCAAGCTTAATTACTATTTTTTCACTTGACATATTAGAGTTTGTCGGGTTTCTTGTGTTTATTGCCCCTGCGCTGAGCCTTGCGAGGGAAGCGAGAGCTCATAGGATTTACATGCTTGATGATCTTGACAAAAAAATTATTCATTATCTTCAGGGAGATCTTCCTTTAACAGCGAGACCTTTTGCTGTGTTAGCAGAAAAGATTGGGATACACGAAGAAGAATTACTTGATAGAATCAAAGTATTAAAAGAGCAAGACATTCTCAGACGATTGGGGGCGACCCTTTATCATCAACGGGTTGGATTTAAAGCAAATGCCATGGTTGCCTGGTATGTACCTAACGATAAAATAGAAGAAACAGGATTTTTAATGGCAACCTTTAAGGAGGTGAGCCATTGCTATCAGCGAAAAATTGAAGAGAAATGGAGATATAATATCTTTACTATGATCCATGGTAAAAGCAAAAAAGATTGCCAAAGCATTTGCAAAAGAATCGCCGAAAAGACAGGAATAAAAGATTATGTTTTCCTTTTAACCTTGAAGGAATATAAAAAAACGAGTCCACAATACTTTTGAAGTTTATTGAGTTCATAGGATTTTAACATAACAAGTACAAGAAACCTATCCGACTATCAATTTATGGGAAAAAAATCCAAGGAACTTTTTCTAAAGGCCCAGGAGATTATCCCTGGTGGTGTGAATAGTCCAGTGCGGGCTGGTCGGGCTGTGGGCGTTGACCCTCCTTTTATCAAGAGGGCAGACGGCTGTTATCTATGGGATATGGAAGGTAAAAGATATATTGATTATGTCTGTTCCTGGGGGCCAATGATATTAGGGCATAGGCAGCCAGAGGTAATTCAGGCAATCAGTGATGCATTAGAGAATGGGACCAGTTATGGTGCTCCTACTGAGCTTGAGCTTAATCTTGCAACAATGATCGTTGAAACTGTACCTTCAGTAGAAATGGTGAGAATGGTGAACTCTGGCACAGAGGCTACTATGAGTGCAATTCGCTTGGCCCGGGGATTTACTCACAGGAATATGATTATCAAGTTTGATGGCTGCTATCACGGCCATAATGATAGTAGCTTGGTGAGTGCCGGTTCAGGAGTGGCTACCCTTGGCATACCTGGCAGCCCTGGAATCCCGGCTGATTTAGCAAGACTTACTATTTCGCTCCCATTTAATCGTCTCAAGGCGGTAAAGGAGGCAGTTGAAAAATTTGACACTCAGATAGCTGCTGTCATTATAGAACCAATTGCCGGAAATATGGGGGTGGTATTACCAGAAGAAGGATTTTTAGAAGGACTGAGAGAGATTACGAGAGAACATGGCATCCTCCTTATATTCGATGAAGTTATAACAGGATTCAGAGTAAGCCCTGGAGGAGCCCAGGAGCTGTATAATGTTATGCCCGATCTCACGTGTTTAGGTAAGATAATTGGTGGTGGTCTTCCAGTAGGGGCCTACGGGGGAAGAAAGGATATCATGTCCCACATTGCCCCTGATGGCAATATCTATCAAGCTGGAACACTGTCAGGTAATCCATTGGCGATGGCTGCAGGCATGGCAACACTAATGCTTTTAAAAAATAAACAAATTTATGCTAAATTAGAGGAAAAATCGAAATTTCTCTTCTCTGGCCTTAAAGATGTGGCTCAAAAGGCAGGAGTAAATATAGTTATCAACAGGTCAGGTTCAATGGGCTCTCTCTTTTTTACTACATCCCCAGTCGTTGATTTTACCTCA
>Ga0315550_1002855_pt1 | contig 10507 bp, 8 predicted proteins | sample SalMarSW160190MG_2_FD_203100 | JGI IMG/M metagenome (GOLD analysis project Ga0315550, IMG submission 203100) | Salt marsh sediment microbial communities from the Plum Island Ecosystem LTER, Massachusetts, United States - Salt Marsh Sediment SW1601-90 ... | reverse complement strand
CCCCAAATTCCTCACTGCCGGCGAGGGAATTGGTGGCGACAAATTCCTTCACAATGCGCCCCTGGGCAGTATCGATGAACTGCGCATCTATTCGTATGATGGCCATAGAAACCTTTTCATAGTCGGCTGGAGTTGCGGTGGTAACATAAGGACCATACACCGTTCCCCTAATAATCCCCTGAATACCTAATGCCTCGTTCAGCAATTTCGTCTTTGCAGGATTCTTGAGATCCGCAGGGGTGAGGCCCAATTTGTTGAGGGTAAGCCTGAGCATCTCACGATCAACCACCAGAGAGGTGAAGACCTTGGTTTCCATCTCTGTGGCCAATCTATCGGCGATGATCTCCCCGAAATTTTCAAAGGTAAAGGTGGTACGGTCTTCAAAAGGAAGGATAGCTATCTTGCGTTTAAGATACGGATGGGTGAGTTGCCTGGTGGTAACGGAAGGAGTCCCCTCTTCTTCGTTCTGGGCCGCCATCTCATGCCCATGCGCCGCGCCCCCCGTCTCTTCTGTTGCCTCGCTCGCTACCCCTTGAGGTTCTTCCCTTGTCGTCCGTTTCGCTTCAAGTGGTAACGGCTCGATCTCTCCCGCCAAATATCTGTCCACTTTAACATACTCAAATTGTACATTCCCTTTTGCATCGTCCCCTGTCGGGACCTTGATGTATTTTTCCCCGTCGATGACATAGATATCCTGGTCCGATAATCTGGACAATTCTTCTTTTGTGTAGGGTGAAGGGGATCTCTTCCACGGCAGGAGAGAGCATGCCAACGCTGAGGTCACAAAGCTGAGGAGCAGCAATCCAACGATTGCCCTATATCGCACCGTTCGATTATACGGCATGGCATACCTTATAGCAGAAACGGACAATAAAAGCAAGGTAAATCTTTGGCTTGACCCACATGCAAAGCTTACCGATCGGTTTGTCCTCTTTTGTAAGGCAGGCTTTTCTGTTGACAGAGAAATGAGTTCCACGGTACAATTTAACAAATAGATAGGATAATGAAGAGGGCAATGTTAAAAAAGATTTTTCTGGCTGTACTCGTAGTTTCTGCGTTTATCTCCGTCATCTCTGCGCAGAGCAATGGTATCTATCTCCTTCCCGTTGATGGAGTTATAAACCCTGCCTCGGCCGGATATATCATCGAGGGGATTGAGAAGGCGGAGGAGGAAGGGGCCGCGTGCCTGGTGATCCAACTGGATACGCCGGGGGGGCTCATGGACTCAATGCGCTCCATTGTCAAGCGCATCCTCGCCGCTCGCATCCCCATCGTCGTCTATGTCGCGCCGAGCGGCTCCCGGGCTGGATCGGCGGGGGTCTTCATCACCTTGGCCGCCCATATCGCCGCCATGGCCCCCGGAACCAATATCGGTGCGGCCCACCCCGTACAAATGGGCAAAGAAGTGGACAAGGAGATGGAGGAAAAGATCCTCAACGACACCGTTGCCTACATAAAGACCATCGCCAAACAGCGGGGGAGAAACGAGCAATGGGCTGAAAAGGCCGTCAGGGAAAGCGTGTCGGTGAAAGAGGATGAGGCCCTGCAACTGGACGTCATCGACTTGGTATCCCCCAGCCTGGAGGACCTCGTGAGCAGGATCGACGGGAGGCGTATAGAACTTGCTTCCGGCGCGATGGTTACCCTCATGGTCAAGGGCCTCGACGTAAAACCGCTCAAGATGTCCTTTCGGCACCAACTCCTCTCCATCATATCGAATCCCAATATCGCCTATATTCTCCTCATGTTGGGCATCTACGGACTCTTCTTTGAGCTCGCCAATCCCGGGGTGATCCTCCCCGGGGTCATCGGGGGTATCTGCCTCATCCTGTCCTTTTTTGCCCTTCAGATGCTCCCGATCAACTACGCGGGGATCGCCCTGATCCTCTTAGGAATCATCCTCTTTATCGCGGAGGTCAAGATCACCAGCTACGGGATGCTCTCCGTCGCGGGGGTGGTCTCCCTCCTCTTGGGGTCCATCATGCTCATCGATAGTCCGGCGGAATTTCTGACCATTTCCTTTGCGAAGGTCATCCTGCCCGTGGTTTTGATCAGCGCCGCCTTCTTCCTCTTCGCCCTTATCATGGTTGTGAGGGCCCACCGCCGCCGCCCCACCACCGGAAAGGAAGGCTTGGTCGGTGCCACAGGGATTGCCACGACCGATCTGAAGCCCGAAGGCACCGTGGAGATTCGGGGGGAACTCTGGAGCGCGGTGGCGGATGAGCCAATTAAGGCGGGGACAAAGATACAGATAGAAAAGATGGAGGGAATGGGAGTAAAGGTAAAAAAGATATAAACAAGGAGGGGAACTATGGCAACGTGGATAGTGATAGCTATTATCGTCTTTTTCTTTTTGAGCGCCGCCGTCAAGATTTGCAAGGAATATGAGCGGGGCGTCATCTTCAGGCTGGGGAGGCTTGTGGGGGCCAGGGGACCGGGGCTCTTTCTCATCTTTCCGGGAATAGAAAAGATGGTGAGGATGACCCTGAGGACGGTGGTCCTGGATGTCCCCCCGCAGGATGTCATCACAAAGGACAACGTCTCCATCAAGGTAAACGCGGTGATCTACTTCAGGGTGATGTCACCCCAAGACGCGGTGGTCCAGGTGGAGGATTATCTCTACGCCACCGGTCAGTTGGCCCAAACCACCTTGCGCAGCATCGTGGGTCAGGCGGAGCTGGACGAAATCCTGGCGGCGCGGGAGAAGATAAACCTTAAGCTCCAAAGCATCCTCGATAAGCAGACCGACATCTGGGGGATCAAGGTATCCATGGTGGAGATCAAACACATCGATCTTCCCCAAGAGATGCAGCGGGCCATGGCGAAACAGGCCGAGGCTGAGCGGGAGCGAAGAGCCAAGGTCATCAACGCCGAGGGGGAGTTTCAAGCTGCTCAGCGCCTTGCTGAGGCCGCTGCTATTATCGAGAAGTATCCCGTGGCCCTGCAGCTTCGATACCTGCAGACCTTACGGGAGGTGGCTGCGGAGAACAACTCGACCACCCTCTTCCCCATACCCGTCGACCTCTTCGAACCCTTTCTCAAGAAGGCCGTCAGCGGGAAGGGAAAGTAAGGCCGTTCGAAACCTCCCCTCGCTCCCGTGGACGAAGAGGGGTATCGTAGCACAATATGGTCACAAGCTTCTGCGTGGAACTCAAAACCGAGAGGGGAGGCAGAATCGCCTCCCCTCTCCTTTCTCGAACCCCCTCATTCCACTCAACCTCCCCCTTTCACCCGGCAGTTGGAAGAGGGCATCTGTTTTTCTGGCGTCTCTCGGGTTGACTGCTCTGCATTAGTTATAAGCCATGGAAACTATTCCACAGCGTCTTCGGGGCGGAAAATCTGCCAGAATATCCTTGAGCTTCTTTTTATACCGTGCTATCTTTGAGGGCAACAATGCGACAAATCAGCGGCGACCTTTATGGCCGCACGAGGGGATCACATACGGCAGGACCATCCCCGAGGGAGGAACGAGGGTGGGAGTGTATGTGCGTTGCTGCCGGAGAATATCGGGCTGAGCAATAACCAGAGGGAGGGGAAGGAAAAAAAGGCTATGATATGAAAGGGAGGCACAGGAAACGATATGAAAGATTATAAGAAGGCCTATCGAACCATCATGGACGATCACTTCCCCGAAGACATGGCCATCACCTTTGGAGACCAAACCCTCGTCTATCGCAAACGTACCTGGAAGATCCCCGATGAGGGGAACGGGGAACTCATTGAAAAGGGGCTCAGGTATGGCGAGAACCCCGGTCAAGAAGCAGCCCTCTATGAGCTGGTCAATGGGAATCTGGTCCTGGGCGCGTGTCAGTTCATCAAATCGGGCAACGGTCTGGTCAGTGCCATCACCGAGGATGATATGCTGCAGTCGGGTAAACACCCGGGCAAGACCAATCTGACCGATGCCGACAATGCCCTGAATATCATAAAATTCCTTACCAAGAAACCAGCGGTCTCCATTCTGAAGCACAACAACCCCTGCGGCGTGGCGTACGGGGAGACCCTCGCCGAGACCTACGACAAGGCCAATATGGCCGATCGGATCGCCGCCTTTGGGGGATGCGCGGCCTTCAATCGCCCCATTGACAAGGCTTCTGCCGAGTTAATGAGCCAAAACTACCTGGAGGTGGTGGTAGCCCCCGACTACGAAGAAGGGACCCTGGAAATCTTAAAAAAGAGAAAGAACCTCAGGATTATCAAAATAGGGCGTATGGAGGGCTTGGAGCGGTATCGGACCCTCAGATTTGTCGATTTCAAATCCCTCAGCGATGGGGGGATCATCGTCCAGCAGTCACCTATCAATGCCATTGCGTCCCCAGAGGACTTCAAACCGGCTGTCGCCTTCCATCACGACAAGGAGTACCGGATCGTCAGGCCCCCCACCGATGCCGAATACGAGGACATGCTCTTTGGCTGGTGCGTGGAGCAGGGGGTGACCTCCAATTCCGTACTGTATGTAAAGAATGGGGTCACCGTAGGCATCGGGACCGGTGAGCAGGATCGGGTGGGGGTGGCGGAGATCGCCGTTTTCAAGGCCTATACCAAGTATGCCGACGCCCTCTGTTTCCGGCAATACGGGATTCCGTACAAACAATTGGAACAAGAGATCGAAGCGGGGAAGAGGGAAGGCGCGCAAAAAGAAGAGATCGATCAGCAGGTAAAAGAAGAACGGGGAGGGATCAAAGGGGCCACTATGATCTCCGATGCCTTCTTCCCCTTCCGCGACGGGGTGGATGTCGGGATCAAAGAAGGGGTAACAGGTATCGTCCACCCCGGGGGATCAGATCGGGACTTCGAGTCCATTGAGGCCTGTAACGAGGCAGATCCGCAGGTCACCATGGTCTTCACCGGCCAAAGGGCCTTTAAGCACTGAGCATGGCGAGAGCAAAAGACAGGCAGAAACTCGAAAGGCTCAAGGATGAGATCGACACCCTGAAGCATGAGGGGATCGACCACCAACATCCCAAGTTTCAAGAATGGAAGCAAGCGGCGAGGTCCACCCTCAAGGCGATTTATGGCGAAGGCTCCCCCATCCTCATGAAGTTTGACGAGGTAGGTTCTAAGCGCCGCGGGGATCGGATGTGGGAAGAGGAGCATGATATCAGGGGGAAGGGCAAGGCCGTTTTCAAGATGGACCTGGAGCGGGCGCGAACCATACTCGACGAGGCCCTGGAGGTGTCTCATCTCCTCGGCGAGGACGGAGCGGGAATAGGTGAAGAGGAGTTCATCAGTACCGTAAGTAAAAAGGAAGCTATACCTGCGGATAAACAGACAACTCCAGAAGCACCCCCGGCGATACCTCCAGAGGCAACCCCGCAGGTGCCACCCGAACCCCCTCCGCAGGTGCCAACCAAGGCAACCAAGGAGGTGGGTGAGCGGAAGCGCGAAAAGGATATCGAAGGACTGCTCCTCGAGTTAGAAAAGGATAAAAAAGACCTAGAGTTGGTCCAGGCTACCCTCGAACAGGCCTTGGAAGGCATCAGCGTCAGAAGCGAAGAGGAGAGACTCGAGGAACTCATCGAGCAATTGGAAGAACAGATAAAGGACCCCACTGTACAAATGCGCAAGGTCCAAAAAACCATGGAGGAGCTGTTAAGGGTAAAGGGGAAAAAGGCCCTCCTGCAGCGCTTGACTCAAGAGATAAAGGATCCCACCGTTCCGTGGGGAAAGGTCAGGGAATTGATGAAGGGGGTGTGGGAAGTCGACAGAAAGTTTCTTGTCGATATCCTCCCTGACCTCTTAGAAGACTAAATTAAAAAACTCCCCGTATCAAGGGTCATCGTTGAAAACGGGGCTCTCGAGGGTGCACACCTCAGGCTAAAATCATCTCAATCCTATAACCCACAATACAGTAGCAAAAATTCCAAAATAGCTCTGCAATGATAGTTAAAAGCCAGGGGATGGCTGTTGAGGCATCATTGAACCCATGAATGTGGCGAAAATCGTCATCAAAAGCAATAAAACGATCCCACCAATGATTAATAGCCCAATAATGAGAGAAACAAATACCGCCAAGGCTGATCTTCCCATCGTGATCCGATGAGTCTCCTTGAGGCCAACTACTATCAGTACCGGATAGAAGATAAGGGCATAGAGAGCGCCAAACAGAGGCACCACAGAGACTAACTGGATACTGTTGGAAAATGACAACACTCGAAAAGTGGCCTCAAACCCCCTTTTTCCTCCGAATATCATGACTGAAATATGAATTATTATACTGCCCACAAAGAGGATAATAATAATGAGAATAGGGAGAATAAAAGCGTGAAAAATAACCGATGAAACAGCAGAAAAATTGAGGCCTCCACCAAACATGCCACTAAAAGCATATTGCCAAAACGAGGTTATAAGTGCCCCTATATAACCTGCAATGATTCCATAGAGAAGGGGGTTGAGTATCCCATGGTTTACAGGCATTCTTCGAAAGAAAATATCGGGGGTGTTGAAGACCTCTTGCGCGGTCCTGAAAAAGGCGGTGAAAAAACCAAGGCTGGCAATATCTTCCCACGGGGTGGAACCTGACGCTTCCTCAAGGGGGATGCCGATGTCTCTTTGAGCCTGGGGGCCCTCTGCCGCAGGGGAAGCGACAGCACCAGGGGAGGCGACTGCAGCAGGGGAAGCACCTTCACCTTCCACCGGTTTGACTGCTTCAAGATATTTGAGAAATTTGGAGATGACCACGCCGCACTTGATGCACTCATCCGTCTGCTCCTGCACATACCCACACTGCGGACAGGTGACCATTTGTGCCCCCGCCTTTGCCTTCGTTGAAGACGATATAGTTGACTCCGCTGACGAAGGGGGAGCTTTTGTCTTAACAGGGATAATCTGAGGCTCTCGATCGAGCGGGGAGGAATCTTCGCCTTCTGCTTGTGGCTCCTCGCGCTGGGGGAAAGCCGTCTCAAGGGAAAAAGGAGCGGTTTCCTCGTTACCTGCTGCGGCCTGGGGTTCTCCATCAAGAGGCGGGGGAGATTCCCCTGTTTGCTGCGGTTCTTCTTGTACCTCCTCAACAGCCTCTATCTGCACCTTGGCCCCGATGGCCTCCAGAAACTCTTTGTATTTCTGGGCCTCTGAGAAGGTGGCCCCTTTCTTGATCGCGATGGGGGCCATCCGCATCAGCCTGGTAACGGCCTCGTCGGTGAGCTTAAAGCGGTCCTTCAGCCCTTCTGCCAACTTGTTCACATTGGCGAGGTCGTTCTGAACCGGCCCTAAAAAGACAACCTTATACCGTGCCTCTTGCTCGTCGCTCAAGGTTATCTCCACTCAACCAAACTCTAGTACCTTAATAAAGCATTTTGGGTGCCAATTTTCAGCAAAAAGGACAATAAAAGCGAGAAGCATAGATTTCCTTTTAAAACAGGGGTTTAAAAGAAGAGGGGGGAGAGAATGAATGATATCGCAGTTCCAGCACGCCCTACCGCGTCCCTGTTGTGGACAAAAATTGTCACTTCATCATCTCAAAGGCCCATGTCGCTGAGGTTGACTCACCTTTTATCTTATCGTGCAAGATCGCCTTGAAGATATAATTCCCTGGGGGAACTTCGGCGAAGGTCAGTTGATAAACTCCGTAGATGTCGAGACGGGGTGAACTGGTTTGGTAATGCATCTCGACGGCGTTCTCTTTCTTGAATACCTCTTGTTGCTGCTCGCTGAGAATGACCGTATCCAGGGTGAGCCAAATCTCATATTTCTCTTCTCCCTTATTGGTGGAGGGATTTTGGGGTTCAAAATAAAAAAAGATAACGTCTCCGGCCTTCACCTTGTTGTCGGGCAAGGGGTCATAGGACCCATAATCCGTCACCGTGGAGCAGGCAATAAGGGCCCGAATGCCGAGGGGGTACATATTTTGAAGGTTGAGGATCTTTTCTTTAAGAACTGAAACGTCGGTCTCCTGGGCATGGACGATGGGACACACCACCATCCCCCACAGGAGCAGACAAAGAAATAACCTCTTTGCACTCATCATATCCCTCACCCTACACCGTGATAAAAAATATCAATTAATTGGACGTAAGTCAATAACAAAAATGAAGGCTGGGAGTCTGAGAGGGTACATGGTATCCCCTCTATGCACGTAGTCTAAGATATTGCGGACCTTGTGCGCCCAGCAACGCTGCAACGGTATACGATGAAAGGCCCCCACTGCTTGATCTAAACCTTTGGCTACCCGAGATACCGCCGTAGCGCTGATCGGCTCCCCTACTAAGGTGGTATCCTTTTTTCCCTGGACTCAAAATATGATACGCTACTCCAAGCAATAAAAACCTTGACATTTTATTTCAAATAAATTATATTAAGCGCATGAATTACGTACATGTAAAGGAGGATTCTATTGGTCGATTCATGTTTAGCGCGAGGCAGACACCTCCTCTCCATCAAGAAGATCCTACCTTGGAAGTCCGTAGTTAAATTCCTCGTTACGTTACCCCTTATCTTACTAGTTTGTTATTTCCCCGCAACCTATATGCTGTATGAGGGATGCCAGGGAAAAATGGTTTCTACAGGCTATTGGGATGTCGTGTATTTGGAATTCGATCCCTCCATCAAGGGCGAGATCTATCGTTTTATCCAAGAGTTTCAGACCGGTCTCACCGATCAAGAGGAGGCACAAGTGGCAGGGCTTATCTGTGCCGAATCTCAGAAATACGAGTGCGATCCGCAATTAGTGCTCGCCCTGATCATGGTGGAGAGCTCTTTCTACAGCAGGGCTACCTCCCCCAAGGGGGCCAAAGGCTTGATGCAACTGCGTCCCCATGTCGCAAAGGCCCTCGCCCAAGAGGTAGGGATCGCCTGGGATAGGGAGGCGATCATTTACGATCCCCAGGTGAACATCCGGTTGGGCCTCTACTACCTCTCCCAACTCATCCTACAATTTCGGGATCTCAAGGTGGCCCTTGCCGCCTACAACTTCGGACCTACCTATATACGTGAGAGGATAGAACTGGGGATGCCATTGCCCACTCAGTACGCCAACAAAGTCCTCCGCAAGTATCACAGGCTTTCGGGAACAAGATCGCAGGCGCAGGGTCAAACCCTATAGGGCGAGTTCTCTTACCTTCTCCAAGACCATTTCGGGGGTTATGCTGAGCATACAACTTCTGTCAGCACACTCACGTTTATTGCAGGGCGCACAGGGCAGATCGACCGTGACGATCCCCTGCTCTTGGCCATAGGGTCCGATCCAGCGGGGGTTGGACGGACCAAAGAGGGCAACCACCGGTACCCCAAAGGCGGCAGCGGCATGCATAGATCCGCTGTCCACCCCGACGTAGAGGCGTGAACGTTTCATCAAGGCAAGAAACTGTTTAATAGTGGTCCTGCCCGCAAGGATAAGGGCGTCCTCTTGCATGAGTGTTGTGATCCCCTGCAGATAATCTCTCTCCGAGGGGAGGCCGGAGAAGACGAGTTTTGCGCCGTAGCGGCGGGCCAATTCATCGCAGAGTCGGGCAAAGGCCCCTTGATCCCAAAACTTGCTGTGCCAACGGGCCGTGGCGCTGACAAAGACGACAAAATCCTCCGGCTTGATCCCCTCGCGGAGGAGGAGATTGTCGATATAATCTTCATCCTCCGGCGGTATAGAGATGAGGAACTCGGCCTTTTGGGGCGAACAGCCGAAATGGCGGGCGAAGTGCAGGTAGTTCTCAACGGCATGGTGTGTCTTATCCCGCACAAAGATGGGACGGTTGTAGAAGAGTCGGCTCAGCTCCCGGCCGTTTTTAAAGCCGTACCGCTCAGCCCCCCGGTTCAATGAGGCGAAGATAGCGCTCTTAAAGAGGGCCTGGAATTCCAGGACCACGTCGAATTTCCTCTCGCGAAAAATACGGAACGCCTTCGTGAGATTGCGGAACAACCTGCCCCCGGCCCGTAGCCACGTGGTAGGGGTGGCATATTTGTCGGTCACCGACAGGAGATCGACCGGGATAATCTCATCGAGATAGGGGTTGCCGCTGAGGACGTCTTGAAAGGCTTCCTGCACCAGCCATGCTATGTAGGCGTGGGGATATCGGTCCTTGATGGCCTTCAAGGTGGGGAGGGTGAGGATCAAATCTCCGAGGGAACTCAGACGAACGAAGAGGATCTTTTTACCGTTTAAATCCCTGCAATCATCCCTCACGGCATTTCCACCACGTTTTTATACGAAAAACCCCCTCTTTTTTGTTCCCAGGAAATCATGGTCTTATTTTTTGTCTTCACCCGATACAATCTCCACCCCTTCTCCAGCGATTATCTCGCCGATCATAAAGGCCTCTTCACCCAACTGCCGGGCCTCGTGTGCGACCTCCTCGGCTACTGAAGGATCCACCACCAAGGCCATCCCAATTCCATTATTAAAGGTCCTCCACATCTCTTCCTGGGGGACCCCTCCTCTTTCTATCACCGCAAAGATGGGCGGTACCTCCCACGTCCCCTTTTCGATCACCGCCTTGCTGCCAGGGGGAAGGATCCGTATGATGTTCCCCGGCAACCCGCCGCCGGTGATATGGGCCATACCCTTAATCTGATAGGA
>Ga0315550_1002851_pt1 | contig 10514 bp, 11 predicted proteins | sample SalMarSW160190MG_2_FD_203100 | JGI IMG/M metagenome (GOLD analysis project Ga0315550, IMG submission 203100) | Salt marsh sediment microbial communities from the Plum Island Ecosystem LTER, Massachusetts, United States - Salt Marsh Sediment SW1601-90 ... | reverse complement strand
CGGGTCGCGCCAGCGACGAAATGGCACGAGCATCCTTCTTTAACGAAGCCGCAGAATGACTGCCGGAGAAAGTGACAATCTGATTTCCAGATGATTCGGAGGGGGGTAGGCGTGAAAAGGAGGGTAGCATGAATAACACGCATTTGACCTTACGGATAGGCTCTATTGGCGCAATGGTGGCTATACTGGCGCTGATTGGTATCGCGTTGATGTCGGAGCTGTTTGGTTTTGTCTATCTGAGCGAAGAGATTCTTGCGAAAAAGATCGAGCTTCCTCTGGTGGATCTCTCCCGCTACACGGTTATCTTTCAGGTCTATATGGTGACCGACACGGTTTTCGTGATCGGCGAGATGATTGCTTGGATGGGCATCGTAGCTTTGGTCCAAACGCGGGCTCACTCGTTGGGCCGAGTCGTGCTCGTGTTAGGGTTGTTGGGCGCGTCTCTTGACTTTGTGCAGAATGCGATTGATTGGTCCTTGATCCGAGGTCAACATCTGAGTGTATTGCCACAACCGAGTTGGTTTGTTGTGTGGATGATCGTCTCTCAATTCAGTTACCTATTGACCTATACCGCTGCCGTGCTGGCGGCGCTGGGCCTGTGGAGCAAACAGCCACTGGATCGGGTTCTGGGTGTCATCGGGGGCCCCCTTACTGTGCTCGCCGTAGTGGGGTTGTACGTGCCTGATTGGTACGCACTGGCTTTCCTATGGTTCTTTGCCTTTTTCCTTTGCACCGGCATACTTCTCTGGCGGCGAGCCGCAGAATGGCCGGCGAGCGAGCGGCATAGACAGGAGGCATCACATGGTTGAGAGCATACGCAAAGCTACCTTCGCCGACGCCGATCGCCTCGTCTTGTCCCTGGTGCGCGCGTTTGACGATGATCCTCTCATCAACTGGGTTCTCCGCCAGGACAGCAAACGATCTCAGGCTTTCAACCTCTACTTTCGCACGGCTTTGTGCGACATCGCGATGCCTTGCGGCGAGGTTTTCGTCACAGACGACTGCGTAGGCGGCGCGTTGTGGGTACCCTCCGACAAGGCGGAAATCGGGCTTGCTCAGCAGTTATCCTTGCTGCCGGATATGATTCGTGCTGTGAAGTTGCGCGGGGTGAAGCGCTTGATGGGCGTTCTCGACGCCATGAACAAAACCCACCCGCACGAGGGACACTACCATCTACAATTCATCGGTGTGGATCCGGCTCATCAGAGGAATGGGCTTGGCAGTGCATTGATGCGGCCAATGTTGGCGCGTTGCGACCGCGAAGCGTGTGGCGCCTACCTGGAGAATACCCGAGAGGAGAACATCGCTTTCTACAAGCGGTTTGGTTTTGCAGTGGTTGGCGAGCTTGATCTGGGCCGGGGAGCACCGTCCGTTTGGCGAATGTGGCGCGATCCGTGCTAACATAACCTTCTATGGGTTGGATGTAGAGCCGCTTTGGCAGGTTCCCGGCGTTAGCCGCGTGCGTATTTGAAGGAGGAGATATGACCGCGACTCGAATATTCCACAGCGTTGCCTTGTTCGATGGAATAAGCCCGCAGGTACGGCCCAATTGCTGGCTGGAAGTGGCCGATGGGTGCATCCAGCGCGTCGGCGGAGGGCCTCATCCCCAGTCTGGAGAGATGATAGACCTGGGCGGGCGGACGGTCATCCCCGGTCTGATCGACGCCCACGTACACCTGGCCTATCCTTTCACGACCAGGTTGGACCCGGTCAGCGTGCTTGCCGCCACCTCTCAGATGAAGCTCAATCTGGCGAACTGCATTCGCAGCGGCGTGACCACCGTGCGTGACGTGGCTTGCACGCCGGGGCTGATGCGAAAGCTGAAGGGCTGGGTCGAAAAGGGCGATGTCATCGGCCCGCGCATCGTGTGCACCAACGCGATGATCCTTCCGCCGGGAGGAATGCCAGAGATCGTCCCCACTTTTCCCTGGCCGATCAGCCTTCTCGTGGGCGGGCAGGCCGCCGAGCGGGTGCGCACGCCCGACCAGGTGCGGGATGCCGTGCGGCGGATGGTGGCCCAGGGCGCGGATTGGATCAAAACCACGCATACCGACAAATCGACCTGGATGAACCGGCCCGATCCGCCCGTGTTCGATGATACCTGCTTCGAGGCGCTGGTGGACGAGGCGCGAAGACAGAACCGTCCGGTGGCCATGCACCAGCTCTGGGTCAGCGGATTCCGCAAGGCAGTCGAACTGGGGGTGGATAGCATGGAGCACGCGCCTTTGGACGCCCTCGCCGACGAGGACATCGCTCGGATGGTGGATGCGGGCATCCCTATCGTGCCTACATTGGAGGTGTTTGCGAGCATCGTAAACCTGCCCGATTGGCTGGATACGGCGGAAGGTGAGGACTATCTTTGCCCGGAACCGCTGAAACAGACGCGGGGGATACTGGCGATTTACCGGGAAGGGATCACCCCGGAAATGGCAAAAAAGGGATACTATGACGATCTGTCAAAGCTACCTCGTTGGTTTTCGGTGATGATGGAAAACGTCGGCAGGCTTCACAGAGCCGGGGCGACTGTTGGCTGCGGGACGGATTCGGGCGGTGCAGCGTTCGCATTTTTTGGGCGGATTCATGCAGAGATCGACAATCTGGTAAAAGTCGGCATGACGCCGTTCGAGGCGCTGCGCAGCGCCACGGCGGTGAACGCGCGCATCCTGCGCCTGGACGACAAGTTGGGCACCATCGAGCCGGGCAAGCTGGCGGACTTTGTGGCGCTGGATGGAGATCCGCTGAAGGATACGACGGCCCTGCGGCGGGTGCGGGCGGTCGTCAAGGGTGGGGCCATTGTGCATCGAGAAGGGGTATAGAAACGCGCTCAAGAGGAGATAACCATGACGGCCACGACTGAGCAAAAGAAAGCGAAGATCCCTTTCTGGGTCAAACTGGGGTATGGAGGGTTTGAAGGGGCTTATGGCTTGATCTGGTCGATCTTTTACGTTTTCTTCATGTTCTTTGCCACAGACGTCGTCGGCATCAGACCCTCGTTGGCCGGGTTGATCATGATGATCTCGGCTCTAGGAGATGCCATCTCCGATCCGCTCACAGGCGTCATCAGCGACAAGCTCAACACCCGCTGGGGCCGGAGGCGTCCCATCCTGCTGGCGGTTGCCGTACCCTTTGGGCTCGTCACCTGGTTGCTGTTCACGAATCCGGGATGGAATGAGACGGCCACGGTGGTCTATTTCTCAGTTATAGTGATCGTCTTTTACACCATCATCGATCTGGTATGGACACCGGGTCTGGCGCTTGGGGCTGAAATGACCCTCGATTACGACGAGCGCACCTCTTTGGCGGGCTACCGGACGGCCTGGGATTTTGCAGGTGGCATCGTCGCTTCGGCAACCTGCCTGTTGGTGGTCGACTTCTTTACCGAGCGGTTGGGAAGTAAGCGGGCCGGTTGGTCTGCTATGGCGGCGGCTTACGGGCTCGCCGCTGCCTTTCCTGTTTTACTGACATGGCGCGCCACGCGGGGCTATGAACGGTATCGCGAGGAGGAGCCCAAGCTGAGCCCAAAAGAAATCTGGCGATCGGTCGTCGATAACAAGGTACTCCTTCCCATCATAGGCATTTATGCTTTTGCCGGCGCCGCATTTAACTGTCTCGGAGCTGTAGCCGTTTACTATTTCACGTATTACCTCAAGTATAGCAAAGAACAGATCAGCCTGCTGCTGGGCGTTTACGGCCTGATGTCGTTTGCCTGGGTGCCGGCGTTGTCCTGGCTGGGACGAAGGATCGGAAAGCGGCGGGCGATCATTTACGTCTACGTGGTGACCTCCGTCGTCTTTGCCAGCCTGTGGCTCTTGAGGCCGATGGAGGGCAGTGCAGAGATGGGACTGCTCGTCGTCGTGATGAGTTTGGCATCGAGCGTAGCGCCGGCGCTCTTTCTGCTTGCCGGCGCGATGATAGCGGACGCTGTAGAGGTCGATGAATTCAAGACCGGTCAACGCCGCGAGGGGGTGTATTTCTCGGTCGCCTCTTTTGTCCAAAAGTTGGCCATCGCCTTTGTCCTCTGGGGGTCTGGGTTCGTTCTGGAAAAAGTCGGTTACGTGGCCGGAGCCAAGCAGAGCGCCTCAGCCATCACTGCCATCAGAGCGTTGATGTCCTGGGTGCCGGCCGCCTTGATCGCTACCTCAACCGTTTTTGCCCTGCTCAACTCGATGACGAGGGAAAAGCACGTCGCACTGCTAAAAGCCCTCAATTCTAAAAAGGCGGGAGAGGAATACAATATAGAACCAATCAAGAATCTGGTGGCCTGAATTGTGTTTTTCCGTGTCCCAGAAATCTGGTTGCGGCAAGATGCCGCATTATGATGAGGAGGCAAGCTATGGAATTGGCGAAGGAAAATTGTGCGGTAAACACCTACAACGAATGGGATTTGTTGGAAGAGGTTGTAGTCGGGCGCATAGAGGATAGCGTATTCCCCCCACATCATCTCTACGTGCTTGGTTGCTATCCCGAGAGGCTGTATAACCTCCTGCTTTTTTTCGGCGGGCTCAAGCGACGACCTAAAAGATGGTTTGTTGAGGAAGCCCAAAGAGAATTGGACGAGTTTGTCCATATCTTGGAAGCCGAAGGGGTCAAGGTAAGGCGGCCGGAGAGGATCGATCACAGCAAGGCCTTTTCTACGCCAAATTGGAAATCGAAAGGACATACGACAGCATGTCCGCGAGATTGTTTTCTGGTAGTGGGAGACGAGATCATCGAAGCGCCCATGTCGTGGCGATGTAGGTATTTTGAGCGCCATGCCTATTACTCGCTGTTCAAGGAGTATTTCGACGAGGGGGCCAAGTGGACTTCGGCTCCTAAGCCTCCCCTGAGGGATTCCCTGTACAACCAGGATTACGTTGTACCGAAAAGCGCGCGTGAGATGCAATACGTGATCAACGAGTCCGAAGTCGTTTTTGATGCCGCCGACTTTACTCGCTGTGGGACAGACATCTTTGTGACGAGGAGCAACGTGACGAATAAAGCAGGGATCGAATGGATGAGACGGCATTTGGGCAAAGATTATCGTATCCACGTGATTCAAACCCTGAACACACAGCCGATGCACATCGATGTCACCATGGTGCCTCTTGCCCCCGGCAAAATGATGATCAATCCCAAGTATGTAGACAAAAAGACCCTTCCATCCATATTGAATTCCTGGGATATTCTGGAGGCTCCGGAACCGGTGATCGTTGAAGGGGGCTTTTTCAACGAACACGCAGATCTTTGTCATGCGTGGCTCAATTTGAACGTGCTGTCGTTGGATGAAGAACGCGTTATTGTGGAAAAATCGCAGGAACCAACGATCAAAGCACTCAAAGATTGGGGGTTCAAGCCGATTCCTTGCAGTTTTCTGGACTTTGGTTCTTACGGGGGCGCATTTCACTGTGCGACACTGGATATCAGAAGAAGAGGAACACTCCAGTCTTATTTCTAGGCGCTCGACTGGGATATTAGCGAGCGTTCAGAGCAGCGCACGCCGCATCTGGTGACATGGCGGGATTCCCGGTGGCCCACCCACTGCGGCAATTACTGCCGCTTGGTCAAGGAGGTGGGCAAGCCTGACCTCGATGAGTTGGCGCCCGATGGGGACGGGCAGGCCTTTTCCGGCGAGCACCTGCGCGAGAGGTTCGAAAGGTGCCTTTCGGGAGCCTGCCCTCGATATGCGATAGTCGCGAACCCGGTCTTGACGAAAGTGGGGGTTTGCGCTAAAATAGCATCCGCGTCATAGAGCGCACCGCACGGGCGGGACAAACCCGCCCGTTAGTTACGTTTAGTCAAAACTCCCGTCTGGTGACGGTGTTTGGGAGGTAGTCAATGAATCAGCAGTCAGAGCAAGTCACACTGACAGCCGAGCGGCGCACAGCCTTGGGCAAACGGGTCAAGCAACTACGCCATCAAGGGTGGGTGCCCGGCGTCATGTATGGGCATAGTTTCGAGTCCCTGCCCCTGCAATTCAAGGAGCGGAGTCTGACCCGCATGCTCTCGTACGTCTCCGGCAGCCAGCTCGTCAGCATCCAGGTCACGGACCAAAAGGAGCCCGAGACGGCCCTGGTGCGTGACGTGCAACGCGATCCCATTCGAGGCGACGTGCTGCACGTGGACTTTTATCGCGTCGACATGACCGAGCGGCTGACGGCCGAGATTCCCCTGCTGATCGTCGGGGAGTCCCCGGTGACGGAGCGGCACGAGGGCATCTTGCTTCAGGGCATCTCTGCCATCGAGGTCGAATGTCTGCCCGGCGACCTGGTGGACGAGATCGCCGTGGATCTTTCGGACCTGGTCGAGGTCGGCCAGGGTGTGTACGTGCGAGACCTGGCCATTCCCGCCGGCATCGACGTGCTCACCGACGTCGACGAGATGGTCGCGCGCGTGGTGCCGCTGGCGGAGGAAGAGGTCATCGAAGAGGCGTTGGAAGAGGAACTGCTGGCTGGCGTCGAAGAGGTCGAGGTCATCACGGAAGCTGGAGAAGAGGGAGAAGCGGCAGAGGAAGCAATCGAAGAGGAATAGCCCTTTCCGCTGGTTCGTCAAAGAACACAGGGCGTCCGATTTGTTTCGGGCGCCCTTTTGTGTGTCTCTTCACCCCTCACTAATATTCTGGTAAAAGGCGCATTCGTCTCGCAACACACACCGCTCGTGCTCGGGGTTGCGTGCGTGGCACACGGCCCGCCCGTGGGCGATCAGGTTGAGGTGAAACGGATAGTAGAGCTCGGGGGGAACGAGTTCCTCCAGCAGCTCGTGAGCCTTCTCGCGGGAGGCCTTTTCGGGGATCAGGCCCAGCCTGCGGGTTACCCGATGGACGTGGGTATCCACCGGAAAGGCGGGCATCCCCAACGCAAAGAGCAGCACGATGGCGGCGGTCTTGGGACCCACGCCGGGCAGATCCAGCAACCACGCCCGCGCCTGCTCCACCTCCCAGTCAGCCAAAAAGTCCAAACTGATCTCGCCCTGCTCCTCGGTGATGCGCTCGAGCACCTCTTGGATGCGCGGCCCCTTGGTCGGCCCCAACCCGGCCGGTCGGATCGCATCGACCAACTCGTCCTCCGGCGCGTCGCGCACCGCCTCCCAGGTGGGGCACCGCTCCCGCAGTTGCTCGAACGCCCGGTCGCGGTTGACGTCGTTGGTGTTCTGCGAGAGGATGGTGTTGACCAGGCTGGCGACGGGATCGCGCGAGTGCCAGGGCCAGTCGCCATATTCGCTTTTGAGCAGGTCGTGGATGTGGAGGATTTTTTCAGTCTCAGGGTTCATAATGATTCGATTATAGCACACCCGCCACCGATTGAAAAAAGCACCCGCGTGTGCTATACTCGTTCTAGGTGCAAGTCACTAGCGGAGGTGCGAGATGCAGGGCACGATGAAAGCGCTGGTCAAGAAATACCCCAAGCCCGGCCTGTGGCTGGACGAGGTGCCGATTCCCGAGATCGGCATCAACGACGTTCTGATCAAGATCCACAAGACCGCCATCTGCGGCACCGACGTGCACATCTGGAATTGGGACGCCTGGGCGCAAAAGACGATTCCTGTGCCCATGGTCGTGGGCCACGAGTTCGTGGGCACGGTGGCAGTGATGGGCAGCAACGTGCACGACCTGGAGATCGGCGACGTGGTCTCTGGCGAGGGCCACATCGTATGTGGGCGCTGCCGCAACTGCCTGGCCGGCCGCCGTCACCTGTGCAACGCCACCCAGGGCGTGGGCGTCAACCGACCCGGCGCCTACGCCGAGTACCTGTCCATCCCGGTGACCAATATCTGGCACGCCGACCCCAATATCCCGATGGAGCTTTTGGCCATCTTTGACCCCTTTGGCAACGCCACCCACACAGCGCTGGAATTCGAGGTGCTGGGCGAGGACGTGCTGATCACGGGGGCGGGCCCCATCGGCATCATGGCCACTGCCATCGCCAAGCACGCCGGCGCGCGCTACGTCGTCACCACCGACCTGATCCCATATCGCCTCGCGCTGGCGAAAAAGATGGGGGCCACCGTGGCCCTGGACATCCGCGAAAAGAGCATCGCCCAGGTACAGAAGGATCTGGGGATGAAGGAGGGTTTCGACGTCGGCCTCGAGATGTCGGGCAGCGGCGACGCCTTCCGCGACATGCTGGCCAACATGTGCCACGGCGGCAAGATCGCAATGCTGGGCATCCCCAACGAGGAACTGGCCATCGATTGGAACACGGTCATATTCGGCGGGCTGACCATCAAGGGTATCTATGGCCGCGAGATGTACGAGACCTGGTACCTGATGCAGTCGATGATCCAGACCGGGCTGGATATCACGCCCGTGATTACCCACCGGTTCCACTACACCGAGTTCGAGCAGGCGTTTGAGATCATGCGCTCCGGCAACTCGGGGAAGGTGATCTTGAACTGGGTGAGCGAATGAGCGAATCAGCAAGTCAGCGAATGGCATGACCGTTCCATTCGTCCGCCCAGCAACTCGCTTTATCGCTGATTCGCTGACTCGTCTATCGAAAAGGAGCAAGCGATGATGGATGAAAAATTCGACTTTATCCGAGAGGATATCAAGGCGCTACAAGACGCCGGCCTGTTCATCACCCTGCGCACCATCGACTCGCCACCGGGCGCGTGGATGACGGTCGATGGTAAAAAAGTGCTCAACCTGTGCACCAACAACTACCTGGGGCTGGCCGACGACGCGCGCCTGGTGCGGGCCGCTCACGACGCGCTCGACCGCTTCGGCGTCGGGCCCACGGCGGTGCGCTCCATCGCCGGGACGCTCACCCTGCACGCCGAGATGGAGCGGGAGGTGGCCGCGTTCAAGGGCGTGGAGGACGCGCTGTACGTGCAATCGGGCTTTTGCGCCAACCAGGCCGCCATCCCGCCGCTGGTTGGCAAAGAGGATGTCATCTTTTCCGACCGGCTTAACCACGCCTCCATCATCGACGGCTGCCGCCTGAGCCGGGCCAAGATCGTCGTCTACGAGCACTGCGACCCTGACGACCTGGAGAGTCAGGTCAAAGAGCACTTATCCGAGTACCGGCGTGGGCTGGTGGTCACCGACGGCGTCTTTTCGATGGATGGCGACGTGGCTCCGCTCGATCGCATCCACGCGGTGGCGGAGCGGTACGGGCTGATGACCATGGTGGACGACGCCCACGGCGAGGGGGTACTGGGCCGCAGCGGGCGCGGCATCGTCGATCACTTTGGCCTGCACGGCCAGTTCGACGTCGAGATCGGCACCTTTTCCAAGGCCTTTGGCGTCATCGGCGGCGTGGTCGCCGGGAAGCGCATGGTGGTCGATTACCTGCGCCAGAAGGCGCGGCCCTTTCTCTTTTCCAACGCCGTCACCGCTGCCGACACCGCCGCTTGCCTGGCCGCCGTCGAGGTGCTGGCCGAATCGACCGCGCTGGTCGACCGGCTGTGGGAGAACACGCGCTACTTTAAGGACGCAATGAAGGGGCTGGGGTTCGACACCGGCCACAGCGAGACACCCATCACGCCGGTGATGCTGGGCGAGGCGCCGCTGGCCCAGGCGTTCAGCCGTCGCCTGTTCGAGCTTGGCGTCTTTGCCATGGCCATCGGCTTTCCTACCGTGCCCAAGGGATTGGCTCGCATTCGCGTGATGGTCTCGGCGATGCTGGAGCGCGACGACCTGGACTATGGCCTGGAAAAGTTCGCCCAGGTGGGCCGGGAACTGGGTGTGATCTAGTCTCAGCAGACCCAGATTTTGGCTCGTAGTATGCGCTTTAGCGCACTTGCCGGGCGCTGAAGCGCCGACTACGAACGAGATGTTGGATCTACCGAGTCTGGACGCGAGACCACGGGTTGCTCCATTGAAAGAAGTATGGTATAATCCGCGTTCGCTATCATAGAATCAAGGTGGGAAAGAGGAAACGTACGATGAATTTGATCGAATCCTTGGAACGACAACTGGAGCCTAATCCAAACATTCCCGATCTGCATCCTGGCGATACCGTCAGCGTCCACGCGCGCATCGTTGAGGGCGACCGCGAGCGCGTGCAGGTCTTTAAAGGCACTATCCTTCGGATGCACGGTCGTGGGGCCAGCACCAGCTTTACCGTGCGGCGCATTGCCTCCCACGGCATCGGCGTCGAGCGCACTTTTTTACTCCACTCGCCACGCCTGGAAAAGGTCGAGGTCACGCGGCGCGCACACGTGCGCAAAGCCCAACTCTACTACCTGCGGGAGCGACGGGGTAAGCACGCTCGTCTGAAGGAAAAGCGAGCGCAGTAGCGCAGCGCGCGCAGTAGTCCAACAGCGCCACCACGCCAACAAAGCCATCTTGGAGCGGGCGTAGGACTTTCCTACGCCCCTCTTTGTGTACATAGCCGTTAACCTGGTGTAGGTTTCGAAAACGATGTGCAAACCAGAACCATCTCCTCACGGGCGGACGACCTTCGCCGGGCTTTTTTTCTCGCTCATCCTCCTGCTAGCCCTGGCTGCGTGTGTCACCCCTCCGCCGCCGAACCCCACGCCCGCGCTGACGCACACCCCCGCACCCACCAGCACCCCCGCGCCGACTCCCACTTCAA
>Ga0315550_1002850_pt1 | contig 10514 bp, 4 predicted proteins | sample SalMarSW160190MG_2_FD_203100 | JGI IMG/M metagenome (GOLD analysis project Ga0315550, IMG submission 203100) | Salt marsh sediment microbial communities from the Plum Island Ecosystem LTER, Massachusetts, United States - Salt Marsh Sediment SW1601-90 ... | reverse complement strand
CTTCTGCACCTCGTCCACCAGGTACTGCTGGACGGCGTCCTTGCCCAGGATGCGCAGGATATCGTGCGGGTTGATGGAGCCGTCGGTGAGCTGCTGCCCCGCCTTGACCTCGTCGCCTTCCTTGACCCAGATGCTGGCCGTGGAGGCGATGATGTATTCCCTTTCCTCGCGCTCGGCGTAGCTGATGACGAGCTGCTTCTTGGTTACTTTGATTTCACCGGCAAAGCGGGCCACGATGGGCTGGTTCTCCGGGGAGGTGGTGGCCTTACCGGCAGGGGCCTCCGGAGGGGATGCCAGCACCGTGCCGATATCCACCGACTGGCGGTTCTTGACCATGACCTTCCAGCCGGCGGGCAGGGGGTACTCGTCGGTGTAGACCTCGGTAGAAATAATCTTAATCTTGCGGCCTTCCTCGTTCTGGATAAGCTCGATGGTGCCGTCGATTTCGGAGATGATGGCCTGACCGCGGGGCGTCCTGGCCTCGAAAAGCTCCTCCACCCTGGGCAGGCCGCTGGTGATGTCCAGGCCGACCACGCCACCGGTGTGGAAGGTACGCAGCGTCAGCTGGGTGCCCGGCTCGCCGATACTCTCGGCGGCGATGATGCCCACGGCCACGTCGTGCTCCACCAGCCGCCCGCGGGCCAGGTCGCGGCCGTAGCAGAGGCGGCAGGTGCCCCGCCGCGACTGGCAGGTCAGCGGCGAGCGTACCAGCACCCGGTTCAGGCCGGCGGCGATGATTGCCGCTACCTTCTCTTCGTCGATTTCCTCGTTCTGGAGGACGATTATTTCGCCCGTCTTGGGATGGACGATATCGTCGGCCGCCATCCGGCCGATGATGCGCTCGGCCAGCGAGGGCAACAGGCCCTTTTCCTTCGGCTCGTTTACCCACAGGCCGTCCGGGGTGCCGCAGTCGTCATCGGCGGTGATGACGTCCTGGGCGACATCGATGAGGCGCCGGGTGAGGTAGCCGGAGTCGGACGTGCGCAGGGCCGTATCGGCCAGACCCTTCCGGGCGCCGTGGGTGGAGATGAAGTACTCCAGGACGCTGTGGCCTTCCCGCAGGCTGCTCTTGATGGGGAACTCGATAATCTTGCCGGCGGGGTCGGTCATCAGGCCGCGCATACCGGCCATCTGGCGTATCTGGGAGATGTTGCCCTTGGCCCCGGAGGTGGCCATCATGTAGATGCCGCCGTAGCGGTCGAGATTGCTGGAAATGGTGTTGGTGATATTATCGGTGGTCTCCATCCAGACGCCGACGATGCCGTTATAGCGCTCGTCCTCGGTGATGAGGCCGCGGTCGTACTGGCTTTCGATGGTGGCGATACGCGCTTCGGCTTCGGCCAGCATCTGGGGCTTGCTGGCCGGGACTTCGATGTCGTTCATGGCGATGGTGATGCCGGAGCGGGAGGCATAGTGGAAGCCGAGGTGCTTGATATCGTCCAGCACGCGGCCGGTCTCCTCGTCGGGGAGGAGATTGCAGCAGCTGGTGGCTATCTGTTTCAATGTGGTCTTATCGATGATGCGGTTAAAGTAGCCGAGCTCCTCGGGCAGCACCTCGTTGAAGATGATGCGCCCCACGCTGGTCTTGACACGCTCTTCCCTGGCCTTGTCGCGCACCTCTATTTCCTCGCGCAGGTCGCAGATGCCGAACTCGTAGGCGAGCTTGGCCTCCTCGAAGCTGCCGAAGACGCGGGGCTTTTCGCCGTCGTGCTGGCGGATGGTGGTCAGGTAGTAGCAGCCCAGCACCATGTCCAGCGTGGGGGTAACGGTGGGCTCGCCGGACGAGGGCAGCAGGATATTATGGTGGCTGAGCATCATATCGCGGGCCTCTTTGACGGCCGCCTTGGAGAGCGGCACGTGGACGGCCATCTGGTCGCCGTCGAAGTCGGCGTTGAAGGCGGAGCAGACCAGGGGGTGAATCTGGATGGCGCTGCCGTCGATGAGCACCGGCTCGAAGGCCTGGATGGAGAGGCGGTGCAGGGTGGGGGCGCGGTTGAGCAGCACCGGGCGCTCCTTGACGACCTCCTCTAAAATGTCGTAGACCTCGGCCTTGGCGCGCTCCACGAGGCGCCGGGCGCTCTTGATGTTGGGGGCCAGCCCCTGGGCCACCAGGCGGCGCATGACGAAGGGCTTGAAGAGCTCCAGGGCCATGCGGCGCGGCAGGCCGCACTGGTGCAGCTCCAGCTCCGGCCCGCAGACGATGACCGAGCGGCCGGAGTAGTCGACGCGCTTGCCGAGCAGGTTCTGGCGGAAGCGCCCCTGCTTGCCGCGGAGCATGTCTGAGAGCGACTTGAGCTTGTGATTGCCGCTGATGGAGATGGCCCGCCCCCGGCGGCCGTTATCGATGAGGGAGTCCACGGCCTCCTGGAGCATGCGCTTCTCGTTGCGGATAATAATCTCCGGCGCGCCGATGTCGATGAGGTGGCTCAGCCGGTTGTTGCGGTTGATGACGCGGCGGTATAAATCGTTGAGGTCGCTGGTGGCGAAGCGCCCGCCGTCCAGCTGCACCATGGGGCGCAGGTCGGGCGGCAGCACCGGCAGCACGGTGAGTATCATCCACTCCGGCTTGTTGCCGCTGTTGCGAAAGGCCTCGACGACCCTTAGTTGCTTGCTGGCCTTCTTGCGCCGCTGGCCGGAGGAAGACTGCGTCTCCTGGAGGAGGTTGTTGCGTATCTCGTCCAGGTTGATGTCCTTCATAATCTGCAGGATGGCCTCGGCGCCCATGCCCGCCTCGAATACATCGCCGTATTTCATGGTAAGCTCGTGGTACTGGCCCTCGGAGAGGAGCTCCTTGACATGTAGCTCGCGGATTTTCTCCGTTTCCAGGGCCAGCTCCTCTTCCAGCTTGGCCTTATCATCGGCGTACTGGCCGCGAACCTTGTTGACTTCCTCCACCCCGGCCCCGGCCGCTTCCATCTCGGCGACCTGGGCATCCAGGGCGGTCTGGCGCTCCTCGATGGCCTGGCCGGTGGTCTCCTCAAGCTGGCGGATGGTCTCCTTGCGGGCCTCTTCATTTATCTTGGTAATAATATACTGCGAAAAATAGAGGACGTGCTCCAGCGAGCGCGGCGAGAGGTCGAGCAGCAGCCCCAGGCGCGAGGGGATGCCCTTGGCGAACCAGATATGGCTCACCGGGCAGGCCAGTTCGATGTGCCCCATGCGCTCGCGGCGCACCTTGGCGCGGGCCACCTCGACGCCGCACTTATCGCAGATGACGCCCTTGTAGCGGATGCGCTTGTACTTACCGCAGTAGCACTCGAAGTCCTTGGTCGGGCCGAAGATGCGCTCGCAGAAGAGGCCGTCCCGCTCCGGCTTGAGGGTGCGGTAGTTGATGGTCTCCGGCTTGGTCACCTCGCCGTATGACCAGCTGCGTATCTGCTCCGGCGAGGCCAGCGATATGCGGACGGCATCAAAGTCGTTAATCTCGAACATCTTCGTCTACCTCTTTCGATTCGTCGGGTTCGGCGGTGGCTTCGGTTTCTGCAGAGTCGTCTTCGGTTTCTTCGGGGGTGTCCTCGATTGCTTCGGCGCTGTCTACAGTTTCCGCGGGGTCGTCTTCGATTGGTTCGGCGCTATCTTCGGTTGCTTCGATGCTGTCAATCGATTCTTCGGTTTCCTTGCGGTCTTCGGCAATCTCTTCCCGCAGCTCCTGCGAGAGCTTCAGGGCCCGCTCCTCGGCGGTCATGGCCGGCGCGGGCTCCTCGCCCTCCTCCGCAGTGGCTTCTTCCGCCGTTCCGGCCTCTGTTGCGGCAGCGGCTTCGTCGGCAGGGCCGGCCTCGGCGCCGCCGACCGCCTCTTCCAGCTTGATACTGTCCTCGATGGTCTCCTCGGCGGAGGCTATCTCGGGCTCTTCCTCATTGATGACCTCCAGGGCCAGCCCCAGGCTCTGCAGCTCCTTGACGAGCACCTTGAAGGATTCCGGCACGCCGGGCTGGAGGATATCGTCGCCTTTGATGATGGACTCGTAGGCCTTGGCGCGGCCGGTGACGTCGTCGCTCTTGATGGTGAGCATCTCCTGCAGGTTGTGGGCGGCGCCGTAGGCCTCCAGCGCCCAGACCTCCATCTCGCCGAAGCGCTGCCCGCCGAACTGGGCCTTGCCTCCCAGCGGCTGCTGGGTGATGAGGGAGTAGGGGCCGGTGGAGCGGGCGTGGACCTTGTCTTCCACCAGGTGGATGAGCTTCATCATGTAGATGCTGCCCACGGTGACCGGCTGGTCGAAAGGCTCGCCGGTGCGGCCGTCGTGGAGGATGACCTTGCCGTAGGTGGGCGGGGCGAACTTGCCCTCGCGGTTGACCTTTTCCACCACCTGCTCCAGCTCCTCGGGCTTGAGCTTGCGGGCGGGTATGTTCAATTCTTCCAGCCAGATGCGCAGGCCGATATCGCGGGCCCGGCCGTGGAGCGTCTCGTCGAAGACGGCGTCGCCGTCGTAGCCGCGGGCAGCCACCCACTCTTTGGCCACGTCCATCCGGTAGGGGGCGTTATCGTTGCCGGGATTGGAGTCGACGGCGTCCGCCTGCTGGACAATCCAGGTACGGCAGAGGGCGTCCTCGATGGCCAGGTCGTCGGCCCCGTCGAAGACCGGGGTCAGCGCTCGGAAACCGAGCACCTTGGCGGCCCAGCCGAGGTGCGTCTCCAGCACCTGGCCGATGTTCATACGGGAGGGGACGCCGATGGGGTCGAGGATGATATCCACGGGCGTGCCGTCGGGGAGGAAGGGCATGTCCTCCTTGGGGGCGATGATGGAGATGACGCCCTTGTTGCCGTGGCGCCCCGCCAGCTTATCGCCGACGGAGACGCGGCGCTTCTGGGCTATCCATACCTGCACCCACTGGTTGACGCCGGCGGGCAGGTCGTCGCCGCCCTCCTTGCTGTCCTTGCGGGTGTATACCTTGACATTAATCACTTTTCCCCACTCGCCGTGGGGAACTCTGAGCGAGGTATCCTTGACCTCGCGGGCCTTTTCCCCGAAGATGGCGCGCAGCAGCTTCTCCTCGGCGGAGAGCTCCGTCTCGCCCTTGGGGGTAATCTTGCCGACCAGGGTATCGTCGGGGCTGACCTCGGCGCCGATGCGGATTATGCCATCCTCGTCGAGCTCGCGCAGGCTTTCTTCACCCACGTTGGGTATATCCCGGGTTATCTCCTCGGGACCCAGCTTGGTATCGCGGGATTCCACCTCATGCTTATTGATATGGATGGAGGTGAACATGTCCTCCTCCACCATGCGGGAGGAGAGGATGATGGCGTCCTCGAAGTTATAGCCCTCCCAGGACATGAAGGCCACAGTGACGTTCTGTCCCAGGGCCAGCTCGCCGTTCTCGGTGGCGGAGCTGTCGGCCAGCACCTGCCCGGCCTCGACGCGGTCGCCCTTGTCCACCAGGGGGCGCTGATTGATGCAGGTGCCCTGGTTGGTGCGGACGAACTTCATTAGATCGTAGGTGTCCGCGACGCCGTCGTCGCGGGTAATGATAATGTGGTATTTGGTGTTTCCTTTTTCATCGATGCTGCCGGTAATATCGGTCACCACGCCGGCGTGGCTGGCGAAGACCACCTGCCGGCTGTGCCGGGCGGCCTCCGATTCCATGCCGGTGGCCACCAGCGGGGCCTCCGGGCGCAGCAGGGGCACGGCCTGGCGCTGCATGTTGGCGCCCATCAGGGCGCGGTTGGCGTCGTTATGCTCCAGGAACGGCGTCAGGGCCGTGGCGACGCTGACCACCTGCTTGGGGGAGACGTCCATCAACTGGATGTTTTCCGGCGGCTCCAGCAAATAGCCGTCGGCCAGCCTGACTTCGATTCGTTTCTCAATAAACTCGTTGTTTTCATCCAGGGGAGCGTTCGCCTGGGCGATGATGTATTTATCCTCCTCGTCCGCCGGGTAATAGATAATCTCGTCCGAAACGAACGGCACCACCTTTACCTGGCGTTCCTTGAGCCGGGCAATCCGGGCGAAGACCTCGTCGGTGATGACCGTCTCGGCCGCGACGACGGTCTTGCCCTTGCTATTGAGCACCGGCTCCGCGACCGTCCGGCCGCGCAGCTTCTCGTCGTGGCAGTCCAGCTCCTTGATGACGCGGCGGTAGGGCGTCTCGATGAAACCGTACTCGTTGATAATACTGTAAGTAGCCAGCGAGCCGATGAGGCCGATATTGGGGCCCTCCGGCGTCTCGATGGGGCAGATGCGCCCGTAGTGGGAGAAGTGGACGTCCCGCACCTCGAAGCCGGCCCGCTCCCGCGAGAGCCCGCCGGGGCCCATCGCCGAGAGACGGCGCTTGTGGGTGAGCTCCGCCAGGGGGTTGGTCTGGTCCATGAACTGGGAGAGCTGCGAGCCGCCGAAGAACTCGCGGACGGCGGCCACGATGGGGCGGATGTTGATGAGGGCGCTGGGGGTAATGGCCTCGGTGCCGATGATGCTCATGCGCTCCCGCACCACCTGCTCCAGCCGCAGGAAGCCGATGCGGAACTGGGTCTGCACCAGCTCGCCGACGGTGCGCACCCGGCGGTTGCCCAGGTGGTCGATATCGTCGCCGCTGTCCTGGCCGTTATCTATCATGATGATGTGCCGCACGATTTCGACGATGTCCTCCCGCGTCAGGGTGCGCTCCTTGAGGCTGATTTCCAGCCCCAGCCGCTTGTTGAGCTTGTAGCGGCCGACGCTGCCCAGGTCGTAGCGGGCCGCGTCGAAGAAGAGGTTCTTGATGAGCTTGCGGGCGTTATCCAGCGAGGGCATCTCGCCGGGGTGCAGCTTTTTATAGATGTCCAGCAGGGCCTCGTCCTCGTTCGTGATGGCCGGCTCGCGGTCCATGGTCGTCTGGACGAAATTATAGTCGGATTGGCCGTCCTGCTCGGCGAACATCTGGAGCAGCTCCTCGTCGCTGCCGTAGCCGATGGCCCGCAGCAGCGTGGTGATGGGTATCTTGCGCTTGCCGTCTATCTTGGCGGAGACCACGTTACGGTTGGAGGTCTCGAACTCCAGCCAGGCACCCCGGGTAGGGATAAGCTTGGCCTGACAGAGCTGGCGGCCGCTGACCGGGTCTTCCTCGGCGGTGAAGTAAACACCGGGAGAGCGCAGCAGCTGGCTGACGACGACGCGCTCGGCGCCGCTGGTGATGAAGGTGCCCTTGGCGGTCATCAGGGGTATGTCCCCGAAGAAGAGCTCCTGCTCCTTGATTTCGCCGGTCTCCTTGACCAGCAGCCGCACCTTTACGTAGAGGGGGGCGGAGTAGGTCTGGTCGCGCTCGTGGCACTCCTGCTCGGAGTGGCCGGGCCGCGGCTCGCGGAACTCGTAAGCGACGAAGGTAAGCTCCAGCCGGTTGCCGGTAAGGTCTTTGATGGGGGAAATCTCGTCCAGCAGCTGCTTGAGACCTTCTTCCTGAAATCTCTGGAAGGAATCCAGCTGCACCTTGATGAGATTGGGCACATCGAGGACATTGGGCAGCTTGGCATAGGACTTGCGGGGTACTTTGATAAAATCGGGTACGGGTGATTGCGGCGTCAAAACCATCTCTGCTCCTTAGACAGGTACTACAATACTCGTGCTGAGGCGTGCTAAACGTTAGAACTTAGGCGTGCGTGTATGCCAGGCAGTACAGGTGCGTATAAGTAAGGAAGGTAGAACAAAAAACACTTGGGGCATTATTACAAATTAAATAATACCATTTACCTACAATAGATGTCAAGTGCTACGGAGGGGTTTTTTATGACAAATTGGGCTATTTTCTGCCCATTTGGACAGATATATATCAGGCTGCCATTTCGGCTGCGGATGGTAAGAATTAAAATAATCCCGCCGGGCTGCTATAATAGGCACGTAGCACCATGAACAGCAAGCTTACGCGTAACCGGCTGATACTGGCCGTCCTCAGCACCGGGGCGGAGGAGGTAGCCATCTGGGTTATCTGGCGCTGGCTCCTCCCCCAGTTCGATATTCACCTCTCCGTGGGGGTACTCATCGGCGTCATGGCGGCCTGGGGGGCCTTCAGCATCTGGCTCTTCGTCTTCACCACGCACGCCCTCAAGAAGCAGGTGACAGCTGGCCTGCCCTCGATGGTCGGCACGCGGGGCCGGGCCGCCAGTGCGCTTAAGCCGGAGGGCATGGTGAAAATCAAGGGCGAGCTCTGGGGGGCCGTTGCCCGCGAGGGCGATATCGCCGCCGGGGAGGATATCCGGGTAATCGGCGAGGACGGCCTCAAGCTGGTGGTGGAAAAAAGCGGCGATGACGAGGCTAAACGTTGAACAGAAAGGTAATCACGTCGCCGTCCCGGACGACGTAGTCCTTGCCTTCCAGGCGGAGCAACCCCCGCTTCTTGGCCTCGGCCAGGCTGCCGCAGGCCACCAGGTCATCGAAGCCGATGCCCTCGGCGCGGATGAAGCCCTTCTCCATATCGGTATGAATCTTCCCGGCCGCTTTCAGGGCGGTGGTGCCCTCTTTGATTGACCAGGCCCGCACCTCGCTGGAGGCGATGGTGAAGAAGGAAATCAGCCCGGAGAGCTCGTAGGAGGCCTTGATGACGCGCTCCAGACCGGGCTCTTTCAGGCCGTAGCCCTCGCGGAGCTCTTTCGCCTCTTCGGCCTCCATCCGGGCCAGCTCCATCTCCAGCTCGCCGCAGAGGGCGATGACACGGCAACCGGCGCCCCGGTGCCTTTCGCTTAGCTCCCTTTCGATGGCCGCCGCCCCGGCGACCTGCGCCTCCCCGATGTTGACGGCGACGAGCAGGGGCTTGGCGGTAAGGAACTGGTAGTTATGGATGATTCGGGCCGCCGCCGGCTCCAGGTCGAACTCGCGCAGGGGGCGGTCGTTTTCCAGTTCGGCCTTGAGCCGCAGCAGGATTTCCTTCTCCTGGAGCAGGCCCGCCCGCTCCGGCGGTTTGGCCCCCTTGAGCGATACCTCCAGCTTCTCCAGCCGCCGCTCCATGATGGCCAGGTCGGAGAAGACCAGCTCCAGGTTCATGGTGCCGATGTCCCGCCCGGCATCGAGGCCGCCCTCGGGATGGGGGATGCTGTCATCCTCGAAGGCGCGGACGACGCAGATTAACGTGTCCACGGCGCTCAGCTGATTGAGCAGCTCCCCGCCGATGCCCTTATCCCCGGCCAGCGTCCGCACCGAGGCCCCCACGTCGATGTACCTGGCCTCGGCGGGCACCAGCTTCCGGGGGTGCAGCATCGCGTCGAGGACGTTGAGGCGCGGCTCGGGGACCCTGGCGACGCCGACATGGGCCGGCTGGCCGGCGGCGGCATGGCCCCTGACATCGGCGCTGCCGCCGGTAAGGGCACTAAAGACGGTGGTTTTACCGCTCTGGGGCAGGCCGATAATGCCGATGTCGATACTCATCGGTGGTAACCCGCCGGCGGGAGGCGCTAGCGGCCTTTCTTGACGATTTCCCGGGCCCTCTTGAGGGCCTGGTCTCTCTCATCGATGGGGAGCTTATCGTTGGCGGCCAGGTTGAGCAGGATGAGCAGCGACTCGTGGGAAGACAGGTTGCCCAGCTGGTCAATGGCCTGCATCCTCATCTTGTTGAAGAGCTGCATGTCCGTGGCGATATCGGCCAGCTTCCTCAGCTCGTCCGTCATACCGCTGGCTTCGGGCCTTTCCGGCATCTTGGCCACCTCTTCTTCGGGCGGTTAGTACGCCGGGGCGTCGCTACGCCCCTTTAGCGATTATTCCCTATGGGCGGTCATTTGTCAACAGCAGGGGATGATATTTTCTACCTACCCCTTTAGTCCTCCTTCTTCAATGGGGAGACGCGGGCCAGGTGGAAAGAGATTGCTTCGCGGAGTTTATCCTGAGCGAAGCGTGAGGACTCGCGATGACATTTGGGGCGGCGGGGTCGGAACCATGGGCTAAGCAGTTGATGATGAGGGCGGCTTGGGTGGGAATAGATATCTCAGAGGGGGCGGGGCAAAGGGGCGATAAAGTTCCCCTACTTCTTCCGGTGCTTGTGCACAAACCGCTTCATCCGTGCCAGGGCTTCTTCGATATCCGCCAGCGAGGTGGCGTAGCAGCAGCGCACGTAGCCCTCCCCGCAGGCACCGAAGGCCGAGCCGGGCACCACGGCCACCTTCTCCTCCATGAGGAGCTTCTCGGAGAACTCCTCCGATGTCATGCCGGTGGCTGCGATGGACGGGAAGGCGTAAAAGGCCCCCCGCGGCTCGTAGCAGGAGAGGCCGATATCGCACAGCCCCTGCACGATGACCTTACGCCGCCGGTTATAGTCCTCCACCATCTCCCGCACGCTGGCCTCGCCGGTCTTCAGGGCCTGGATGGCGGCCACCTGGGCCATGGTGGGGGCGCTCATGATGGTGTACTGGTGAATCTTGGTCATGGCGGCGATGATTTCCCTGGGGGCCGCGGCGTAGCCGATGCGCCAGCCGGTCATGGCGTAGGCCTTGGAAAAGCCGCCCAGCAGGATGGTGTTAGGCTTCATACCGGGGAGGCTGGCGAAGCAGGTATGCTCGCCGCCGTAAACGAGCCGGGCGTATATCTCGTCGGAGACCACGGTGAGATTATGCCGTTTGGCCAC
>Ga0315550_1002849_pt1 | contig 10515 bp, 7 predicted proteins | sample SalMarSW160190MG_2_FD_203100 | JGI IMG/M metagenome (GOLD analysis project Ga0315550, IMG submission 203100) | Salt marsh sediment microbial communities from the Plum Island Ecosystem LTER, Massachusetts, United States - Salt Marsh Sediment SW1601-90 ... | reverse complement strand
ATAGATAAAATAGAAGAACCATCAGAATAAGGAGCAGGTAATTTTAATTCGAAAATCCCAGAAGAATCGTATGAAACAGAAGCAGTTGCTGGAGAAAAGATATCCCAGCCATATTCAACATGTTCAACAGTACCGACTAGTATATCAGATACAGTGAATCTTAAGCTAGTAAATGAATTAATTTTTGAATTATTGAAAGGCGTGGTAATAACTACATTTGGCGCAGCACCGTCAATAGTTAATTGAATTACATAAACTGATTTATGGTTTAGTGAATCAGTAGCATTAATATATAAGACGCTTGTTCCTGATGAATAACTTAGGATAAAACTACCCAAAAAACTGACATTATAGGATGCCCCCCAAGAATAAGTACTTAAAATAGATGGATCATCATCAGTAATTGAAACTATAATATTTGGATTTGCAGGTGCATAATTAACTCCTAATTTTGTTTGTAATCCTTCGATACTTAAAACATCAATAATAGGGGGAGTCATATCAATTGTAAAAGAAAATGAAGCAGAAGCGAGGTTTTGTGCAATATCTGTGACATATAAGGTTAAAGTATATGTGCCTTCAGAGAAGAAGGAAAGTGCAAGTTCAAAAGGGCTAGAAAGACTGATATTTGTACCTCCATCTAAAGAATATTTAACACTTAATTCAGTAGAAGAGATATTATTATCAGAGAGTGAAAATGTAAATATCTCATCAGTTGTATATCTCATATTGTTATAATCATAAATACTTGGATCAATAATCGGAGCTTCTTTGTCAACAGTAAAGTAAAACGTGAATATTTTCTCGTTTTGTGGAATATCAAAAGTTCTTATTGTTAAGAAATGTACACCTATTGTGTTAGGTAATGAGTCAGAACCATTAAGTGTCAGAGTTGACCCTGTTATATTCACTCCAGTTTCTAATCCACCATTCCAATTATAGTAAACTGTAGTATTACTTCCAGTTATAGTGAGAACAACTTCATCCCCTCCAAAACAATAGGAGTTGTTATTCATGTTTTGAAGTTCGACACCTAATTGGGAATTATCAGTAATAAAACGATAAGTTACTTCTTTATAGTGACCAAATGAGTCATTGGTATATAAATATAGGAAATGCTCTCCATCCAAACCAGGCAAATATGTTCTATAAGTATCACCCGTAAAAGGTATCCACGTGAACTTATCTTGTGAATCCCACTTATATTGAACATCTATCGAGGTTTCATCCGTAATTAAGATATCAATTACTTTTCCAGCAGGATAAGCCGTGTTATTCGCAGTTGTAACTAAAGTGCTTACGGCAGGACTATTATCAACCGTAAAAACGTAAAAGAATTCAACAGTTTCAAACACATCATAAGTTGTAATAGTAAGATTATGATATCCAGCTACATTTGGAACAGGAAGAAGATAATTTAAAGCAGTTGTATTCAAAAAAGTCCCATTTTTGTCCCATTCATGTAAAGCATAATCTATACCAGAATCGTTTAACTGTATTTGTGTATTTTCACTGATAAGAGAACCACTAGGTGGATTGACAAGAACGAGGTTTTGAGAAGAGCTATCGTACCCTATTTGATAGGTTTCAGTTCTTGTGTTACCATATTCATCTATTCCTTTGACATCAAGTGTATGCCAACCATAAATAGCTGGAGACATAGTCCAAGTTGAATCATCAAAAGGGACATATGCTCCTCCATCCCATCGATAAGAAGAATCAACAGAATCAGAAACATCTATACTGACGTTTTTATTTTCAGTAACATAATAAGTATCATTACTAAAACCACTGACTGATATTGTGGGATATTTCTCTTCATACATATATAAAGAAAGACCGGCATTTATTTTATCAAGACCAAAAATTGTGTAGGATGTAGAATATATTCCATCAGAAATATCCCAAGTATCAGAACTTGTGCTAAGACCATTATCATTAGTATAAAGTCTGAAGTGACCTTCACAATTAAGTCTGTTAAGTCTAGCTTGAACTCGGATTTTAAGTCTGTTCCCAGCTGGTATGTTAATAGGAGAACTTAAAGTAAATTCCCTTGGATCAGGGTCACTATACCAAGCTGTATCTCCTTCGTAAAAAGTGTGGTAATAATACAAACCAGTATCAGTAGGAGTATCTGGTGATGCTGGATCAACAACAAAGATATTTATTTGATATCTGACTTGGGGGAGATTGTAAGTCCACTCATTTCTGACATTTGTCATGAGATGAATCTTTCCACTTAAAGTTGCTCCATGTTCGAAAACTGGAGTAAAAAAAGCGGATTTTATTTCTATATCATTCTCCCACATGGTATAATACTGATAAACTCTAGGAGGCATAGTAAGAGGTAAACTGCTTTCAAATCTGTGAATCTCATAATCACAAGACTCGCCATCATACATCATTTCTTCATAAGGTTGGTACTCCCAGACTATGCCATCACTATCTATATCTACAGTTTCATAGTGCTGAAAGAATCCTCGAATTTGATGATTACTTCCTGGTGTGTCAACTTTTTTAATAGGAGTATAAGTGATAATTTCATCAGGATCCGTTGTATCGATTAATTCATCTAAACCGATAAGTGTTTGGATTTCTTGATCTGAGTCAGAATTATTGAATGTAGAACTACTGAACTCGAAGTATATTAGTGAATTTAGAAAGAACAACATAATGATAGCAGAATAAATTTTGGAAGAACATCTATTCATTCAAACCAGCTCAAGTTTCAAGCTGATATACTATTATATGGAATGGAGTAACAAATATTTTTACAAGTATACTATCATGGCATAGGTGTAAATAATATATCCTCTTAATTAACTATATATTGTGTCCAAAGTTATAAATCAATCGATGATGCAAAGCTGAGAACTATCCTTGAGTATCGTTAGGTTTAAGAGTCGTTCTGTCAACAGATAAAGTATGAACAAATCTGAGCTCTTGCAATGGTTAAAAGAAGAACACCAAGCATGGAAAGCAGTCATTGATCAGTTCACTTCTTCTAATTGGGAAAAACCTGGTGTAACAACTTATTGGTCCATGAAAGACACACTTGCTCATCTAATTGGTTGGAACCGTCAATCATTGGCTAATATGCTAGCAGTGTCGCAGAGTAAACCAAAACCATCACCTCCTTGGCCACCAGAATTAGAATCAGACGATGAGATTAATGCTTGGTTTTGTGAAACCAATCGTGAGCGTTCGGTGAAAGAGTTATTATCGGATGAGAAACAGGTTTTTAAGCAGGTATTAGGGGTTGTAAAGAGTTTTCCAGATGATGTTGAGATCGAAACCTTACAAGAAGAAGGGCGTGAATATTATCTGGTGCATCTAAATGGTCAACGATTACACCCAGGGGAATTCTTCGATCATTATCGTGATGATCATGAAGCTAAAATCAGTTCATTTCTAAAAAAACAGAATTAAACTAAAAAAATTCTTGGTGAATAAACTATAGGAAGATATATGAGCTAAACCTCATACTACTCTATTATGAAATCTTTGCAAATAAAATTCCTAGTTTTATTGATACTAATCTCGATAAGTATCCAATTTTCTCCTACGACTTATTCATCACCTTCAGGAGATAAGGTCCTCATAACAGAGGTGCTTTATGATGCACCATTTTCTGATGCTACAGAAGAGTGGTTTGAGCTTTTTAATCCAACAGATGCTGCCATTGATCTGACTGGGTGGACAGCTCATGACAACTATGAATCTATTTCTTTATCTGGTTCAATTCCAGCAAGAGGGTACTTTGTTATTTCAAAAAATGCTACTGCTTTTTACAACCTTTACGGTTATAATCCAGATTTAGCTCTAGCTTGGGGAAGCTTTGCATTAAGTAATTCAGGAGATAATCTCACTCTCTATGATGATTTGAGCAACGAGATAGATTTTGTTGCATGGGAAAATTGGAAGCCGGGTTGGTCTCTATTCGCAGCTGATGGTACAACTATTTTGAGAACAAGTTTAGTAGATACTGATACAGTTAATGATTGGGGTAATAGTGGTACACTTGGTGATCCTGGTGATGGACCTTATGATGAGATGCTGCTAGATGAAGTAGCTCCTGTAGTTGAGATCATTGCTCCAGTAAATGGTTCTGAAGTATCAGGATTTGTTAACATTGAACTGAACGCAACTGACGAGAATGGTATTGCCAGATATGAGATATTTGTAGATGGAGGATTAATTGCTACAACAAGCACATATATCTGGGATTCAAGATCCGTTAGCAATGGTTCGCACATAATATCTGCTATTTGTAAAGATCCCGCTAACAATTTTGGTCAAGACAACATTAGTGTAATAGTTGCTAATGAAGAGTTAATCACAAGTTTTGATAACATAAAAATCATGGAGTATAATATCGAGAACTCTGGTGCTGATCCAGACTGGAAAGAGGTTGTAAAAGAAGAAAATCCAGATATCGTGGTCTTCGTGGAAACAGGATATTGGGATGATGGTGCAGATGCTTTGCTTGACACCTACACCAACGAATTTAATGCGTATTTTGTCAATGAAGAACCATATGAAAGTTATACAGCGCAAAATGTTCCTTATGGTACTAGTGGTGAAGCTATTATGAGTAGGTTTCCAATACTTGAATCTGTCCAGATACCTGAAGTACCTTTAGATAATGGAACACTGTATGAAGTTACTCATGATTTCATGTTTTGGAATGTAAATATATCTGGAACTGAAGTCTATATCATCGGAGCGCACTTAAAGGCTATGGAAGGAGCTGTGAACGAAGCAAGGAGAGAGTATGAGCAAGAAGGAATTATCAATTACATGGATGGTTTAGGAGAACACCCAATCATCTATATGGGAGACTTGAACTCTTTCTCACCAGAAGATACAGGAGATTTAGCACCACCATATGACAACCTTGGATATGGACCACTTACTATGATGTTAGAACCAGATGATTCCACCTATGGTCAATACTCTTCAGAAGTACATAATTTCATAGATGTTTATAGAACACTCAATCCAACAACACCAGGATATACTTACCCATCTTATCAATCGAGAATTGATTTTATTATTGTAAATGAGTATTTTGAAGGCTATTTGATAAACTCAACTGTAGGAGATACAGCTTCAGCTAATATAGCTTCAGATCATTATAGTTTAGACTTTTTCTTAGATACTAATGCTTTTGTGAATGAATTAGATATTCCGCCAGTTCAAGTTCAAGGACTGAATGCAGAAGCCGTTAGTCAAACTATGATTAGTCTTTCTTGGAGTGCTAATTATGAAAGCGATCTTGCTTATTATAGAGTATTTAGAAACAATGTCAATATAGCTAATACCACAAACACTTTTCTAACCGATAGTGGACTAAGTCCAAACACTTGGTATGATTATACTATAACAGCTGTAGATACAAATGGAAATGAAGGTATACCTTCTAATTCAGTTTCAGTAAAAACACTTGATGTAACTACTGAATCAACTAATTTCAATTTTGGAATAATTGCATTACTCGGAAATTGCGTTGTTATGATATTTGTTTCAAGATATAGAAAAAAGAGAGATAAATAATTTCATTTTCTTCTTTTACCTTTTTCTTATATACTAAGGCAAAAATGGGCTGGTTCCATCTTTTCTAGAAGAGTTTATTAGCTAGTAAGCATATGTTTTAAGGTGATACAAATGAAACGATGTAGCAAAATTATTTCTTTATTTGTAGTACTATTCTTACTTTCTGCATTAACTGGGAGGAGCGAAGTAGCATCAAATTCACTTGATTTAGTAGCAGGAACAATTGTTATGGGAGATATTTATCAAGGAGACATCTATGGGGAATATAATTTCTCTGTTTATAGAAACTGGCACGATCCCTTTTATGATTTAGATGTAGTAGATATGGGTATGGATTTCCTTCATTATCCTCCATATAATCCACTCTTCAATGTAACTACAGAGATTGTTAAATCGCTGGTTGTAATTGACAATAGAACAATGGCTATACCTGTATTTTACTATTATATGAATACCACAGAATATGATATTACTATATTCATAGATATTCAAGATGATTTAAACATAACAAGTGATGATTTAAAGGTCACTTTCAATGGAACTACATATATTTATGATGATGTGACTGAAGCAACTCCAGGTTATGAAATAATTAGTCAGTGGATGCTGAGCTTTGGACTAGGAAATATGTTACTACAGCAATTAATGCCACTCACACCTTATGCAATTTCACCACTAGCAACAATAGGACAAACGATAGAATATGGTTCATATAACGGAACTGTTATGGGATATACGAATTATTATATTAGTGAAACAGAATATTATGAAGCAATTGAAGTTCATCATGATGAAGTAGTAGTACACGTAGATATGTTAGGATCAGATAGCCCTCAGACTATAGGTGATCGAACGTTACTATATGAAAAGAACACTGGGATTATTTTACATTGGTTGGAGTACAATTCTTCTGCAGACAAATATTATTACTTTAACGCAACAGATGTCATAGGTCTCAGCCCTATAATAGTCGTTCCCGAGTTTTCTGGATACTCTTTAGTAATAATTAGTAGCATTGTCATTGCAATACCAATTTTCTTAGTTAAAAGAAAGAAGAAATGATCTTTTTTCTTTTTCTTTATTTCTTTGCTTTACATGAAGTAGTTGATTTAACAAACTACTTTTAATCTAATAATCGTTTTATTCCCACTAGTTTTTGGATTTCAGTGATATTTTGAGACACTTCAATGCATCCCAAATATTTTCCTTCCTCATCACGAAGAGCGTAATATTCAATGAGTACTTTCTGTTTATCTTCAAAACCTTCAACAGTCAAATCTATCCAGAATCTAGCTTTATCTCTTTTATTAGCTTTCATCTCGTTTATTATTGTTAGCACCTTATCAAGACTATGTTTAGGGTGGCATTTTCTCACATTTCGCCCCATTACGCCTAGAGGACGTTTGAAAATTCTTGTCTCATGTTTATTCCAAGCTATTACTTCATCATTTTCATCTACTATTGAGAATTCTATAGGGATAGTAGCAAACATTGCTTGAAGCATTTCTTTGTTAATTTCTCCAATCATGATTAGAAGAAGAATTTGAGAGATATAAGGTTAAAGGTAGCAATATATCAGAAAAATATTTACTGTAACCGATAAAAAGATAAAAGTCCTAAAGTTTTACTCTTATTATGCAAATTCGAGATTTCTTTCCTGATAAAGTTGATGAAACTATTCTAGATAAATATTTAGATTTCGAAAAAGAGTGTCAAAAAGAAATCAATCCAAACGATCCTGCTATACCTTATGAATTGTTCAAAAAAGCGATTCTAGAACCAAGTTCTGAATACACTATTTTCAGATGGCTTGTATTTTCAGAATCAAATGATATAATTGGTTATGCAAGGTTAAGTTACCCAAATCAGAATTCACCAATGTATGAAACTATGAAAAATATAGCTGATATGACTATCAGTGTAAAGAAAGAATTAAGAAGACAAGGAATAGGTTCTCAACTTTTACAAATGCTAGTGGAAAAAGCAAAAGAATTAGGAAAAGAAACTTTTCAAACTTTTACTAATTTGGAAGCTGGAAGGAAATTTGTTGAACATTATGGTGGAATCGTAGCATCTGATAGGGCATTGAATAGATTATACTATAAAGATATTAACTGGGAAAAGATAAAGAAATGGTGTGAGGAAGGAGAAAAGAGAACTAAAGATGTAAAGATAGAAACCTTTCAAGATGTTCCAGAAGAAGATATTGAGGAATTCGTTCAGTTATACACTGTCACGGAGAACCAATCGCCTGATTATGAAACAGGTGATTATCAGGGAGTCAAAGTTTCTCCTGAAAGCAGAAGATATAATGAGCAATACTTCAAAGATAAAGGTTATACTTGGATTACTAAAATTGCAAAAGAGGCAGATGGCACAATTAGTGGCTTTACAGAGATTTTTTACAACAAATTTGTACCTAACATGATAGAACAAGAGATGACAGGCGTACTCCCAAAATATCGAGGAAGAGGGCTAGGAAAAAGATTGAAAGCAGAGATGCTTTTTTACATCAAAGAGAAATATCCAGAGATAGACTATATTGAAACTGGTAATGCAAATAATAACAAAGCCATGTTAGCAATTAACAGAGAAATGGGGTATAAGAAGCATATTGTACAATATTTAATGAAATTGGATATTGAAGAAATAGAAAAGAAAGGCAAAAAGTATATTTAGTAGAAATTTATCGTTAAATTCCATGAAAATCATAAAAATATTCTCGATAGTATTATATTTCTTATTACTAGGTTGTTTCATTATTCCTTCTACACAGGCTTCTATTGCAGGAGATAATATTTTAATTACTGAAGTTTTATATGATGCTCCTAATTCTGATGCTACTGAAGAGTGGTTTGAGCTTTTCAATCCCACTGATTCAGATATTAATCTAACTGGATGGTCAGTAGCAGACAACTATGGTATTCTTGATTTAACAGGTATTATACCAGCAAAAGGATTTTTTGTTGCTGCTGTTGATGAAACTGGATTTTTTAATCTCTATGGTTACAATGCCAACCAAAGTGGAGGATGGGATGGTGTTGCTTTAAGTAATTCTGGAGACCAGCTAATGTTATATAACGATACTGTTGAAGTGGACTTTGTTTCTTGGGAAAACTATGTAGAGGGGTGGACTGTAGGAGCACAAGATACAACTATTAGAAGAATATCTGGAGTCGATACTGATACAGTAGCAGATTGGGAAAACAGTCTCACGACAGGTGATCCAGGTTTTGGAGATTATATAGTAGTTGTTCCAGAGCTACCTCAGTCTCTTGCTAGCATATTCCTCGTTCTGACAGGTATAGCAACAATTGTTGGATTAAGTAAGAGAAAGAAAAGGAATTAGATAATTTGCTGGAGTATGAAAATTACTCCTAAAATTTTTCTATTAACCAATTTGAAAAACTGAATCTATTTACTAAGTTTTATTAGTGTTCAATTCATAAATCTTGATATGCCATTTGTAAATAATAATGGAATAAAAATTCATTTTACAGTCGAAGGAAAAGGAACACCTATTGTTTTGATTCATGGAGGATTTGGTAGTCATCAAGAATGGCATGTTGGAAACTATATCAACTCCTTGAAAAATGACAATAAACTTGTTTTAGTAGATCTTCGAGGACATGGGCAAAGTGATAAACCTCACGAGGTAAAAGATTATACTACCTTAAGTTTCTGTTCAGATATCATCGCTGTTATGGATGAGTTAGAAATAGAAAAAGCACACTGCTGGGGTTACTCTCTTGGAGGGTATATTGCTTTTGGATTATCAAAATATTTTCCTAATCGTTTCTTGAGTTTTATAATAGGTGGGATGTATCCTCAAGGTTTTAGTGGGAAGGCTCTGAAAGTTCAAGATCATATCAGAGAAAATCTCAAGAATAATGCTGAAGGTCTAATAGCTTTATCAAAAGAGAGAGGAGATGTTATTACTCCAGAATTTGAAAAGCAGATTAGAAGCATGGACTTCAAAGCAATAAACGCATGGGGAAACAGTGAAGATTTATTTACAAAAATAGACGAACACCTTCCAGAGTTAGATATACCTTTTCTTTTCTATGCAGGAGAAAAAGACGAATTTGAACCTTATCCATTTCTTAAAGACATAAGTGTAAAGATGAAAGATGCTAAGGCGATAATGTTCCAAGAAAGAGGACATGAGGTGCATTTCATAGAAGGGATGGTTTTACCCTATGTTTTGGAATTTCTAGAAGAAAAAAATAATTAGAGATGATCACGATTAAGCAACTCCAAATTTTATAAAAAAGCTTTTAATCTAAAAAAAGAGAAAGTTTGAATTGATGAAAAAATCACCTATTCAGAAGAGAGTTATTTTGGTATTTTTATTTCTCTTTTTATTCACTTTCGTTCAATCATCTAATCTTATAAAAGCTGCACCTGCTGTGCCAACACTCATCTCCCCAGTTGATGAAGTTGTAATAAACGACTGTACTCCTCTCTTCAATTGGACAGATGTACTAAATGCAGAATCATATCATTTTCAATTGAATAATGATATAAATGAAACTTTGATCAATCTATATGTAGAATCTTCAAGCTATGAGTCTTGGGAACTAGAGAATGGAGAATATACCTGGTATGTTAGAGCAAATGATTCAACAGGTGAATGGGGAGAATGGAGTGACTTGGGAATTTTCACTATTGATACTGTAGCTCCTGATGAAACACTTCTTCTTGCACCTACCAATGGAACTATCTCAAATAATATGATGCCTACTCTAATGTGGAATGTAGTTGAAGGTGCTATTAGTTACACCATACAATTCAAGAGAGCAGATTTAAGTTGGGGAACTGATAGAACTAGTGTAGAAACAAGCTACATGTGGCATACTTACATACTTGATGAGAATTATATTTGGAGAGTAAGAGCAGTAGATGAAGCTGGAAATACTGGTCCGAGGAGCGATTATTGGTATTATATACTAGATTCTA
>Ga0315550_1002844_pt1 | contig 10520 bp, 8 predicted proteins | sample SalMarSW160190MG_2_FD_203100 | JGI IMG/M metagenome (GOLD analysis project Ga0315550, IMG submission 203100) | Salt marsh sediment microbial communities from the Plum Island Ecosystem LTER, Massachusetts, United States - Salt Marsh Sediment SW1601-90 ... | reverse complement strand
GCGCAGCTCGCGGCGGAGCAGGCGCCGGTCGGTCTGCTCGGCCAGGGCGCCCAGGTCGGCCAGCACATCGATGAGGATCTCGACCTCACGGTTGACAATGGCCAGCAGGACGAAGGCCAGACTCGAGGCCAAGTCGTCGTCGACGAGTCCGACGATGCCAAAGTCGAGCAGCCCGACGGTATCGGGCGGTGCGATAAGCAGGTTTCCCGGATGCGGGTCGGCGTGGAACATGCCCAGCTCGAAGTACTGGGTGAGGAACAGGTCGGCCAGGTTCTGGGCGACGGCGGTGCGGTCGATTTCGCCGTCACGATCGGCCAGTGCGTCTTCGAGCCGAACGCCCTTGATCCACTCGACGGTGAGCACGCTGGGGCTGGTCAGCTCCCATCGAACGCCGGGCACTCGGGCCTTGGGCTGATCGGCCAGCGCCTTGCCGAAACGCGCGGTGGCGGAGGCCTCGTTGATGAAATCGAGTTCTCGCTGGATGGTTCGTTCGAACTCCTCGACGATGCCTTCGGGCCGGTACACGCGCAGCTCGGGGATGTTGCGCTCGATGGCTGAGGCCAGCCACCGCATGATATGGATGTCGAGTTGGATGGTGGCGTCGATGCCGGGTCGTTTGACCTTCACGACGACGTTGCGTCCGTCGCGGGCGACGGCGCGGTGTGCCTGGGCGATCGAGCCGCTGGCGAACGGCGCGGGCTCGAACTGCTCGAAGAGGTCTTCCACGGGCGCACCGAGTTCGGTGGCGATGATTTGCCGAGCGGTTTCGGGGTCGAACGGGGCTACCTGGTCCTGAAGTCGCTGGAGTTGGTGGACCATCCCGGCCGGAAGCAGGTCGGGTCGGGCCGACAGCATCTGTCCGAGCTTGACGAAGGTGGGCCCGAGTTCCTCGCAGACCAGGACGAACCGGTGCCCGATGCTGGCCGTGGGCGTGGACGGCTCGAGGCGTTCGGCGCCGCCGGCAAGCCTGCGCCCGAAGGGCACGTAACGTCGCAGGTGGAGCCGCTCGACCAAATGCCCGAAGCCGTGTCGGGTCAGCACGCCTGCGATCACCCGCAGTCGTTGCATGGTTCGAACGGTTCGGGGCAGGCCGACCAGAGACATCAGATCCCCTATCGCCTCAGATGAAGGGTGGCCACGCCCATTAAGCAGAACCGATGTGACAGCCAGCGTCAACCGGGTGCAGGCGTGAATCCGGGCAAATCGAATGTCTCAGGACGAGCCGATGGACGTTTGACGGTTGCGGTCGTGTCGGGTTATGCTCGGCGGGCTTGTTTGTGGGGTAAAGTCGGGTAGTGAGGAACGTGCGATGGGCATGACGATTACGGAGAAGATTCTGGCCCGTCACAGCGGCCGAGGGCACGTTGGGCCCGGCCAGAACGTCTGGGTGGACGTCGACGTCCTGATGACGCACGACGTGTGCGGGCCGGGCTCGATCGGGGTGTTCCACGAGCATTTCGGCACCGACGCCAAGGTGTGGGACCGCGAGAAAGTGGTGATCATTCCCGATCACTACATTTTCACAGCCGACGCCATGTCGCAGCGGAACGTGCTGCTGGTGCGCGAGTTCGCCCGGCAGCAGAAGCTTGCTCACTACTACGACCCGGACTTTGTCACGGGCGACGGCATGCCCCGCCCATACGCCGACCCGCGCAACACGCCGTATCGCGGGGTGTGTCACGCCGTGCTGCCCGAGCAGGGCCACACGCGACCGGGCGAGATCATGCTGGGCACCGACAGCCACACGTGTACGGCCGGGGCGTTCGGGCAGTTCGCCACGGGCATCGGCAACACCGAGGCGGGCTTCGTGCTGGGCACGGGCAAGCTGTGGCTGAAGGTTCCGCCGACGATGCGGTTCGTGTTCGAAGGGGCCATGCCCGACTACCTGATGGCGAAGGACCTGATTCTGACGATCATCGGCCAGATCGGTGTGGACGGGGCGACGTACTGCGCGATGGAGTTTGCCGGCGAGACGGTCGAGGGGCTGAGCATCGAGGAGCGGATGACGCTGTGCAACATGGCCATCGAGGCGGGCGGCAAGAACGGGGTGGTGGCGGCTGACAAGGCGGTCGAGTCGTTTGTCCGCCGGCGGACCGACAAGCCCTATGAGATTGTGGGCAACGACGCGGACGCTGCGTTTGCCGCCGAGCACCTATTCCGCGTGGATCGGCTCGAGCCGACGGTGGCCCGGCCACACTCGCCGCAGAATCGGGCGACGGCGCGCGAGTTGGCGGGCACGCGGATCGACCGGGCGTACATCGGCAGTTGCACGGGCGGGAAGCTGACCGATTTTGCGGCGGCGGCGCGGATTCTGGCCGGTCGCGAATGCAAGATCGAGACGTTTATCGTGCCGGCCACGGTGGCGGTGGATGCGGCGCTGGACGAGGAACGGGTCAACGGCAGGAGCCTGCGTCAGATCTTCGTGGATGCAGGGGCGCAGGTGGGACCGGCCGGCTGCGCGGCGTGTCTGGGGGGGCCGCACGATACGTTCGGTCGGGCCAACGCGGCGATACGCGTGATCAGCGCGACGAACCGCAACTTCCCGGGCAGGATGGGCAGCAAGGAGGCGGAGGTGTTTTTGGCTTCGCCGCTGACGATCGCAGCCACGGCGGTGACCGGCGAGGTGACCGACCCGCGCGATCTGCTGGGATCGTAACCGAGGCGGCGAGAGCGATGACCTCACGAGAGCGGGTACTCACGTCGTTGCGTCACGAGCAGCCGGACCGGGTGCCGGTCGACTACTGGTCGACTGGCGAGACCGACGCGAAGTTGTGCGCGGCGCTGGGGCTGGCCGACCGCCGGGCGATTCTCGATCACTTTGGCGTCGACTTTTTTTATGTCGATGGACCGGCGTACATCGGTAAAGAACTGGCCACCCGCGAGGACGGGAGTCGGGAGGATTTGTGGGGCGTGCCGCGGGTGACGGCGACGGCCGGTGCGGGCCAGCGGGCGCAGCGGTACAGCCACGTGGTGCAGCCACCGCTGGCCGAGGCGACCAGCGTCGCAGACGTCGAGAACTACCCGAAGTGGCCCGACCCGGACTGGTTCGACTATTCGGCCATTCGGCAGCAGTGCGCCGAGGCGGGCGAGCGGTGCGTGATGTTCATGGGAGACCGACTCAACCGCATCGCCCAGTTCAAGCCGGCCCAATACCTTCGCGGCATGGAGCGCGTGATGATCGATCTGATCGAGTCGCCCGAGGTTTTCCGGGCGATTGTCGAGCGGATCGGACGCTTCTGCGGCGAATACCTGCGGCGGATTCTGACCGCGGCTGACGGGGGCATTGACGTGGTGGTAACGGGTGACGATTTCGGCATGCAGCAGGGGATGCTGGTGGCGCCGCCGGTCTGGCGCGAGTTTCTCGAGCCGGGGTTTCGCCGGTTCATCGAGATCGCACACGAATTCGGCGTGCCGGTGATGCATCACACGTGCGGGTCGGTTCGGCCGATCATCGCCGACATGATCGACGACGGGCTGGACGTGTTGAACCCGATTCAGCCCGGGGCCAAAGACATGGACCACACCGAGCTGAAGGCGGAATTCGGCGATCGGCTGATCTTTCACGGGGGCGTGAGCATTCAGACGAACCTGCCTCGCGGCAAGCCGGATGACGTTCGGCAGGAGGTTCGCACGCTGACAGATACGATGAAGCCGCGCGGTGGCTTCTGGGCGTGCACGGCGCACAATATTCAGGCCGACACGCCGGTGGAGAACGTTGTGGCGTTGTTCGAGGCCTATCGGGAGTGTGGCCGGTACTGAGGCGGCAGCAGGACGGGAGAGACGACGGCTGGGTTTGGGCGGACGCAAGACGCGGGACGAGGAGACGGCGATGCAGCAGACAATTGAAGGACGGGTGTACGTTGTGGGCGACAACGTCGATACGGATCAGATCATTCCGGCTGAGTATCTGAACCTCAACCCAGCCGACCCGGTCGAGCGCAAGCAGTTCGGGCGTTACGCGATGAGCGGTGTTCCGTCCGAGCAGGCGGGCCTGCCCACCGGCGGCGTGCCGTTTGTCGACACCGACGACGAGTCGAACACGGCGAGCAGCTTTCGTATCGTGGTGGCGGGGAGTAATTTTGGCTGCGGCAGCTCGCGCGAGCACGCCCCGCTGGCGCTGGACGAGGCGGGTGTGGCGGCGGTGGCGGCTCAGTCGTACGCGCGGATCTTCTTTCGCAACTCGGTCAACGGCGGCTACGTCCTGCCGTGCGAATCGGTCGATCGCCTGATCGAGTCGTTCCGCACGGGTGATGAGGCGCGGATCGATCTGGCAGACAGCTCCATTACGAACGTGTCGACGGGTGAGTCATTCAAGCTGAAGCCCTTGGGCGATGTAACGCCGATCATCGAGGCCGGCGGAATTTTCGGCTATGCCAAGTCGCAGGGTATGATGCCGGGATAGGGGTCTGGCCGGATGGGTGGGTAGTTGCGCGAACCGGCAGCATGGCGGGTGTCTTCGACGGGCCTTCGTCCCGAGCTCAGGCCGAGGGGCTCAGACCAAGGGAACCCGCCCTACGTGACTACGCCAAGTCAGCGTCGCCGCTTGGTTGTGCTGCCGCGTCGACGAAACCGGCCCAGCAGCAGCATGCCGATCGCCAGACCCAGCGGTGCCACCGGTCCGGCTGCCCCGCAGCATCCGGTCGGCTGCGCGCGGCCCGGCATTTCGCAGACGTCGCCCACGCCGTTTTCGTCGCTGTCGGTCTGGTCGGGGTTGGCGACGAGCGGGCAATTGTCGCAGCCGTTCGGCACGCCGTCGCCATCGCTGTCGATCGCGCATCCGGTGCTGTCGACGCTGCTTACACACTCGGGCGTATCCGGGCAGGCGTCGCACGCGTCGCCCACGCCGTCGTCATCGTCGTCGGCCTGGGCGGGGTTGGCGTCGTCAGGGCAGTTGTCGCACACGTCGCCCAGCCCGTCGGTGTCGGTGTCGGTCTGACTCGAGTTGGGCAGGTCCAGGCAGTTATCGTCGCTGTCAAACACACCATCGGCGTCGGCGTCGGCCAAACCGGCCAGCCAGTTGCGCAGGATTGCGAGCTGATCCGAATCGGTGCTCCAGTCCGAGCCATCCTGGTTTCCGTTCCACATGCCAACCGATCCGCCCGGACCGGGCAGGTCGGTGAAGATGATCTTATCGAACGCCGTCGCGCCGACCGTGCCAAGCGAGACAGCGCCGCGCGCGGCGTCGGCTGTGAGCTGGTCGTGGTCGTTGTTGCCCGCGGTGAAAGACGCGCCCCGGTAATCGCCCGCCGGACCGTTGAGGATGAAATGGTCGGTGCCGGCGGCTGTCCAGTTGGCGGCGATTAGCGAGTCGCCGAGCGTTGAGGAGCGCACCACGTCGGCCAGCCGTGCGTCGTCCGGATCGCCGAGGACGTCGAAGCCGGTGACGATCAGACTGCCGCCTCCCTGGATATACGCCTCCAACGCCGCCTGCTCGTCGGCGGTTATCGCTCGGCCGGCATTGTCGTTGCCCGACCCGTAGAAGATCACCACGTCAAAGGTTGCCAGCGGAGTTGCGCTGCTGGTCAGAGTCGGGTTGTTGGTCGCATCGGTGTTGTCGGCGATGGTGAAGACGTGCTCCGGAATGGCCGAGGTCAGGAAACTGAGATTGCCCGCGAGGTGATCGTCGGCGACCAGGACGTTCAGCGCGTTGGCGGACGGCGTCACAAAGGCCAGAAGCACCAAAAGTCCGATGCAAACAGGCACATTGCTGCTGGAGATCATCACCGGCCCTCCCACAGACGACACCCGCCTCGCCGCACACCCCAACGGGGCGGGTGATCTGAAGCTTGCAGCCGCTGGCCGCAGACGTGTCTTGCCGCCGTGTCGGCCCGATACCGACACCGGGCATTTCACCGGCCCCCAGGATACGTACGGTTGCAGGCAAACACAACCTCGCCGCCGGTCGATGAAACTGGTGCGCAGGACAGCGCAAGCCACCACAGCGCAGAGACAAGGGACCGGCGCGAATCGCCGATCCCTTGCCCAAATTTCCGCAAAACGTCGTGCAGCAGCAAAACGCCCGGGTGTTACGGGCGCTCGCGCACCACCAGCGACATCATGTTTTGCATGTCCGGATCAAAGAGCACGATGTCAGGCTGCTGGCCGCTCACCATCGAGGCGGGATCCAAATAACCGGCTACATAAGCGTAATAGCGAACCACCACCCATAGCGAACCCAGTACAGCCTCCACCTCCGGGGCGCCGTCGATCAAGTCTTGGCCCATCACGACATCCGGCAGATTGCCGCTTACCAGCGTGGCGGGATCATCAAATCCCAAGAGTCCGGGGGTGTCGGATGAGTTGCCCACGAACAACCGGTTGTCGACCAGCGCGACCGCCGTCGGGTCTTGTGTCAGCGAAGGTCCCGCCAGCATGAAGTCCGGCGCCTGGTTGTCGGACAGAGCATCGGCCGGACTGTAGGCCGTCACGCCCTCATGGCCTCCTTCGTTGCCCACGTACAACACATTGTCCAGCACATACACCCGTGTCGGGTCGTCCAAGAGCGAATCGGCGGCGTCTAACACGACGTTCGGGGGATTACCGTTGACTAACGTGGACGGATCGTTGAAGATTCGGACCGTGTCGTCGTTCTTGCTGGCCACGTACAACGCGTCGCTGGTGACGGCCAGCCCCACCGGCTGATCGAGACCTGAACCGACGTTGTCGAGGATCACGTCCGGGGCATGGCCGTCGACCAGGGTCGCCACGTCGCGGAAGATCAGGACGGTGTCGTCATCCTGGCTGCAGACGTACAGGTCGTCGTCGAAAACCTGCAGGTCGCTGGGCTTGTCGATGCCCGAGCCGGCGTTGTCCAAGGTTACGTCCGCCGCCTGGTTGTCAGTCAGGGCCAGGAAGTTGTCGTAGATCGTCACCGTATCATTGCCCGTGTTGCCGACGAAGAGCATGTTGTCGGCAATATCCAGCGTCCGTGGGTAATCGATTCCCGAGCCCGCGTTGTCCAGCACCACGTCCGGCTCCTGGCCGAACGCGTCGGCGTTGCGGACGTCGTAGTAGATGAACACCAGATAGTTGTCTTTGTCGCCCGCCGCCAGATCGAGGGTTTCGCACAAGTCACCGATACCGTCCGAGTCCTCGTCGGCCTGGTCGGCATTGGCCAAGGCTGGGCAGTTGTCGCAGGCAGTGCCCACCCCGTCGCCGTCGCCGTCCGCCTGGTTGGCGTTGGCCACCGTCGGGCAGTTGTCACTGGCGTCGACAACCCCGTCGCCGTCGGCGTCGGGACCGACAGCCGGACAACCCATCATGAACGTGGTGAGCGCGAGCATGAGAACAGTCGCCCATCCCGTTCGATCGAGCAGTCTGTGATACATAACCAGTCCTCCATTTTTGTGAAATGAGTCGTAACGTTCATCCGGAATACACATTCCGAAGTGCCCCTTGATACAGGTGGGCCACATGCCCAACAGACAATTCGCAGCGCCAAGTTGCCCGTCAGCGAAGTAGCACAGCGACCATGCAGAAGCCGTTATGGACGCTTGGCCCGGTTCGCCTCCCTTGCCGAATGCAAAACTCGTTACTCGCGCGCCCGGCCCTATCTCGTTCGCGCGGGGTATGTTGCGTCCAGCCAAGCACCGCTCTGCTCGGCCGACACGGCAATATTACGGCGCCGGCCTGGCAAGTGCAAGGGCAAAATGCCCCCCCCGGCGCCGCCGAGATCGTGCGGCCAAAGCACCCTTACGGCTTCGTTTGCATGGGGTGGTTTGCTCTACCCTGGATCGTGATACAGGCGCCCTTAGAGATTCTTCCGCTGCCATTCAGATCGCAGTAGACCGTAGGGCGTGTCGCGCCGACCTCGGCGTGGACATGCCGCCCGAGCAGGCGACGGCAGGCAAATGGAGACTCACAGAGCCCGCTATATCTTCGCCGCGCGGTTGAGACGTACGCACGGCGAACCCACGGCAGCGCACGCTAGTCCGGCTGGGCTGGCGGCGGCTCACTGGTCGGCGCCGCGGCGCCCGGGCCACGCTCGGCGAGTCGGCCGGTATTCTCGGCGATGCGGAAGATCACGATGACCAGCTCCAGCCACACGCGAGCCAGGATCACAAAGACCAGAAAGACAATGGGCGAGATGATCAGCAGCAAGATGCCGGTCAGTGCCCCGCCGCCAAACCCCCAGACGATCATGAGGACAGCTTCAATAGCCGAGAAAATGATCGCCAGGATAAACAGCACCTTAATCACGCGAGTCGTGATGAACTCGGTGAACGAGAGGTCGAACAGACTACCGAGGAAGCCCTTCTCTGCCATGCCCCGATCTCCTTCTGTGATGTGGCCAGGCCCGTCCTCTGCGGCCAAGACGTGAAAGCGACCGCGCCAACTGCTCAACCATTATAGCCACCGCCGCCGGCCGGACAACGGGATAGACGGATTGAGTTATACCGCGTTGCGGCGGGCGAGAGCACGCGCGCGGGCCGAGCGAGTTGTCTGCCACTCAGCCTAGGGCTACGTCCAGCGTCATCATGATCGCAAAGCCAGCCACGACGCCCATCGTGGCGAGGTCCACGTTGCCCTGGTTCTGGGCCTCGGGAATCAGCTCCTCGGCGACGACGAAGATCATGGCCCCGGCTGCAAAGGCCAACGCGTAGGGCAGGATGGGCGCGGCCACCAGGACCAGGCCGGCCCCGATCACTCCGGCAATAGGTTCGACGGTGGCTGAGAGCTGGCCGTACCAGAAGGCCCTCAGGCGACTCATGCCCTCGCGCCGCAACGGCAGCGACACGGCTGTGCCCTCGGGGAAATTCTGCAAGCCGATCCCCACAGCCAAGGCAATGGCGGCGCCGATCTGTGCTGTTTGTTCCGCGCCGGCCAGGTGGGCGGCTGCCCCGAAAGCCACCCCCACCGCCATGCCCTCGGGAATGTTGTGCAGCGTGATCGCCAGGACCAGCAGGGTGCTTCGCTGCCACGTCGTCTTGATGCCCTCGCGCTGCGCCGGCTCGGCGTGGAAGTGCGGCAGGATTCGGTCGGTCACGCGCAAAAACGCGGCGCCCAGAACAAACCCCACAAGAGCCGGCACGAACGCCAGCCGCCCGTAGCCGAGCTCGTCGCTCATCTCGATCGCGGGGATCAGCAGGCTCCAGCAGCTTGCCGCAATCATCACGCCGGCGGCCATCCCCAACGATGCGTCGAGGTACTTCTGCGAGAACTTCCTCGTGAAGATGACCAGCCCGGCGCCCAGCGCGGTCACCAGCCACGTGCCCAACGTCGCCACAAAGGCCTGGAGCACCGGGTTCCACTCGTAGAAGGAACTCACCTGTGATCCCCTTGCACTGTCGCATGCCTCAAGCGGCCCGCGCCGCGTCACCCACTCGCCGATATGTCCGGCCCTGAAGACGCGGGCAATTTAGCAGCGAGCGGACCGACATTCAAGTTCCCCAGGGGGGTCGCGCAGGCCCCACTCGCGTCGAGCGGCGAACGCATAGTATCGAGGGCCCCGGCCTTTTTGGCGTCTCGGGCATCGCCCCCGGCCGTCTGGTCGTCGTACGCTGGTCTGGACAAGGAACCCGCCCTGGCGTATCATATCAGCCGCCATATCGGGAGGTCTGTGCGGCGTGGCCGATTCGACAGGCACCGCAACGCCGGCGACTCGCGTTCGTCCAATATAGCCGGCCCGGTCATCACCGCAGGAGGTGCAGTTTGTCGGCGCCGCGAAAACTGAAAACCGTTATTGCAGTGGCCCTGCTGGCAATGGCCTTTGGCACGCAGGGCTGCCTGCCGGAGAACTACTACGCCGACCTGGCCGCCACCTCGATCGAGAAGATCGTCGACGCGTCAATTACGGCTGCGCTCGATTGCCTGCTGCCCGACGACTCGACCGGCGACGCAACCACCGACACAACCGACGACACATCCGGTTCGTAATCGCAGGGGTGCGCTTCACAAATCGGGTGGCATGCCCACGCCGCCATTAATGGTGAGCGAAGTCGAACCATTGCGTGGACATGAGGCGGGTGCCCCATTCTTCGCGAAGCGAAGGGTGGGGGATGGCGCGCGTGCCCCAGGTTCATGCGACGGGTGGCACGGTCCGACGCCGTCCGGTCGGGCGTCCAGCAGTGCGTCTGAGTCTGCCCCGCACGGGCACAACCAATCGCGCCCAGGTCGGAACGACCCGGCCCACCCGCCCCACCCGCCCAAACATTGCTGGGCAGGAGTTCTATGATGCATGATAGAGAGACCGTCAGGTTACTTCAGAACGCCCACGCTGATCACATCGAATCGGAATACCGTCAGCTGTCGCTTCTGCCCGGGAATCCTAGAGGTATCGAAATCCTGAAGGTGGGGCAGACCCGAGTGTTCCTGTCCAATGGGGATGAGTTCCAGAACCGCGCCGTATTCACTGGCAACGAGACCGAGGAAGAGTTTCAGCAGGTCATGGAGCTTTTTGATAGGAAGGGAGTGGTGGGCTATTTTGAACTGAATCCTTCGAACTTCTATCGAACTGAGCCTTTCTCATGGAGATCCGAAGTCTTGCCCATACTTCTCAAGCTCGGATGTCATCCAGATGG
>Ga0315550_1002840_pt1 | contig 10525 bp, 6 predicted proteins | sample SalMarSW160190MG_2_FD_203100 | JGI IMG/M metagenome (GOLD analysis project Ga0315550, IMG submission 203100) | Salt marsh sediment microbial communities from the Plum Island Ecosystem LTER, Massachusetts, United States - Salt Marsh Sediment SW1601-90 ... | reverse complement strand
GGCCTATTGTAAATCAGATTCCAATAGCTCCAAACATCGCCATTGCTGTTACCCATGGCGTGTGTGTATTCTATCAGGATGAAAGGCCTATACTGCTGCTGGGAAGAATATCGTTCCAGCGTTCCTATGCGGCTGTACATCGGACAAACGACATCGGTGTTGGGATGTTGTCCGGCTTCACAGGAGATAACCAATCGACTGTGGTCACGCTGGCGCATCCAGGAGGAGGTGGCTTGCAGGTTGATGCCCCAGCCGTTCTCGTTGCCTACCGACCAGAAGATAATCGAAGCATGATTTTTATCTCGCTCGACCATACGTATAGTCCGATCCATATATGCTGCCTGCCACTCTGGATTTCCGGTGAGAAATTGAGCACCGTGACATTCTATGTTGGCTTCATCGACCAGGTATATCCCGTAACGGTCGCACATATCATACCATGCCGACGTGTTCGGATAGTGGCTGGTACGTACCGCATTGATGTTATTCTGCTTCATTATCATAATGTCCTGGATCATATCTTCCGGCAGTATATAATGTCCCCTGTCAGGATGATGTTCATGCCTGTTTGTACCCTTGATAAAAATGCGTTGGCCGTTGACTAACAGATTTCCATCTTTCAGTTCCACCTTGCGGAAACCAACATTGACCGGAATTACCTCTATAACTTTTCCGTTCGCGCCCGTTAGAGTCAGTATCAAGCGATAAAGATAAGGGTCTTCAGCCGACCACAAACGAATAGCAGCGCCTCTTTCTTCGGCACGACCGCGGCCACGGCCTCGATCACGAACACTACCAACAGTACTCGAAAGAGTACACTTGCTTTCCTGAGCGGCAAGTAAAGCGCATGATGTAGAAATTGCAGGTGCGACTTGTTTCCCATCCGCATCCAGCAGATCAGCCGTGACAGTGACGGCCTTAGCCTGTTGCGTTATGTTCTGGATAGCCAGGTCAATCAACAATGTTCCGCCACGGTATCCCTGATCAAGCGCTGTCATTACCTGAAAGTCACGGATATGAAGCTGGTCAGTTGACCAGATATATACATCACGAAATATACCGCTCAGACGCCAGAAATCCTGGTCCTCCAGCCAGGAACCGTCATTCCAGCGGAAGACCTGCACCGCAATCTGATTTGCGCCCGGCTTGACAAAGTCAGTGATGTCGAATTCGGCAACGGTGCGACTATCTTTACTCATACCGATACTCTGGCCGTTAATCCACAGGTAGAAAAAGGAATTGACACCATCAAACACGATATATATCCGTCGTCCATCCCAATCCTTAGGAACTTCAAAGATTCGACGGTATGAGCCGACATGATTGTTGAAATTGGGTATGACCGGCGGTTGCGGTCTTTCACCTTCTTTGAGGAATGGATACTTAACGTTTGTATATATAGGCACTCCATAGCCCTGCATCTCCATATTCGATGGAACGGGGATGGTCTTCCATGAAGAGTCATCGAAGTCAACACGGAAAAAATCGGTTGGTCTTTCCTCTTTGCTTGGTGACCATAGGAACTTCCAGTCTCCGTTCAGTGAGCGGAACCACGGAGACTTCGACCGGTCTTCGAGCGTAGCCGTTGCGCCGACCTGCTTTGCGGCTTCTATATCGGGATATATCATCATAGTAGCGTGTGGTGCCAGACGGTTCCTTCCGGTAAGTTGAGGATTCTGCCAGTCAGGATTAGTTTCCTTCGGCTTTGCAGCAAAGACCGTCGAAAAACAGACAAGCCCCAGCATACTGTGTGTAATTAGTCGGATAATTTTTTGCTCCACATTCATACTTATTACTCCTTAAACATACAGTACATTGTTGAATTATATTTTTACTTGGCCCTAATTTGCCGATGGCCATTTTATCTTTACTTATCATTTTTTCAATACCTAAATGTTCTTTCGGATGACACGAAGTTTTCCACTAATCTGCGGTGGATAGAAATAATCCACAGATTGCATCACCACGTCCGTGCGGTATCAGGTTGATTGAACATCGAAAATCCGGCATACTTTTTATCAGCGACCATCCCATTGCAACATTTCACCCTTTTTGAGGTTTGCTTCGCGTATTACATCACCGTATCGTAAGCGGCAGCGATTATCTACAAGCGACCGCACGGTTGCGGAAGTGAGTTTGCCCCCCTTCCATTCGATATCCACCTCGAACCCGCCGCGGGCGAGAAGCCCTTTAACCTTCCCGTTCGGCCAGGCCTTGGGTAGCGCCGGCAGCAATTCTATTTCATTGGCTCGGCTTTGCAGCAGCATCTCTGCAATGCCGGCTGTGCCACCGAAGTTGCCGTCAATCTGGAACGGCGGATGAGCATCAAACATATTCGGATATGTTCGTTCAGGACGCAATAACATTTCAAGAATCTTATAAGCATGTTCGCCATCCTGTAGACGCGCCCAGAGATTTAATCGCCAGCCGATGCCCCAGCCAGTAGCTTCATCACCACGAATCTCAAGCGATTTGCGTACTGCAGCGGCAAGCTCAGGTGTATCATGTACATTGATTTGGTCGCTGGGATACAGTCCATAAAGATGTGACACGTGACGGTGATGAAGGTCACGAGCTTCCATGTCCCAGTCCTGGAGCCACTCCTGGAGATGGCCGCCTTTGCCGATTTGATTCGGCGCCAGACGGGCACGCGTCGCGATAAGCTGCTCATAGAATTCCTTATCGATTCCGAGGATTTCTGCGGCGTGGATACAATTGGTGAACAGGTCTCGCAATATCTGCATGTCCATTGTCGGTCCTGCACAGATACTCACGCGGTACTTGTGCCTGTTCTCAGGCGATATCGAAGGGCATGTAACGAGCCACTTGGTATTAGGGTCCTCTACAAGAGTATCGAGGAAAAATTCAGCCGAGCCTTTCATTGCCGGATAAACCTTTTCCAGGAACTTTTTGTCTCGACTATAGTCGTAGTGGTCCCAGAGATGTTTGCACAGCCACGCGCCACCTGTAGGCCAGAAGCCATAAGACGCTCCGTCAACCGGAGCAGATGCACGCCAAATATCGGTATTGTGATGGCATACCCAGCCACGAGCACCGTACATAACTTTTGCTGTGCGAGCACCGGTTTCAGTAAGGTCCATTACAAGCGAGATGAGCGGTTCAGCACACTCGGCAAGATTTGTCGGCTCAGCAGGCCAGTAATTCATCTCGGCGTTGATGTTGATGGTGTACTTGCTTTCCCACGGTGGGGTCATGCTTTCGTTCCAGATACCCTGCAGATTTGCAGGCTGGCAGCCGGGCCGCGAGCTGCTGATAAGCAGGTATCGTCCGAACTGGAAATAAAGTGTCGCAAGCTGTGGGTCATTGGTCTTTTCCGGATTGCGGATTCGCTCATCGGTAGGAAGTTTCGCCATAGCCGTCGTTCCGAGGTCCAGCTTAACTCGACGAAACAGCCTTTGATGCTCTGCAATGTGATCTTTGCGTAAAGCCTCAAAAGATTTTTGGCTCGCTGCGTTAATATAATTTTTTGTCAATGTCTCAGGGTCACCGGTAACATCCTTGAAGCTTTTATAACTGGTGGCTGCTGCTATAAGCAGTATTGCGGAGTCGGCGTTAGCCACGGAAATCTGGTTGGGGTCAACAGTAGTTCTGCCGCCAGTAGTCATTATACGCACGCGGCATTGAAACTTCAGCGCCCCTTCGATACCCTGATATGCTCCGTTGACACCGTTCATCACTAATATATTCGGCGCTTCGGTTGTGATGATTGCCCTCTGAGGAGTTCGCATGCCTGCTGTGAATGAGATTTGTCCCGGCTTATCCGCAGTGAGACGAATGACGATTACTTGGTCCACAGGGCTTGAAAAAACTTCACGGGTGAACTTAATGCCGTTGGCAGTGTAGGTTACGGAGGCAACGGCGGTGTCAAGATTGAGGTCTCGGCGGTAATTCTCAACGCGTTCGACGTTTGGGAAAGTCAGAATCAAATCGCCGATCGTCTGATACGGTTGCTGTCTTCGAGGCTTAGCCAGCATTCTTTTATCGATTAGATTGTGTGCTTCCTGGAATTTGCCCTCGAAAATCAGCCGCCGTGCTTCCGGCAGTAACTCAAGTGTCTCCGGATTGGCTGGGTCATACGGCCCCCCGGCCCAGAGCGTGTCCTCGTTGAGCGCAATGCGTTCCTTTATAATGCCCCCGAAGACCATCGCGCCGAGCCTTCCGTTGCCGATAGGCAATGCCTCGACCCACGCCCCTTCCTTCTGCCTATAATTCCAATATTGGCCATAGTGCCCTGCCGGTCGGCGATACCAGAGACTCAATGGCTCGTCCGGCGGCGGTGCCTCGCCAAAGAACTCGCCATTGAAATCTGTAATGGCTCCGGCACTTTCAGCCTTAACGGCTGCTGCTGGTGTCAACATTAAGCCAATAAAGATAACAGCAATTCCTCTTTTGAAAGATTGCATCTTAACCTCTCGAATAATGGAAAATTTTATTCTTGCGTTTTACCGTGAAGGTCGTTGCGGGCACGAACCACGCGGAAGGTGTCACCGACATCTTCCATCTCATAAATCTTAGCGCGTGACAGCGGTGGGCGAAAGGGCTGATGCAATACAAGCATAAATTGGCCTTCAAATGTCTTAAAAAGCATTCCATGGCCGCTGTCATCATAAACTAATGGTTCAAGCTGTTCCCACGGACCTTCAATCTTCCCTGATTTTGAACGCGCGATAGTCTGCACGTAACCATCCTTGTTATAGCTCGACCAGAGCATCACAAGCTGGTCGTTTTTAGTGCGATAAACCTGTGGGCCGTCGGTGACATATTGACGCTGGCGCACACTTGGCGTTGACTCTGCATTGATCCACGGCGCATCAGAGGCCTTAAACAGATGGATAGGCTCGCCAACAGCCGACGACAGGTCGTCCTTAAGCCGAATCGCTTCCATTGTTCCATCAATCACCTGAATCCACTCATGACAATACACCATCCACGGCTGTTCATCTTTATCAACGTAAAGTGTGCCATCAAGCGTCATAAAATTCTCAGGTGTATGTGGGCCGTCTTCCTTGAGAAGCTTGAAAGGTCCTTCAGGCGAGGAGCTCTCCGCTATAACCGTTCCACGCCAATGGTTAATGCGCCATACCTTTGGCGGTTCAGCAATGATTTTGTCTCTATTGTGCAGCGTAACAAAAAGGTAGTATCGGCCTTTGTATTCGTGAACTTCCGGTGCCCAGGTTCCGTGCATCGGATTTGCCCAAACATCATCAGGCACGACAAATACCACATAAGGTCCGTCCCAGTTCAAAAGGTCCTTACTCTTGTATGTCATCACGCCAAATCGATTAAGGCCCGTAATATTCGGCCAGGCACTTGTGTACAGGTAATAGGTTTGGCTCTCTTTATGCGGTAGAATAAATGGATCGTGCACCAGAATGTCAGCCAGCCTTAGTCCCTGCTTGGGATTGGGCGATCCGGCATTACGATCCTTCACAGCCTCTGCACAATTGGCCCTATATGCCACCACCTGTGCCTGCGCTACCACAGGTGCAGGCAATAGCCCCAACATTAAGCCGAAAAATACAATAGCAATTTGTCTTCTGATCGATAGCATCTTAATCTCCTAAATGCTGGATACTTGATGACCGATTGAAACGCCATTGCCGAGGGAGCCGGAGGTAAAGTCCACTCCAGAAGTCTTATTCATATCAGGATGTCCCTGCAAATGCGATCCCAATGAACGAAGACCTGCTAAGTCAGAGCTTGGGAAGTAGCCCTTTCTGGCCAGCGCCGCATATAATGCAGGACAGGCATGACCTTTTGACAAGATAAATCGGTCTCGATCCTGCCAATCAGGATGATGCGGATCCACTTTTAAAATGTTAAAGTAAAGTGCGACAATCAAATCTGTAGCCGATAGTGCAGGAGCTGGATGTCCGTCCCCTGCTTTATAGATCATAGTAATGACGTCGATTCTAATAAGACGAGCTATTTCTTCTAATTTTTGAATGTTGTCCTTCAAAACTTAATCACCTTATCTGATAGTTTTTCTTACTTTTCTTCCTCCAGTTGCGGCAATAACTGGATATACGCCGGTTTGTTGATATCGCAGATAAGACTATCATCTTTATATTCCAGCTCTACAACGCTAATAGCAGCTCGTCGACCCGCGTAAGGATCGTTCTGTTCTATGTCCTCTTTACCAAGGCGCGTGAAATAAAATAGATATGCTCTGTCCCCGCTTACAACCACATCGCCATGCGAGCCAGGCAGATTTTGCTCTTGAGGTACCCAATTCAGACAGTCATCTGAGCTCCAAACACCGAGACCACGCCAAACATCGGCAACCAACCAGAAACGGCCCTTCCAGTGGAAGACCTTTGGCCCTTCTCCATTACGGTCGTTAACGGCACTGCCGTGTGCTTCCCACTTGTACAAATCGGGGCTATCTGCGTATGAGAGCGACATTCGAGCACGCTCGTCCTTGTACCACATACGCCATGTGCCGTTCGGCAGCTGTATTACGCAGGCATCGATCACCCGATCGGACATGAGGTCCAATACCGATTCAAACTTCCACTTAAGCAGGTCCTTGCTTGTAAGGTGAATAATATCGCGTGGGTGGTTCCAATCGGTAAATATCCCCGGCACGAAGCTGAGATACATGTGATACGTGCCGTCGTGATAAATTGCCTCCGGCGCCCAATAAGTATATTCGCTCAATCCCCCATTGTAGTCGATGTCCGCCGTACCTTTGTACGTCCACGTTGCTCCGCCGTCCGAGGACTCGGCAATGCCGATACGCGAGCCGTGTACCCACGTAAAGCCGGGTGTGTTCGGCTCAGTCGCGCGACGGCTCGTGTAAAACATGAACCATTTTTTCTCCTGGGCGTTAAAACAGAGCACAGGGTCGGTCGGAGCATCGTAAACCGGATCGCGATACAAAGGCTTAGGCGCCAGCTTGCCCCTTAGGGGCTTGCCCGGTTCCGCACCGGCTGTAATTACACTAATCATAATCATAGTTATCAGAGCTGATAAATAAGTACTCTTCATTTGTGCACCACCTTTTCTTTGCTACATTCTTTCAAAAGCCTATATTCACAGGTATTAGTGTCACCGGACCAAACAAACCCGAATCTCCTGGAGGCCTCTTTGATGCGTTGAACAAACCGTCCGGACCTCTGTTTTCTCTGAGCCTGGCAGGAAAATTAATATTATAGAACTTTTTCCAGTTCACGCCTCGTCGATCAAGGTCGGCAATACGATTCGCCATTAAATTCGATACCTTAATCTCAAGAACGTTCTTTTCCTCCATCATATCTTCAAGAATTGTTAGACGATATGGTGAGCAGAAACAAACGCCTAATTCCTTTCCATTAAGAGATACTTTCGCACTTTCACATACACGACCAAGATCGAGTATCCACCCATCAGCCTGACCTTCCGGCTTTTCAAACGAAATGGTGTATTTTGCCGTACCGGAAAAATTCTTCACTACTTCACCGCCGAAGTTCATCCAGGAATCTAACTGCTGTATTTCGACAGTGGATGGCAATTCCGGCCCACCTTCAACGAAGCTGACTGTCCATGTCCCTTTGATTTCCTGAGGTTGGCTTGTTGTTTTCACATATTGATAGGATGACCCATCAATTACGGTGTCGAATGTTTTTAAGATGATAGATTGCCCAGGTGCAAGCTGCAAATAAACTTCAATGCCGTTCAGATTGTCTCGAATTGCAGCTAATCCAATTTGTCCGAACACCGGCTCAAAGATCGCAACCGATTTGGCGTTTTTTTGCAGGGCTATCCAGCCGTCTACATTATCGCTGCCTGCATTAATAACAAAATAGAAATAACTTTGAGGATTCTTTCTACGGACAAATTGCAGGCCATGTTCAACCATCGATTCTCGTGCGACCTGTGCGTCTGTCAGCAATTGAGTAAGATCGCTACCCAATAAAAATTTGCCGCTGCCAAGCTGTGCGATTTGAACGTCTGAATCATTCGCCTTTACAAAATCGATCTGGGCGAGAGTCTGCTGAAGGGCGCTATATCTCTCTTCGAGATTCCCCCATCCGGGGACATCCGAAGGTATGCTATTATGTAAAATGATAGTAGCACCTTGTTGTGCCAAATCTACCAGCTTTTGGAACGTCTCCAAAGGGATAAACCTGCATTCCGGCACGATCACCGTCTTGTACGTAATACCTCCAGGAGACAAAATTCTGACTTCTGACTTCTGATTTCTGACTTCTGTCTCAGCAAGCTGTTGATCAGAGAGAAAATCAAATGTGTAACCATTATCGAGCATTGCCTGCCCAACATCACGAGCTTTGCCGGAAGCTCGAGCGCTAAAATGCTGTAACATGCTTCTGCCGGGTGCAGACCATTGATCGTAAATCGGGAAATAGAGAAGCACATCATTATCCGGCTGGCCGGCTTGAAGAAAAGATTGACAACGGGTGACATACATGTTTAAGGCAGAGAAATCATTCCAGAACGAGTTCGTCGGGCCGAAATGCACAGACGCATAAAACATCCAGCCCGGCCATTGCTCCCACGACGGTGAAAATGTCGTGCCATGATAGCAAATATGGTTTATTCCCCCCAGGAAAAATTTGTCCAACGCGACCTTTACATCACCAAGTGATGCACAGAAATGTTCATCCAGCCATGTAGCTGATTCAGATGAGGCAAGCGGTTTGCCCGTGACATGCGCAGCAGAAGAGGCAATTTTAAAGCCGAGCATGTCGGAGCCTTCGGTCTCGGGAATGCCGCTTGCCGCGTAAAGGTCCAGTAAATTCGCCGGAGAGCCGTGAGCCTGGTTTCGAGTCGTCGCACCTTTGCTTCTTGCCCACTGATGCCACAGGATTGTAAACTTCTCAAGAAGCAAATCGGAAATCGTTTCGCGATAATCGCAAAGAACACGGGTGTTTTTATCGGCAGAATCCTTACCAAACAGCGCGGCCAAATGGTTACGCAGGTTATAGCCACGACGCTTTTCGAATTCATCAAAAATTTCAGGAGTCCAATTAGACTCGCCTGAGGCATCATCGACTTCGTATGAATCGTTAAAATATGCCCGCAATGAGCTGATATTACGGCTGGCGTATGCTTCATCGAATTCTATCAGATAATTTTTTAATGCATCTTCAGAGAAATGATCGATCACATTTCCTTCACCGCCCGGCCCGGCTCGCTCTACCATCTTTCCATGCCAGCCTTGAAAGATGGCATATAATGTCCAGTTTCCTTCTGGTGCCACCCAATCCAGTCTTCCATCTTCTTTAACTTTATCAGTCAGATTAAGGATTTGGCCCTGGTCCGAATAAGCCATTAATACCTGCAAGGGAAGTTCCTTTTCGAAGCGAACTTGTTCCAGAGCAAGAGCCTGCAGATTTTCATTAGCACTAATGGGTTCTTTAAGCTCTGAAATATCGACTCGACGCCCTACCGCTCGCACCATCGGCTTTTGTATATAGTCGACAGCCTCGTTTAGTCTTTCACCGCCTTTTAAAGTATAAGTCTTATAGACCACATTTTTACACGCTGTTTCTGCTCCGACCCAAGGGCCGCCGAAAGGCCATCCGTTTCCGGTAGCCATGTCGATACCCATATCGAGCCTGTCGGCTTCTCTTAAGGTAAAGTCCAGTATCTCCACCCAAGGTGGTGACAGATAGTTAATGAATCGATCCTCATAGCCTTTGACGCCGTAAATGGGTGTGATTTCCAGCCCCCCAAGGCCTGCTTTTTGATATTTTTCCATCTCCGTCGTCAGGTCCTTCTCATTAACGATACTGCCCATCCACCACCAACGCGACCACGGTTTGGTTTCTCTGGTCACCTTTGGCCACTCAAGACCTGCCCTGCAGCTACTGCAAACAATAAACAAGTTAATAAACAGTAACAATAAAAGATTACGTACATTTTGGCAGTCCACAGGACGCCTTACGGCGCTACTCTTTCTGTTTGTCATAATGTTTATCCGTTTCGTTTTAATTGGTTATTAGTTATTGGTTAAATGATAAGCAAAATGGGTCATCAACTACCCTCATGTTTTCTGGTCGTTCTGGCTGGACTGGCCGGCATTACGAAACTGTCAACGGGATCAGGACTACTCGGGTCAAATCCCTTAAAATCATCCACGATGTATTTTGCAATATCCAGCTTGTTTTGCTTTATACCCTCGACGACGCACTTGGCCAATTCATAACTGCCGTAGTTATTGTGGTGAGTGCCATCCTGAAAAGCCTTGTCGATATTTTCACCCAGAGCTTTGTAAAACATCTTGCTCATGGCGTGCAGATCGATAAGTGCAACGTTATCTTCCTTAGCTACCTGGCGGACAGTTTCGGGATAGTCACCTAATGTGTCTGCGTTCACGCCGGCTTTACGTTCCATAGACGTCACGAGCACAGGGATGGCGCCTTTGGCTCGTGTATCAGCGACTAATTGCCTGATGTTTGATTTATAAGTTTCCAAGGCGTTTGGCGAGCGGTCTTTCATATCATTGTGTCCAAATTGAACGAAGAGGAAGTCTGCCGGCTTGATAATGCTCATAATTTTG
>Ga0315550_1002839_pt1 | contig 10525 bp, 11 predicted proteins | sample SalMarSW160190MG_2_FD_203100 | JGI IMG/M metagenome (GOLD analysis project Ga0315550, IMG submission 203100) | Salt marsh sediment microbial communities from the Plum Island Ecosystem LTER, Massachusetts, United States - Salt Marsh Sediment SW1601-90 ... | reverse complement strand
GCCCCAGGAAAAGGTACTGTCAATGCACTGTGCTGCCAATGTGGGGCCGGAAGATGATGTAGCCCTGTTCTTTGGGCTTTCAGGAACTGGTAAGACAACGCTTTCCACGGATGTTGACCGGAGGCTCATAGGAGATGATGAGCATGGATGGAGCGTGGACGGCGTTTTTAATTTCGAAGGTGGCTGCTATGCCAAGGTAATAAATATTTCCGCAGAACAAGAACCACAAATATATGAGTGCACCCGCCGATTCGGCACCATCCTCGAAAACGTAGCTATCGAGCGCTATACCAGACAGATTGACTTAAACGATGCCTCACTCACGGAAAATACACGTGCCAGCTACCCCATTTCACTCATTCCTAACTCAATTCGGGGAGATATCAGCCCTCACCCGAAAAACATATTTATGCTTAGCTACGATGCATTTGGTATACTGCCACCTATCGCGTTGCTCACCCCGGAGCAGGCAACTTACTACTTTTTACAGGGTTACACCGCCAGAGTGGCCGGTACCGAGGTCGGCCTGGGCGATGAACCACAGGCTGTTTTCAGTCCATGCTTTGGATCCCCCTTCATGGCGCTTCCGCCGCCCAAATACGCCAAACTCTTTTTTACCAGTATCACTAAACATGAAGTGACCTGCTGGCTAGTGAATACGGGCCTGGTTGGTGGAGGATTTGGCATAGGCAAAAGAATATCTCTTCCTCACACCAGAGAATTTATACATATGGCGATAAGCGGTGAGCTTCTACAGGCCCCTATGGAGAAAGACCCCATATTTGGATTCCACATACCCAGCAGTTGCGGCAACGTTCCCCGTGAAATACTAAAGCCTGCACAAGCATGGAAGGATAGTAGTGCCTATGCCAGTGAGGTAAAAAAACTGGCGGCGAAGTTCACTAAAAACTTTAAACAATTCAAGCGTGATATTCCACGAGCAGTCGCCAAATCTGGTCTCATGATGGACACTGATTAACCAGTTGACTTCATAAGCGACCTACCCCAGAAAAAAAGTCCAGTATCAATATCATGCAACGTAAGCATGGAAGGGCGGTTATCCCCATATTTGTGCAGCGGCAATGTATTTCGTGTTCGACCAGGAACGTGAGTTTTAAGAGCGATTAAGCTAAGGCAAGCCCGCAAACACTATCACCAGGCCTACCACTAGCATTGTCACACCCAAAGCTAATAAAGCAATCAATAGCTTCTTATTCATATGTAGAATCCTTTCCAAGCAGGTGGCTTGTATAATACTAGAACGCCAAACAAAAGGAAAGGATTGGAGCTATACTCAATAGTCAAGCACCAAGCATGCAGCATGGTGAATATTATTCCGCGATAGGTAGAGTGAATGAAAAACGACTTCCGTTTCCCAGTTCACTCCGGACTGCGATTTCTCCGCCATGGGATTCCACCAGGCGCTTGGCGATAGTGAGCCCCAGACCACTGCCTCCGGTAGCTCTGGCGCGAGACCTGTCCACTCTATAGAAGCGTTCGAAAATATTAGGTAAATCCTCAGCAGGAATGCCTTCACCGGTATCCGATACGCTAACCTCTACCCAATTACCTTGTGCTACAGCAGCCACATTGATAGTGCCTTCCTCATGGGTATGAGCCACCGCATTTTTCAGAAGGTTATGCAGCACCTCGTTGACCCGTTGCCGGTCGATGTTAACCAGTGGCAGATTATCAGGCAGGTCAAGAGACAACGATATCTCCTTTACTGCTACCTGGGGCTGCCAGGAAGTTACCGCCCGCTTAATCAACTTGGTGATGTCTTCCGTCTGATAAACAAGCTTCAATTTGCCGGCTTCGGCAAGACTTAGCTCCTGGAGCTCATCAACCAGTCGTGAAAGTAGAGCTGTCTCTTCATTGAGAGAGTGAATAGTAGCGGCATTCGGCTTCATCACTCGATCGCGAATTGCCTCAAGATAGCCTTGGATATTGGAAAGAGGGGTTCTCAATTCGTGAGCAACATCAGCAACCAGATTCCGTCGTAATTGCTCGGCGTGCTCCAAGTCGGCAGCCATAGAGTTAAAGGCTTGAGCCAGCGTCCCAACCTCGCCTTTGCCCTGGAATTGAACCCTCTGGGACAAGTCTCCCCGCCCCAATCGTCTGGCAACCTTGGCAAGAACACCGATGGGGGACGACAGTCTCCGCGACAGAATAAAAATCAGTATCAAAGCGACGACAATCGCCACCGCGCCTACCAAGAGAAGATAGCGATTGATTGATGCGGAGAGTCTTCGGAATAGAGCAATATATGGCTCTGCCGCTGGGTCAGGGGTGATGTAAACTTTGCCCAGAAACGTTGTGAACCATGACAGCTCAATAGGACTGTCTGGTGAGTCAGGATTATAATACTCCCCTAAAAGTTTTCCCTGTGAATCAGCTATGACTGTCCCGTTGACACCGACCAATATAATATGTGTCCCGGAGACATACGACGCACCTTCAACGACGGATTGTACGTCCCCCCACTTTAGTCCTTGCCTCAAATAATGGGCATATAGACTATCCTGTATTTGAGCGTCACGATATTGCGCACTTATTTGCTCATAATTCTCCGTTTCGACAGCGATGCGCTGACTGACGAAGAAATATATGGCGCTAACGGTCACCACTATTATCACGGCGAAAGTTATCGAGAGACGAAACCACAACTTATGTATCACTGTTCCCCTCCGGAAAACTTATAGCCGATTCCATATACCGTCTTTATATATCTGGGGTGGCTAGGGTCTGGCTCCATTTTTCGGCGTAGGTTGAGGATGTGAACATCAACGGTGCGGTCGAAACCTTCAAAATCGTAGCCCAAAGCTTCTTCAATAAGGCTTGCCCGGCTAAAGACTCTACCCGGCTCTTTGGCGAGGACTCCCAGTAATTTAAATTCGGCAGTAGTCAAATTCAATGGTCTGTCAGAAAACCACGCCTCGTGTGTCGTAAAATTCATACTAAGTTCGCCACGCTTAATCTCTTCGGGGCCACGCTCTCCAGGCAAACGTCTTAGCACTGCCCGTACTCGAGCCGCGAGCACCTTAGGGCTAAAAGGCTTGGTCACATAGTCGTCGGCCCCTAAGCCCAGGCCCGTTAGCTTGTCCTGGTCAGTAGTCCTGGCAGTAAGCATAATGATTGGTACATCGGATTCATGTCTGATGCTGCGACAGACCTCAAGCCCATCGATGTCTGGCAGCATAAGGTCAAGAACAATGAGGTCAGGGCAGCTTTCTCGAGCCAGGCGCAGAGCTTCAATACCATCATAAGCAATTAGAACCTCGTAGCCGTCCCTTTCTAAGTAGAGCTTGACCAACTCCACAGTCTTTACATCGTCATCAACTACTAAAACCTTTTTGTCTGCCATCCCTGGCCTCCCGGTGATGCTTCACGCGTCCCTAACTTTATAACAGAAATGTTAAGAAATTAATATTAAGGACTTTTTCACCCAGAGTTTTCTTAACAAATTGTACAAACCATAGCCTAAGTGGGCCGATATAATCCTCGTTGAACAATAAGCCATAGTTCTTAGATTGACATGATTGTATGGGCGGACTATAATCCTTTCCGGAACGAGATATAAGATATGGAAACGAAACCATCCCCAGACCCAGACCATAAACGACGACAGATTGCCATTTTCGTTCGATGGTGGTGGGGCTTGCTTTAGTATAGGTCTCTGATTGAGACGTGTGTGCCCCACGTCCCACCGGACGTGGGGCTTTTGTTTGTCGTGGTATGGCCGAAATTTTTCCTGGGAGGCTGCCATTGGAAGTTCTGAATGAAGAGATATTCAAGGAGTTGCTGGAAAACAAGCAATACAGGGAGTTGCGAGAGAGGCTAGCGGACTCGGAACCCACACATGTTGCCGACCTCCTGACCAGCATACCAGCAGATGAAGCAGTGATAGCGTTTCGCCTCCTCCCGAAGAATCTTGCCATTTCCGTTTTCGATGATATGGATGGAGCATCTCAGAACCAGCTGCTTGAGGCGTTCAGTGACCAGACGGCGAGGGATTTCCTTGAAGCAATGCCACCCGATGACCGAACAGAGCTACTGGATGAGGTACCCGCCAAGGTAGCCCGCAGGCTGTTACAGATACTCTCGCCCGACCAGCGCCGTGTCACCCTGCAGTTGCTGGGTTATGAGGAAGAAACGGCCGGACGTGAGATGACTCCCCTATTCGTAGACCTGCACAGCGATATGACTGTGGCACAGTGTCTGGAAAGGGTTCGACAGCTGGCCATCAACCGGGAGACAGTGTACGAGTGCTATGTTATGGACCGCCGCCGCTATCTTATAGGTACGGTCTCACTCAAGGACCTGGTCATCGCCGACCCGAATGCCAAGGTAAGCGACATCATGAAACCAGACCCGCCCTTTGTCTCTACCCACACCGACCGCGAGGAAGTAGCCAGGGAACTTCGGGAGCATAACTTGCTGGCAATTCCCGTGGTAGATGCAGAACAGCGCCTCGTCGGTACCATCACCCATGATGATGTAGCAGACATTATGGAGCGAGAGGCCACCGAGGATATTTATCGCTTCGGTGCAGTATCTGGTACAGAGCGAGGTTACTTTGCCAGCCGTATTTTTGATGTTGTCCGGCGACGGGGGGTATGGCTCCTCCTGCTTATCGTGGTGAACACAATTACTTGCACTATTATTGCCCGGAATGAAGGGTTGTTTACCGGCGAGCTAGTGATACTGGCTGCCTTTATCCCGTTGTTGATTGGCACCGGCGGGAATGTGGGAGCGCAATCGGCCACCGTCGTTATTCGTGGGCTGGCTACGGGGGAGGTGAAACCCAGACGGGCTCTGGCCGTAGTATTACGGGAGGTCGGGATAGGTGCTCTCCTGGGCATTGTCCTTGGTGCAGTTGCCCTGGGCTGGGCTTATATTCTCGGCGGGAACCACCTGAAGGTGGCCATCATAGTGAGCACGACCCTGGTAGCCATATCAGTAATGGCAACCCTCGCAGGCGGAGCTTTACCGTTCATTTTTCGTCGATTAAGGATTGACCCGGCTCTGGTATCCGCCCCTTTTATAACTACGATTCTGGATATATCCGGCGTGGCGGTTTATTTTGGGGTTGCGCAGATGATAATGCAATTGTAATCAGCCTACCGGGATAAGTATAGAAAAGTTCACGGGTAAAGGAAAACTCGAAATGACGAATAGAATTGCCGAAGGCGCGAGGAGAAAGCCGAGAACAAAGCGCTTGCGGAAACTGCGAACATCGATCGCCGAAAAGGGACTGGATGCTCTCCTGCTTTCTCAGCCAGAGAACCTCCGCTACCTTTCCGGATTTACCGGCTCCTCCGGATGGCTACTAATTTCAGGACAGAATGTTATTTTAGCTACTGACTTTCGTTACATGGAACAAGCTAAGGACGAGTCGCCAGATTTTGAAATTATCCAGACTAAGCGAGAATTACGTGACTGGCTCCCTGGTTTGGTCTCTGATTTGGGGTGGCACAAATTAGGCTTCGAGACAAATTCTACCTCTTATGAGTTTTATCATAAGCTCAGCGAGGCAATAAAGGCCAGGCAAGTTAACCTTGACCTTGTTCCCACCACTGGCATAGTAGAGCAGCTTCGCTCCATAAAAGAGCCTGAAGAACTAGGATTTATCAAAAAAGCAGTAGAGCTAGTCGATGCCGTCTTCGAACAGGCAAAGACAATAATCCGTCCCGGCATAACGGAAAAGGAGGCAGCCTGGGAGATAGAAAAAATCCTTCGCCAGGAAGGAAGTGAAGGGATGCCCTTCGAAATCATTATGGCTTCAGGCCCAAATTCAGCTCTGCCCCATGCTCGACCTACAGAAAAAATAATTCGCTCTGGTGAACCGGTGTTGATTGACATGGGGGCCAGAATCAGCGGTTATTGCAGCGACTTCAGCCGCACTTTATTATTGGGTAAAGCAGACAAAACCCTACAGAAAATTTATAATATAGTTCTCAAAGCACAGACCACTGCCATAGAGGGAGTTGAATCAGGTATGGATGCTTCGCAGGCAGACCAATTGGCTCGAAGCGTTGTCGAACAAGCTGGCTATGGAGATGCCTTTGGACATGGTCTAGGACATGGTGTTGGGCTAGCGGTGCACGAATCTCCCAGGCTCGGTCCCAGTTCCTCCGATTCACTTGCAGATGGCATGGTTTTTACCATAGAACCGGGAATTTACCTTGCGGGGCAAGGTGGTATCAGGATTGAAGACATGGTAGTTTTGGAAAATGGCAAGGCCAAAGTGCTTAGCAAGGCAAAGGGGAAATAGCTTTCAGCTACCAGCCATCAGCCATCAGCAACATAGCGAACGCTGAGGGCTTAATGCTTAACCAGGAGGTTACTAAATGATTGATGCCGGAGAATTGAGAAAGGGAGCCGCTATAGAGCTAGATGGCGAAATATACCAAATTCTGGAATACCAACATGTCAAGATGCAACAAAGACAGCCTGTAATCAAGTTGAAACTTCGTGATGTTCGTAGTGGGAATGTCGCCGAGCGGAATTTTCAATCCGGAGATAAGGTTACAACAGTATTTTTGGAGCATCGCCCGGTCCAGTACCTTTATAGCGATGGCGATCTCTATTACTTCATGGATAACGAAAATTACGAGCAGATTATGTTAACTTATGCTCAACTAGGAGAGAGTACAAATTATCTAAAAGAAGGCCTGATGCTAGAGATTCTGACCTGCAAGGGGGATACAGTATCCATAGAGCTACCAACTTCGGTAGAGCTTCAGGTTACGGAGACAGAGCCGGGCTTCAAGGGAGATAGGGCCACCGCGGGCACTAAAGCAGCCAAGCTAGAAACGGGAGCAACCACCCAGGTCCCTCTTTTCATTAACACGGGCGACATTATCAAAGTCAATACACGCACCGGGGAATATATAGAGAAGGCTGGCTAATATCGCTTGACTCGCCTTTCTTTTAGCAGCAACGCTGGCTCCTTTCTCCAAAAGTTTTAACACACTGAGGCTGAATGAACTTGGCTGCAATCTTTAAGGAATCTGGTATAATCAGGTAAAAGGCGAAAGGGGCAAACTCTTCGCTCGCTCAGAATAACCGATAGCCAACAACAAGAGACAGGTAAGCTAATTGATAAAAGCTGATTTACATGTCCATACCTGCTACTCTATAGATTGTCTCACACCTCTGGAGCAAATAGTCGAGCGCTGCCTCAAGCTAGGCATAAATTGTATTGCTGTAGCTGACCACAACACCATCGCAGGCGCCTTAAAGCTAAGGGAAATTGCTCCGTTTAAAGTAATCGTTGCTGAGGAGATCTTAACGCCTGTGGGTGAAATAATGGGGCTCTTTCTTAGTGAAGCAATTTCCCGGGGATTCTCTCCCCAGGAAACAATATCTCGAATCAGAAGCCAGGGTGGTCTAGTTGGCATTCCCCACCCATTTGGCCGGTCGCTGCCCTGGAATGCTAACCCATTAACCTCGGCAGAAGTTTTATCCCAGGTCGATATTATCGAAACTTTTAATTCTCGTACACCATTTTCCAGTGGCAATGCCAGAGCATGGAAACTAGCCAAAGAGTATGGAAAGGCTGCCAGCGCTGGCAGCGATGCCCATACTTCAGGAGAAATTGGCCGAGCATATGTGGAAATGCCCGAATTCGATGGGCCTGACGACTTCCTGAATTCTTTAGCCCAGGGCAAAATATCCGGGCAAAAATCCAGTTATTTTGCTCATTTTGCTAGCACGTGGGCCAAGATAAGGAAAAATATACTGGGAGATTCCTCGCAGAGTTTACCCTGAGTGCTAAGAGATTGCTTCGCCCCGATAAATCGGGACTTGCAATGACAAAAAGCGAAGGGCTCAAATGACATGAGTGAGGAAGGTAAGGCGGGCTCTTGCTGAACATTGGTTGGTTTTCCACAGGGAGAGATGAAGCTGCCCGACAGCTTTTGCAAGCTGTGCAGGATAAGAGCCACAGGGGCGACATTGATGGGAAAATTAGCTTCGTGTTTAGCAACCGAGAACCTGGCGAGGCGAAGGAAAGCGACTTGTTCTTTGAGCTCGTTCGGAGCTACAACATTCCTCTCCTGTGTTTATCTCACCAGAAGTTCAAGACTGCCGCAGAGGAAAAAGAGTGGCGTGCCAAATACGATAAAGAGGTAAACAAGAAAATTGAACCATTTGCTCCCGACCTTTGTGTTCTTGCTGGCTATATGCTCATCGTGAGTGCAGAGCTATGCCAGAAATACGATATGATTAATCTTCATCCTGCACCCCCCGGTGGCCCTACGGGTAGCTGGCAGGAGGTAATTTGGACGTTGATACAGAATAAAGCCGACACGGCCGGAGCAATGATACACCTGGCTACCCCTGAACTGGATAGGGGCCCGGCAGTTAGCTATTGTCTATTCTCCATTAAGGATGAACCCTTCGATGAATATTGGCGGAGGGACAATAAAGACATGCTGTTTCGGCTTATTCGCCGGCACGAACTTGCCAGAGAATTTCCTCTTATAATCCTGACATTACAAGCTCTGAGCCGGGGCGAGGTCGGCATAAAGGACAGGAGAGTAATCGATGCTCAGGGAAAACCCATCAAGGGATACGACCTCAGTGCTAAAATAGACCGCGCAGTGGAGGGGAGTCTGAAATGAATCTAATCTGCTTTGACCTCGAGGGCCCTTTAGCTCCCCAAGATAATGCCTATGAACTGATGAAGCTATTCCCCCGTGGCGGCAAGATTTTCGAAGTCATCAGCCGTTATGATGATTTGCTGACTTTGGAAGGTAGGTCCGACTACGAGCCCGGAGACACCCTTGCTCTCATCGCTCCTTTCCTGGCTTATCACAGGATAGAAGAAGACCAAATCGCTGCTATGGGGCAGCAAGCTGGGTTAACCCCGGGGGCAACTGAATTAATCTCCAAACTTAAATCTCGATGGTGGGACATATTTTGTATTAGTACCAGTTACGAACAATATGCCTATACCGTCACACAGAGACTGGGCATACCCGGTGAGAATGTAGCTTGCACTTCCTTTCCCCTAGCTCAGATTCGCCAACTATTAAGCCAGGATGAATTTGCCTTACTGGAGCAAACAGAACACGAAATTGTGAATCTTAAACCTTTTACTGACGATACTAGAATAAGGGAATATCTGGACTATTTTTATTGGCAACAATTGCCTCAAACAAGGTCGGGAAGAATTATAGGCCAGGTGAAACCGGTAGGAGGGAGGCGCAAGGTAGAAGCACTGGAGAAGTTTAGCACCAGGATGGGAAAACCGCTTTCTAGTTGGGCAGCAGTGGGAGATAGCATCACAGATTTCAAAATGCTTCGGGCTGTCAACAAAGCAGGTGGCTTAGCCATTGCTTTCAATGCTAATGAATACGTCTTGCCCTATTCCACCTTGGGTCTGGCATCGGTAAGCTTATATGATTTGTGGACGGTCCTGGAAACCTGGGAGAAAGGTGGGCGCCGGGTTGTTGAAAGAGTGGTCAAAGAGAGGGAGGAAGCTGGAGGAAGCGGCGATAGAGAGCATTTTCATTGGCTAGCGGAAGGAAAGGATATAGCTACTCCGCTGGAAATCCACAAAAGGATACGACATCTGGTTAGAGAGGAAGCTGCCAAACTGGGCTAACATAGATTACTTAGTCTCGCTTTCCGGTCTCACGGAAGATCCATACGAGGGTAACAATAGCGATTATGGAAACGATGATGATGGTAATTAAGCCCCCCCTGCCCAGCCCACCGAATGCCTCATTTGCGGCATAAACCGTAGTACTTGCCTCTGCCCAGTCTGGAACTCCAGCTATCATCCTACCACTTAAACTACAAGACGCCTCAGCCCTTACAGGCAGCGCCATCCGCGCAGGTTAATCTGACCAGCCCTGGTCGCTGCTAACCGTAGTGCACCCAATTTATTTCTTGGGTGGCTTGCTAAGTATTTCGTCTATAAGGCCGTATTCCACTGCTTGTTCAGCGCTGAGATAAAAGTCTCTGTCGGTGTCATGGGCAATCTTCTCTACCGGCTGACCGGTGTGCTTGGCTATGATATTACGTATCATCTCTTGCATCCTCATGATTTCTCTGGCGGCGATTTCAATATCCGCCGCCTGTCCTTGAGCACCACCAACTGCCTGGTGCAGATGTATAGTCGAATTGGGTAAAGCATACCTCTTGCCTTTGGTTCCGGCGCAAAGAAGCACGGTACCCATGCTGGCTGCCAGACCGACACAAATGGTGGATACAGGACAGCGAAGAATCTGTATAGTATCGTAAATGGCCAGTCCAGCGCTGATAATGCCACCTGGGCAATGGACATAAAGGTTTATGTCCTTTTCCGGGTCTTCCCTCTCTAAGTAGAGAAGCTGAGCAATAATAAGATTGGCTATCTGGTCGTTGATCGGCGTGCCTAAAAAAACGATTCTCTCTCTGAGCAAGAGCGAATATATGTCGAAAATACGTTCACCCCGAGCACTGGTCTCGGTCACTGTAGGAATTATTACTTGAGATATTGTTTCCATCATTCCCCCTTTGTCTTATTCTCACT
>Ga0315550_1002837_pt1 | contig 10529 bp, 5 predicted proteins | sample SalMarSW160190MG_2_FD_203100 | JGI IMG/M metagenome (GOLD analysis project Ga0315550, IMG submission 203100) | Salt marsh sediment microbial communities from the Plum Island Ecosystem LTER, Massachusetts, United States - Salt Marsh Sediment SW1601-90 ... | reverse complement strand
GATATTTCCGTGTGGCAGTTTATTGTCCCGCTTCTCATTGGAGGCCAGGTACACATTGTACATGACGAGGTTGCCCTGGACCCCTCAAGTTTGCTAGATCAGGTATCTGCCTCCCAGATCACGGTTTTGGAGGTGGTGCCTTCGTTGCTTAGAGCAATGCTGGGTGAGATAAGAATGCGGGGAAACGATGACTCTGATCTGGCGGCCCTGCGCTGGTTTATCTCTACCGGCGAAGCTCTACCGCCGGAGATGACTTGCCAGTGGCTGGCGCTCTACCCCGACAGGCCCATCCTCAATGCGTATGGGCCAACTGAGTGCTCGGATGACGTCACCCACTACCCGATCTATCGGCCGCTCTCATCGGAAGTAATCAACACCCCAATCGGCTGGCCGATCGCAAACATGCAAATATATATCCTGGATACCCATATGCAGCCGGTGCCGATCGGAGTAGCCGGCGAGTTGTACGTTGGTGGGACTGGCGTGGGGCGTGGATATCTGAATGATGTAAAAAGAACGGCGATGGCCTTTGTTCCCGATCCCTTTACTTCTCAGCCGGGCAGTCTGTTTTACAGAACCGGTGATCTGGTTCGCTATCTGCCCGATGGAAATATCGAGTTCCTGGGACGTATAGACAATCAGGTCAAGGTCAGGGGATTCCGAATCGAGTTGGGGGAAATCGAAACAGTGTTGAGAGAGCATCCATCTGTTGAGGCCGCTGTCGTTATGGTGCGCGAGGATACTCCCGGTGAGAAGCGTCTGGTGGCCTATGTTGTTCCCTCGTACGCGGATGTGCTATGTGAGGGAAAGACGTCCTGTGAGGAAAAGGAGACAGCGTGGTCAGCGGAGAGTGTCTCTCATTGGCAGATGATCTATGACGATGCATACGGACAAAGCGTCCAACACTCGGATCCCACCTTTAATACAAATAGCTGGAATAGCAGCTATACTGGTCAACCTTTCCCAGAAGCCGAAATGCGCGAATACGTCGATCACACGGTTGCACGCATCCTCGCTCTTTCACCGCGACGTGTGCTAGAGATCGGTTGTGGCACTGGCCTTTTGTTGTTCCGCGTTGCACCTCACTGTGCAGAGTATTATGGCACCGACATTTCACCGGTCGCATTGAACTACGTACAGCAGTATATGCCGGAGAAAGGTTTCCCTCCACCGACATTATATCTTCGAGAGGCAGATAACTTTGATGGGTTCGATAGTAACTCAATCGATTGCGTCGTTCTAAATTCGGTTGTTCAGCTTTTCCCCAGCGTAGATTACCTGGTGCATGTGCTGGAAAGAGCGGCGGATGTTGTTGAGCCGGGAGGGGCTATCTTTGTTGGAGATGTGCGCAGTTTGCCGATGTTGAACATTTTTCACACCTCGGTTCAACTTCACCAGGCCGATTCTCACTTGGAAACCGACCAGTTGCAGCAACGGATACAATCTGCCATTGCCAAAGACAAAGAGTTGGTACTCGATCCAGATTTCTTTTTTGCGCTGAAACATCACCTGCCGCAAATCAGTCACGTGCAGTTGCATCTCAAACGTGGTTGTTACCACAACGAGTTCACGCGTTTTCGCTACGACGTTGTCTTGTACGTGGGTGAAGAGGACAAGAACTCTAACAAAGCCCTCTCGTGGCTCGATTGGCGCGAGCAAAACCTGACGCTCGACACGGTGCGCCAATTGCTGCTCAAAGAACGCCCAGAGACTTTGGCGATTCAAGGTGTACCAAATGCGCGTATGCTGGCCGATGTTCACGCTGTCACATTGCTTGAACAGGGCAATGACCTCAACTCGACAGGGGAGTTGCGCCAGATGGCGTGCGGTATGGCCTCAGAAGGGGTAGATCCAGAGGCATTGTGGCAAATGGGAGAAGATCTGTCGTATGCCACGACGATCACCTGGCAAGATGATGGCACCGAGGGCTTGTGCAGGGTGATCTTTGAACTTGATCCTACAGGAACCGCGCCAGCGCTGCCGCCCCCCATTCAGTTCAAAGCGACCGTCGCGCCCAAGCCGTGGCAGGCTTATGTTCACGTTCCTCTTCGAGAGTTGCAAATGTCTGATCTGGTGGCATCCTTGCGCACGTTTTTGGATTCAAAGCTTCCTGGCTACATGATCCCGTCTGCGTTTGTGATGCTGGATGCTTTGCCCCTCACATCGAACGGCAAGGTCAATCGAAAGGCTCTGCCTGCACCAGAGCAAACGCGGACAGATGTGGAAATGGGTTCGTTTGTGCCGCCGCGGGATGCTCTGGAACTGCAACTGGCTCATATGTGGGAAGAGTTGCTGACCGTCCGACCTATTGGCGTGATGGATGATTTCTTCAAGTTGGGTGGGCATTCCCTCCTGGCTGTTCGGTTGGTCGCCCAGATACAAACGGCGTTTGGAATAAAGTTGCCTCTTGCTACGCTGTTTCAGCGGACGACAGTTGAACAACTGGCTCAGTTGCTGCGCGAGGAGACCCATACAGTGCAAGATCTCTGGTCACCTATCGTGCCAATCCAGCCAAATGGCTCTAGGCGGCCGTTTTTCTGTGTCCATCCTGCGGGTGGTAACGTCTTTAGCTACATCAATTTGGTACAGCACCTTGGCTACGATCAGCCGTTTTATGCCATTCAGGCCATAGGTTTGGGTGGCAAAGAGTCTCCACCTCTTGAGATTGAGACTATGGCTGCGCGTTACGTCGAGCAGATCCAAGCGCACCAGCCGCAGGGACCTTACCTTATCGGTGGGTGGTCTCTAGGAGGCACGGTTGCTTTGGAGATGGCTCAACAACTTGTTAGTCAGGGCCAAGAGGTGGCGCTGCTGGCACTGTTTGATACGTCTGCCTATCCAGTCACACTCGATGTTGATCTAGATGATCCCGTCTTTATTCTACGGACCTTACTTCCATTGCCTGTTTCGCCAGGTGATCTGGGCAAAGGGGATGCAGAATCACAGATTGCCCGCATCGTCGACCTTGCGAGGCAGGCAGGCATTGTTCCGCCCGATGTGACAATCGCACAGGCTCATACACTTGTCAGGGTGTATAGGGCCAATATGCTGGCTTACCAAAAGTACACCCCCTCTGTGTATCCTGGTCACGTGACTCTCTTTCGTGCCACGGAGCATCCCGACACCGAAGCGCCGGATTTGGACTGGCACAATTTGGTGGACGACTGGCTGGAGGTCATTCTTGTTCCTGGAAATCACGTGTCCATCATAGAGGATAAGAATAACGCTCGGGTCGTGGCTAGGCATTTGAGGGTATGTTTGGACAAGATAAACTGAAATAGCCATTGGTGCGAGTATAAGGAGTCATTCAATGAAAGCTGTCGGACATGGAATACAGCGTCTGAGATATATACGAAACTTGTTGCTAGTTTTTGTCGTGGGCCTTCTCGTTGCCTTTTACGTGATCCTGCCATCTATGCAGGCTTATCAAGCCATACATCCATCTCGCAGACCGGTATGTTGTGTCAGTCCTGCAGACTCAGGGATAGATTACGAGGATGTGACTTTGGAAACGAGTGACGGGCTGATTTTGCGGGGGTGGTATATTCCTTCGAGCAATAGAGCAGCTATGATTGTTGTTCATGGTTTTGGGAGTAACCGAGTCGGAGCACTACCCCACGGCTTGATGCTTGCTCAGCATGGGTATGGTGTGCTGCTCATTGATCTGCGTGCTCATGGAGAGAGCGAGGGGGAGGTGTTTCCCTTTGCTTGGGAATCGGACAAAGATGTATTGGCCGCTCTGGAGTATTTGCAGAGTCGGCCGGATGTCGATGATGACAAAATTGGTGCTCTTGGCCTCTCGACTGGAGGTATCGTCGTGCTGCAAGCGGCGGTGAATTCGGAGTATATCAGAGCTGTTGTCTCTGATGGTGCTGGTGCGCCAACGGCAAAGGATTCGGTATTAGCAAATCCTTGGTTTTTGGCTCCTGGAATCTGGACGTTATTCAAGTCGGGCGAATTGCTTTCGGGGGTACCCTCTGCGCCTGCGCTGGTGGATACGATGTCACAGATCTCGCCGCGGCCCGTGATGTTGATTTCTGCTACTAACGGACCTGCAGGAGAGGCGGCTGCTAATAGAAACTTTTATGCAGCAGCAGGAGACCCAAAGATTCTCTGGGAATTGTCCGATGTCGGGCATGTTGGCGGTCTGTTTGCCAAGCCTGAGGAATACGAGGCTCGGGTAGTAGATTTTTTCGATCAGGCGCTGAAAGAGGGAAAACAAGTTCAATAGCGTGGGAAAATGAGGTCTGACAATGCCAAGTGACGATAAACCTATTTGGGGAATCGTGGGGGGCATGGGGCCTTTGGCTTCAGCGGAATTCCTAAAGACAATCTATGAATTCAGTCTTGGTAAATGCGAACAAGAATTTCCCACTGTTATTTTGTATTCCGACCCTTCGTTCCCCGATAGAACGGAAGAGTTCCTAGACAATTCTTTTGACGTGTTGCTAAGTCATCTTCTGCGAACTCTGCACCATTTGCGTGATCTCGGGGCCACGAGATTCGTGCTATGCTGTGTAACAATTCACCATTTACTTACGAGGTTGCCGCGGGATTTACAGGAGAGGATTATCTCCTTGTTGGATGTAGCCCTCGGGAATGCGATCCAATCTCGGGAGAGACATTTGCTGATCTGCACAAGTGGAACGCGGCGGATGGAGATTTTTGAGAGTCATAGCCAATGGGAGTTAGCCAAAGATTTCGTTGTATTGCCAGATAACGACGATCAACAAATGATCCATAACTTGATTTACCAGGGGATCAAAAAGCACGGTGATGTCGATGGATTGATTTCTTTCCTAATGTCGCTTCTATCAAAGTACAGAGTTCAGTCTTGCATCGCTGGCTGCACAGAGATTCACCTACTGGCCAAGCAATCTCACAGATTCGTCAAAGATCGAGAACGCTTCAAGTGTATAGATCCTTTGACAATTATTGCCCGTGAGATTTCGGAATGGAAGCATCAGTGAGGTATGGCTCCAGAACTAGGGTCCACATATTGGTATGGTTGAAGGGTGTCTGATGGTTGCTCCTCGCTGGCGCAAAGTGCTGAGTGATCTGTGGGGTCAGAAATGGCGCACCGTGCTGGTCATACTCTCTATCACCATTGGCGTTGCTGCTATTGGGATGGTCGTTTCCTCACAAGTGATTCTCTCGCGAGACTTGGCGGCTAGCTATGCTGCCGCCAACCCTGCCAACGCAACGGTCTACGTTTTGTTTCCTTTCGATGACGGTCTTGTACAATCCGTGCATGGAGTAAGTGGAGTGGACAAAGCGGAAGGAAGACGCAGTGTGATGGTGCGGTTCAAGACCTCATCTGGAGAGTGGCGCAATTTGCAGCTCTTTGTGATTCAGAACTATGGTGACGTCAATGTCAACTTGGTTCGATCGGAAACCGGTTCGTGGCCGCCAGGGGAGCGCGAGTTGTTGATCGAACGAGCAGCGCTTAGTTACGTAGGGGCAAAGGAGAACACGCTTTTGATTGAAACGCCGGGGGGGCAACAACGCCATCTGCGTATTGCTGGTACGGTATATGATCCTAGTCAACAACCGGTTTTTGTTACTGGTGCGGGGTGTGGTTACATCACGCCTGATACGCTCGAGTGGCTTGGTGAGTCTCAGGGATTCAATGAACTGTACATCGTCGTCAGTGGAAACACACGTGACAAAGACTATGTTCAACAGGTGGCGAATCGGGTGCAGGACAAGGTAGAAAGAAATGGTCAGACCGTTGTGTGGGTTCAGGTTCCCGAGCCAGATGAGCATCCGATGGAGTCTATCGTCAATGCCTTGCTGTTACTTATGGGAGTCTTTGGTTTCTTGACCCTGCTCCTGGGTGGCTCCCTAGTTACCAATACGATCGCAGCGTTGCTGGCGCGCGAGGTGCGCCAGATCGGTATGTTGAAAGCCATCGGTGCTCGTTCTCATCAAGTGATAGGAATGTATCTGGTACTAGTCCTGGCCCTGGGGCTATTTTCGCTGTTGTTCGCCATCCCATTGGGAATGTTAGGCACTAGGGTGCTAACCAGTTACATAGCCACCCTGCTTAATTTCGACATTGTTTCTTACGATTTGCCCTTCCATGTGTTTGGGCTTGAGGCATTGCTCAGTTTGGTTCTGCCTATTTTGGCAGCGCTTTACCCTATTCTGAAAGGCACTCGGGTGACTGCTCGCGAAGCGCTTACTGATTATGGGTTGAATGGAAAACGGTTGTCCAGCAGTCTTGTGGAGCGCATCTTGCAGAAGGTGCGGTGGATATCTCGACCGCTAAGGCTTTCTCTGCGAAATGCCTTACGGCAAAAGGGACGGATGGCTCTTACGCTTGTGACCCTGAGTCTGGGAAGTGCGGTGTTTATCGCTCTTATTAGCGTGCGCTCGTCGATCGCTCTTACAATCGATGACTCGGCAAAATACTTTAATTACGATATCGAGGTCAATTTCGATTATCCATATCGTATCGAACGGATTGAACGTGTCGTGCAGCAGGTGCCTGGAGTTATTGCGGCGGAAACCTGGGGGGAGATTGGAGTGCGCCGTATACGTGCCGATGAGAGTGAAGGAGATAGCATTTTCTTGATAGCACCTCCTGCAGCGACGGAGATGATCCAGCCTGTAGTCCTTCGAGGACGCTGGTTAGTGCCAGGAGAGGGAAATGCTCTTGTCATCAATAGCGATGTGCTCAGGATTGAGCCCGATCTTGACGTAGGGCAGGAAGTTGTGCTCCAGGTCAAGGGGCGCAAGACATCCTGGCGAATCGTCGGTGTTGTCAAGGGCTTGCTAACTGGACCCATTGCGTATGCAGACTACCCTTACTTTACTCGCGTCGTTAGGGATGTGGGGCGCTCCAGCACGATGATGGTGGTGACTGAGCGACACGATGAGATGTTCGAGTCCAGGGTGGCAAAAGAACTGGAGCAACGCTTTAAGGCTGGTGGTATGGGCATTAGTGCAGTGAAAACGACCGCTGATACGCGTAAAAGGATTCAGTTTCAATTTGATGCTATTATTACTGTCCTTTTGGTGATGATCTTTCTAGTTGTCGCAGTCGGTGGGTTGGGATTAATAGGCGCGATGATGCTTAACGTACTCGAAAGGACGCGCGAGATCGGGGTGATGCGTGCCATTGGGGCATCGCACAGAATCATAGTGAGCATCGTCGTCACTGAGGGTATTTTCGTGGGGTTGATCAGTTGGATTGTGGGGGCAGTGTTGTCGCTGCCGTTGAGCCGGTATCTGAGTGACACCGCAGGGATAATGCTTACGCAGTCGCCTTTTCATTATGCTTTTTCGATGAACGGGACCTTGGTTTGGCTGATTGTTGTGGTTGTGCTAGCTAGTGCAGCGAGCCTGTGGCCGGCATTGCGGGCAACGAGGATTAGTGTTCGTGATGCTTTGGTGTACGAGTGATCGTTAGGGGGTGTTTAGGGGTAAAGTGATGGCAATTCTCACCTTTCTCTTGCGCAAGTCAAAGCGGGTCGTCATTCTAGCTACCATTGCCGGTCTGGTGGCTGGCATTGGCAGTACCAGCTTGGTCACCATCGTGAATGAAGCCTTGAATAGGGATAGCGATAAGATGTCTTTGGTGTTGGGCTTTGCGGCAATATGCTTGTTGGTGTTTGTGACCAAAGCCTCGTCTCAGATGCTCTTGATTCGCCTGGGACAGGATGCGCTATTTGAGCTCCGTATGTACTTGAGCCGCCAGATACTGGCTTCTCCTCTCCGGCAGCTGGAAAAGATTGGTCCTGCTCACTTGTTGGCTTGCTTGACCGATGATGTGGCGACGATTACGAACACGCTCTTAGGAATCCCATACATCTGCATCAATGGCTCTATTGTCATCGGGTGCCTGGGATATCTGGTCTGGTTATCCCCTCCTGTTTTTCTGGCTGTGGTTGTTGTAATAGTTTTAGGCATCATCAGTTACCAACTCCCCATCGCAAAAGCTATGCAGTTCTTCAACCTGGCACGTGAAGACCAAGATGCTGTCTTTGCACGTTTTCGGGCGCTTACGGCGGGTATTAAGGAATTGAAGCTGAACCAGCGCAAGCAAGAGGCTTTCTTTGTAGACGAGTTGCAGGCTGTGGCTGAGGCTCATCGTAAGCATGGGTTTGCTGCAATGATAGTCTATAGCCTAGCGGGGAGCTGGGGGCAACTGTTGTACTTTATATTGATCGGCTGTGTGCTCTTTGCCCTTCCTCTGGTGGTATCGGTGGAGCATCCCATTTTGTCTGGCTACGTTCTTGTCGTTCTGTATATGATGAGTCCTATAGAAGTGATTATGGGCTGGTTGCCGGGTATCGGTCGCGCCAACGTGGCTATCAAAAAGCTCGAGTCGCTGGGATTATTGTTAGTCACGAGTGAGAAGCTGGTTGAACCGTTGCCATTGGAGGTTCAGTGGAGACAAGTAGAACTTGTCAATGCCGTTCACACCTATTACCGGGAGGATGATGGGAGTTGCTTTACTCTTGGCCCTATTGATCTGCACCTCCAACCTGGAGAATTGCTCTTCTTGATTGGAGGTAATGGCAGTGGAAAAACAACTTTGGCAAAGATGCTGGCAGGCTTGTACAAGCCTGAGGCAGGAAATATTCTGATGAATGGTGAACGTATTACTGATGAGAATCGTGTATGGTATAGGCAACACTTTGCCGTCGTTTTTTCCGACTTTTTTCTGTTTGATAGATTGCTGGGTCTGACTATGCCCGATCTTCAGAATCGTACACAGGAGCATTTGCACCAGTTTCAACTTGATCACAAGGTCACTATCGATGATGGCGTCTTTTCCACCACGGACCTATCTCAGGGGCAGCGAAAGCGGCTGGCGTTGCTCACAGCCTATTTGGAAGATCGTCCTATCTACATCTTCGATGAATGGGCCGCGGATCAGGATCCAATTTTCAGAGAATTGTTTTACAAGCAATTTCTCCCTGATTTGAAGAATAGGGGCAAGTGTGTACTCGTTATCAGTCACGATGATCGGTACTACAACTTGGCGGATCGGATAGTCAAGCTGGATCGTGGCAAGATTGAGGCTGTATACGACGAGTTGCCAACTAGATTTATTCTGTAGCGTAGATTTGGTCGACGCGTTGCTCTACGAACTGAAGGTGAGGAGGAGGCAGCTGAAACTTATATCGTCGGGGAAACGGGAGTGGCGCTACTTTCGCAACCTGTTGCTAGTAACGGTCTTGGCGCTTTTGTTCGCATTCTATGTGGTCATTCCAGTCTACGTGGCTAACCGAACAATGCATCCGACGCGGTTTTCTGTTGGGTCTGTCTCTCCGGCGGATCTGGGCTTGGAGTATGAGGATGTAACGCTTGTCACAAGTGATGGTTTGAAATTGTACGGCTGGTACGTCCCTTCTCAAAACGGCGCGGCTGTCATCGCCATCCACGCATACAATGGCAATCGGACAGGCGTAATCTATCATGCGGGCTTGCTTGCGCAACATGGATATGGGGTGTTGTTTTTTGATCTGCGTGCACATGGTCATAGTGAAGGAGATATTTTCCCCTTCGGATGGGATGCAGATGAGGATGTATTCGCGGCATTGGCATACCTGCAAGACCGATCCGACGTAGACCCTCAGCGTATTGGCGTATTGGGTCTTTCCATTGGCGCCGAGGTGGCTTTACAGGCTGCGGCCGACACTAGCCGGATCAAAGCCGTCGTAGCGGAAGGAAGTGGGGGGCGCACGCTGGAAGAGTGGTCCATTGCGCCTGATCCACCGGGTTTGATTAACGCGCCTGGATGCTGGGTATACTTTAAAACGGCCGAGTTGATCTCTGGTGTGCCCAGTTCCCCACCTCTGACAGAGTTGACCCCTCAAATCTCCCCCACTCCATTGCTCCTGATTTCTGCTGGTGGGGACAACGAGCTTAATCGGGTTTACTATGCTGCGGCGAACGAGCCTAAAGCTTTGTGGGAAAGATCCGAGGCTGGTCATATTGATGCCCTGTTTGCCCACCCCCACGAGTATGAAGAAAGAGTGATCACCTTTTTCGACCAGGCCTTGTTGGAGAGTGAGTAGATATCGGGAGTGAATATGAGGGATTGTCCAGACATCGGCGCTAGGATCGACATCGCTGCGGAAAATCAGCTTCATTCCCAAGAGGGGATTCTATCGGCCATGTGTGCAAGTTGAACTTTTTGAGTAAATGAACCACGTCAAACGTAAGGAGGGCTTGCGATGCCACAGTTGTTTTCAAAAAAGCGCGGCTGGCGTTATTATCGTAACTTGATCGTGTTTGGAGTTTCGACGCTGTCCATTGTCTTGTATTTTGGCTTGCCTCTCTTGCAAACGAACTATAAAACGCATCCTTTTCGCTTCCCAATCGGATCGGTTTCGCCCGCGGATTTAGGCTTGGACTACAAGGATGTGACCCTGTCTACGGAGGATGGCTTGACACTGCATGGATGGTACATACCTTCTACCAATGGTGCCGCCGTCATCCTTGCTCACGCTTTTAATGGCAATCGCACCGGGACTATATACCATGCTGCCCTTCTCGCTGAGCACGGGTATGGG
>Ga0315550_1002836_pt1 | contig 10529 bp, 8 predicted proteins | sample SalMarSW160190MG_2_FD_203100 | JGI IMG/M metagenome (GOLD analysis project Ga0315550, IMG submission 203100) | Salt marsh sediment microbial communities from the Plum Island Ecosystem LTER, Massachusetts, United States - Salt Marsh Sediment SW1601-90 ... | reverse complement strand
CCTTTTCTCAAACCCTTAACGGTTGCCTCGGCGCTGAGGGTCTTTCCAATTTGTGTATAAGGGTGTGAAAGCACTACTAGGCGTCCGAGTTCTGCTTTTGCCTCGCTTACAGAGATATGTGTAAAACCGGATTCCCACCAGAAGTTTTCTGCATCCTTACGTGCGATGATAGTGACGTATACATCAGCTGATCCGTTTGCGTTAACCCGGAAACCCTTTTCTATCTCTTCATCCGGTTTAAGCTCTCCGATGTAGTGTCCTGTTCCATAAGGTAAAAAAAGAGGTGTAAGGGGAAAGGTGTCTAGAGAGTGCAATTCCACGTCAAGTCTTTTAAGAGTTACTCTTCCTTTGTTTTTCAGTCTCAATGTTAGCCATTGCGCTCCTTTATCTATCTCCGTAGGGTTCAATTCGTACTCGATAGGAAACTTGAATCTCAACACTTTTTTTCACCTCCTTTCATCTTTGCGTTTTTCATAGTTCTCCTAAAAGCAGAATCTAGCAGATCTTAGCCCGCGCCCATACTGCAGCGAATTCATGGAAAAAATGGGATTTTACACAACGAAACCAGCTAAACGCTGCCACATTATGAATAGTCTGGGGCTCTTATAAGACTTGTCCGCAGTGATTGCATAAGAAAAAAATGCGACCAAATAGCCCCCGATAAACCTCTCAACCTCCCTTTTTTCAACCCATAATGACTGAAACCACTTCTCTTTTCAGCAAGGAGCTTATGCGAATCAAGAAGCTATACATACCACATTTTAACGCTGGTTTACTCCGCGCGCGGCTTGCGGGTTTTCTTATTTCTTAAGGGAAATAGTTTACTGAATAATGCGTTGTCTTAGACTCCGACCGTTAAGGCGCTATTTCTCTGTCCTCACTGTAATCTCTATCCTCGTGGGCTTCCTCTTCTGAAGCTTCTTCCGCCTCTTCTTCGCGCGCTCTTTCTCGGGCACCTGCAGCCCGTGCTTTGTCTTCAGCTTCACCTTGTGGGGGGAAAGCATCATCTAACCATAGTTTAAACTGCTTCTTGGTTTCAGAATTGGTAAAGGCCCACGCGCACAATTCACCGATGACGCTATCCAGGTCAACTTGGTGATCATCTGCCAAACGTTTCAGAAACTGTTCCCACCTTTCAGGAAGAGATACCATAAACTTAGTCATATTGTATTCTCACCACCGTTTTGTGTCATTTGAGCCACAGCGCGCGCCATATTTAAGCTTCAAACATGCACGTGCGTTGCTTATTTTAGTAATTTCATGCTTTCTTCAAGACTCATTGCCAATTTGATTTCACTCGTGTTCCAAGCCATCCATTTTGCAATCTCCGGTTCCATCGAGAATTTTTGCAGAGCTTCTGAACTTGGGGCTTCATACACCCAAACCAACAGATGCTCCGGAATCACAGTCCACACTCCAACCCTCTTGATTCCGTGTTTCTTCTCCAATCCACCCAATTTGTCTGGTAATTCTAACGTCATTTTCTTCATTTTCTCATTGTTCATCGGACAGTTCTCAGGAGAATGCCTAGAAATTATCAAAAATATGGGCATAAGTTCTCTCTCAAGGTAAAATATAGAAAACTCGGATATAAATCGTTTGCAAGCGTAAACCCCTATTGTAAAACCTTTAAAGATTAGCCTAAAACCTGAACTTGCTTTTTACGAGAGAATATTATTCTAAACGCCCGCAATTCGGCAATTCCTGAAAAAACGGATATATTAGGTTCTATCGTTGTTCTTTCTGCAATAACAGTCTCTGGGCAGTTTCTTTAGAAATCTTTTCGAGACCTTCAGCTAACTCCGCACTGTTGACTTCATCTAAAGGATACCATTTTCCATTCTTATCTACGAATACAAGCTCCAACTTCCTAACGCCCATTTCCTTCCACCTCCTCTCTATTATTTTGTTATCTTTAATTCCTTGCATAAGCTATTTTCGCTCGACTACATAAATTTAGGCAACATGCGATGTGGGCTTAGCGCGCACGAAATTTAGCTGGGTTTAGGAGTTTCAAAATGACCCAAGTTTTCGTCCAAAAACTCACGCGCTACTGGAGCCGTTCGTTTTAAATGAGTATCACCTATGGAATACAATACCCGTGTGGTTCATCAGCTTGTATACGCGTACTTTTGCAAAGTCAGTTATTACAAAGAGGGATAAGGCATATCCCCATACAAGAAGAGCCAGTCCCCACCCCATTGCAGGAAGCAAAATTCCGTACACCGTGATCAATGTGGCAACCAGTTGAGTAGCAATGACCGCGAAAAGGAGAGGTTTTGCTGGCTTCACAGACCAAAACGGACCTTTTGTTCTAGCCACAAAGACGGTTAAATGTCCCGCCACTGAAAGCTTAAGGTAAATGAAAGATTGGAGCACTAGTGGGTTTAAATTCAATACAATCAATCCAATGTAGAGAATGCCGAAGGTCGAGAATACCCCGATTATTCCAAGAAACGTCGCTATTCCCAACAATGTCCGCATGTTCCATTTCTCAGGTTTATCCGAGTATTTCACGCTGTCATAGGCTATAGTCATAATCGGCAGATCATTTAGAAGCGCCAACAAAACAAGCATCAGAGCAGTAACAGGATAAAACTGGAAAATGACGATTGCAGCAGTCATAAAAAGCAGCACTCTTATCGTTTCGGCGATGCGGTACGTGCCATAATTCGTCATGCGCTGAAAAATCTTGCGACTTTCCTTAATCGCATCGATAATAACAGAAAGACCCGGCTTAGTCAGAACCAAATCCGCCGCGGATTTTGCAGCGTCGGTGGCACCCTCAACAGCAATACCCGCGTTAGCTTTCTTCAAAGCAGGCGCATCAGTAACCCCATCACCAGTCATACCTAGAATGTGTCCCTTACTTTGGAGCAACTCCACAATTCTGTACTTATGTTCAGGGAAGACTTCCGCAAAACCCTCAGCCTCTTCAACCACGCGTTGAGCCTGACTGTCAGGCTTATCCAAAAAAGAAGCGGGCAATACAATATCGTTTCCAAGGTTTACCTGACTCGAAATTTCTTTGGCAATAGCTATGTGGTCACCGGTGACCATTTTCACGCTAACACCCATCGACTGAGCCGTTTTTATCGTTTCGGCTGAATCTTCCCTTGGCGGATCAAACAAAGCTATTAAACCCGCAAATTGCCACTTGTTCTCCCTGTTAGTTCGAGCCACTCCCAGCGCTCGGTACCCTTTTTTAGCGAACTCATTAACATCTTCTGTCAATTTATCGTTGATTGCCTTCTTGTCTTCGGCAAGGGCCAGAATCGCCTGAGGGGCTCCTTTGGTTACTTTAAACTGGCTTCCATCTTCTCCTTGCACTGTTGCCTCTGTTCTTTTTACGACTGAATCGAAAGGCCTAAAACTGGTCACTTTAATATATGACCAATTCTATCAGAAATAGCGGGTGTGCTCTTGGTTTTCGTTAAGATTGCTTTATCGATGGGGTCTTGATCTTCTTCTCTTGACGCAAGCGTGCTGAACAGCAGTACGTCAGTTTCTGTGAATTTAGCGTAGGGTTTTGTTCCACCCAAAGTCAGCGCATTCTTAGTGATAGTGCCAGTTTTGTCTGAGCACAGCACATCCATGCTTGCCATTTCTTCAATTGCGACCAACTTGCTTACTATGGCTTCCTTCTTGGCGAGGGCTATTGCGCCTATGGCCATGGTGGCTGACAAGACCGCGGGAAGTGCTGCAGGTATACCTGCAACAGTCAAGACCAATGCAAACTGAATGATATCCAAGACGTTTTGACCTCGAAAAAGCGAAACTAGAAAGATTACTATTACGAGTCCTATCGCTAGGAAAATCAGGTAATCGCCTATCTTGCTGATGGCTTTTTGGAAGTGACTCGGGGTTTTTGCTTCTTCTACAAGCGTGTGGTGGTTTTACCAAAAAAGGTTCTTGCTCCTGTGTTAACCACAAGCGCGTTCATTTCGCCTTGTTTAACGATGGAACTTGCGTATCCAACGTCGGACAAGTGCTTCTCGACAGGCAGCGATTCGCCAGTTAGTGCGGATTCGTCGGTTAAGAGATAGTCTCCGTCAATTAGTTTTACGTCGGCGGGGATGATGTCTCCCAAGCGCAATCGGGCAATGTCACCTGGAACAAGTTCTCCAGCCGGCATCTCCTGCCATTTGCCATCTCGCAGAACCCGGGCTTTTATGGATAGTCTCTGTTTTAGCAGTTCTATGGCGTTTCCTGCCTTATGTTCTTGCCAGAACCCCACTATGGCGTTTACCATCAGAAGCGTGAAGATTATTCCAAAATCAGGTCAACGTTGAATAACCGCAGACATTATCACTGCGGCTTCAATCATCCATGGAATTGGACCCCAAAAATATCCAAGAAACTTTTTCAGCGGGTTAGCTTTTTCGGGCTACCCGGTTTGGAATCGCCGCGATTGACATAGTACACGAGGGCAGATTCGGCGAGATGGTTGCCATCCAGGGAAACGCCACGGTATCCGTGCCCTTGAAGGACGTTGTCGGCAAGCGAAAAACGGTTGATTTGAACCTCTACGAAATAGCAGCAACATTCTTCGGCTAGGCAAGACCCTCACCAGATAGGCTTAGGGCCCCAAAAGAAGCCCTAAAACGAGGTTCAGGCAAGTTACTTATACCTTGTCGTATGATAATTAGGAAGCTCCAAACTAGTAAGATTAGAGGTGGAAGTGTTGCAATCTGACCGAAAAGGGAAGCGAATCCTGTGGTTTGAAGAACTTGGTAAAGAAGACATCCCCTTGGTTGGGGGAAAAAATGCCAATCTGGGCGAAATGATACGGGCGAAGATTAGCGTGCCACCTGGCTACGCCATTACTGCCCATGCGTATCATGAATTTATTACAAAAACTGGTATAGCTGAGAAAATCTACAAAACGATTGAACAAATCGTCACTGATGTTAACGACCCCAAACAATACGAAGAGGCTTCTAAGAGAATCCGGAAACTAATTGAATCCACGCCTATGCCCCCTGAAATTGCTAAGGAAATCAAGGCTGCCTACTCTGAACTTGATGAAAAAATAGGCATGAAAGACGTTTTTGTAGCAGTTCGCTCGAGCGCCACAGCCGAAGATTTACCAGACGCTTCTTTTGCAGGTCAACAAGAAACCTTCTTGAATGTTAAAGGCACAGATGAACTCGTTGATAAAACCATGAAATGTTGGTCAAGCTTGTTCACGCCACGCGCCATATACTATCGAAATCAGAAATACTTCAGTCAAGAACAGGTCCTGATAAGTGTAGGCGTTCAAAAAATGGTCAACGCCAAGGCTGCTGGTGTAATCTTCACGCTGAATCCTGTCACGGGCGAATCCAACCAGATTGTGATTGAAGCCAATTGGGGACTAGGCGAATCTGTCGTGTCTGGTTCAGTTACTCCGGACCTTTACATATTGGATAAAAACACCCTCAAGATAATTGAAAAAAAGATAGCCAAAAAAACAGTTGAATACATACGGGATTTAAAGACGGGCAAAACCATTCATGGTAAAGTACCTGCAACAAGGCAGGAACAACCGTGCTTAAATGAGAAAGAAGTTAATCTGCTAACAGAAATCGCACGCAACATTGAGCAACACTATGGAAGAGCTCAAGACATCGAATTTTCCATAGACAAAGACTTGTCGTTTCCGGAAAACGTGTTCATTGTTCAGGCGAGGCCTGAAACAGTGTGGAGTTCTATAAAGAGCGAAGCAAAGGTTGAAGAAGCCCAATTGCCTGTTCCGCTCACTGTGCCGCCTGAGAGGAAAGTTGTGGTGAGAGGGCTTGCTGCTGGCAGACGGGATATAGGCATGGGAGTGGCTAAGGTTGCGTTGACCGCTCATGAGGCGGCAAAGATAATCCAGAAAGGCGACATCCTCGTTACCACTATGACTAATCCAGATTACGTGCCTTTCATGAAAATTGCAGGCGCCATAGTAACCGATAAAGGAGGAGTCACCGCCCATGCTTCCATAGTCAGCAGAGAACTAGGTATACCCTGCATAGTTGGCACGGAGACAGCAACACAAGTCATGATAACCGGACGCGAATATACGGTTGACGCTAAAAACGGCGTGGTTTACGAGGGAAGAATCGGGGCTCCAGAAGCAAGAGCTACGCAAGAAGGCTCGACTTCTGCACTTCCAGCAGCTATCCCTTCTGAACCAACGCCGGTTACAGCTACAAAAATCTACATGAACCTCGGAGTGCCTGACAAAATCGAGGAGTACAAACATCTTCCCTTTGACGGCATCGGGCTTATGCGGCTTGAGTTCATCCTCGCTAGTTATATTGGTCAACATCCGATGTACCTGCTTGAAACGGGTCAAGCCGACAAGTTTGTAAACCAACTAGCTGAAGGCATAGCAGCGGTAGCACGGGCTATACAGCCCCGTCTTTTAGTTGTGCGTCTCAGCGATTTTAAGACAAATGAGTATAGAGAGTTAGAGGGCGGAGCTAAATACGAAATCAAAGAAGAAAACCCGATGCTGGGTTGGCGGGGTGCCAGCCGCTACATTAGTCAATGGTACGAAAAAGCCTTCCGTCTAGAATGCAAAGCCATGCGAAAATGCCGTGACGAATGGGGGCTCAAAAACGTGTGGGTAATGCTCCCAATGATTCGAACGCTTTGGGAGGCTAAGAAATGCCTTCAAATCATGAAAGAAGAGGGCTTAGAGCGCACAAGAGACTTTCAGGTTTGGTTTATGGCCGAAACCCCTGCTATCGCAATTATGGCTGACGAGTTTTCCAAACTGTGTGATGGCTTCAGTATAGGCTCAAACGACATGACACAAGGCGTACTCATGATTGACCGAGACTCTGAAAGACTTGGATTAATGGGTTACTTTGACGAAAGAGATCCAGCGGTGAAACGCATAATCGCGCACTTAATCAAAGTGGCTCATCAAAACGGAGTCACCGTTTCCATTTGCGGCGAAGGACCATCTAACCTGCCCGATTTCGCAGAGTTTCTTGTGCAGTGCGGCATAGACAGCATCTCAGTTAACAATGATGCCGTTGTGCGCACCCGCCAGTTAGTTGCCAGCTTTGAAAAGAAGCTAATACTGAAAAGACTGAGAGAAATCCGAGAAAAAATCTCAAGGCAAACAACAACCAAGGCAGAACAATCCGAGCAAGATAGGACATTTGAGTGGGAAGACTGATTCCGAAGACAATCGATCGCTTTTGGGATAAGAATGGCGCGATTGTTTGCTAAGGATTTTTGCTCTTCTCTTTTACTCTGTTTTTGGGAATGTTCATGGTTGTGGGTCTTCTATTGTCGGGCATAGGACAAAAGCGGAGCGAGCGGGCAGATAGAGGCTGAGCATATATTGACTTTTTGCTTCAGTATTGTCCGCAATAGTGAAGTGGGTCTGCTGGGGTAACAGCCGGCCGTGTCCCCCGTACTTTAGTGCATCACAGTCTAGGATCATCCGATATTTTCCAGGGGGAGCTTCAAATCGATAATCAGTAAATGAATAATAGGGATTAAAATTGAAGGCAAAAATCAGATCAGCCCTTTTGAAGATAATTATTTTTTTCGTGGAATCTTCATGGAGTAGTTGCTGGTTGGAAGAGTCAAGGAGGCGGTGTGCCTTGGCCAGTGCAATCATGTCTCGGTCGAACCTGGCTAGCAAATGATACTTCAGGTGGACGTCGTCTGCCAGATGCCATTGCCGTCGAGCATACTTAAATGACCATGTGTTTCCCTCGCGGGGAAAATCGATCCATTCCGGGTGGCCGAATTCATTGCCCATAAAATTTAGATAGCCATGGCCAGAGGTAGCAAGGGTTATCAAGCGGATCATCTTGTGCAACGCTATTCCACGGGCGACCTTTAAGTTGTCATCATCGATCCACATGTGATGGTACATGTCTTCACCGATTAGTCGGAAAATAAGTGTTTGGTCTCCCACTAACGCCTGGTCGTGAGATTCGGCGTAACTAATGGTTTTCTCATCTGTCCTGCGGTTGGTAAGTTCAAACCAAAGATGACCAATGGGCCAGTTCTCATCTCTGAAATCTTTTATTAGATGGATCCAGTAATCAGGCACCCCCATTGCAAATCGATAGTCAAAACCGAACCCGCCCTCTGATTGGGAAACGGCCAAACCTGGCATGCCGCTGACATCTTCGGCTATGGTGACGGCGTCGGGCCGGATACCATGAATCACTCGGTTGGCCAGAGCCAAATAGGTCAAGGCATCTTCATCCACGCTGCCATCGAAGTAATCGTTGTATGAAGTGAACACTCTCCTAAGACCGTGTTCCAGGTAAAGCATGCTGGTGACGCCGTCGAACCGAAATCCGTCAAAATGGAATTCGTCTAGCCAGTATCGGCAATTGGAAAGTAAAAAATGCAGAACCTGAGGTTTTTCGTAATCGAAGCAGCGTGAATCCCATGCCTTGTGTTTTCCGCGCGGACCGTCATGAAAATACTGAAATAGTGTCCCGTCGAAGCGACTCAATCCCTCCACCTCGTTGGACACGGAGTGCGAATGGACCAGATCCATGAAAACGGTGAGCCCTTGGGCGTGAGCCGTGTCGATCAGGCGTTTCAAATCCTCGGGCGTTCCGTACCGCGATGAAGGGGCGAAAAAACTTGATACCTGATATCCAAATGATCCGTAGTAGGGATGTTCTTGGATGGCCATCAACTGTAACGTGTTGTAACCCGCGTTGGCGATTCGCGGAAGCACCCCGAGAGTAAATTCACGGAAGGACCCGATTTTTTCTTCTTCCTGTGCCATGCCGATATGCGCTTCATAGATAAGGAGGGGCTCTTTAGGTCGTTTAAAATCGGGTTTTTTCCAACGATACGACTCCGGTGGTAACCATACTTGGGCGTTGAAAACCAGAGTTTTTGGATCTTGCACCACCCGTCGAGCATAGGCCGGAATGCGATCACCTTCGCCCCCTGGCCAGTGAGTGCGGAGTCGATACAGGTCACCATGCGCCAGTTTGTCGGCAGTCAGGTGGATTTCCCAGACACCATAGTCACTGATCTCTTCCAGCGCAAATTCTCTGCGCATTTGCCATCTACTCATGTCTCCTATCAGGTAAATTGCTGTTGCGTTTGGCGCCCATTCACGAAAAACCCATTCGCCTCGTTGGAAATGCAGGCCGAAGTATTCGTGGCCGGATGCAAACTCTGTCAGGCTCTTTTTATCCTGTGTGAGGCGATGCTCTGTTTCTTCGATACGTTCCAGTCGGTGTCGAATCTGATCCGAAAACGGCGTGAGGTACGAGTCGCTTTTTAGCAGGCGGTTTAATCGGCTTTCAAGACCACTCATCTAAGACCCTTTGTTCTGCTTTAATATAAAAGTAATTTAACTTTTTCAGAAGCCGTGAACAAATCGAAACATTTTGCTAGCGCGCAAATGCGCGTGTTCTCGTCAAGTTTCCGTAATAATTTCTCGAGATTTGTTCCAAAATAGGCGGGGTTACCGTTTAAGGAACGTATAAATACATTCGAAACTATTTCAGACCCAGAACTAGAGTGAACATCTTGAGGATCGGCTTCTTTGTTTATGAATATCCGCCAGCGATTGTTGGTGGTTTGGGCACGTATGCTGAAAATGTAACGCAGGAATATATCGACATAGGACATGACGTTTCAGTATTCACGCTAAATGGTAGTAATCTGAAAACCAGAGAAATCCTAAGGGGTGTAGAGGTTCATCGACCCCTAATTGCCGACGCGAGCAACGTTTTTCCATTTTTCGTGATTGACGATTTAAAGAAATGGGGCACCAACATAAAATTCTTCAATGACATTTTTATTTACAATATTCTCAGCGCTACAAAATTCATCAACAGTTTGATAAAAAAGGAGAAATACAATTTTGACGTTGTTTGCGTGCACGATTGGCTGAGCAGTATTCCCGGTCTTGTGATAAAGAATGAAACTAAAATCCCCGTGGTCTTTCATACACACAGTACAGAATGGGGAAGAAGCGAGGGTCAAGGATCAGAAGTAGTGTCGCACTTTGAAGACGCCATGGCTCAAAACTCAGACAAAATAATAACTGTCAGTTACGCCATGCAGCGAGATCTATTAAGGCACGGTTGGTCCCCATCAAAAGTAAGCGTGGTTTGGAACGGTGTAGACCCTGAACGGTACAGTATGCAAAAATGCGAACCGAAAGACATAGCGGCGACTCGCAAAAAATATTGCGTCCCGAAGGACTGGAATATGCTTCTGTTCGTGGGAAGGCTATCTTGGGTCAAGGGCGTAAGAAACCTTTTACTAGCAATGCCCTCTGTCTTGAAGGAATACCCTAAAACTAAACTCGTAATTCTGGGCAAAGGGGAAGAACAAAGGGACATAGTCGAAACAGCGGACAGGTTAAACATTAAGAACAACATAGCGTACCGTTTTGATTTTGTTCCGGAACCTGAGAGAATCATGCATTACGCCGCTTCCGACGTATGCATCTTCCCTTCCACCTACGAACCCTTCGGCATCGTAAGCTTAGAAGCTATGGCACTTGAAAAACCCGTGGTCGTAGGCGCACGAGGCGTAGTAGGCTTCAA
>Ga0315550_1002833_pt1 | contig 10533 bp, 13 predicted proteins | sample SalMarSW160190MG_2_FD_203100 | JGI IMG/M metagenome (GOLD analysis project Ga0315550, IMG submission 203100) | Salt marsh sediment microbial communities from the Plum Island Ecosystem LTER, Massachusetts, United States - Salt Marsh Sediment SW1601-90 ... | reverse complement strand
ACATTTCCAAAAGCATCTGTAACCACCACCTCTACACCCTTTTCTCGAAATTTTCCTGCAAAGGGCTTTGAGTTTTTGAAGACTATCCTGTGAAGCTTTTTGATGAGTTTTAGGGAAACATGCTCCTTTGTCGTGCGAATATAGTCGACTGCCTCGGCAACGCCGTAGGTTTCGGAGATATCCTCCTTGCTTCTATCCTCAGGCCATTTCCTCTTTCTGAGTATATCCGCAACTTCTTTGGCTTCTACAAGCGAGCCCTCAATCGCATTCGTGTCATAAGTGAAGGCTTCCTTAAACCTGTTCCAATCGAGTTCTGAAAGGTGGAGCACACGCAGTTCTCCACTTGCTCCAAGAGTTTCAAGCTCCTTCAGATCAGAAGGCGAAAGCACTGTAATGAACGGGTCGCGTATCGTTTGCCTTTCTTTTATTCTCTCTTCGAGTTCGGCTTCAGCGTGTTTTCTTTTCAGCTTCAGGTCTTGAGGGGACAAATCTGCGCCAAGGTAAACTCTGATTTTTCTGACGCTGCCTTTGACCCTGAATGAGTGCGCCAAGTAATACTTTTTATGTCCGTTTCTTTCGCGGATCTCCAAGTGCATAAGAAAGCTTGAGGTGACTACACACATTTAAGTTTTGTCACAGGTGACTACAAAAAGGGTTAGCCCCGATTGCCTTGAACCACACAAGGACACTAAGTTTGTTTAATGCTGCCGTCCCTGCAATTCCCCAGAAACCATCAAAGCGGGTTACATTGAGACAGGTTCTCGCGTTAAATTTGAACGTGAATTTAGACTGACTCGCGGCGCCACGAATCCCACATGAACCAGAAAACGTTGTGGGTTTGGCATTAAATTTTAGCCCCCAAACCCAGAAGCTTGAACAATGTTATTATTTGTTTTTGTTGTTTGGGTATTTGATGACTGAGTATTCTCTGCATTCCGAAATTAAACATTGGTACAGGGGTTCAGGAGATGAACTTGAGGTTAAAGTAGAGGATTTCATAGTTGACGTCCTTAGAGGCGAGCTTTTAATCGAGATTCAGACCCAAAATTTTTCTGCTGTCAAAAAGAAACTGATTAAACTGCTTCTAAACAATCAGGTCCGGCTGGTTTATCCCATTGCTGAACTGAAATGGATAGTTCACGTGTCTGGGTCAGGCGAGTTTGTGAGGAGGAGAAAGTCTCCGAAGAAGGGGAAATTGACTGATCTTTTTTATGAGTTGATCTATGCGCCCGGTCTGATTAAGGACAGGAATTTTTCGCTTGAGGTTTTGCTGATTGAAGAGGAGGAGGTAAGGTGTAATGATGGCAAAGGAAGCTGGAGGAGAAGAGGGGTCAGCGTTAAAGACAGAAAGCTGTTGAATGTGTTTGACAGAATTGTTTTTGAGGACAGCCGAGATTTTCTAGAGTTTCTACCGAAAGGGTTGGATGGATATTTCACGAACAAAGTTTTGGCGTCCAAACTGGGGATTTCTGTTAGGTTAGCCCAGAAAATTACTTACTGCCTCAGAAAAATGGGTGTAATATCAATTGCTGGCAAGAAAAGTAAGGAGTTGTTGTTCGAAGTTTCCTAGAATTGGTTACATGCATAGAGAGAAAGGTCAAATTTTGGTTCTATTGTCTGGTTCAACTCGGACGGTGAAGTGTCCGATTCCCGCTAGAGGCGGAAGGATGTGGGAAAGCAGTTGCTCTGCACTTAAAGAGCGCACTGCGCCGTTTGAGCTGGTTTGGGTCCAGCCGTCCTTTCCTTTTCGATATTTCTGTATCCATCCATGCTTCGACATGACGTAAATTGTGCATTCAGAATTCTTCATGGCTGTCCCTCAGGCAGATAAACATTAAAAGTTAATGGTTGTTTGGGTTTGTGAATGCGTGTTACATTATTTACGTTTTAGGAAGGTTTTTTCGAGGGCTTCTTCTCGTTGCTTGATACAGTTGATTTCAAGCACATCCCTAAGCCGCTCATAGGTGTATTTGTCGATTGTCTCGTTTTCTAGTTGAGCATCCAATCTTTCGAGTTGGTCATTAAGAGTCTGGTTTTCTTTCACTCTTTCTTTTACATACTTCCGTATCAACTTGACCGTATTGTTTGATTTCCACACGGAAAAGCCGAAACCCATTGTCCCAACTCTAAAGACTTACTAAACAAAGTTCTAAAAAAGGAAGCTTCTTCCAGCAAAAATATATCGAATTTCGTAATATCAACATATATATTAAATCGTGATATTCAATACATACCGTTGTGATCAAAGCTAGTTAAAACGAATGGAGAACAAAGAATGAAAAACACAACAAACTGGTATCTTTACACATCCTGCAAATCCAAAAAGAAACCAGCAGACGAAGCTAAACCGCAAGTCGAAAATAAAGAAGTCGTAAACAAAATCAACTTGATAAACAAAGCCATTCGTTAGCAGAATCCATCTGCACATTGAACCGAACGCACCTGTTTACGTTGAAAGTTGCATAATTTCTTTTTTGACATATTTCGTTGTTTGAAATAAACAGTATATGGCTTCTCCAGATTCTGAAGTTAACAGAGACACAATGTCAGAGAAGAGACGTTCAAAAGAAGAGTTTGAAACATTTCTAAAAACCCTCTTTGATAAAGACAACCCAAAAGTAAAATACCAAAATCCTGACGTGTGGAGAATTCCTCCCCCGGTTAAAAAGAAGAAAAACAATCATTAACATAAAACATCCGATTTACACTGTTCGCCTGCAGTAGACTTGAATCGGCATTCACAAAAGCTCTCTACAGTTAATTTTAGATTACTTGAAATGCGTATTCCAGTTTCACAGGCGTTATATACAAAGCAAAACCTTTGAAAACACTAATGATGGTAGCACAATGACCACCAATGTTCATTCAGACAGATTACTCGAAAAAATAAAGGACGCAATTTCTAATCAAACGCCAACAGAAAAAAACAACACACAATGCCCCCACCATTTTGGTTACTTGTCCGAATTACCCAAGGACAAACCCATTCCAGAAGAATGCCTTCTCTGCACAAAACTGCTGGAATGCATCACAACCCAATGAACAAACTTACGCAAAAGAGCGAAAACCCAAAAGACAACCCCATCAACAACAGATTCGAATCTACTCCCAGCGCCACAAACACGCAATCATATTAGGAGACTAATAAAGGTACATTGTTGAAAACAGTGTTTTTTCTGGAAAACCAAGAGAGACCATGATTGTGTTATTCGTATCTTAGTGCCTCTACTGGTTTCAGTCTCGAAGCTCTCCATGCGGGGTAGATTGCGAAGATTACGCTGACTATGATGCCGAAGCCCAAAGCGCCCAGCAGCACGGTTGGAGTGATGACAGGTGTTATGGCAAATTGACCTCTAACTGCACCTTGCTCTCCTGCAACCGCAAAGCCTCCTCCAGTAAACACTCTTGCAGCAACGTTCGCTAAAAGCCAGCCTAAGCCTACACCAAACACTGCCCCCAGCAGACCAACTATCACTGCTTCGCTGATGAATATGGCAAGCACTGTTCGGCTTTTCATCCCCAACGCTTTCAGTATACCGATTTCTCGGGTGCGCTCCATCAACGAAACAATCATGATGTTCATTATTCCCACGCCAGCCACCAGAAGCGATATTGCGGCAATTCCAGCCAAGAAAAGCTCTATTGTGGAAAACACGCTTGAGATGATGTCTAGCACGGCTGTTGCAGAAGTCACTGAAACTTGATTGCTGAAAGCATCTTCTATCGCCTCCGAAACAGCCTCAATTGTTGAGTCGTCTTCACTCGCTAACTTCACAACGATACGGTCACATTCATCGGTTCCGAAGAAGCTCTGGGCTTGCGAGATTGGAATGTAAACCGCCGAGTCTGAGGGACCGGTCAGGCTTAAACCGCCAACCTCTTCGAGAACAGCCGCAACAGTAACTAACTGTGTTTCATTTTTTGGCGGTCTGACAGTAGTGTTAGCCCAAACGATTTCAACAGCATCATCTACGCTGCAGACTATCGTCCCATTTTGCCAGGGGTCACTTACTCGTTTTCCAACCACAACCGTATCATTGTCAGGGTTCAACGGTATTTCTCCGCTTTCCGCCACAAACGTGCTGCCGTAAATCTCTGAGTAAACACCGAAATCTACACCCACCACCAAAGACGTCACAGTTCGGTCTCCAGACATGACAGAGCCCACCTCTTGAATAACCGCTGCCGAAGTGACAACACCCTCAATTTCATCTATTACCTGAGTGTCAGTCACCACCAAACTGAAATCTGAACCTGAACTGCCAATACCGCCTCCCACACCAGAAAATATGCCTCCCCCACTTCCGGGCGAAACAATCAGTGTGTCGGTTGCGAATCCAGATTGCAGCTGATCAGTGATGGTCGTTTGGAGTCCCTGACTGATAGATAGTAAAGCAACTATGGCTGCGATGCCGATGACTACGCCCAAGGTGGTTAAGCCTGCGCGAAGTTTCCTTAACCGTATTGCACTGAAAGCGTAAGAGAAAACGTCGCCTAACTTCATAGCTGATCAATCTCCTTAATTATGGAGCCGTCAAGCATCTTCACGATTTTCTTTGCCTGCGTTGCCAAATGCTGATCATGCGTAATCATAATTATGGTCACGCCCTCATCCTTGTTCAGCCGCTTAACTAAACCCATAATCTCCTTCGCAGTTTTGGAGTCAATGTTTCCTGTAGGCTCATCCATCAGCAAAAACCGGGGATTGTTCGCCAAAGCACGGGCAATAGCCACACGCTGGCGCTCACCGCCGCTGAGCTCAGCAGGTTTATGTTTCATTCTTTCCTTCAAGCCCACGGTTTCAAGAAGTTCTTCAGCACGCTTTCGTCGTTCATTCTTGTCCAAGCCAGCGATGGACAGCGGCAACTCAACGTTTCCTTTTGCATCGAGGCGGGGAATAAGGTTGAAGAACTGGAACACGAAACCTATGCTTCGCCGCAGGTCAGCCAGCTGATTATCATTCAATGTGGAAACATCCACACCATTTATGAACACTTTTCCTTCAGTCGGCTTGTCTAATGCGCCGATCATGTTCAGAAGCGTGGATTTGCCGCTTCCAGAGGGACCCAAGATTGCAACAAAATCGCCCTTTTCAACCTTCAAGTTCACTCCCCGCAGCGCATTCACCGGAACCTTTCCCAGAATGTAGGTTTTCTTCAGGTCTGCTGTTTCAACAACGGGCGTCGCCAAAACCATCAACTCCTAAGTTTCTCATTTAATTGCTCAATTTTTTCGGAAGCGCCAGTCAAGAACTGCTCAACCTCTTTTAAGGATTGCTCAGTCAAATTTTCAGTTAAAGCAACCCGCAAATCAAAAAGCGCCTCAAAGAATCGTTTGATGGGTTCTTGAAGTTTCTGCAATCCGTCGGCGTGAAGACCCATCCGCAAAAAGAACAGGGGTCCCATAGGCTCCATCTTCTTCTGCAGCTTGTCTTCGAAGTTTGCATGCTCCTCAAAGAATTTTTTGCCCTTTTCTGTAAGCATGTAACGTTTAATTCCAGTCACTTCCCGGGGCAACTCTTCAGCATAACCATTCTCCCGAAGCCAAGTCAGAAGGGGATACACCGAACCTGGACTGGGTTTCCATCGTCCACCAGTTTGTTCTTCAATCTCCTCCATTATCTCCGACCCAGACATGGGCTTATCTTTCAAAAGTTTGAATGTGTAGAATCTGAGGAGCCCTTTGGGAACGCTTGCTGTATGCCTTAACCATTGCTGTAAGGGACGAGCCGAAAGCTGATTCTCAATTTCCTTTAACCGTTCCTCTGAAAGGTAGTACTTGTTATCAACCTTCACGAAAACACCTAGCAGCCTTGGGGAACGCCTCAAGAACATTTTGAATCTCGGTGAAAGCCCCAATTCCTCAATGCTCATCGCCTTCTCAGGGGTTACGGCTCCCTTCTGACGGAACTTTTCTACTTCTTTAAGAACCGTCTCTTTTAGTTCAGCAAACCGACTAAGCATAATATCACAGGCGATATCACACACGATATCAGGTGTGATATAAAAACGTTACTCGCGCGTACATCTTCTAACCATCTTTTAGTCCACGCAAAAATGTATCTGAGTCAGTGTTAGAATATAATTGATGGTATCAGATGTCTGGGCAACCCCCAGGTTTGGAGGAAAGCTGATTTTGTGGTTGCTATTCAGAAGATTAGCTTCTGGTGCCCGATATTAGATTTTGTACAAGACCGTTGATTTCCCCGTTTGCTCGCCCCACAGTTTCCAGGGTTTTTTCTCCTTTATCCGTTAAGGTGTAGACTCGTTTCCGTTGGTCCATTTCGGCGTTCACGAGACCTTTCCTTTCCAGTGAATATAGGAGGGAGTAGACTGTTCCTGAACTTACTAAGACATTGAATTTTTTGTGGATGAGGGTGATGATGTCGTAGCCGCTTAGGGGCTTTTCTTGTAGCTCAGCCAATACCAGCATATCCATGAAAGTTTTTATGGTTCGCCTTCGCAAGTTTTCTACAATTTTTGTTGGCATTTAATCAGACTCCAACTTAGAATTAGACTGATTTAGAGGTTTTTCTATATAACGTTTACATATAATTCCAATTCCGAATCCGACTGCAACAAAAAGTTATTTAGGGCAGAGTCTGAATCTGAATAAATAACTGACAAATTTGGTTCCACTCAAGGGTGAATTGATTAAATGGACAATTTCAACGACCTAATGTTTGAAGCACTAGATGATACACTCAGGCTGATGCTTGGAGAAAGAGCCTCCAAGTTGATTCACTCACTTACAGAAAGGCAGGCAGCACTGAAACTGAAAGAGGTCGGCAACAACATTGAGGTTATTATCTCCTATCTAGAGAGGCTGCTGGGTAAAGCGGGAGCACAAATTATCCAGACGGCTAGCATCAAACGATTATGCCTCAAGCTTAAACAAGAATATGAAGAGGTGGAAGCCCACTTTCTGTTTCTCGACGAACTCTATGAAATGAAGTTCAATCTTTTGGCTTCCTCACTGAATAAAACACACTCAGCCCATAACTGAGAAGCAAAAAAAGCAGAGCGAAACAAAACCGTTAAGCCTGTTTCAAAGATAGACTGTTTACTCCAGCTTAGATGGCAGGCTAACAGGCAAACCTGCAAAAACCGGTCAATCAAAGCTGGGTTTCTCCCCCCCAACATAGCTGCTTTAGCCATAACTTTTTTGTTCCAAACTTGTTAGATACTTCACCATGAAGGGTTTTATAAGGGGCTACAGAGGATTTTTGTACAAGAATAACCGAAAACTTCAGAAACTTATTCCTCAAACTTATATACAACAATAAAAAAAGGAACGTGGTTGGAGAAGGAACCCTCGTGATTTCTGAGGTATTGCCGTACGCGGTTGCACTCGGGGCAGTTGTAGTAGCTCTGATAACAATCTACATTATGAGGCGCGGAAGACAAAACATCAGCACAGAACCGCCGGAAGTTTTCGAGAGTGCCGCGATATTGCCCCTGAAGGGAGAACGAACCGTTACACCTTTCGACGCTCAGAAATCTAGAAAGGAACTCAGAATATTAGACGTGGAGAGGGAAATCCTCAGTTTCGGCATCCGACGCATCTACGAAGCCCAGGCTGAAGGCAAGATAGACGAGAAGGAAAGAGACCGCTTAGCAGAGAATTACAAGCAGAGGATGCGAGAGATCAAAGAATCCATCACCGAAAAAGAGTCAGTTGTAACCCTCCATGAACTGGAATCCATGCAAGACGACCTTATCAAACTGTTCAATAACCGTTTCGATGAGATAAACAAGAAGATAGGGGGCTTGAGGGTGAACCTGGGCATAAAGCCGAAACCTGAGGTCCCCAAACCTTCACCAGAGTTTCCGTCTTCTAGACCTGAAAAAGCCAAAAGGACGCGGAAGCCCTCGAAGCCGAAGAAAAGTGAGGCTGAAGAGAGAATTGAGCAGATTAAATCTGAGGTAGAAAAGGTTTTGGAGCGGCTGGGGCAAATGGAAACTGAGGCCTGAAAAGGTGACTTGGAGAGAAGAAGCTAAGCGAAGGGTAGCTTTGGAAGCGGTTAAGCATGTGGAAGACGGTTTTGTTGTAGGGCTGGGTAGTGGAAGCACAGCTGCTTATGTCATCAAAGAGATAGGGCGCCGGATGCTTCAGGAAGGGTTACAGGTTCTGGGAGTCCCAAGCTCCAGTCAAGCCATGATGCTGGCTGTGCAGTCAGGCATTCCCCTTACGACCCTAGATGAGAATCCTGTTCTTGATTTGGATATAGATGGCGCTGACCAGATTGACCAGAAACTCAACTTGATTAAGGGCGGGGGCGGAGCATTGACCAGAGAGAAGATTGTTGCCTCAGCAGCCAAGCAGTTTGTTGTAGTTGCGGATGAGACGAAACTGGTGGAAAAACTGGGAGCAGACTGCCGGGTTCCGGTGGAGGTTTTGCCCTTTGCCTTGGCATCAGCTACGGCGGATATAAAGGAGTTGGGTGGGAAGCCGCTTCTGCGGGAGTCCAAAGGAAAGGTTGGTGCAGTGGTTACGGATAACGGCAACTACATTGTTGATGTGGATTTTGGGGCTATAGCCGATGCTGAAGGGCTGAATAGGCGGCTCAAGCTTATCCCCGGCGTAATCGAGACAGGTCTCTTCCTTGGAATGGCAGACCTAGTTTACCTAGGTAAAGCAGACGGAATCGTCAAATTGGAAAAGTGACAGTGTTTTGCTGCAAACGCGGGGACCGAAGAGACGTAACCCAATGATGCGGCGATCAACCAGCATATTGTCTATTAAAACAGCAACTCAGGTTACCTCAAACAAGCCGATGTTTCATCAAGGTTTACAAAACAATAAATTAGTGTATAGTATGCTACCGCTAACTATTGTGGCGCTACTCGAATGTGTTGTAAGGCTGAAGTTCAATGTTTGCCCACTCTTTTAGGCATTTTTCAATCGTTTAATTCACCGATAATGAAATACATATTATTTTTATGGATTTATAATCAATAAATAATAAATACAACAATTAAAAAGCATCTACAGTGGGTAATGGGGAGCGCTAACAATGAGACAAGGGAAGAGAACAAAAGTTTCACTATTAACATGCATTTTGTTGCTGTCAACATGCATATGCTTATTCAATATTGAGATCGCTAACTGTGATTTCACATCAATCGATCGACAGCAAAGCTTCCGTCATGATTCGACGCACAGCGGCTACTCAATTTCAACAACGCCCACAACAAAACAAACTCTGTGTAGCTACACAACAGGAAGCTACGTGGGGGCGTCTCCTGCGGTTGCAAAGGACATTGCTTTTGTAGGCTCAGATGGCGGTGATGTACATATTTTTGGTATGAGAGCAGTCACTTACATGGCAGGCACTTACTATACTGTTGCCTTTGTTGAATCCGGTTTAGCTGCTGGTACTAGCTGGTCGGTCACGTTTAATGGTGTGCCCCAAACGTCTACTTCCGATCTAATCACCTTTTCTGCGCCAAACGGGGTCTACGCTTATTCTGTCGGCGTCCCCAGCGGCTACACATCATCTTCGGCATTATCAGGAACCTTGACGGTGGATGACGGAAACGTCGTAAAAAACATAGCATTCACTCCCATTCCACCTCCTTCTTACACGCTAACAATGCTCGTTGTTGGTGAGGGAACCGTTTCTCCGGGCAACGGAATTTATGTTCAGGGCACAACCGTTCCTCTTGAGGCGATAGGTGCTGAGGGCTGGAGTTTCAGCGAATGGAGCGGGGATGCATCAGGAACTGGAAACACCACAATCATCATGGATAGCAGCAAAACTGTTACAGCCACATTCACCCAAAACGAATACACTTTGACAATGCTTGTTGCTGGCGAGGGCACAGTGTCTCCAAGCAACGGAACACACTTATCTGGTGCAACTGTTTCTCTTGAAGCAATACCCTCTGAGGGCTGGGGTTTCAGCGAATGGAGCGGGGATGCATCGGGTACAGGAAATACAATTCTTGTTATGGATGGAAACAAAACAGTCACAGCCACATTCACCCAAAACGTGTCAATCCCCGAGTTCCCGTCAGCATTATTGCTATCAGTATTCCTAATTGTGTTGTCGGCAATAGTTGCAGCTGTTAGGAAAGATAGATAAACAGTCCCTGAGACTGCTAACTTCGCCTCAATTAGTTGCCTTAGTTAAGATTAGTCACCTAACCTACAAAATAGCTGACGCCAATTTTCACAATACATTTACAAAGTCACACCGTTATTAACCAAGTTCCTGCGAACATTAAGGCTATTGCAGAAATTTTCAACGCAACTACGCCTCCAGTTATTTCCTCTTTGAGGAGTTTTGGCACGAACAAACTTGAAAATAGCACATAGACGAAGACGAATAAGTGCTGTAAGCCTGCGAATGCGGAGACTAAAGAAACGTAACCCATGGATGCGGCGATCAGCCAGCAGATTGTTCCCAAGAAGTACACTCCCTCTCCCACAAACACCACAAGAAAGGCTCTTTTTCCAACAGCAGAAACAGCTTCAGTGAATTCTCTGCGTGGTTTAGAAAAGGCTAGCAGGAACAGGATGCCGCAGAAA
>Ga0315550_1002832_pt1 | contig 10534 bp, 10 predicted proteins | sample SalMarSW160190MG_2_FD_203100 | JGI IMG/M metagenome (GOLD analysis project Ga0315550, IMG submission 203100) | Salt marsh sediment microbial communities from the Plum Island Ecosystem LTER, Massachusetts, United States - Salt Marsh Sediment SW1601-90 ... | reverse complement strand
ATAATACAGTGCAGGCACCTTGTACCTATCCAACGCCTCTCCAAAGCGCGCATCTGCCATCAGGACGTAGCCATAGATGAACAGGACGAGATAGTAGAAAAAGCGTTTCCCTCCGAGATCGGGAAGCGGCAGCGTCAGAATGAGAGGAATGGCCCACAAGAAAATCATGCCGGGGCGAGAGGAGAAATCCGCAAGTCTACCAAACAGACGTTGGCCACTCTCGCGTCTGAAGTAGAGCAAGAGCGGAAGCACCATCAAGGAGATCAAGAACAGAAAGAGAATGAACCACAGATGCCCAGGGGTAAACCCGCCCATATAGCCACTCAAATCGCCAGTGGCGCCGATCTGGAAGAATCGCGGATAGTACTGAAAGAACGAGCCCTCGAATTCGCCATAGGTCAGCGCGCCAACATAAGTCTGGGGCGACACAATCACCAGCGTGCCAAAGAGCAAGGGCACGATCAACCGCTTGAACCACTCCTTCACGTACTGTCCGCCGCTGCGGAACTTTAGCGCAAACCAGGTGGACGCCCCAGCGAGCAGGAAGAAAAGCGGCATGTGCCAGGCATTGACGCCGCCGACGAAAATGTACGTCAGCGCTGCGCTTACCTGGTCGCTCTTGGCGTAAAAAGGTATCATCTCAATATCTTGGGGGAATGTAGGTCGGATTGGCAATCCGACTTACTCTTGCCCCTACTTTTTGAGAAGATACGTAAAAAGGCTCCCAGATATCAAAGATGCGCGCGGTGTGAAAGGGTATCAGCACCAATACGGCCAGCACGCGCAGCCAGTCGATGTCGCAACGCCGCTCCAATACTCTCATCAATGATCTCTCCTAAACACACTGAACGACTATCCTACGCCGCTTGGGCTGCAGGATGACGAAACCGGCCAGCAGCAGACCGAGGGCGAGGACGATCCCGCCAACGATCTTGCTCACGGTTTTCAGCTTCTTTTTCACAAGTCGTCTTGTGCGACCCATTGGCATTCCACCTCTCGCTGTTCAACCAACCTCCCGCAGGTCTGGAGAAAACACGGCCTGCGGGAGGGTATCGTTTCACAATCGCGCAGGCACGCGACATCACTGCGCCTGAATCTCCACCAGCGCCGTCATGCCCCAGTACAGTGGAGAGTGGTCGTCAGCCAAGTCGACCGTCACCGCGTACACCACGTCGCCGCGATAGTCACCCGGCTGCAGCGCGATCTCGCGCACTGTGCCTGCAAAAACCTCGTCCGGCAGTGCGTCCACGCTGACCACCACCTCCTGCCCCACCTCCACGCGCACCACGTCCAGCTCCGTCAGGTCCTTCGTCACCGTCTGCAATTGATCCAGTGTCGCCAGCACCAGCGCCGATTGACCCGCACCGATCGTGTCCCCGACGTCGCTGTTCAGCGTCGTCACCGTCCCGTCGAAAGGCGCCTCTAGCCGGGCATCCGCCAGCGCGCTCTCCGCCTCCTCCAGCGCCAGCGCCGCCGCCTCGATGTCCAAACGGGCCGCCTGCAGATCCAGCGCGTCCGGCTCCTCCAGCGCCGCCTCCAGGTCCCGCTCCGCCTGCTCGACCGCGCGATGTGCCTGGTTCACCGCGTTGCGCGCCGACAGCAACTGGAACTCGGCGTTCTCCACCGCCCGGTTATAGCGTCCCTCGGCATCCAGGTAGGCGTCGTGCGCCCGCGCCACCACGCTGTCGCCGATGTGCTCCACACCCCGGTCCCGCTTGGCCACCAGGTCCTGGTACAGTCGGTACGCCTCATCGCGGGCGTAGCGCGCCGCGCGTACGTCGTCGCCCGTGGCCTGGCTATGCTCGGTCAGCGTCAGCTGCTTGACCGCCTCTCCGTACGCCGCTTGGGCGTCGACGATGGCCGCCTCGGCCGACGCCACGTCGCGCTCCTCCGGCGGCTTTTCCAGCCGCTCCAGCCGCAGTTGGGCCTGGCGCAGGCTCAGGTCGGCGTTCGCCAGCGCCCGGTCGAGGTCCTCCGTCTCCAGACGGGCAATGACGTCGCCAGCTTTCACCACGTCGCCCTCCACCACCAGCACCTCGACGACCTTGCCGCTCATCTCAAAGCTCAGTTCCTCCGAGCGGGCGGGCTCAATCACGGCCTCGGCCACCACGACGTCGCTCGACGCGTCGGCCACCACCGGGATATCGGTGGGCTCCGATGCTGCCGCAGCGCCACCGCACCCGGCCAACAGCCCCGCCGCCGCTACCAACACCAATCCTATGAGTACACGTTCCTTCTTCACTTTTATCCTCCTGCAAGTTCTAGATTGCCATTCTGTACTACGATACCACATCCCAAAAGTTGCTGCCTATCGCCCAGCTAACGGGAGACTATCAAGTGCTTATCAGAACCGTGATGGGCAAGCACACTTCCTCCGCACGTCATTCCGAGCGGAGCGAGGAATCTCAGCCATTCTTGGGAGACTCTTCGCTCCGCTCAGAGTGCCGTCGCGTGAATCGCTCATCAGAGCCTACTCGTATGCCAACGACTCACGTACACTAACCCGTGTGGCCTGCAAAGCCGGCCACAAACTCGCCAGCGCCGAGAGGACCACCACGATCAGCAGCCAGAACCCCACCCCGTCCACCGAATAGGTGAATTCAAGCGGAATGTTGATCAACGAATCGCCGAGCGCGTCACTAAAGAACAGCGCGCCAGGGTAGCTGATGGGCACGGCCAGCAGCCAGCTCAACACCCCCACCAGCACTCCCTCGCCGATAAATATCCCGGCCACGGCCGGCGACGTGGCACCGGTGGCGCGCATCACGCCAATCTCGCGCCCGCGCTCGACCACGTTGATCGACATGGTGCTCGCCAGCCCTAAACCGCCCACCGCGGCCGCCATGACAGCCATAGACAGCATAATACCGACCATGCCCTGAAACATCGAGCGCTCGGTCTCGCGCTCCTCGATGGCGGTCGCCACGCGATCGGTATCGATCCGGTACGCGGTCAAAGCCCGATCCAACTCGCGCGCCACCTGCTGCTGCTGCGTCGCCAGGTCGTGCAACTTGGTCTCGACCATCAGGACATTGCCCCGGTTGACACTGCCAATCTCCCACGCCAGCGCGTCCAGCGGGCAAAAGTTCTCGCGCTGGTTGTTGTGCATGTTGAGCACCAACCCCACCACCGTCCAGGTCGATTCTCTCTCGCCGACGGCGAGCTCGATCCGATCACCGAGCCGGATGCCCTCATCCTCGGCGATTTTTGTGTTGAGCAGTATCGCACGGCCGTCTCCGGGAACGAGCCCACGCCCCGCGACGATGCGCGGGCTGAACATTGCAGAATCGGACGGCACACCCCACAGATACGCCTGGCGCTTGCCGCCCTCGTCCAACGACATCGAGGCCCACGCGCCGCTCCAAACCTCCACGCGCGCCACGCCGGACACACCCCCGGCCACTTCCACCAATCGCTCTGCCCGCTGCGGGCGATCGAAGCTGACCATCACGTCGTGACCAAAATCGGCCAGCAGCGCGTCAAAGGTGGCGTTCATCGAATCTCGCACACTGATGATGACGATGAACATCGCGCCGCCGAGCGCCAGGGTGGCCAGCGTCAGCGCGATGCGCCCCTTGCGCCGGAACGTGTTGCGCAGGCTGAGCATCAGCGGGCGCGGCAGCCGACGCACACGCGCCACCACTTGGTCGAGCAGGCCGCGTCCAAACCCGCCTCCCAGTCCACGCGTGCCGATCGCCTTGCGCGCCGTCGTGCGCGCGCCAGCGGTCACCGGCACGAGGGCCGCCAGCAGGGGCACGGCCAATCCCACGACGACCTGGACCAGCAAGGCGAACGGCACGATCTCGAAAGAGTCAAAAGGCACGTTGAACAGATCGAGCGACCAGGCTGATATGGCGTAGGCGGCGAAAGCCGAGGGCGGCACGGCCAACAGAATAGCCAACGCGCCATAGACCAAGGCCGTCGCCAGGTAGATGCGCGCCACGCGCCAAAACGTCGCACCGACGACCTTCATCACGCCCATCTGCCACACCTGCTGCACGATGACGGCGTTCATCGTATTGATGATCAGAAAGGCGCTCAGCCCCAACGAAATCACGCCCATCACCGCCATACCCAGCAGCATCGTATCGAGCTGCTCCTGCGCCCAATGGACGTCGGGGTCGGTGATAAAGTAACCCTCGCCCGTCCTGGCCAATCCCATAAGCTCCAGCCGCTGCCCGCTCCGCTGCGCGGCTTCCTCAGCCCCCTCCTGGCTGAACGACTCCAATCGGGCAAAGAGTCCGTTGTATCCCTCCGGTTGGCCCGTCAGCCACGCCAGCGTCTCCGGCGTGACGTAAAAAGTGGCCACGTCGCTGAACTGCGGCGGGAGCACGATTTGCCCGCGCGCGACGCCGGACACGGGCAACCGCCGCTCCCGTGGCCCGAAATCGACGACGATCGTCGTGCCGGGTCCGATGTCGTAGAACTCGGCCGACAGGCGCTCCGCGACCAGCGCGCGTCCGGTGGGCCAGTCCCCTTCCAGCAGCTCGGCCCGGTTCATGCGCTGCCCCTCATAGTCCGGGCGGGCCTCCAGGTCCGCGGTGCGCCACTCGATCTCGTCCGCCAGCCGCCAGCGGAACTCGCCCCCGGCGACAGCCTCCACATCTGCAATCTCTGGGTCACGCGCGATCGTCTCCAGCACGTCTTGCTGGAACACGCTCGCCGTCCAAAACCGCAGGTGCGCCATGACCGTCGAGCGATGCGCCTGGATCATCTTTTGGCGCATCAGGCCGGCCATGCCAAACGTCATGCCCAAAGAGAAGACCCCCGCCGCCGTCGCCAGGACGACCAGAGCGGTGCGCGCCTTGTTGTGCCACAGATCTCGCCAAACCTTACGCCAGGTTACCCCCATCATCAATCTCTAATCCCCAACGCTCACCAAATCCCCCGACCCGGTGATCGTCCGCGAGATGTCGGGGTTGCCAATGTAGCTCACGTCGCCGCTGCCGGTGATCTCGGTCTCCAGCCGCTCGCTCACCCGGACGTCTGCCGAGCCACTGCCGGTGAGGGTCACGTCGGATCCCTCGCTCGCCAGATTACGGGCGCGATAATCGCCAGAACCATAGACCGAGATCCGCTGCTCATCGACCTCGCCGCCCGATATCCGCACGTTGCCCGAGCCATCGATGCGCACTTGCAACTCGTCCGCCTCCAGATCGTCGATCCGCACGTCGCCGGAGCCGCTGACGTCAATCTCTTGTCGCCCTGTTTGGCTGCTCTCGACATCCAGGTTGCCCGAGCCGCTGACCTTGAGTGTGATTTTGTCTGCGCTTAGGTCGTCCGCCTGCAGATCGCCGGAGCCATTGATGATGATCGAGATCCGCTCCTCCTCCAAGTCCGGCGCGTCAATGTTGCCGCTGCCGGAGAGGACGATCGTGTCCAGTTTCTTGGCAGTCAGATAGAACTTGATCGGTCTCTTGGCAGAAAAGAGAACGGATGGCCTTGTGTCGATTTTCAACGTACCGCCCGCGACCTCGACCAAAAAGTACTCAATCAAGTTGTCCTCAGCCTCTATGCGCAGGCTCTCTTCCTCACCCATTTCGATGTACAGGTCGCCAACGGTCATCAAATCCACGCCGCTGAAATCGCTCACCTCGAACGTCTTTTCGACCACGTGGCCCGATCCGTACACCGCACCAAAGCCTGCCTCACCACAGCCAACCCCACAACAAGCCATGCTACCAAGCACCACGAGTGCCATCACCATTCCAACGATCAATCCTGTACGTTTCATCTTTATCCTCCCACCGTTTTTATGTACGCAGAACATCCCAACAGGTTTCAACTCGCCGCCACGGCAGCCGCCGGCGTGCGGCGCATCAGGCCCCAGATCAGCAGGCCAACGCCGACCAGAATAAGTGTGACGGGGCCTAAAAACTTCCACAGCCACCACACCGGCAGGAACACCGTCATCGCCACGATGGCCAGCGACTCGACCGCGCCCACCACGGCCAACGCGCACATCACCACACCGGCGACCAAGAGCCCCGGCGAACGCTGCTTGAGATTCACCGCCAATAGCGCCAGCCCAAGCGCCAGCGGCTCGATGGCCCACGCCACCGCCCACACGGCCCACCAGCCGGTGAGCGCGCAGAATTGGAGCAGCAGGCCATTGGCGCCGACGATGATCGTAGGGATCAGCAGCCAGATCACGCGCATTTTAATTGCGGCGAAAAGGAATCCCAGCGCCACGCCGATCACCTCCAGCGGCCATAACCACGCCCACGCGCCCCACCAGCCCGTGACGCTCGTAAAGAGCAAGATGCAGCCGTTGGTCAGCACCGGCAGCCCCGGGATGAACAACCCGCCCAGACCACGCTTGCCGCACACCAGCAGCGGCGGCAGCACAAAGGCCAGCCCGGCGGCGACGACGATCAACGGCCAGAGCTGCCACACCCGGAAGCCAAAGAAGGCGCCGACGAAAGTGAACATCAGGGATACCATCCCCATAACAATCAAAGCCACACTGATCACGATCGAAAGTTTTCTGCTCATTTTCTTCCTCCAGAGACCCGTTTTTACCCAATGATACGATACCATACCCCATCAAAGGCTGCCTATCGGCTGGCTAACAGGTAGCTATCGAGTTTGCATCACATCACACGCAACAAAAAAGCCGCGGAGTGAACTCCGCGGCCCAACGATGTAACTAACGTCCTATTCCCGTTCCGCCCACAACTGCACCAGATTCACGCACACCTGGGCAGCCTTGGCCATATCCTGCAAGCTGACCCACTCCAAGGGGCCGTGGACGTTCTGCATGCCGGTGAACAGATTCGGCGTGGGAAGCCCCATCTGCGTCAGACGGGAGCCGTCCGTACCGCCGCGAATGGGCTTGAGCACGGGCTCTATCCCCGCCCGCTTGATCGCCTCGATCATCAGTTCCACAGGGCGCATGTCGTCTTCGAGCCAGTAGCGCATATTGCGGTACTGCTCCGTGATGGTACATTCGACCTTGGCCCGCGGCTCGCCCGCCTGCAAGGTCGCGCACGCCGACCGGAGTAGCTCGCCGTGCGACGCCAACCCGTCCAGCTCGAAATCGCGCAGGATGAAGTGAATCTCGGCCTCGGCAGCCGTGCCACCGAGGCGATAAACGTGAATGAATCCCTCGCGCCCCTCGGTGGTATCCGGGGTGCGCGTGTTCTGGGGCAACATATCGATCAGCTTGGCGGCCAGCCGCAGCGCATTGACCATCTTTTGCCCTTGGCCATTCCCGCGTGGATCGAGACACCCGTGATCTTGACCACCCCCTTGTCGGCCGAAAAGGTCTCGTGCACCGCCCTGCCGAGATCCTCACCATCGAGGGTATACGCCACAGAGGCAGCCAGGTCATCCAGCGTCAGGTTTTCCACTCCGCGTCCTACCTCCTCGTCCGGGGTAAAGCAGATGCGGATGTCACCGTGCGGGATGTCCGGGTTGCTCAACAAGTGAGAAACCAGCGCCATAATGACGGCCACACCGGCCTTGTCATCGGCTCCCAGCAGCGTCGTGCCGCTGGCCGTGATGATGTCCTCGCCTAATTTCTCCTTCAGCAGGGCCAGGAAAGCAATCGTGGGAATGTCCCCCTCCACCGTGGCCGGGATGGTCGCCAGGACACAGCCATAATCGGTCAACGCAACGCCCTTGGCCCCCAATGCCTTCAGCTCGCCCTCGAGCATCCGCAGCAGATCAAGTTGCTTAGCGGTACTGGGAGTCTCGGCCGAGTCCTCCGCGCTCTGGGTATCGATCTGCACGTAGCGCAGGAAACGCTCTTCGATCTCTTTCAAGAACTCTTGATACACGTCATCCTCCTACTCAAGCACCTGCGAGTATTTCGAAAAACAGCGCCTGGCACGCGAGGAGCACGGCGAGCATTGCCCACGTGGCCCACGAATTGCGTACCTTTGCCACAAGCCCGCTGCGGTAAATCCACCATCCCACGAAAATCACGGCACATTCGATGACCAAGTCGGCAATTGGGAATCGATACACAAACAACCCAATGTTCGGTCCACCCGGCCACGTAGGCAGGGTGCTCGTGACATAGTCGGCCAACGTATGCGAGAGCACAACCAAGCCGACAAACACCGCGCGCCGCCCGCTGCGAGTGAACGCCAAAACGATGGCTCCGAAAGCCAAACCCAGCGCCAGGGTGCCCGGAATGGAATGCGGGGAAAGGCCCGCGGGAACTGCCACACCGCCGAGGTCAAGCCCGGCGACGACCACGTCGGTGGCAATCGAGGCCCCGACTAGGGTCGCCAACTGCTCTTCCCGGCACAACCCCTTGGCCGCCAGCGCTACGCCCAGATGCCCGGCGTACATTCACTCCCCCTGCTTCTGGACATACGCGTCCAACGCCACGAGGATGAGCGAGGGAATCACCAGCCCGATCAGGATCAACCAGGTAGCCATATCATTCGTCTTCGAGCTCCTGATTCAGTGCCTCGATACTATCCATCAACGCCCTTTGCAGAACTTGGTTGTCCTCGACCACAAGGATCGTCTCTCCTTGGCCTTGGGAGAGCGCTTTTGCCTCTGATTGGGGAGCTTTGGGCTCTACCGTCAGAGCGGGCAAGTAGAGAACGAACGACGTGCCCTTCCCCAGCTCCGTCATCACGTCGATGTGCCCCCCGTGCTGTTTGACGATCCCGTACACCTGAGGCAGCCCCAGTCCGGCTCCCTCTCCCGGTCCCTTGGTAGTGAAGAACGGATCGAAAATATGCGGAAACACGTCGGGCGGAATACCCACGCCGGTATCCGCTACCGTCATGCGCACCCATTCCCCGACATCCATCTCGGGCAACGGCGCCTTTTTGCGGTCCTCGACGCTCATCCGCCCGAGATGAATACGCAGCTCTCCTCCCGCCACCATGGCGTCCCTCGCGTTGAGTGCCAGGTTCATAACGGCCTGTTGCATGCGCGTCGGGTCGGCGTCGACCGTATAATCTCCCTGCTCATAGGCAAAGCGGATGGCGATATTCTCCGGCAGCGTGCGCCGCAGTAGCTCGATCTGGTCTTCCAGAAAGGACTCTAGATCCATCGGGCGGCATTCGAGCACGGCACGCCGCCCAAAGTCCAAGATCTGCTGGATCAGGTCCGTGGCCCGCCTGGCCTGCAGGGAGATGATCTCCAAGCGCTCGTGCAGCTTGGGCGGCAAATCTGGGATACCCAAGCTCATCTGAGCATAGAGGACGATCACGGCCATGATGTTGTTAAAATCGTGGGCGATACCGGCAGCCAGTTTGCCCAGAGCGGCCAGCCGCTCCTGCTGCTGGAGTTGCTCCTGGACTTGCCGCTCCAGGGTGACGTCGTTGATCACCAACACCCAATTCTCCGGCTCGTGACCCTTTGCCATCGGGCGGGCGACGACCTCAAAAGTGCGGTACTCGGCCGTAACCTCGTGTCGCAGTCCCTCAGCAAGCGGCGAGGTGAGCAGTTTGGCCAGTGGGCGATCCCCCAGGCGAGTGAGCGTGTCGCCCACTTTTGAATTAGCCAGGACGACCAGGGCCTCCTCGGTTGCCGGGTTGGCCAGCACCACCTCGCGCTCAGCATCCAGCAAAAATACACCCTCCGGCACGGTGCTCATGACCTCCCGCAGTTGTTGGGCCTGCTCACGGATTTGCTCAAGCAAAAGCTCCCGCTCCTCTTCGGCCTGCCTGCGTTCGGTGATGTCTTTGACAAAAGAGATAGAAAGCTTTTTGTCTTCAAACTCCATGGAATCGATAGCTACTTCGACCGGGAATTCCGTGCCGTCTTTTCTTCTATGCACGGTCTCTATCAAAGACGTAACCAGTGCGCGCGTCCTCTCCCGATGCGCTTTCCACTTTTCCGGGTCGAGGTTGGGGTCAACATCCCATATTTTCAGAGCCAACAATTCCTCGGTGGTATACCCCAGGCTCTCGCAGGCGTGCTGATTGGCGTAATAGATACTTCCATCATCACTGACCTGGAAAATCCCGATTTGGGCGTGATCGATGCCGAACTGGGTCAGTTTGAGCTGCTCTTCCACCTTTTTGCGCTCGGTGATGTCTCTAGCGATACTCAAAATCGCAGGTTCGCCCTGACAGGTCACAGGGCTGGAACTGATCTCCACGGGAATGATATCTCCACTCTTTTTCCTGTGCTGGGTCTCAAAGACCTGCCTTTCGCCCATCTTCATCCCGTCAATGAGGTGCCCGATCTCTTCCGCACCCAGGTGTGGATCGGTATCGTTAGGCTCCATGGAAAGCAGCTCCTCCCTGGAATAGCCCAGCACCTCGACCGCCCTATTATTCACCTCGACAAAGCACCCATCAAAGTCGATGACAAAGGCAGTGTCGTTCATGCCATCGACCAGCGTTTTGTACTCCTGCTCTCTTTCTTTTCGCTCTTTTGCTTTGCTCTCGTCGGTCATCTCTCCCACCTCTCACTCCTGCGGCAGGATCAACACCTTCTTGACGTTATCCAGCCCTCTCTCGATCAACTCCACCCCACGCTCGAAATCCGCCAGCGGCAGCCGGTGCGAGATCAGGCGGCGCACGTCCACCTGGCCCGATTGCAGAAGCGCCACCGCCTG
>Ga0315550_1002830_pt1 | contig 10536 bp, 5 predicted proteins | sample SalMarSW160190MG_2_FD_203100 | JGI IMG/M metagenome (GOLD analysis project Ga0315550, IMG submission 203100) | Salt marsh sediment microbial communities from the Plum Island Ecosystem LTER, Massachusetts, United States - Salt Marsh Sediment SW1601-90 ... | reverse complement strand
CCTTCAAAGAGCACCTGAGGTGAACCCGCTTTGAACTCGGGTTCCGTAGAGATAGACACGACCATCCATTTATTATCGCCGCTGCGGTAGAACAGCTCATCACCATTTGGCGACCAGATTGGCTCTTCTCCTAAACTGTATGAAATCTGCCATACTCTATTCATAGCAGGATATGGCCGCACGTAGACTTGCATCTTGCCATCCCTATCTGACATGTAGGCCATCCACTGGCCGTCCGGTGAAAATTCCGGGCAGACCTCCAAAAATTCCGTCCCGAGAAGAAGCTCAAGTTCACGTTGTCCTTCAAGCGGCAGGATCCATATGTCCCGATTCCCTCTATAAAGCGCCAGCAGCTTGCCGTTGGACGACAAAGAACCCGGGGCTAACCGGGATTTGCTCGAGCAAAGCAATTCAGCTTCGCCGCTGCCGTCCGCGGGCGCCCACAGAATATCCCATTGTTCGTCTGCCTCTCTGCGACGGGAGAATACGATGCGCTCGCCGTCCGGCGTCCAGAGAGGGTAATAGTTGTCACCTTCCACGGTCAGCCTGGTTCCTGTACCTCTGGCAATATCATAGATATACACGTTGGATTGAAGCTCTCGCACGAGTATCGCCAGCCGTTTCCCATCGGGTGAGAGCCTAAACGTTCCATAGATTTGTGCAGGCATGGGCAGCGGCTCGACTTTCCCCTGCCTATCGATCCAGGCCGGGATACTCCTGCCTATGTCAGCCCCTGGAGCATAAACAAGCAAGCCGTTGTTCGAGAAATCGAACTGTGCCGTGCCACTCACTGAATCTAATAGCACCTGCTCAAGGACTGGGATGGGGGGACCAGTCACCTGAAGTGTGGCCATACTAAAGGGCGCCGCTTCGATGGCGCCTGCCCGCGCGTAGACAAGGTGGCCCGTAGGAACGTAGCGGGCATAGCGAACGTCTTTGACCAGGACTTTCTTCTCTATTGTCTCCAAGGAGACAAGCACGGCACCATCCCCCGAAGAAATGAGCACTGCCTTGCCACCGGGCAGGACCTGCGGGTAGGCACCGCTAATAAGTTTAGATTCAGTACCCATAGGTTCCACATTGCCACCGTTGGCCGACACTCTGGAGAGTCCGCCTCCACCAACGAAGTAGATCATGCCGTCATCGCCCCAGCTTCCACCGCTACGGTCTCTGGCGGAGCAGAGAGTTACAGGTTCGCCGCCTAAAAGCGAGACGACTTTAAGAACCTCTTCAGCGAAGAAGCCCACCGATTGACCATCGGGCGAGAAAAAGGGTGATGATGCTCCGTCCGTGCCGGGGATTGGCCTGACCTCATACCGGTCCATCAGACGCTCGAACAACTGGGTCGAATCGCCAACGCGTGCGGCATAGACAAGGCGCGATCCATCAGGCGACAAGGCAAACACAGGCTGTCGGTTGGCGAAAGGAGCCTGGTAAAATCCCAACACTTGGTTCTCGGGAAGCCTGATAACAGTTCTCCCTGTCGGCACGGCGGCTACTGTTGTGAGTGAAGGAGGGGTAGGCCTGCTTATGAATATGCTCGCAGCAATCAGGCCGACTACTATACCGCCCATGCTGCATATGATTGCTAACCTCCACGGTATAAGACGGACTTTACCTGCCATCGGGGCAGTTATGGGCGGTTCAACAGCGGGCAAGCTCAGCGTCTCGTCGATTTCCAGGACAGCGTCACCAATATGTTGCAGTCGCCGGCGCGACTCTTTCGCTAAGCAACGCCGCAAAAGCACGCGGATATTCGGTGGTGTCGTAGTGGGTAACCGGTCCCAATCCGGGTCGCGTTCAATGATGCGTGCTATTGTGTCAGTGGTAGTCTCACCTTCAAAGGGAACTTTGCCGGTGAGCATCTCGTAAAGCACGCAGCCAAACGACCAGATGTCCGTGCGGCGGTCGGTGGTTTTGCCGCGGGCCTGCTCAGGGCTCATATAGGCCGGTGTGCCAATCACCCGGCCCTCTTGAGTAACGGTTGGCTTGCCACTGGCAGCTCTACTGACGGAGGTCTTGGCAAGACCGAAATCCAGCACCTTGACTCTTCCATCCGGTGTAACCTTTATGTTGCCCGGCTTAAGGTCCCGATGGATCACACCATTTTCGTGAGCCGCTGAGACAGCCTCGGCTACTTGTAGGCCAATTGAAAGGGCGTCCTCCAATTTGAGCGGCTTGCCGGCTATGCGCTCCGCAAGAGTCTGGCCCGGAATATGTTCGAGAACCAAATAGCCGGTACCCTCGTCCTGCTCAATGATATCGTGTATCACAGCGATATTCGGGTGATTCAACGAGGCTAACAGCTTGGCCTCACGCGTAAAACGTCTGCGGGCCGTTGAGTTAGCCTGCAATTCAGCCGGCATGCTCTTTATGGCAACAAAGCGGTCAAGCCGGCTGTCCCGACCCTTATAGACTACTCCCATACCGCCGCGGCCGATGACTTCAGTGATCTCGAAGGCACCAATCCGCTTGCCGATCAAATCGCCTTCATCTTCAGCGTGTTGGAACTCACTTTCATCTACTTCTCGCAGAGAGTCAAATATGGAGCTGACCCGCTCACAGTTCTGCACCTTCTGCCTGATTCGCTTCTCCAAACCAGGGTATTGCCTGACAAACTGCTCTAAGTCGGGCTCTTCCCCTCGCAGCTGCGCTGCCAGAAACTGCTCTACAGCCTCATCCAGCACAGCATCCTGATTGTTGTCGGCTTCCTCTACCATCAGACTCTCTCGAATATATTAGTCACTGCAACAATCGCGCGGGAAAGCGACATCGCCACGGCTGCACGGCTCTTTTTCTGCTTGGCGGCAATCTCCTTGCAGCTCAGCCCCTCGATCTTGGCCAGCACTATCACTTCGCGGTATTGCGGTTTGAGCCGGTCCATGGCCCGTTCGAGCCTATCAAATTCCTCGCGTAACGACAATATAACGCTTGGCGTCGTAGTGACCACAGGCAGGCCCGCATCGGCTTGCAGTCTGTCGGTGCGTTCCGCCATTTTGTCCAGTGATACTTGCCTGCGAACGTCACGCTTGGCGGCATGAATCCTGTCAACGTTATCACGAATCGTGTTCTCGACAATGCTTGAGAGCCAGCAAATGAAATCGCCTTTACTGGAATACGTGAAATCACCAATATCCTTGACGGCCTCAATCAAGGCTTCCTGGACCAGGTCCATAGACTCCAACTGAGAGCGGAGTTCCGGGCCCATACGAAATCTCACTATGCGCCGAACCCGCTCCGCATAGATGCCGCACAACTGGCCCAGGGCAGAATCATCTCCACCCTGTGCCAGGGTAACTAATTGCTGCGTCCGCTTTAGAGCCTGACTGCTCATTATCAGCTAACTCCAACATCGACAAGACATTAGAATAATTATAGCACATCGGCAAGAAATTTTCAAAATTTACTGTTAAGTTTTTGGTTTTTTTCCGCTTAGAAGAATGGAACAAGACAATGCCGGTAAGAAAACAGATATTACAGTTAGATTAGCCCAAAGGGCAGAAAGGATGGTGTAACATGAAATGGCTAAATGGTTACAGAATGAGATGGATGTTAGTTGGAATTTTGGCCGCTGTTGTGCTTGGCGGCGGGAGCGCGAAAGCCGAGATCATCATGAGCGAACCCACCAATGTTGGGCCGATCATCAATGACGCTACAGATGTGCAGGAGTGTGACTTGTCACATGATGGTCTGGAGCTGTACTATGCCTCCAGACGGCCCGGTGGGTATGGTAGCTGGGACATATGGGTGGCCAAGCGAGAAACGCTCGATAGTCCCTGGCAAGAGCCCGTCAATCTCGGGCCGGCCGTCAATAGTTCAGCGGGCGAGGTTGAGCCGAGCATCTCAGCCGACGGACTGAAACTATATTTTCGATGGTGGAACGACTGGAATCTCCGCGTGTGCACACGTCCATCCAAGGATGCCCCGTGGAGCAGCCCTGTCAAGGTGGGGCCGCCGGTTGGCTCATATGACGCCTACACTCCCGACGTCTCAGCGGACGGCCTCACGCTGTACTTCGCATCTTATGATCGTCCCGGTGGATATGGTAGCGACGATCTATGGGTAGCGACGCGGGCTACAACAGACAAGGAGTGGGGAGAGCCGGTGAATCTTGGGCCGAATGTCAATAGTCCCAGCGGTGAGGTTTGTCCAAGCATCTCCTCTGACGGGCTAACACTCGTCTTTAACCGAGGACTCAGGAATATGTGGGCATCGACACGAAAATCAATAGATGATGACTGGGGGCCCGCTGTGAACCTCGGCTTCCCCGCTCCGGGTAATTTTTATGGCCCGGCGATCTCGCCCGATGGCTCTACCATATACTTCGATGCCGATGTTCCCTGGGGCGGATACGGGGATAACGATATATGGCAGGTGAAGTTCATTCCAATCGTTGACTTCAACAGCGATGAAATCGTTGACGCCGCGGACATGTGCATCATGGTTGATAACTGGCACACGGACAACACGCTCTGTGATATTGCCCCGCTACCTTTGGGTGACGGCTATGTCGATGTCCAGGACCTGATAATCCTTGCCGAGCATTTGTTTGAAGAACCGACGCTGGTTGCTCACTGGCCATTGGACGAAGCACAGGGAGATATAGCATACGATAACGCCGGTACAAGTGATGGGACACTTTTAGGCGCTCCAGTCTGGCAGCCGACCGGCGGTCAGGTAGCCGGGGCTCTTGAATTAGATGGGATTGATGATTATGTCGAGACACCCTTTGTCTTAAATCCGGCGGATGGTAAGTTCAGCGTATTTGTCTGGATTAAAGGAGGTGCTCCAGGACAAGTCGTTTTGTCGCAAATGAGTGGCTCGAATTGGCTATGCACGGATTCCGTAGAAGGTGACTTGATGACAGAGCTTAAGGCTTATGGCCGAGGCTCCACCGGACCACTTCTGTCCCAGACAGTTATCACAGATGGCAACTGGCACCGGATAGGTCTTGTGTGGGACGGCTCACAAAGAACGCTTTACATTGATGACATCGCCGTGGCTCAAGACGCGCAGCCTGATTTGGAAGCCTCAGAAACCGGTCTATACATTGGCACAGGCAAGGCTATGAAATCCGGAACTTACTGGTCCGGCCTGATTGATGATGTCCGTATCTACAACCGGGCAGTGATACCCTAAGAAATCGCGGCCCTGGCACAGTAGGCCGACTCAGAAAGAAACAAAACGCCTAAGTTAACCACACACCATTACATTTGCCTAAAGGGCCGGCAGCCCGATACCCTGCCGGCCCTTTCCTTTTACCTGTTACCCTGAGGTCCTGATAACCTGCACCCTGATTTTCTGGTAACCTGATAACCTAAGCGACTAATCTACCAATCAACCAATGGACTAATACCTTCCCTTGTCCCTCGCCTTCTGTCTTCCGTCTTCTGTTCTTTCATCTGATACCCTGCTATCCTGATATCCTGCAACCTGATTCCCTTTTCACCTGATAACCGTTTACCATCTTACGAGCATCGAGTATCCAGCATCGAGTATCCAGCAACGAGATACGCTTCACGCTTCACACTTCACGTACAAATCTTCCCTGAAACTGCTAAACTCCGAGGCCAAAAAGGTCGAATTTCTTCTAATTGTAATGTTTCTCAAAGAAACGGCAGATTTTCTTTGACAATGCTTCTTTTAGGTCGATAATTAGCGCAAAATGGTTTGTTATCGGATGTATAAACTAAAGCCAAAGGATTGGCTCCTCGGCGTGCGCTTCTCGGCTTACTTAGGCTATATTAATGACAAACGAAACAAATTACGATACAATTTTCGGCAAAATGGCGATTGAGCAGGGCCTCTGCACTGATGACGAGCTGCGTCAATCGCTTAAGGAGCTGGAATCTCGCAGTAAGGTCAATCCTACAATACTTAAAGAGCTTATGGTCGAGCTGGGCTATGTCACAACGACCCAGGCTGAGAGATTAAAGGAAAGCCTAAAAGAAAGCAAGGCTGCTGCACACCAGATTCCCGGCTATAAAATAGTCGGCAAGCTCGGTGCCGGTGCGATGGCTGTCGTTTACAAGGCCAGGCAGTTGAGTCTGAATCGGATGGTTGCGATAAAGATTTTGCCGAAGCGTTTCAGTGAAAATCCGGAGTACGTCGAACGGTTTTACAAAGAAGGACAGGCCGCCGGAAGGCTCAATCACCACAATATTGTCCGGGCCATTGACGTCGGCGAGGCAGGGGGATACCACTATTTCGTGATGGAGTATGTTGAGGGTAAGACTATAGCTGATGATTTAGTGGCGGGAAAGGTTTTTGAGGAGGCCGAAGCGCTGGACATAATCATTCAGGTCGCTAATGCCCTTGCTCACGCTCATGCTTGTAGTCTTATCCACCGTGACGTCAAGCCCAAGAATATTATGATAAGCACTGATGGTACGGTTAAACTTGCCGATATGGGTTTGGCTCGCGAAACAACAGACATCGAGGCGGCACAAAGCGAGGCAGGCAAAGCTTACGGCACGCCGTACTACATTGCACCTGAACAGATTCGAGGCAAGATAGACATCGACGGCAGGGCCGACATTTATGGCCTGGGGGCCACGTTGTACCACATGTTGACCGGCCGTGTGCCGTTTATGGCAGAGGATTCCGCCGATGTTATGCGAAAGCACCTCAGGGAAAAACTAATTCCACCCGACCATATAAATACGTCACTGTCGGCAGGAGTATCCGAGGTCATTGAAATTATGATGGCTAAGCGGAAAGAAAAGCGATATAACGACATTGAAGAGCTGCTGACGGATTTAGAGGCGCTGCGCGAGGGCCGACCTCCGCTTCAAGCGCACAAAAGATTTGATGTTTCTATGTTCGAGCAGTTGGAAAAGGGAGATGCCATTGAAAAAGAAGAAGGTTACAAAGAAGAGACCATCGCCCCGTACCGGATGGCGATATTGATTTTAAGCATATTTTTGGCATTATTCTTTGTGATTATTCTTATCCTGTTGCTTCGTAATCAATAGTCAATAATCAATATCGTAGATCCGTTTAAGGCGGAATCAATTATTTTATGCCCCGAGGCGGTGCACATTTTTCAACCGAGGAGCTTGTTCGGGTCCTCAGCCATTACGACATCGGCATAATCCTTCAGGTAAAGCCTTTGTCCGGCGGCAACATGCGTGCGCCAAAAATGGCGATTGTGTCCGAGCAGGGCAAATTCCTGCTTAAACGTAGGCCAAAAGGTAAAGATGACCTCTACCGGGTGGCCTTCGCACACGCGGTGCAAAGTCATCTGGCAGCACAGTCCTTTCCGGTTACTTATCTTCTGGCAACCCGCGATAAGAATAATACGGTCCTGCAATTGAATCATCACATTTACGAGCTTTTTAAGTTTGTCACGGGCACTCGGTACGACGGCTCGGAAGAAGCTACTATTGATGCGGGCCGGCAGTTAGCCAAATTTCACCGGCATTTGGCTGACTTTGCGTACGAGTCCGCCTTGGGTGGTTTAAAGGCCTGTTTCCACGATTCTTCCACCGTTCGCAGGCATCTGAAAACGCTTGGCTCCGACAGGCCGGCCCATCCGAATAAGAAATTACGGGCTACGGCTGAGGCCTTGATGACGCTTTATAACGAATCGAGTGTTTGTGTAAATGAATTAGGCTTCGACTCGTGGGAACAGCAGGTCATACACGGCGACTGGCATCCGGGTAATATGCTCTTTTCCAAAAATAAACTTGCCGCCGTTCTCGACTTCGACTCGGTCAGGATTGCCCCGCCGCTTACCGACCTTGCCAACGGGATGCTGCAATTTTCCATTATCGGCGGCAGACCTAACCCCGCCGATTGGCCCGATTATTTCGACCAGGACAAACTCCTTCAGTTCCTGAATGGCTACCGCAGTGTTATCAAGCTGAATAAGAATAAGCTGGATTCGCTGCTTGATTTGATGATTGAGACGATGATAGCCGAGGCCGTTTTGCCGATAGTGGCCACCGGCTTCTTCAGCCATCTAAGCGGCGTCGATTTCCTGCAAATGATTCTGAGAAAAGCAAATTGGCTAAACAAAAACCGCGAGGAGCTAACGAAATTAGTGAGTAGTTAATTAGTATCTGTTGCGGAAAACAAAAATTGACGATGTCACCCCTGCGAAAGCAGGGGTCCAGACCGAAAAAGCTGGATTCCCGCTTCCGCGGGAATGACAAATACTCTTTCCGCAACAGGAACTAATTAGGGGATTTGTGAATAGTAATTAGATTTAGCATATTAACAATCCAATATCCGCTATATGCTCTATGCTATATGCAGGCCGATACGCAGGCTTCTATAATTAGAGCTATCTGCACAAATGAGTCGAAAATTGGGGGATTTTGTTAGAATTGAATGAGCCTAAGTGCTTATATAGAAATGAATAAAAAAATTCTTAAAAATTTTTATTTTTGCTCACAGGTATCAGCGTTTTTGATTGAAAATTCGCCGGACCGATAGTGTGCAGAGATTCTTCGCGGAGTTTACCGTTAACGGCAGAGAAAGGCCAAACAAACACCCCCGGAAGTTGACAGAAACGCCTAGTCCATGAAACGTGTCTCGATGCTGAATGACCGTGGAAATGGTGAGTAGTTAAATGGTGAGTCGTGTGTTGTCATCAGTAGTCCTTAAATCCTCTCATCCAATGAGGCCAGTCTTCCGGCAGGACGCCGCCGGCTTTCGTCCAGGGGCCGGCTGTGTCAGCATCCTCCTGCCATTTCAGAGTCCACAACTCTTTGAGTCCAATTCTCCTGACGGACCAGTCCATGAACAGGCCATTGATGTGCCCGTTGTGCCTGTTTATGCAGAAGGCCTGCGCTGCACGCTCGAATCGCGGCGGGTCGTGAGTGTTGCTAAACATCCCGCTGAATTTTATGGAGTCGAGAATCACTGGAATGTTGGCAAGTCCTTTGACGGAGTACGTCTCCACGTCCCTTGGCGTTATGAAGAATGTTGAGTTGTTGAAGCCGTAGCTGCCGCGGAACCGCGGGGGCGGACTCACAATTTCCCATGCTTCAAAAGTTGAGCCCGACGAGTACCGTATTTGCCACAGCTTGGAACTTACAAGGTTTCCTGCTCTTCCCGGCCATGGTCTGACGGCCATGGGACAACAGGCTATGCCCTTGGTGGTGAGATTGTGATAGACCGGAGGTCTGTTGGGGTCGCCGTCCGGTAGCCACGAACCCCGGAAAAGCCACATCGCGGCCATGGAGCCTCTGGGAATCCGCCCCTCGTATTCCTCGGTGTACAACGCCAACACGGTCCCCCACTGCTTGAGGTGGGCCTGACACACGATCGCTCTGGCTTGTTTCCTGGCTCTCTGGAGAGCCGGTAGCAACAGAGCGATCAACAATGCGATGACTGCGATGACCACCAAAAGCTCTATTAACGTGAAACCCGCTCGCTTACGCATAATGTGTCCTCCGCCGGACAGCCCAGTCCGGCCTTGTTCTGGTTGTTTATCCGGGTCCACACAGCCGAATGTCATCAAAAAACATCATACCCCAGCCGCCAGGCTTGGTCCCGCTCTGTTCGCCGAAACAAATGGCAATAGAATTGACGTTGGCGAGGTCGATGCCCGTGAAGGCCTGCAAATCGATAATCCACTCTGTCCAGGTATCTATGTGCGTTGCGCTGGGATTATCGTGATAGACTGTTGAGCTGCCGTTGAGGATAACGCTCATAGGGACAGGAGCGTTGGACGAGTCGCCCCGGAACCAGAGCGACAATACCTCGGCGCCCTCGGCTGCCCAAATCTGCGGCGGATCCAGAGTCAGTTCTGCTTTGGCGAACTTGAAAAGAGCGTTGTAGAAATAGGGCATCGATTGAATCCCCCCGTGAACGATCTCGTGCTCGGTGAAGGGAGGATTAAGATAGCCAACAACAGCGCCGTTTGTTGCCGGACTGTAATATCCGTCCAGCCACGCGTCGAATATCCTGTTGCTTTCGGGGTCGGCGGGGTCGAGGTCATTGTAGGACTCAAAATCATCCACGGTAAGATAGACGGTTCCCGTCAAATTCGGGACGCCCTCGGCCAGCCAGTTGTCGGCAAACTCTCTCAAGTCATCAACGCCAACTTTGCCATCGCCGGTAAGGTCGGCACCGCGGCACCAGAAAAACCTGCGGTCGGCTGACAACCAGCGTTCGGCAAAAAAAACAAAATCAGCCAGGTCCACCCTATTGTCGCCGTCAAAGTCTCCGGTGACGAATTGCCGGGCGAATTCAGGATAGTCCAGTCCATCGCAGATGATCCAGATACCTTCGGTTCCACTTGCGCTCTCGCCTACGAAATCCCAGCCGGCGCCCAGGAACGTGCTTTTTTCCTGCATCTGGGCTGTGGTCTTGCCGTTGTCGTTATCACAGCCGATACCCAGTTCCTGCCGTCCACACATTTCGCTTCGGCCGCTGGTCTGAGTATCCCAGAAAGAAGTCTTGATTACGGCTTCATCGTTGAATCCGACGAGACCGCCGACATCCGTTGTTCCTATGACGGCACCGACAGAATAACAATTGGTAATCTTCGCGGGCCACGTATTTCTTCCCACCAGGCCACCAACG
>Ga0315550_1002827_pt1 | contig 10545 bp, 8 predicted proteins | sample SalMarSW160190MG_2_FD_203100 | JGI IMG/M metagenome (GOLD analysis project Ga0315550, IMG submission 203100) | Salt marsh sediment microbial communities from the Plum Island Ecosystem LTER, Massachusetts, United States - Salt Marsh Sediment SW1601-90 ... | reverse complement strand
TCGGGCTCGCCACCGAACCGGTCGATTCGCCGCACTACGAACCGGACGGCTATTGGCGTGGGCCGATTTGGGCTCCGGCGACGGCCCTGATCGAGGACGGGCTCCGCTCCTCGGGTTACCCGGAGCTGGCCGACGACGTCAGCGCTCGCTTTCGCGCCCTTTGCGAGCGCTCGGGATTCGCAGAGAACTTCGAGGCGACCACGGGGCGCGGTCTCCGGGACGGCGCGTACACCTGGACGGCCTCCGTCTACCTCATCCTCGCGGCGGCGTACGTCGAGCGTGCCGGGAACCTCACCTGATCGGGGCCGCGACGAAGCCCCCTCTCTTCGGGAGCGCGGTCGCCGACTGGTCGTGGTCGTCGTTGTATGCCTCGTCCTGGCCGCGTGGCTCATCGCCAAGGGAGGAGCACGGGGCGGGTATCATCCCCCGACCTGCGCCGACACGATCGGCCGACGCCGTGGAGGAGGATTCATGGCGACGTCGGCCGGCACCTTCCTCGCCCCATTCGCCGGGGCTCGCAGGTCGCCAACTGCGGTTGGTTCCCGTCCTTCTGCCATCAGGCCCGAAAGGTACGACTCGTGACCCCACTTCCGCGCACCGACGAGCAGCGCCACAACATCGAGACGTTCACCGCCGTCATCCAGGCGGGATTCAACGAAGGCGACTTCGAGGCCCTCGACGATCTCTTCACGAGCGATTTCGTGGAGCATCAGCGGGGCTTCCCGACACCGGACCTCGCCGGGCTGAAACGCGGCATCGCCGGCTTGCGCCGCTCCATCCCCGACCTCCATCTCGAGATCGTCGACACGATCGTGGAGGGCGCCAAGATCTGCTTCGTCCTCCACGGTCAGGGGACCCACGGCGGCCCGCTTGGGCCGCTTCCCGCCTCGGGCACTCCCCTGACGATCGACGTGGTCGACGTATGCCGTTTCCAGGACGGCAAGGTCGCCGAGCACTGGGGCGTCGCCGACCGCATGGGGATCATGGAGCAGATCGGCATGCCCCAACCCCCGAGATGGCTCATGGGGTTGCTCGTGAAGGCGAGGCGCCGCCGCACAGGTCGTTGAGTTCCGGGCGCGTCAGATGACCTGGTCGATCAGGACTGTGGTGACGATGGCGGCGGCGAGGACCAGCAGCGGGAACAGGGAGGCGTGACGGGACCGGATGCGGCCGCGCCGGAGGGCCCACAGCAGGATGCCGGTGGAGGCGACGAAGAAGCCGGCGGTGAGCCCGTAGGCCAGCGCCCGGTTGGCGTCCTGGGGTAGGTCGTCGAGTCCGATCGAGAGCAGGGCCCGGGTCACCAGCAGCACCGTGATGACCGCCGTCGCCCCGATCTCGGCGATGAAGGCGCCGCGGCCACGCCCGGTCCACGTCGGGCCGGAGGCCGGGGAGGCGGGGGCGGCGGCGGGCCATCGCCGCAGACCCCACACCGCCGCGCCGGCCATCACCATCGCGGCCAGCAGCGACGCCAGCCACAGTCCGGCCGCCTCGAGGGGGAACTCGCTCTGGGGGAGGTAGGCGTCCATGAGGGCGAAGAACCGGGTCTCGTAGTCGGCCTGGCTGATGCCCATGTGGCGCTCGAACGCCTCGGCGAAGGGGACGTCGTCGCCCATGTCCCGCATCACGGCGGCGAGGTCGGCGGGGGTCTTGTCCGTGCCGCGGGGATCGAGCAGGTACTCGACGGCGAGCTGGGCCATCGGGTAGTAGTAGTTGGAGTACGCCCCGGGGGCCAGGTCCGAGAAGGGTATGTCGACCTGCCACGAGATCGGGTTGATCCGCCCGTATTCGGCGATCAACTCGTCGACCTGGTGGAGGGTCCGCGGCGCCCCGCCGGTCGAGCCGCCCGAGACGGCTTCGGCCGTCCCTTCGCTGAACCACACCGGCATGCGCCGCGGGTCGCCGACCGGCACGTCGCCCACGAACCGGCCCTTCAGCAGCGCCTCGGCGACGTGGACCAGCTCGTGCTTCAGGTTGATCCGCACCGTTGCGGTGCTGGTGGGCTCCCCGATCTCGTTGTCGAACGACGCGATGATCACCCCGGCGTAGTAGCCACGGGCCCCGCCGCCCTCGATGACGTGGGAGCGGTTGGCGTACAGGTCGATCTTGTCCTGACCGGCGGGGAAGGTGAACATCGTGACCGGATCGAGGCTCATCTCGTCGATGATCTCGCCCCAGACCTCTTCGGCAAGGGTTCCGAGACGCTGTCGTGCCTCCTGGCCGGCGCCGTCGCTGTAGACGACGAAGTGCGCCGTCTCGTAGGGGTGCCCGTCGTGGGGCCATGCCTCGCGGACGTACCACGACCCGCTGTCCACCATCTGTGCCGCATCGGGAGGTTCGGATTGCGGCGCCGACTCGGAGCACCCGGCGACGGCCCCGATCAGGAGGACCCCACCGACCAGCATCGCCCGCGCCCGGAGGCGGCGGGACCCGATCCCGGACCCCGCGGCGCCGCTCGGTCGCTCGGCGTGTCCCATCCGCGCTCCTTCGCTGCCTTCATCGGCTCGCCGGGCGGCCGTGGTGCCAACCTCCCCAACTCGCCTGACGATGCGGGTGCCGCACGACACGGCGGACCGGTTCCAGCCGAGAACCGCCGCCAGCATCGAGGGTATCTCCGGATTGGTCAGCCGGTGGGTCGTACTGCGTCTGCCGGGTTCATGGTGGCGGCCCGAACCGCAGGGTAGAGGCCGGCGACGATGCCGAGCAGAAGCGCGACGCCAATGGCAGCGGCGAGAATGCCGGACGGTATCGCCACAGTCCAGCCCTGACGGTGGGCGTATGCGTACGTGATGGCGGCGCCCAGCGTGGTGCCGGTCATCCCGCCGATGGTGGTGAGGGTTGCCGCCTCGACGACGAACAGGAGCCCGATGTGATGACGGGTGGCTCCCAGGGAGCGGCGGAGGCCGATCTCGGTGCGGCGCTCCAGCACGGAGATGACCATGACGTTGGCGACCCCGACTGCGCCGACACCGAGCGCAACCAGCCCCAGGCCGATGAGGAGACGCTGGAGCCCCTCGTCGACACGGGCCCGCTGATCGCCAACCGATTGAACGACCGGGCGCACGAGTTCATGCCGCCGAGTCTGCTGGCATCCCAATTCGATGCACTGGAACGACCCGCCGCCGAAGACGATGTCGTCGTCGCCGACATCGAACTGCCCGTCGCCGACCTGGTGGCGTTCGCCACGGCGCGGCTCGGAAGGGATTGAGCTCCTTCCACAACGAGGGATCCGTCGGATCAGGACGCGTCATCGCGTGTCCCTGCTGGGATCGAGCCAGCCCCTCGACAACCGTCCTCGAGACGAGCAGCGACAGCTGCCCTTCAGGGGCTTCTGCGCTGTAGGCGCTCCCAGGATCGAACCGGTGACCTCTGCCGTGTGAACGCGAAACCGATACCACCGGTCATCAACGGCCGCCCCACAGACGTACGAGATCGATCGCCTCAGGTACGAGCAGCATCCCGCTCCGGTCCCTTCGTTGCACGGCACGATTCGTCGCGGCGCGACAGACGGTTCAGTGGCAGCGGCATCGATCTCTTCGCTCGACTCGCGGGTACGCGAGGGCCGCCGGGGGGGCACGTCCTCTCGCATCTGCGGCGGTCCCCGGTCCGGCCATCACCTAGGATCACACCCAACCTGACAGCCGGGCCGTAAACCACACGTGCGCGACATCGCGGCTCGACGAGACAAGGCCGGGAGTTGGTCTGACGCCTGCCATGGAACCGACTCACAAGACCTGGGCAACATCGGAGCGGTTCATACCCAAGGCCTTCATCAGGCCACTTCTTCGGTTCGGCCAGATCGAGGCGGCATCGGGCATCGTGCTGCTCGTCACAGCGGTCGCCGCAGTCATCTGGGCCAACAGCGCCGGCTCCGACACCTACCACTCGATGCTCGACGCTCATCTCGTCATCCACTTCGGGGCGTTCCACCTCGACGAGTCCGTCCTCCACTTGATCAACGACGGGTTGATGGCCATCTTCTTCTTCGTCGTTGGCCTCGAGATCAAACGCGAGCTGGTTGCGGGCGATCTCCGAGATCCGAAGGCGGCGGTCCTCCCCGTTGCGGCCGCCGCAGGAGGCATGATCCTCCCTGCGCTCATCTACGCGTTGGTGACCGCCGGCAAAGGCGCCGACGCCGCAGCCGGCTGGGGAATCCCCATGGCAACCGACATCGCATTCGCCCTCGGGATCGTTGCACTGGTGGGACCACGCATCCCGTCGGGGGCGAAGCTGTTCCTTCTGGCGGTCGCAGTCGTCGACGACATCGGCGTCATCGCCGTGATCGCCATCTTCTACACCACCGACCTGAACGCCGGCTATCTGGCAGCCGCCGTTGCCGGGTTGATCGTTGTGTGGGTAGCGAGCAAGGTCCAGGTGCGGGCGCTCTGGTTCTACTTACCGCTCGCCGTCGTGATCTGGTACATGATGCTCGAGTCAGGGGTCCACGCCACCCTTGCCGGGGTGGCCCTCGGCCTCATCACGCCCGCCCGGCCCTACTACAACAGACGGGACTTCGAACAGCGGGCGGAGGCGATCATGGAGCGGCTTCCCGCCGACGAGGCAGACAGCCAGCAGACGCAGGAGCACATCGATCACATGACCCTGTTGATGTCCAGGATCGCCGGTGAGTCGGTGTCGCCGCTCAGCCGCCTCGAGCACGCCCTCGTAGGTTGGAGCTCGTTTGTGATCATCCCGATATTCGCCCTCGCCAACGCCGGGGTCGATTTCCGCGGGATCGACCTCGCCGATGCGCTCACGTCACCGGTGTCACTGGGCGTGGGCGGAGGACTGGTGGTCGGCAAGGTCGTGGGGATCACCGTCGCCTCGATCGCCACGGTGCGGTTCGGCCTCGGCCGCCTTCCGTTGGCGACCACCTGGCGCCACATCGTCGGCCTCGCCGCAGTCGCCGGTGTCGGTTTCACCGTCTCGATGTTCGTCACCGGCCTTGCATTCACCGATCCTGCCCTCGGTGACCTCGCCAAGGTGGGGATCTTCGCCGGATCGCTCATCGCCGCCACCATCGGCGCCCTGGTGCTGAGAGGAGCACGGCGGATTGGTACCGATCCATCCTCTCTCGAATCCGGAGCGTGACCTTACACGCCCAAGGCTCCCCGACGAATCGGCCGAGCCCTAACTGACACATGTCACAAGCTTGAGGTTCTGTTGCCTAGCACTGCTTGTTGTCTGAGCCAGACAACACTATGATGTAGACAACATGGCTGATCTGTCCCCTACCCGAACTGCCGAGGCGAGATCGTACCGTCGTGTCATCGAGCAGGCGATCGCAGTTCTCCGCGAACAGCTCCCGACGTCGTGGTCCGTTGCCCTCGAACTCGAGCCAGGGTTCGACAAGGACTGGCGACCCGACGCGGTGATCACAATCAAGGGGTCAGGCACCCGGAAGTCGAGTCGGTTGCTTGTTGAGTACAAGAACGACGTGACACCGCGAGTGGCTTCGAACGCTGCCGCCCAGCTGAAGGCCTTCCTCGGTCGAGACCCGGAGGCCGCCGGTGTTGTCATCGCCCCGTGGGGAAGCCGGCGTACTCGCGAGGTCCTCAGGCAGTCGGGGGTCGGTTTCATCGACCCCACAGGGAACATCGACCTGGTTGTCGAGAATTCTGGCCTGGTCGTGCGTGTCGATGGTGCCGATGACAATCCGCTGGGGAAGCCGGCGGCGTCTCCGAATCTCCGCGGGCCTAAGGCGTGGTCGCTGATGAAGACCATGATCGAGGTGAAGCCACCGTACGGAGTCCGTGAGCTCGCAGACGCAGTCGACACCGATCCGGGCTACACGTCTCGTGTGATCCAGGCGCTCGCCGAGGAACGCCTTCTGTCTCGCCAGCGACGAGGACCTGTCACGGACGTCGACTGGCGAGCGATGCTGACTCAGCTCACATCCACATACGGCCTGCTGGACGCCAACACCACATCAACGTGGATTGCCCGCAGCGCGGTCCGTAGCCTCCCGCAGAAGCTCGCAGGATCTCGCCTACAGACGAGGTGGGCCATCACCGGTTCACTCGGTGCCTACCTCATCGCGCCGGTTGCCGTTGGCGGCGGAGCCTTCATCTACGCCGACGATCCCGCCGAGGTAGCTGAAACCCTCGACCTGTTGCCGGCGGACTCCGGGATCAATGTCATCGTCGCGAGACCGTATGGTGACGCCGCCTACGTCCGCAACTGGCTCGCCGACGGAGCCACCTACGTCTCGCTCCCCCAACTTGCCGCCGATTGCTTGACCGGCGGCGGTCGCATGCCGTCAGAGGGCGAAGCACTCGTCGAATGGATGGCCGCCAACGAAGACCGCTGGCGAGGATCCGGCTTCGACGACGACCCGAATCCGCTCGACCGCTCGTGAACCTCCACGATCCCACCTACGTCGCGGCACGGACGGTGCTCCTCGACGCGCTCGACGCGCTCGCAGACCACCGCAACGCACTCATCCTGGTCGGTGCCCAGGCCGTGTACCTGCGCACCGAACCGCTCGACGGCTACCAGGACTTCACCACCGACGCCGACCTGGCCGTCGACCCCGGCATACTCGGCGACCGGCCGGGCCTCGAAGAAGCAATGCGGCAAGCCGGGTTCCGCCTACTCAACGAGAACACCGGCAAACCGGAACCGGGGATCTGGGAAGCTCGGGTGCCGGCCCCGGATCGGACTGAAGACTTCATCATTCCAGTCGACCTGATCGTGCCTGAAGCGGTCGCCCCGCCAGGCGGGCAACGGGGTGCAAGACTCGGCGGCCAGCACGGGAAACGGGCTGCTCGCCGAGCAATCGGGCTCGAAGGCGCCCTGGTCGACAACTCGCCCGTCGAGATCCCTGCACTCGCCGCAGGCGACCCACGAAGCACAGTCATCAAAGTGGCGGGAGAAGCCGCGCTGATCGTGTCAAAGGTTCACAAGATCGGAGACCGAACGACCCGGCCGGACCGACTCAGAGACAAGGACGCCGCCGACACCGTGCGTCTCTTCATGTCGTCAGATGCTGCGGAGATCGCCGTTCGCTTTGCTCTGCTTCTCAACGACGATCGATCGGCCGGCGTCACAAGGCAAGCAATCGATCGTCTCGACCCCGCGATGGCCGTCCGAGCCCTCCAAGGGGCACTTCCTCGCGATACCGTCGTTGCGGTTTGCTTGGCCTTCGTCACCGACCTCAGACGCCGCCTGAAGGAGGCTGGCCTCATCTGATCGGTGCCCCGTCGACCTCTACCGTGTGAACGCAAGACCGATACCACCGATCATTCACGGATACCACCGGTTGTCCAGTGTTGGTGGGATTCTCACCACCGGTTGTCATCGGTCATCACCGATCACTTGCGGTCCTCATGTGGTCGCGACGTGGTCGCGGGCATGGCTCACCGACGATGGGCTACTCCCCCAGCAACAACTCGGTGGCTTCCTCGACGCTCATCGCCTGACCCTGCGCGTACAGCCGCCGGTACGCGACTTCGCCGAGGACCACCGTTGCGGCATCAATCCCTGGCCTGAGCTGGCGATCCCAGAATGATGGCATCTCCATCGACATGTGGCGATCACCGGCTCCGTAGAGCACTGCGTCGTCGTCGGCCCAGAACCTGGCTCACCCACCACCTCTTGGGCACCCCAGCGTGAAGCGGCTCGGTGGATCAAGCCGGAAAGGGGTTCCAATCAGGGCCGCTTCCCATACAATGGCAATGGTGAGGTTCTGATGAGGCGTATCACGACAATTGTGTTCGTCTTCACGATCGCGGTGGCTTCCTGCACGCAGACCTCCGACGACGGCACGACCACTCGCGTCTCAACCGCAGCCTCCGATACCACCCACACCGAGGGATCGACGCCTCCTGCTACCGGCGGCGGAGTGTGGAGCAACCCGAACGCCCTCACCGCGCTGGCCGTCGGGCCCGACGGCACGATCTGGGCGGCCGGCCTGGGGGGCGTCACGGCATGGGATCCTTCCTCCGGTGACCATCGAGTCTTCACGATCGCCGACGGTCTCGGTGCCAACCTCGTGCGTGACGTCGCCGTCGACGCGGCCGGGCACGTCGCCGTCGCCCACGGGTACCCCTACGCCGAGGACACGTGGTTGGTCGACGTGTCCGTGCTGGACGGCGGCGTGTGGACCTCGTACGACCTGAGCGGCGACTACCCATACACCGGGCAGTGGTCGGTCGACCTGGACCCGTCGGGCCAGCTTCGGGCGGTGTCGGACGCCGGGGTGTATCGCTACGGCAATGGTGCGTGGGAGCAGACCACGGAGGATCCCGATCTCGTTCCGGTCGCGACCGTCACCGATGACGACGGGAGGCTTTGGATGGCCTTCTGGGACGTGGCGTTGATCCGTCTTCCCGCCGGTGCGGTGCCCTCGGAGGAGGCGATCAACGATGAAGACGTCGAGATGCATGCCGTCGCGCAGTACCTGAGCGAGTACGAGCCAGCCGTTGACGCGGGTGCGATCGCTGCGCTGCATCTGGTTCCCGGTCTCGAGTACGTGGTGGGTGCCGCCGTGACAGACAGCCGCATATGGGCGCTCGGAGGTCCGGGCACCGCCAGCTGGGATGGGGAGCAGTGGACCCGGGTCGACGCACCGGAGCTATTTGACGTCGACGTCGTCGACGTGGTCGCGTCCGACGGTGTCACCTGGCTCGCCACGGGCGAGGGTCTCATCCGGCTCGCCGATGCCGGAGTCGAGCGCTGGCTCGTGCCCGGCTCCGTGGGATCCACCGCTGCCCATCTCGTCCCCTACGGTGGCGGCGTCGCTGGCATCTTCTTCGATGCAGAGTACGGCGGCGCCCCTGACTCCTTCCAGGTCGCAGCGTTGGCTGGAGACGAGGCCACGATCCTCCTCACCACCGCGTACGACCAGAACACCGACGCGGGCGGCGGGGCCGTCGTCCCCAACGTGGTCGTGGACGCCGATGGTCGGCTCCTTGGAATCGACGACCGCGGCGACCTGATCGATGTTGTCTCCGGCGACCTGGTCGCGGAGACGGAGCCGTACCCTCGATCGATCAACGAGCTGATGGTCGACGGCGATGGCGGGATCTGGGCCGATGTCGTCGACGCCCTCTGGTACCTCGAGGGTGAGGCGTGGGTCGAGGTCGTTTCGTACGGCTACATGGCCGATCCACGATGGTGGATTCGCGAGACCGAGGCGGACGCCTCGGGTTCCGGTGCCTGGCTCGGCGCATGGGACTCGAACGCATCCGAGACGGCGTTGTACTTCGTGACGCCCGACGGCACCGTCACCGAGGTGGAATCTCCGCCCCTTCACTCGATCGGTGCGATGACCGTCGACGGGACGGGCGTGCTCATGGCCAGCTTCAACAGCTTTAGCGACGACGGTGTGATCGTCGCCGGGTACGACGGATCGGCCTGGGAGGCCTGGAGGCTCGCTGATGCGCCGGACGCCATCACCGTCCTGAGCCGCACATCGGACGGCACGATCTGGGCGGGCACCGGACACCCCGATCCGAGCGTCTCGTCGGGTCGGGGACTCGTCGCGATACGAGGCGACCAGTGGGGTCTCGTCACGACAGGCATCCCCAGCCCCGACATCATCGCCATCACCTCTACGGGTCCCGATGAGCTCTGGGTCGGCAGCGCTGGAGGAGTTGCCCTCGTCGACCCGGGTGCGGTCACCTTCTCCGAGACCGGCGAGGTCGTCGCCGAGACGTCGACCGGGTCGGCCACGACCACCGTCCCCACCAGCACCACCACGACCACGGCAGCCACGACCACCTCCACCTCGGTGCCGAGGCAGTTCGAGGTCGGGGTTCCCGAGTATCAGGTTCCCGCCCTCTCGGGATCGGACGGGTACTACGGGTCCGGATGTGCGCCCGGCACCGACACGCTCCCCGATGGCATCTGGTTCGGCGGAATCGAGCGAGCTTCCGAGACGCTCATCGAGTTCGACCTCATGTGCTTCGGGCCGCCCGACGCCGCCAGCCCCGGAGCCGGAAAGATCACCAACTCGAATCCGAAGCTACGGCAGGTGCCGGTCGATGCTTCGGCCCTGGTCTACGCCATCGCCGATGACGGGGGATGGCAACTGGTTCCGTACCCCGCCTGGTACGTCGATCCCGGCCACGACACGTTCTGCCCACCGGAGGGTTGCTGGAGCGTGTGGCTGTACGTCAACGACGGCGCTGTCACCGAGATCGTGCAGCTCTGGTTCACGTGACATGAATACATGCCCGGCGGGGCAAGCGCCGGTTCGGGCCAATCGTCGGGTCCCGGAGTCAGCAGCACGCGTCACGGTTCCGCTCCCCAGCTGACTGGCCTCACCGGGCTTTCGTTCCGTAGTGGACCTCTTCCGCAGAGGTGACAACGTTCTTCTCGTACTGGTGGGATCGGACAACGGACCGCGAAGCGGTCCGCGACCTCTGCCGTGTGAACGCAAGACCGATACCACCGATCATTCACCGATACCACCGGTTGTCCAGTGTTGGTGGGTTCATCGCCACCGGGCATTCACGGTCATTGCCGGTCATTACTGGTTGTCATGTGGTCGCGGCGTGGTCGCTCAGGTGCCATTCCAGGACTTGGCCGCCGCGACGAGGGCCG
>Ga0315550_1002826_pt1 | contig 10546 bp, 7 predicted proteins | sample SalMarSW160190MG_2_FD_203100 | JGI IMG/M metagenome (GOLD analysis project Ga0315550, IMG submission 203100) | Salt marsh sediment microbial communities from the Plum Island Ecosystem LTER, Massachusetts, United States - Salt Marsh Sediment SW1601-90 ... | reverse complement strand
GGCCAACAACGCCTCCTACACCACCGGCACCGACGTGTACATCCTCGCATCCGGCGTCACCCTGGCGGGCAACGTCGAAAGCGCCGCCCTGGCGGCCGACTTCGTCGACGTACCCAACCTCAACTTCTACCCGACCCCGACCTCGGCAGTGCTGGACGCGGGCGACGCAACCTACGTCGCCAACGACGACTTCAATGCCACCCTGCGCAACGGCGACCTCGACGTGGGCGCCTACGTGTACGACCCCAACGGCAACCCCGGCTGGCAGATCACCGGAGACTTCAAGCAACTGGGCCCGATCGCGCCCGAGGCGCCGGTCATCGCCGAGGTCACGCCCGATCCGGATGCTGCCACAGCGACCCAGGAGTACACCCGCCAGCTCACGCTGACCGCCGGCACCGAGCCGATCACCTGGACGCTGCTCAACAGGCCAGCCGGCGCCACGATCGACCAGGACGGCCTGGTCAGTGGTTGGACTCCCGACCTCGGGGCGGTCGGCACCACACTCGACTTCGAGGCACAGGCGAGCAACGACGTCGACAGCGACACCGAGATTTGGCAGGTAACCGTGGCCGCGCCGCCCACCCCGATAATCGAAGAAGTCACCCCCGACCCCGACAGCGTGATGGCCGGCAACGAGTACGTCGAGCAGCTCGTGCTGTCGCAGGGCGCGGGAACCGGCGTGACGTGGACGCTGCTGACCGGCCCGACCGACGCGGTTGTCGATCAGAACGGGCTGGTGAGCGGTTGGACACCCGACGTAGCGGACATCGGCACCACGTTCGACTTCGAGGTACAGGCCGGCAACGACTTCGGCAGCGACACCGAAAGCTGGCAGGTCTACGTGCCGCCGACCCTACCGGGCTTTATCGAGCAGGATGGGCTGCTCGTGATCGAGGCCGAGCACTTCCACAGCCACACGCCCGGCACGCTGGGCCATTCGTGGTCGACACTGACAGGGCTCAACTCGGTGGGCGACGGATACGTCGAGTCCGGCCCGAACGACGGCACGAACATCAACGCACCGAATATCGAGACCACCTCACCACGACTCAGCTACACGGTGAATTTCAACACAGCCGGCACCTACTATGTCTGGTCACGGGCACTGGGACCCGACTCCGGCAGCGATAGCTTCCACTACGGCCTCGACGGGGTCAGCGCCACCAGCGTCTTCGACGACTGCGCCCAGACCGAAGGCACCACCTCGTTTGCGTGGTACAGCCAGACACCCACACACGTGCGGACAACCCTGAACGTTCCCACGCCCGGAACCCACACCTTGGACGTGTGGATGCGCGAGGCGGGGGCGGCCATCGACCGACTGCTGCTGACCACCAGCAGCACCTACATGCCCGCAGGCGACGGCCCGGCCGAAAGCCCGCGCAGCGTAGGCATAGTGCTGGTCGCCAGCGAACCGCCGGCCGACGGTACGCTGCCCAAGACGCAGAACAACGTGATCCTGCTGACGTTCTCGGGCACCATCGCGCTGCCGGCCGGCCCGGCCCTGGGCATCGTACCCATGGGCGGCGGCACCGACGTGGGCGCATCGTTCGACTACTCCGTCGAGACGGACGGCGTCACGCTCAAAGCCGTCGAGCAGGCAACCGTCTTGACCAACCAGACGTGGTACCAGATCACGCCGGCGGCAGGCTTCGTCGTCGAGCCGTTTACACTGGATGTGTGCACACTGGTGGGCGATGCCAACAACACCGGCCGGATAACGACGGCCGACTATGCCGACGTCAAGGCCCATATGTCCGAGTACACCGATGCACGCTATGACCTCAACGGCAGTGGACGGATCACTACCGCCGACTACTCGGTGGTGAAGAGCCATATGAGCGAGCGGACGCCGGTCAAACCATAGCAGGCACCGGCGGCCGATCTCGACGACGACGGTTATACGCAGTATGTAGCCGTCTGTATGATTAACTTCAGCGGCAGCGCCTAAGGGGCCGCGCTGCCGCGCCTATGAACCAGCGGCCCATCCGACATAGGATGGGCCGCTCGCGTTGGGTTTCACGCCCAATACCGGCCGTGTGCCGCCCCAAGAAAGACCCGATCACTGCGACAGATTCGGACTGCGCTCGCACGTCTCACAGACATCCATCCGCGATTCGATGCGACCGTCCCGTCCAATCAGGTACGTCCGGCGCTTCACCAAATACACCCCCGCACCACCCAGCTTGTCACACACCGCCACCCCATATTGCCGGGCAATCACGCCGTCCGAATCCAGGATCGACGTATAGGAAAGATTCGCCTTCGGTAAAGCTGTTTCCTTACGATCGGCCGTCTCGTATCCAACGCCCACGATGCTGTATTGCTTCTGTTGAAGTCCACCAAACCGATCTTGAAAGGAGCGGTTCTGCGGAAAGCAGCCCGGCACTTCATAGTCCGGATGGAAGCACAGCGCCACCGGCCCGCTCGACAGATGCTCGCTCAGGCGGAACGTCTCACCCCCGGCAGTCTTGGCTGTAAAGTCCGGCGCCATCTCGCCAACCTTCGGACCCGTCTGGCACCCAGCCACACCGACCACCAGCCCTACAACAAGACAAAAACGTACAACTCCGCCCCACATACCCGCTCCTCCTTCATCATTACGCCTACACAACGCGTCTGCCTGTCCGCCAGCCGCCGTCCCGCAGCGGCCACCTCCCTCGCCTACACGTTGAACCGGAACACGATCACATCCCCATCCTGCACCACGTACCCTTTGCCCTCCAGTCGCACCTTACCGGCCGTCTTGGCCTGCTTGATGCTGCCGGCCGCCTCGAGATCCGAAAAGGCCACCGTCTCGGCCCGGATGAAACCTTTCGCCATATCGGTGTGGATCTTGCCAGCCGCCTCCAACGCCGTCGTGCCCCGCGGCACCGGCCAGGCACGGGCCTCATCCGAACCGCCCGTCAAAAACGAAACCAGCCCCAGCGCCTCGTAGCATGCACGAATCAAACGCGGCCCCGCCGGTTCGGCAATCCCCAGGTCCGCCAGAAACGCCGACTGATCCTCCGCATCCAACTCGGCCAGCTCCGCCTCGATCTTCGCACAGAGCGACACATTGACCGCGCTGTCGGCGCACGTCAGCGCCGGCGCATCCGAGGCCGCATCCTCCGATACGTTCAGCACCGCCACCAGTGGCTTCTCCGTCAGCAGCGCAAGGCTCCGAACCAACTTCGCTTCCTCCTCGTTGGTTAGAACCGTCGAGACCGGCTTCTCCTGCTCCAGCGCCTCTTTGCACCGCCGGGCCACCTGCAGTTCCCGATGGGCCGTTTCCTTTTCCTTGTTCGGAATGGGCTTGCTCAGCGCCGCCTCCAGACGTTCGATCCGATTGGTGATCTGCTCCAGATCGCCGAACAGCAGCTCGCTCTGCAACTCCGCCAGGTCGGCCGCCGGATCGATGCGCTTGCGATACGCCGGGACCGACTCGTCCACAAACCCCCGAACCACCGCTACCAGACCATCGCAGCTCCGCATCGTCGGCATGTGCCGATGAAACTCTGCCCGGTCGTGCGCCGTCGCCAGCGAAAAGCCCGGCACGTCCACAAACTCCAGCGTCGCCCACGTCACCTTCTTCGAGCCGTCCAGCCGCGCCAGCCACCCCACACGTTCGTCCGGCACCGACACCACCGCCACCCGCTCCTGCACCGCGGCGGCCGGATCCGGCGCTTGCCCCGTGATCGCGTGGAACACGCTCGTCTTGCCCGACTGCGGAGATCCTATGAGTGCGAGTCGCATGATAGCAATCTCAACCACGTAGCCCCCGTCATCCTACCACCCCCGTCCCTTCCTGCAAAACGCCACCAACCGCCAAGCCCTTCCCAACGACCGGCGCCCCGCAATCGCCCGATCAGATGTTGCCCACAACCTCCTCCAGCGCGCCGACCAGCCCGGCCAAATCCTCTCGGGTGTGCAGCGCCATCACGCTCACACGCAGGCGCGAGCCGTCGGCTGGTACCGCCGGTGGACGAATCGCCGGCACCAGGAACCCCCGCTCCAGAAGCGCCTCCGACACCGACACCGCACGTTCCGCCGAGCCCAGCATCACCGGGATGATCTGGCTGCACGAATCGCCCGTCCCCAGGCCGAGCTTTTCCCGCAGCTCGCGCCGCAGCCACGCCGACGACTCCTTCAGCCTCCCACGACGCTCCGGCTCCTGCTCGACGATATCCACCGCGGCCTCAGCGGCCGCACACGCCGCAGCCGGCAGCGCCGTCGTGTACACATAGCTCCGCGCCGTGTTCACCAGATAGTCCACCAACGCCTCCGACCCGCACACGAACCCGCCGACACCACCCAGCGCCTTACTCAACGTCCCCACCGTGATGTCGATCTCACCCTCGACGCCCGACTGCTCGGCCACGCCACGACCGCGCTCGCCCATCACGCCCGTCGCGTGTGCCTCGTCGATCATCAACGTCGCCTCGTATCGCCGTTTCAATTCCACCAGTCGCGGCAAATCGGCAACGTCCCCGTCCATGCTGAACAGACTGTCCGTCACGATCAGGCGGCGCTTGACGCCCGCGCTGCGCCCGAGCAGCACCTCCAACCGGTCGTAATCGCGATGCACAAACACCCTCACCCGGGCGCCGCTTGCCCTGGCCGCATCGATAATGCTGGCGTGATTCAGCTTGTCCAAAAACACCACGTCGCCTACGCCCGCCGCCGCCCGAATGGCCGCTAGATTCGCCAAATATCCGCTGCCCAGAACCAACGCCGCTTGCGAGCCCTCGAACGCCGCCAGCCGCTGCTCCAGACGCCTTAACGGCTCACTCGCCCCACTCACCAGCGCCGACGCGCCCGACCCCCACCCCCAACGATCCAACGCCCGCTTCGCCGCCCCCATCACCCGCTCGTCGCCGGCGAGCCCGAGGTAGTTGTTGCTGGCGAAGCACACAACCTCCCGGCCGGCAACCACAAGCGTCCGCCCCTGCGCCGACGACACCGTTCGCCGGCTGCGAAGCAGGCCGGCCGACCTCAGCTCAGCCAACTCACGTGCATAATCGCTCGACGACATCGTCTCAGTCCGTGCTGCCCGAACCCTCGTAACCTCATAGCCAGACACAAGCTGCGCACGAAAAATGCGCCGGCCTCGTACCGGCGCAAATCAATCAGCAACCTAGCGCAGCTCACCCCGCCTACACAGGGCGAGTGCCCGATTCCCGTGGCGGATTCACCCGTAACGACGCGGCCTGCCGCTGGGGCTCGCCGCGCAGCCGGGCTTTCATCAGTCGCCCCACCTTGAACTTCACCGTCCGCTTGCTCGGCACCTGCACGCGCTCCAGCGTCTTAGGATTCTGGGCGATCCGCGCCGCCCGCTGCTTGCTCTCAAATACGCCGAAGTCGCGGAATTCCAGTCGGTTACCTTGTCCGAGCTCGTCGATGATCTCGTCGAGAAACTTCTGAACGATGCGCTTCACGACGACTCGCTTGCTGGAGGTCTTCTCCGCAATGCGATCGATCAGTTCCTTTTTCGTGACGGTACTCATGGGCTACCCCTGTCCCTCAAGAGCTGCGGCCCCAGAGCCGCCGGACCCATTTTCCAACCCGCCCAATCCCCCGGCCAGCCCGAGCGCCCAAAACCATAGTCTCGCACCCGGACGCACGCAAGTCATAGTACAGCAAACAGTTCCCGCACGCAAGCCTGTTCTCGACAGACTCACCGCCCGCTGCAAACGCCGCCCGATATTGCCGTTAATCCTTTTCAAACAAAGAGTTACGTGCAAAAACGCGTCAGAAGCGCCCCCGCGGGCCCGCCGAAACGCGATAAAGATTTTGCCAGCAAGTGGTTATGTAAGCTGTCGCCGAGCCCGACGATCCGCGCCAACCGCGCGCCAATCCGCCGCTCCAGGCGCCCTCGATCACTCAGCGGTATTGCGTGCCCACGCGGTAGGTCTCAAAGCGACGGTGAAGCCGACCGAAATCCCCGCCGCCGCGGTCTTGGCCGAAGTAATCAACCGACCACTCGCGATAGTAGGTGATTTCCCCACCCTGATAACGACCCGTCGCGGCGGGCCAGTCGCTACGAAACGCAAAGGCGCCGGCCTCAAAACCGTGCGGAATACGATCGAACAGCAGCCACGGCGTGAGCCCACGCGATGCGCTGCAAAGCGCCGGCTGTGACGTCGCTGCCGTTTCGGTCATCGTCGCCGGCGCTTCGCCCGCCGGGTCGCCGCGCGCGCAGCATACACTGCGGCGTTGGCTACAGCCCACCGTTACCACCATCCCCACCACGACCAGCGCAAATGCCATGCGCGACATGCTTCTGAGACCCTCCACACCTTGCCATCGAAGCAAGCCGCATGCCTGGCAGCCAGACGCCCCGGCGGCGTGCAAGCCTTTGGCTAACCCGAATCGCTACAGGTGGTTACACAAGCTCCCCCCAAACGCATCAGCCGTGCGGCTCGTAACGATGCTAACGACAGGATGCCTCACGCCAGCGGCCGACAGCTCTCCGCGATGGCGCAACGCTCACACCGGGTCGCTCATCGACCCATCGAGTCGCCTCGGGCGCGAAGCTAAGTCCGAATAACGGCTGCCCCTAAGTCATTCTCCGGCGCAGCGCGACCAAGCCGCCAAGTGCCAGTAGACCCAACGACACCGGCTCGGGTGTTACGTGCAGCATCAGCGGCAGGCACTCAGGCATGTCGTCGTAAAAGCCAGGACCCACCAACTCAACGAAATCGTACTCCATGTTCAGGATCGTCGAGGCCGGCACGTCCGGAATGTGCACGTAGAACTCGGCCACCACGCCCGGACCGGTAAACAGTTCGCCGCCCACGAACCCGCTAAACTCGTACACCCCCCAGCTGGGAATCCATATGACGGCCGACAGGTCCGGGTCCCATGGAGGAGGAAATACTCCCCACGGAGGATCGCATATTACCACATCGGGCTGCGGCCAGGGACCCGTAAAGAACATGTCGATCGTGTAGCTCTCGATCGGCTGGTCCGGCGTCACCCAAATGCCCACCAACAGGTCGTCGCTCGGGGCGACCTCGATCACCTCACCCGCGTCCACCGGAACCCCACCGACCGCAAACTGCACCGTCGACGCACTCGCCCCGGCCGTCAGGGCACCCGCCAACATCACTGCCAGCAGCATCCGATACATGAGTCGCCTCCTTTTGCCTCACCCCCGAGTTCCCCATCGACGTGCCCCGCGCCGCCCGGCCATCCCAGCCGGCGAACGAAAAAAGAGAGCACGCCCGAAAGCGTCTCTCTCTTCCCTCAACACCAATTGTGGCGGGCGATACCCCTTGTCCACCACCTATCTAAATATTACCACACAACTCCCCCCGCAACACAAGATTGGACGAATTCCTGACAAAAAAGTCGACGCCGTACGCCCCACCCGCAGAACCAGCCGGCCAACCAAGCCCGGAATCGGCCGGCCAGACGCGTTTGAAATCGCCCGGCCATCTCCGTACCATTTCCTGCCATTATGACAACTACCAGTAAGACGTCCCGCGATCCGGCCCGCATCGCACGCGACCTGCGCCGGCTCGTCCGCGGCGACGTACTCGACGACGACCTCAATCGCGCCCTCTACAGCACCGACGCCAGCATCTACCAGATCCTGCCCACCTGCGTCCTGCTGCCCAAGTGCACCGAAGACGTCGTCGCCACCGTCCACTACGCCGCCGAAAACCGCATCCCGGTGGTCGGCCGGGGCGGCGGCACGGGACTGGCGGGCGAATCGCTGTGCAGCGGCATCGTCATCGACTTCAGCCGCTACCTCGACACCATCCTCGACGTCGACGAGTCGGCCGGCGTGGCCCGCTGCCAGGCCGGCGTGATCTTCGAACGGCTCAACACGCGCGTCGCCGCCAGCGGCTGGCTCTTCGGGCCCGACCCCGCCAGCGGCATCTCCGCCACCATCGGCGGCATGGTCGGCAACAACTCCACCGGCTCGCACTCGCTCAAGTACGACTACGTCGATCGATGGATCGAGAAGCTCGAGGTCGTCCTGGCCGATGGACAGCTTGCTACCCTCACACCGCAGCCGGTCGACGCGCACGTCGACGGCCCGGCAGCGCCGCTCGCCCAAAGCGTCCGAACCCTCGTCGACGCCAACCGCCACCTCATCGATACCTGCATGCCGCAATCCAAGCGCAACCGCAGCGGATACGCACTCGACAAGGTCGTCAGCAACGGGCAGCTCCACCTCGGCCGACTCGTCGCCGGTTCGGAGGGCACGCTGGCCATCGTCACCGAAGCGACGCTCAAGCTCGTGCCCATCCCCAAGGTCAAAGCCCTGCTCGGCGCCAACTTCCAGACGCTCGAAGCCATGGCCGAAGCCGTCCCCCGCATCGCCGCCTGCGACCCAGCCACCTGCGAGCTGATGGACGGCGGACTCATCGAGTTGGCCCGCGGTGCCTTTCCCCAATACAAAAAGGTGTTGCCCGCCGGGGCAGCCGCGTCGCTGCTGATCGAGGTCGACGGCGACACCGATGACGAGGTCCGCGCCAAGCTGGACAACATCCGCAACGTCATCGACGGCGCAGCCCTGCACGAATACATCGACCCGTCCGAGCAGAAGACCGTCTGGCAGGCCCGCAGCGCCGGCCTACCCCTGCTGTTCCGCAAGCCCGGCCCGCGCCAGCCCGTACCGTTCATCGAAGACGCAGCCGTGCCCGTCGAGGCCATGCCCGAGTACCTGGCCGCCATCACCGAAATCCTCAACCGGCATCAGGTGCCCTTCGCCCTCTACGCCCACGCCGGACACGGCGAGCTGCACACCCGACCCTACCTCAACCTGCACGACCCAGCCGATGTGGCCACCATGCGCCGCGTGGCGGAGGAACTCTTCGAGCGCGTCTGGCAACTCGGCGGCACGATCAGCGGCGAACACGGCGAGGGCCTGGTCCGCGTGCCCTTCGTCCGCCGACAGTACGGCAAGCTCTACCCGGCCATGGAGCAGGTCAAGCGCCTCTTCGATCCGCACAACATCCTCAACCCCGGCAAGATCATCAACGACGACCCCGAAGTGATGACCCGCGATCTCCGCTTCGGCCACTCAGCGCGCCCGCTGCGAACCAGTCAGGTCCTGCTGCACTGGTCCGACGGCGAGTTCGTCCACGAAATCGAACAGTGCAACGGCAACGGCGCCTGCCGCAGTCTCCAGAATATCCAGAGCATGTGCCCCATCTTCCGGGCCAAGCGCGACGAGTTTGCCAGCCCCCGCGCGCACGCCAACATGATGCGACACTTCGTCACCGGCCTGCTCGACAGCCGCAGCCTCACCGATCCGCGCTTCAAGGCGCTGGCCGACACCTGCGTCAACTGCAAGATGTGTCACCTCGAGTGCCCCTCGGGCGTCAACATCCCCAAGCTCATGCTCGAGGCCCGCGCCCAGTACGTCGCCGAGCATGGCCTCGACAGAACGTGCTGGTTCCTCGCGCGCAGCGAGCTGGTCAGCAAACTCGGCTGCTGGACCGCACCCATCGCCAACTTCACGCTGTCGCGGAAGTTCGTCCGCCGCATTCTCGAATGGGTCGTCGGCATCGACCGCCGACGCACCATGCCGCGCTTTGAGTTTGGTACATTCCTCAGCAAGGCAGCCACCCAGCCGGGCGACAACGGACACGCTCCCGCCAACAAAGCGGTCGATCGCGTCGTCTACTTCGTCGATATGTACGCCAACTACAACGATCACAGCCTCGCCCGCGCCGTCATCGCCGTGCTGCAACACAACGGCGTCGAAGTGGTCGTCCCGCCCGATCAACAAGGCTGCGCCATGCCGCCCATCGATTACGGCGACCTCGCCTACGCCACTCCCACCATCCACCACAACGCCAGGCTGCTGGCCGACTGGGTCCGCCGTGGCTACAAGATCGTCGCCAGCGAGCCCACGGCCGTGCTCTGCCTCAAGGAGGAGTACCTCGACGTCGCCCCCAGCGCCGACGCGCAACTGGTCGCCGAAAACACTTACGAACTGCACGACTACCTCATGGGCCTGCTTCGCGCCGACAAGCTCCGCACCGACTTCGGGCCCGTGCCGATGCACGTCGGCTATCACGCGCCCTGCCATCTGAAGGCCCTGCAAAACGGCCTGCCCGGCTTCGAGCTTCTGCAAAGGATCCCCGAACTGAAGGTCAGCTATATCGACCGGGGATGCTGCGGCGTCGCCGGAACCTACGGCTTCCAGAAGCGCCACTTCGACACGTCGATGGCGGCCGGGCGCGACCTGCTCGACGCGCTAACCGACGACCGATTCGAAGCCGGCGCCAGCGAATGCGGCACCTGCAAAATGCAGATGGAGCAGGGCTCCGGCAAGGTCACCCATCACCCCGCCAAGCTGCTCGCCCGCGCCTACGGACTGAAGTTCTAGCGAACCGTAGGGAAACGTCTGAAATACCAACGTTTAGCAACGACCCGTAGGGGAGCGCGTCGGATTCCAACGTTTAGCGGCGACCGTAGGGGAGCGCGTCGGATTCCAACGTTTAGCGGCGACCCGCAGGGGAGCGCGTCGGATTCCAACGTTTAGCGGCGACCCGCAGGGGAGCGCGTATGCACACGCGCCGCCGTCGCTATTGCCTGCCAG
>Ga0315550_1002824_pt1 | contig 10547 bp, 13 predicted proteins | sample SalMarSW160190MG_2_FD_203100 | JGI IMG/M metagenome (GOLD analysis project Ga0315550, IMG submission 203100) | Salt marsh sediment microbial communities from the Plum Island Ecosystem LTER, Massachusetts, United States - Salt Marsh Sediment SW1601-90 ... | reverse complement strand
TGCTTCGCCGTCCTTGCCGGATCAAGGATTACCCTGGGCTCGGACTTGACTAAGTTACTTACTTGCAGCGACATTAATCTTGGGATGCGACTTGAAGAATGTCCAGGCAATCTCAGGTACGTTGCAATTCGAAGGGGCAGGCATTCCATGACCTTGGTTCTTGAGCTTGTAAAGGACAACATCACCTGTCCCCGTTGGTGCTGCCCATCGTCGCACCAAGGTGTTAGGGTCATCCCTAATAACGATGGGAGCTGATTTACATCGGTTGCGTTTTGCCCATAGACGTATCCCATGTTCAACACCGAAGAAACCCCAGTTTGGTAGCCCATTGTATAAAACGTATTTATCCTGCGCCCCATGAAAGTGAATCACCGATAGAGGCGGACCTGCCATAGAATCGTTATAGGCCAATAGGCTGCCCCACGGAGCAATCGCTGCAAACCGGCCCGGCAAGCGGGCCCCCAGGTGATGCGCCATAAATCCTCCGCTGGATTCGCCAAACACAAAGATTCTATTCGGATCAGTCGTATGGTGTGCAGAAACGGCATCAATCAGTTTCGCAAAGAAGCCAACATCGTCCACCCGTCCCGCCCACCAGGTTCCATAAATACCGCCTCCGTTCCACAGTTGCTTCTGCTTAGCACCAAAGGCTACAGCATTTGGGTAAACCACAATGAATCCTTCACGATCTGCAATACGGCTGAAACCTGACTTTTTCTCAAATATGGCACCCGTGTCCGCGTAACCGTGCAAGGCAAACACCAATGCCATAGGATGACCTTCCCGATACGACGGCGGCAGATGCACACGGTAAGACCGCGTTCTTCCCCCGTGAACCAGCCTCTTAACTTCGGTGCCGCCTAAACCTGTGTGGACTACTCCCAGACTAATCATTAAGCTTATAAACAGTGTTCTCATCATTGTGCTCCTGAACAAAAGGTATTATGTAGGGGCGGGTCCCAGTGACCGCCTGTACCATCTACCAGGTTTTAGCTTCAGCAAGGTATTCCTTGAGTTCTACCCAATAAATATCAGCCGTATCGGTAGCCCAATTCAGATTCCACCCGGTACTGCGGGTGAAGAACATGTATTTCTTGTCCGCGGAGATTCTCGCTCCAATTTCGTGATACCCGGTATTAATTCCAGGACCCATATTCTGTGGTTTGGTCCAGGTACCATCCGGCCGTCGCAGGGTGAGGTACAGGTCCGTTTCCGTTCCGGGTATTGCTCCCGGTCGAATGGAATAAAATACCAGAAAGGACCCATCCGGGGCAACGCCCGGATGGCAGCCTCTTAAGCTGCCCATCTCCACAGGGATCTTTATGGCCCGATCCCAGGTGTTGCCCACAAAAGGGGCAACCCAAAAACCGCCTCGTTTGGATTTAAAGTAGATACTGTTATCCGCTGACACAGAGAATCCACCCGAAGCGGAACTGAAGGGGGGGCCTAATTCCTGCGGCAAAGACCATCCCCGGGACGTGCGCAGGCAGCGGTGATAAGTCCAGGGTTTGGAGGGAACGTAGCTGTTCCGTATCGATCTGGTGAAATGTTGGTCCATGTAGTAGATACTATTGGCATCCGGAGACAGACAGCACGACCAGGTCCTGTATGGAATACTTTTTATATGTTCAGGCGCTGTCCAGCCCTGGTCCGTGTTTTCTGTGAAATAAATATACCCGAGCTTGCGAAAACAAAAAGTATTACCATCCCCCGAGAAGTGCCCATGGCATTCCCACCGGTGCGGCCGTGTATCACAGATCAATCCGGGAGCGAATACCTGGGCGATAGGCCCGGGCGGAGTCTGTCCCAGATAGGGCCCCACGGCAAAAGGTTCGGAGAACGCTTGGATGGAACCAATCCCAAAAAATACTGCCAGCCAAACAATTTGCTTCGTTAACTGCTTCATAACAGTTCTCCTTTTCACTCGCCTGATATGCCTTCAGACTATCTATAGGATTCGGGCAGATATTCCTTGAGTTCAACCCAGTAGATGTCACCCGTGTAGATCCTTGGATCCCAGCCGCCGCTGCGGTTGAAGAAGAGATACTTCTTGTCCGGTGAGATTCTGGGGCCGTGTTCATAATACCCGGAATTAATCTTTGGACCCATATTCCGGGGTTTGGTCCAGGTACCATCCGGCCGTCGCAGGGTTAGGTAAAGGTTCGTTTCCGTTCCACGCGGTACTCCCGGTTTAACGGAGTAGAATACCATAAAAGACTCATCCGGAGCAATTCCCGGACAACACGGTCGTGAGTGATTCAAAGTGATATTTACGGCCCGGGTCCATGTCTTGCCCACAAAAGGGACGACCCATATGTCACTTGTCGGCCTTCTTCCGTCCCCCATCTTGCGGGTGGAACAGAGGTAGATACTGTTATTCGCTGCTATAGAGCATGAAATGTCCTTGTCCGAAGAACTGAGTGGCGGTCCGAGTTGCTGCGGCTTGGCCCATCCACGCGCTGTTCGATTGCAACGATATAGATTGCGTTTGGACAACGGTTTCAACAAAGCTCTCGTAAAGTAAATACTATTGGCATCCGGAGACAGACAGGCCGACCAGGGCGACCATGTATTCGCTGGAATACTTTTTATAAGCTCAGGAGTTGTCCAGCCCTGGTCCGTGTTTTCTGTGATGAAAACACCACTGACTCGTTGAAAACAAAAGGTGTTGCCATCCGCAGAGAAGGTCCCGTTGCCTTCCCACTGGCGTGGTCCGGTGTTGCAGATCAATCCGGGGGCAAAGACCTGAGCGATAGGGCCGGGCGGGGTCTGTCCCAGGTACGGTCCCTCGGCAAAGGGCTTTCCGAACACCTGGATAGAGCCGATTCCCAAAAAAGCCACAAGCCAAAGTATATTTTTCTTTGTTTGCTTCATAACAAATCTCCCTTTACTAAGAGTAGAACTGGTTTCTAATGTGATCATCCCGCAAAAAAAGATTTGTTTCAGAAGAAAGTAGGTGTTTATCTTAGGGATGTTTATTGATTGGTTAAGGCTGTGATGGTTCAGGCTTCTGGATTCGTGCTTGCAACGAATAAAATCTGATGCCACCGTAGGACCCCCAGTTGATGGCGCCTAACAGCCGCACCCCACGCGGTTCAAAGGGCAGATCCAGTCCAGCCAGATCGAAGTCGATGATGTGTTCTAACCTACAGACACCCATGCGCAGACACTGGGGCCGGCGCAGCTCGTATAACTGGCCGCTACCGTCAGTCACAAAAACCCGGATGGTACCACGGCAGCCCCACTCGCGTATCAGAAGATCCGGCCCGGAACCATCACGAATCGGTCCGTCAAAGCCGAGTTCAATCCAATGGTCTTTGGGCAACGCAGGGCCCAAACGCGGCTGGTTCGCCAGTTCGATAGTGATTTGATCCGTTTGCAGTCGTTGACGCGGTGACTCAGGATAGGTCTGTTCTACAACCAGAAATCCGTCTTTATCGGGATCGTTGGCATCGATCACGCGGGATGGGAGCACAAATTCCTCACGATCCAGCAGTGGATACAGGTGGCTGTAAAGATCCTTGCTGGTTATTGTATTAGATGAGCTTGGTTTGATCATACTGGCTGTGAAACCGGCTATGCACAATACACAGGCTGCGGCTAAAGCTGTTTTCGCGGTCATCAAACCCGCTAAGCTCATGCCCAATCCCGTTTCCAGGGAGCTGGCCAAAACGACCTCTCCGGCTGCTGCCTTTTTGCCGGTTCCCAGGGTTAAGCCGGCGAACATGGTCAGGACAGCCAGCAGGTGGTCACGTTTAAAACCGTGCCGTTCCAGTTGGTTCTTTAGCGAATGTTTAGCCCGGAGGAACAACAATCGGGACCTGAGTTCACTACCACCCAGTATCCCGGCAATCTGATCATAGGGCAGGTTCTCGAAGCAGCGCAGGATCAGAATATTGCGGTATTTGATCTTAATAGCCTGCAAGGCACCAAGCACCGTTTTCCGGATCTCTTCACTAACCAGAGCGTTCATGGGATTGGTGTCATCGATTGCATGGGACTCCAGAACGAATTCGTCTGAAGTCGTTTTCTGGGCCAAACGCCGGGCACCCTGCGGACGGAAATGGTGTTGCACCTTGCCCAGGGCGGTGCGGAAAACCCAGCCCCAAAAGGCATTGACATGGGGCACCTCAAGCTGGGAAAGGGACTTGATCATCTCCAAGACCGTCTCCTGGGTCAGATCCTCGGTCAGATGGTAGTCCAGCGTGAGACGGTAGATATACGTATAGACCTTCTGCCGGACCTGTTCGGCCACCGCCGACAGACTCTGCATATTCCCAGCCTGTGCCTGCCGGATAGTCTGGATATTCAACTCTTTTGCCATTGGCTGTCTATTTTAATCATCCCAGATAAACGTATATGTTTCATATCTTAGTTGCAGTGCTTACAACCGGACAGTAGTGAGTAACACTGTCTAATTAAAATTCTCATTCTCGAAAGCCTTCCTTCGACGAAATAATCAATTTAAATAGGTGCGGCATGACAATAAGGCGATTCGAGGAAGTGTTGCGTTCTGAGGTGTACTACGCCTTTGGTAATATAATACACAAAAGCAAGTAAAAATGCAAAAGTAAAAAGGCTTTGTTATTTACTATTGACTATTTTATCCGCGTTCAACCCGTGAGATAGGCAAAGCCGTCATCTCATAGGGTAAATCCGCGTAATCCGCGAAATCCGTCTGCGCATCCTGACCCACAATCTCGACATTCTCTGGCGTCAATACGATGTTTTATACAGAGCAGAACCGTCCCTATTATCAGCGATCTCGATAAACAGCGATTCACTGCCGCACTACCCAGGTGCCCGCCAGCCGGTCGTGCAATCCGCGGTTGGGAACAATAACGGCATAGACCGCTGCGCTGATCCATAAGAGAAGCAATACAACAGCCCAGATGAAAGCAGCGGTAAGTCCGGCCCTTTTAATCAACAACGCCACGAACAACATTGGAACAAACAGTCCAAGCCAAACGATCGCCCAGCGCCGCAGCAGCGTTACGACGTCGGCGCACTGTCCTTTGGCGTTGTTCACCGCTGGTCGGACAAGCTGACAACACCCAGAGGGCAGCCCGCCTTTTCGTCACCTCAGCCGGCCGTCTTTCCCTGATCCTCCCGCCACCAGTGATTTCTCAACACTCTGATTCATGTACATCATTCTTATTGACCTGTCCCTTATCAGGTCGTATAAAACGCTTTTGTAAAGTTTCAGCAGTGTATCGCGATCGGGCCATGCGGCTATCGTTGTTATTAGCCATTAAAAAGCTGTAAAGGAAATTGGAGTTCAAGGTGATTATTAGGAATGAGAAAAAGTCAGATATTGAAGTAATATCAGAAATTACCATAGCAGCTTTCGAGAATTGCCCGCACGGCAACCACACAGAACAGTATATTATCAATGCGTTGCGTGCTGCCAACGCACTTGCTGTTTCGCTGGTTGCAGAGGTTGAAGGAAGAGTGGTAGGCCATATAGCGTTTTCCCCCGTGACTATTTCCGGCCATAGCTGCGATTGGTACGGTCTCGGCCCGGTCTCCGTATTGCCGGACTACCAGAAACAGGGGATTGGAAAATCTCTGGTCCATGAAGGCCTGCGCTTGTTGAGAGAGTCTGGCGCAAAAGGTTGCGTACTTGTAGGCGATCCCGGGTATTACGAACGGTTTGGTTTCAGGAATATCCCGGACTTGATTCTTGAAGGTGTTCCCCCGGAGAACTTTCTTGCATTGCCGTTCGGGGAAAGTAAGACTCATGGCGTCGTGGTGTTTCATGAAGGTTTTAGTGCCAATGGCTAAACGATGACATTAATATCATATTTACAGACGGCACAGACGTAAACCTCATTCTTTATATCCATACCGTTGGCCATTGACTGACCTGCGACCTCGATAAACAGCGATTCAACGCCGCACCACCCAGGTGCCCGCCAACCGGTCGTGCAATCCGCGGTTGGGAACAATAACAGCATAGACCGCTGCGCTGATCCATATGACAAGCAATACAATAGGGGAGACGAAAGCAGCGGTAGTTTCAGTCAACAGAGCCACGAACAACATTGGAAAAAACAGTGGAAGCCAAACGATCGCCCAGCGCCGCAGCAGCGTTACTACGTCGGCGCGCTGACCTTTTGCGTTGATTCGCTCCGAACCACCGCTCCACAGCGCTTGCATTTGTCCTTTTCGGAAGTGTTCATGAATAAATCTCCAAATTAGGCTTTGTCAGAAAAATCCGTCGTCGGCCCGAGAGCGAGCGGTTTTTCGTCTGGCAAGGACGGCGAAGCAGGCGATATTGGTTGTATCGTCGATGGAGCCGGACGCCGTCCAGACGAAAAACAAGCCGCTCGAAGCCAGATCGAGTTTTCTGACACAGCCTTTGTTTCATTCACTCCTTCCTGAAAGAAACACGCCGGGAGGTTACAAAAAAAATTCACCGCCTCCGTAAAACCGCGACCATGTAGCGCATTTCATCGTTGAGGTCCGCTTCATTGCTGACCGTCTCCGCGATGGCGGCCCGCAGCAGCTTACGGTAACGTTTCCGCAGCCGGTGCACGGCAACCTTGACCGCGCCCTCGCTCATCTCCAGTCGCGCCGCGATTTCCTCCCGGGGCGACTCGTCTTCCCCAGTGAGGCTGCCCTTGAGCGCGTCAAACTGTTCGCTCTTGCCGGCTTTCGCCATTTCGTCACGCAGCTCTTGCAGGGCCCCGGCAATGGTCTGAAGCGCCCATTCGCGATCGAAGAGGTGTTCCGGATTATCCGGCTGCTTCGATGCTCCGGCGTATCGGGCCTCCGGATCAAGCGCATCCCATTCGATGAATTGCACCTGGCCGCCGCGCTTCTGCGTTTGGGACCGATGCCATTCATTAGCCAGGAAATGCTTCATCGCGCCCAGCAGGTAAGAGCGAAACCGGCCCCGCTCGCGATCCGCCGAGGCAAATCCACCCGTTTCGATGAACCGTGCAAAAAAGGCTTGCGTAAGGTCCTGGGCGTCGACCGCTGAATACCCGCGGCTGCGCACGAAGGCATAGAGGGGATACCAATAAGCCCGGCAAAGTTCCTCGAGCGCCTCTCGGACGCGGGTCTGGCTCGCCTCGTCGGGCTTGGCCGCCCCAACCAGGCTCCAGTGCGTGGTGGCAAATTGTCGGGGACCGGGAATGGGCGTATCTTTCATACGCTTATCGTAACGCGGCGGCGCCGAATCTCAAACTGAAAAATCAGGATGACCGGACCAGCGGTGTCCGTCAAGTTTATAGGTAGATTGTTCATGCTGCCGGCGTCTTTTGTGACCATAGCTCATCCCATCTTTTATTCAGCCAGGTTATCCGCAAGGCCAATGTTGCTGACGAGACCGCAAACGGCGCCAGTCTATACGATAAATCCCTGGATTTGAGTAAATGTATCTTCTGGGAAAAAATGATTTTTCTTGTAAATATGACTTCTGCAGTATATATTTCCAGTAGCGGTTGCACCCTGACTTTTGGAGCCAAGAGCGAAGGTTCTCTGGCGTGCTTGCCATTTGCGGCCTGCCGACGGGGACGGAGTCTGAGATAACGCATGATCTATACCCATGTTCTCAATAGGGTCGGCAAAGGCGTGCGTAGCCCTCCGGACGGTCTCAGGAGCAGCCCTGTAAAGGTCTCTTATACGGATCTGCATAAAACCCCTGGATAAATTGCAGATATTCCTGTATCTTTTTGAGGTGAGAGTAGTTAAAGGCCGAATCATGATTTACTCGTTGGGTTCTTATGCTGCAAGACCAGCGTTGTTTGGGTTCTTATACGGAACCATATATACATAGTTCGGCTACAGAGAAAGGAGATGACTCATGGAAGACTGGAAACAGACGAAACAGAAACTTGGGATTGAGCCCTACGTCGGGGACTTATGAACTCAAGTACAAAGGCGATTGGGGACACGTACGCGACCTCCTGGGAATCTACAAATCCCTTTTCTGCAAAGCCATACAGGGAAGAGACGGTGTCACTGCTGCCGACGAGCAATTTCTTATGGGCAGAATTGTCAGGCCCGACGAACCGTTTTCAGCCTTCTTCCAACGCACGATTGAGACATCTTTGACGCAGGCCGGGCCTCGCAAGAGGCTGGCATGGCTCGTGGGAACGCCTTTTCGTGCTCTTCTGCCCAAGTCGCGCGTCATTGCAATTCAGGAAGGCTTCCCGCTGAAGTCCCCATACGGCTTCAACGTCGAAGGTAGTGTCCCTGAACAGCAATTCAACATCAGGATTCGCGTCGGAAAGAACGATTTTACTGACTCTGCAGCGCAGATTGCCTGGAGCCTCCACGCATACTTGGAATCACACGGTGAAACCCATTTGTGGCAGTGGAAGCCTTGGCCATGACTCCCAGTACTTCGCGAAAGCCAGTCTGCACTCAAGATAAGGAAGACTTCCGAACAACCACATGCAGGTTATTGCCGCGAGGCCGCGGCAAAGCCTGATGTGAAAAGTTCGGCATTGAAGAAATGAAAACAGTATTCACTCTAATCATCGCATTTGCGACTGTAGCTACTGCACTCGGGGCTGAAGCAGACTTACAGAAACTCGATCCTGGAGAACCGAAGGATCGCGCTGCGCTCTTCAGCATCGTGAAACGATCATCCAACGGAAAAAGCAATCGGGCCGCCAATATCCTTGCTGAGGCTGGCCTTATGGAAGAGCTACTCAAGATTCTCAGAACCACAACGAGCTACAATACTATGCAGGCAATAGCCCAGACTCGAGACGAACGGACAATACCGGTATTTGAGTCGCGCCTGCGCAACGACCCACACAACCGCTACCTCGTTGGATCGCTTGCCTATGTGCAGAATCCAAAGGCTTCTCCAATCCTTGTGGCGCTGCTCAAACAACATGCCGACGCGGAGCGCCCCAGTGATCAGGACATGGTTGGGTGTCTGCTCAACGCCATCCTTCTGAACCATTGCCAAGACGCTATTGCGATTCTCAGGGAGAGATTTGAGGGCTGTGGAATAGCCTCCCAAGCTGACAGGAAGTCTAACTTCGCATTGACACTTCTATCCCTTGGTGACCCAATTGGTACGTCATGGTTGAGCAAGAGACTTCACGAAGACATTGAGTCGAGAGTTGTCCATTCCTGGACGGTAGATCGGCTGGCGACAATATGTGATTGGATGTTTCCTGGGCACGACATCGTTACAATCCAAGATGAGGCCATAATGATGCCTCTTCTTCATGAATTGGTACGTGGAGCATCCTCTGCAGAATGTCCCTTTGCCCGCGGGTGCTGTCGTGTACTCAGGGTTCTCACGAGGCACGACTTCCCTGTCGGTGACGTAGTGTGGCGCAAATGGTATTCCGATCATGCGGACAAACACCCAATTTATACGACTCCGCTAGACCGCGCTGTAAAGCTGTGCATAGATACATTCCGTAACGATCTGGCTGGAGCCGCGGACAAGAGTGAGAGATTGAAATGGATTGACTATTTCCTAGGCCAGCCTCGGAATGGTTTTGGTTCACACAACAACTTCTTATGGGAGCTGGAAAGCCATCCTGAACTGCATGCAATCGCCGTACTGCAAGAAAGACCTCCCCCGCTCGAAGATAGAAAAGAGCTGGGCCTCTCGTTCACAATCGCCATGACGTCAAGACTGCGCGAGCCAGCTCATCAGATTTTCAGACAAGACTTCAGTTCAATCAATATCACCGCCTCTCTTGCCTCACCTGTGCGTGACGAGAGAACGAAGAACGAACTAATTACGCTCGCCAAGCAAGCTTGTGGAATCCTGTCAGAATATGAGACGTTTTGCCAGAAAGCAAGAGATGCCGAACCAGGCGCTCCATCCGATAAGCAATAGCCGCGTGCCGGCCATTGCTTGCGGGTGAGCTTGATCGTTAAAAGTTTCGTGGTTGAACCCTCAGAAGACTGTGTTCGTCTTTTGAGGGTATCTTTTTTTGAAGCTGCTTTTGGGGTATAAACGTTCTGTCCGAGCCGTACCACATCCTCTTTAGTTTCTTTATGCACTGGGGTCTATAGACCTCCTAATAGACAAGCAAGAACTCATTAGAAATAAGATATTGGAAGCAAATGATTTATGTGACAGTGACACCATGGACGTCTGTGTAGGGCGTCAGTCCAAAGGCAAAATCTTCGGATTTCGCATCAATTCTGGAACCTTTATTGGAATATATCATAGTCTTCATCGCGCTAAGCGACAACCTTGAACAACCTCACCTTCCCTTTTACCAGCACTTTAGCTCACTTTAGTCACTTTAGATCACTTTAGTCATTTTAGCTCACTTTAGGCACTTTAGTTCACTTTAGCTCACTCCTCACTATCCAGCATCCATCTTTGTAGCGTGAAAAAGCCCGTAGTCATTTGACTATGGTTCGTTTCCCAACCTGTCGCCAGCCAGAGCATGAAAAAGCCCGTAGTCATTTGACTATGGATCGTTTCCCAACCTGTCACCGGCCGGAGCATGAAAAAGCTCGTAGTCATTTGACTATGGATCGTTTCCCAACCTTTCACCGGCCGGAGCGTGAAAAAGCCCGTAGTCATTTGACTATGGTTCGTTTCCCAACCT
>Ga0315550_1002822_pt1 | contig 10551 bp, 6 predicted proteins | sample SalMarSW160190MG_2_FD_203100 | JGI IMG/M metagenome (GOLD analysis project Ga0315550, IMG submission 203100) | Salt marsh sediment microbial communities from the Plum Island Ecosystem LTER, Massachusetts, United States - Salt Marsh Sediment SW1601-90 ... | reverse complement strand
CTTGATGGGTAACTTCGGCTAGCTCATGAGCATCCCCCTTCAAGGGACTGGGGCCGAGCTTCTTAATTTCTGAAGTAAAATCAGTGACAACCTGAGCAAATCTCTGCCCCTCGGCAGCGGAAACCCATTCGAGTCTTAGCCTTTCTGGATTGATTCCAAGCTGTGGTAAGAACGCTTTTAAGGCTAAATATCTCTTGAGCATTTTATAGTTCCCATCTATGTAGTGACAATCCCCAGGGTGACATCCCCCTATAAAAATGCCGTCGGCGCCATGGTGAAGCGCTTCAAGAATATGTTCTGGGGTTATCCCCCCAGAACACATCACCCTTATCATCCTTAGATTTGGCGGGTATTGAATTCGGTTTATCCCTGCAAGATCAGAACCAGCATAGGCACACCAATTGCAGCAGAAGCCAATAATCTTGGGTTCAAAGTTATCCATCTTCATACTCCTGCCAAAGCGGCGCTAAGCATTGCCGAGATTTCTTTTCTCGTAAATCCTCGCTGCTGAGCAGCACCGGAGGGACAAGCCGCACAACAGGCGCCACAGCCCTTGCAAAGAGCTTCGTTTACCACAGAAACTCCCCTTTCTCGATCCACAGCTATCGCCCCGTAAGTGCAGAGGGCCTCGCATATGCCACAACCACTACATATGCTCTCATCCACTGAAGCAACAATTCCTTCCCCAATTATGGCATCCTTGACCAACACAATAGTAGCACGTGAGGCGGCAGCTTTCGCCTGGGCAATACTTTCATCAAGAGATTTTGGTGCGTGGGCAAGCCCACAAACAAAGACTCCATCAGTGGCAAAGTCAACGGGGCGAAGCTTTACATGCGCTTCCAAGAAGAAGCCGTCTTCATTCACAGGAACTTTATACAGCATGGCAAGCTCCCTGGCTTCCGGTGGGGGAACTGTGGCTACGCTTAGAGCCAAAATGTCGGCATCAATTGCCACTTGCTCACCAAGCACTAGGTCTTTGACCTCAACCCTAATCAACAAGCGACCATCTTTTCTCTCTTGCCTTACCCGAGGTTTATCTTCTAACTCATAACGTAGAAAGACAACCCCTTTTCGCCTTGCTTCCTCGTAGTATTGCTCGTAAAATCCGTACGTCCTCACATCCCGATAGAGTATATAGATATTCATGTCTGGTCTTCGCTCTTTCAGCTTGAGGGCATTACTGATCGCTCGATTGCAACATACCCTGGAGCAATAGGGCCGTTCATCATTCCGAGAACCTACGCATTGAATCATCACCAGGTTGTCACAGTTAATGACATCCGGTGTCCCCTTCACTATTTCTTCCTCAAGCTCCAACTGAGTGAGCACTCTCGGGTCTCTTCCATAGAGATATTCGTCCGGCTTATATTCTTCGGCTCCGGTGGCAATTATGGCGACACCATGGTCTATCTTTTCTATAACCCTACCTCTATACCTCATTATTTCAGTGGTGAAGTTGCCCACATAGCCATGAACATCCACAATCCAGGTGTCGGTATATATTCTAATTTTGGGATGCTCCCGGACACGCCTGACAAGATACCCCAGAAATTCCTGAACGTCTTCGCCACCGGGAAGATAATGTATCCTTCTGGCTATGCCGCCGAGCATATTGCTTCGCTCGATAAGATAAACCTGAAATCCCTGCTCCGCCAAGGTTAAGGCGCTCGTCATTCCTGCTACCCCTCCCCCAATAACCAAAGCAGAACGGTTAATAGGAAGAGACAAATGGGGCAAGGCCTTAATCAACCTCGCCTTTGCCACCGCCATTCTTACCAGATCTTTTGCTTTTTCAGTCGCTTTATCTGGCTCACGCATGTGCACCCATGAGCATTGGTCTCGAATATTAGCCATCTCGAAGAGATGCTTGTTCAAGCCCGCTTCCCTTATGGTACTCTGGAACAGAGGCTCATGAGTTCTGGGGGTACAAGAAGCTACTACAACCCGATTAAGATGGTATTCCTCGATTGCCCTTCTTATCCTTTCCTGAGTATCCTGAGAACAGGTGAAAAGGTTTCTTTCAGCATATATCACATTGGGTAATGTTTTAGTGAACTCAGTAACGTCAGGGACATTTACATATCCCCCGATATTTATCCCGCAGTGACAGATGAAGACTCCAATTCTCGCCTCCTCTCTGCTTACGTCTCTTTCTGGCGGATATTCCTTTGCTTTGGTCAAAGTGTTCCTTACCGGAGCCAGCAGAGTAGAAACTTCACCCGCGGCACCACTTGCCTGCATCACTGTCTCGGGGATATCCTTAGGTGCCGAAAAGGCCCCGCAGACGAATATTCCAGGCTTTGAGGTCTCCACTGGTGAGAATGGCTTAGTTTGGCAAAATCCGTAGGGATTAAGCTGGATCCCGACCTCTTTAGCCAGCTCCACTAATTCGGGAGAAGACTGAAAACCTACAGAAAGCACCACCATACTGAAACTCTCAGTCTTTATTGCACCATCCTCGGTAGTAAATTTGACTACCAGGTCACCTGTGCTATCTACTGCTTCAATGCTGTAAACTTTTGACCTGACAAACTCTACGCCACTTTCTCTCTTGGCACGCTCATAATATCTATCAAAATCTTTCCCGTAAGTCCTAAGGTCCATAAAGAAAATGGTTATATCCAAGGGGACAGTACTATGTTCCTTGGCTATCATCGTTTCCTTAATAGCGTAAGTACAACAGACAGAAGAGCAATATGGTCTGTTATGCTTTGCGTCCCGTGAGCCTACGCATTGAATGAAAGCTATTCTCCGAGGTGGAGTATTATCAGAGGGGCGCTGTAAGACACCCTGATATGGGCCAGAAGCACTTAATATACGCTCGAATTGGATGCTGGTTACCACGTTGGGGAGTCTTCCATAGCCAAGCTTATAAAGTTCACTCGGGTTATAGCATTCAAATCCTCCAGAGAAGATAACTGCTCCCACCTCTATTTCCTCAAATGTGTCTTTCATAGAGTGGTCAATAGCTTTGACTTCACATCTGTCAACACACTCAAGGCATTGGATACATCCTGTGACCTGCCCGGCAAGACATCTGCCTGCCTCTTCCTGTGCTTCCTTCGCTGAGTAACCTATACTGACCTCTTCAAAACCTTTCCGCTCCTCCACTGGGACCTCTGCAATCCCATGCTGTGGGTGTTCATCAAAGCGATTTCTCAGCTTTTGGATTTCCTCCGCTGTCAGCTCCTGAGGTTTCGATTTTTCTTCTACAGGCAAGGGCATCCCGCGCAGGAATGCATCTATAGAGCGAGCAGCTCGCCTGCCTGCTGCCATTGCATCTACTACGAAGGCGGGCCCAGTTGCCACATCTCCACCGGAAAAAATGCCTTCAATATTGGTTGCACCGGTACCAGGGTCCACTTCGATGGTTCCACGCTGGGAGAGTAAAATGCCCAACTCCTTAACAAAATCCGTTTTCGGCACCTGCCCCAGCGCAGCTATAACAGTATTTACAGGAAGTTGAAATTCAGAGCCTTCAACAGGTATTGGACGAGGACGTCCCGAAGCATCGAGAGCACCAAGCTTCATCCTGATAAGTTCAATTTTAGAGAGCCTCTTTTCCCCAATTAGACGGCTAGGAGCAACAAGAAATTCAATCTTGATGCCCTCTGCCTCTGCAGCATTAATCTCTTCTGCAGACGCTGGCATTTCCGCTCTAGTACGGCGATAGAGAATGGTAACTTCTTCAGCCCCCCGGCGCTTGGATGTCCTGGCACAGTCGAGCGCCGTGTTCCCGCCACCGATGACAGCAACTTTTCGGCCCACTCTTACTTTCTTACCAAGGTTCACATTGCGTAAAAACTCAACCCCTTGCACAACGCCGGGAAGGTCTTCCTCAGAAACTTTTAGCTCCATCCCCTGATGAGCACCGATAGCAATAAAGATAGCGTTGAATTCTCCTCTAAGTTCGCCTAGAGAAATGTGCTTACCGATCTCAACGCCGGTCTTTATCTCAACACCAAGTTTTGCTATGTACTCAATCTCCTTGAGGACCACTTCTTTAGGAAGGCGATATTCCGGTATTCCAACTCGGAGCATACCACCTGGCTCGGGGAGAGACTCGAAGATAACGGCTTTATGTCCCTTAAGAGCAAGGTCATGAGCTGCGACCAGCCCCGCTGGCCCTGCCCCTATTATTGCCACACTCTTTCCCGTGGGTTCCACCGTAGGTATCTCAAGCTTCTCCACATCACAATTATCAGCCACAAATCTCTTGAGCTCTCGTATGGCTAGCGACTCGTCAATCTGGCCACGATTACAAGCTTCCTGACAGGGAGCATAGCATATCCGCCCACAAATAGCGGGGAGCGGATTCGTTGCCCTAATGAGCTTGTAGGCTTCTTCAATTTGCCCTTCGGATATAAGTTTAATGTAGCCAGGAACGTTCATATGGAGGGGACAAGCATCACGACAGGCAGCATGACAGAGACGCTCTTCCCTTCTATCAATCACATACTTCTTAGGAACCGCTTGTGGAAAAGGGGTATAGATAGCACGGCGGGTCCCCAGTCCCATATTGAATTCGCTTGGCATAACTACAGGACACCATTCGCTACATACGCCGCAGCCATTGCACTTATCCCAATCAACATAGGATGCCTTTTTACGGACCTTTACCTTAAAATTTCCCGCCTCACCATTAATGCTCTCTACATCTGCGTAAGCAAGGAGGGTGATATTTTGATGCGAGGCAACCTCCACCAATTTCGGAGAAAAAATGCACATGGAACAATCATTAGTGGGGAAGGTTTTATCAAGCTGAGCCATTACGCCACCAATAGAAGGCGACTTTTCTACAAGGTAAACATAATATCCTGATTCGGCAAGGTCTAAGGCTGACTGAACGCCTCCTATACCCCCACCCACAATAAGAACCGCTCCTACCTTACCATTTCCTTGTTCCATAATAATAACTCCCTAATCTTGCAATGTCTGTAATGCTTTTGCAGCAAGCTCGGAAGGTTTTACTTCTACTCCCTGAGCCTTTGAAGCAAGTATCTCGTTTACCATCTGATGACGCAGTTTTTGAGAGAAGGCATCTATCTCCTTTATCTTCTCGACGAAGGAAGGGTGAACATATCCCTCTCTAACTGCAATGCTTCTCAATGCCTTCACAATATCGGAGAAATTAACATTCTGAGGACAATGTGCCTGACAGGTATAACACTGAATGCAGAACCAGATAACGTCCGAGGAAAGCACTTCCCTTTTCATGCCCAGAAGCACCATGCGGATTATTCGCCGGGGATTGAATTTCTGGTCAATATCAGAAACAGGACAACTTGCAGTGCAAAGGCCACAGGCGAAGCAGAGCTTGATATTTTCTCCCCCAGGCTCATCAGCTACTTCATATTTGAATTTGGTATCCAGTTCATTCAAAGCTACAGTCATTTTCGCCTCCTTAATTCTCCCACTCAGGGGGAATCTTATAGTAGTCCAGCAGCCTCCAATATCTCGGGAACTCTTTCCTCCCGCCCAATAAACATGATGTGCACTCCATCACAGATTTTCTCTTCTTTCATTTGCCTTATCATTCGGGCCGCTATTTCTATTCCCTTGGCAACCCCTGTTCCCTTCGGGGCTTGAGCCAGCTCGTCAATGAGATGCTGAGGAATAAAAATACCCGGGACATTCTCATTCATGTACGCAGCCATCTTTGCGCCGACAACAGGCACTATGCCGCCAAGGATTTTAACCTTTTCATCTATGTTGCGGACGAATTCCACAAATCTCTTTAGTTCATCAAGTTCATAGACCGCCTGGGTCTGAATGAAGTTCACCCCTGCCTTGAGCTTCTTCTCAACTTTGATAAGCTGTGGCTCGAGGGGATCGGCTGAAGGAGTAGCTGTCGTTCCAATACAGAAGTCAATGCCTCCATCAAGTTCATTGCCTGCCATGTCCTTGCCGGAGTTCATGGTATGAACGAGATGGATGAGCTGCACCGAATCGAGGTCGAACACTTGCTTGGCTTCCTTATGGTCACCAACATCAATGGAATCACCTGTAAGGCAAAGAATATTATCTACTCCACGCGAGTAAGCGAACAAGAGGTCTGCTTGAATTGCCAGACGGTTCCTGTCGCGGCAGGTTACTTGAAATATTGGCTGACCACCGTGTTCTTTGATCAAGAGGCAAACTCCCAGGGAGGGATAGCGCATCACCGAGCTTTGATTATCAGTCACATTTAGACCATCCACCTTATCCTTGAGAAGCTCAATATGCTCTATGGCCTTTGAGACGCTGGAGCCTTTTACCGGCCCCACCTCGGCCGTTACAACGAAGTCTTTTGTTTTAAGAATTTCTCTAAAAGGTTTTACCATCCTTCACCCCCTTAAGCTTTTGCCGCCTGGACTTTGCCGGGTCTTTTCACCGCCCGATAATTCTTCGGCGCGTAGTATTTCCGCATCAGGTCAAGTCTACCTTGCTTTTCCAGCCTGCGATAAATCAGAACCCAAGCACAATCCTTCTCCGGGTCTATCTCGCACTTTCCTCCCCTTCTCGTACCACCACAGGGACCATTAAGAAGCCCTTTGGCACAGCGAACTATAGGGCAAACACCTCCTGTTCGATCTAGAAAACAATCACCACAAGCACCACACATTTCCACCCAAAGTCCTTCTTTTTCCGGCATCCCGATAAAGGTAGTGTTAACTGCCGGGAACACTGGCTTGTCCTCAAACATCTCCGCCATCGTTTGCACTCCCGACCCACAGGCTAACGAGAGAACCGCTTCAACCTCAGCAACTTTATCCTTAATCTCTGCTACCATCTCCCTTTCACATTGCCTTTCCACTGTAGCCTCAAGGATCACAATCTCATTCCCCTCTGCACTTCGAGCTAGTTTGAGTTGTGAAGCAAGTATCGCCACCTCTTTCTCTCCACCGGCCCAGCAGACAGTAACACAGGTCCCACAACCCGCCACCAGCACTTTTTTATAGGGAGCTATCATCTGCTTGATCTCTTCCATGGGTTTTCGTTCAGCGATTATCATCTTACCTCCCGGACTCTTTTATTATCTTGGTTATCTCATTTACTGCTTTAACGAACTTGTGAGGCGCATTGGGGCTAAGGTTGAACATCCTCACACGTCCACCATCTACGCTGACCTCTTTCAAGAGCATTTCGGAATATTTCACCCTTTCCTTTGCCCTTGTGTTTCCGGTGATATGATGGCAGGCTCCATCCTCACATCCCATCACCAGCACTGCTGCTGCGCCCTTCTCAAAAGCCTTAAGGATATGAAACACATCCACTTGGCCAGCACAGGGAACCCTGATTATCCGCAAATTCTCCGGGTAATGAAGCCTTAATTTTCCTGCTAAATCAGCAGCATGATAGGCAGAATGTTCACAACAAAAAGCTACATTGCGCCCATTCAATGATTTTCCTATGGCCTCAATCTGGGCCATAATCTCCTCATCTCTATAACCTTGAAATTTTATTGCCTTAGCCGGACATATAGCGGCACAAATGCCGCAAGCATAGCAGGCGAGGTCTGAAATTCCAGCCACCTCTTTACTACCATCTACTCGAACTAATTGGATAGCACCATGCGGACAGACACGAATGCAAGTAAGGCACGCCACACACTTTTGAGGATCAGCTTTTACTATCTCTGCCTCCACCAGAATTTTTCCCGAAGACAAAAGTTCATAGACGTTCATGACCACGCTGGAAATATCTGTCAACACCCGCCCAAGGTCTAAGTCGCCCCGACATCCACCGATAAAGAATATGCCCTTCCTCTCCGAGGCAACGGGATAGAGGTGCACATTTTCATCCTGGAAAAAGCCTCTAGAGTCTCTCCTGACGTTTAGCAAGGAACTCAAGTTTTCAGCTCCTTCGACAGGGAGATAAAGCTCCTCAGCAACCAGAACGTCACAGGCCAGGACTATATCTTCCCCGAGAAAAACATCTTTAGCTTTGATATTCACCCGCCCATTCTCCACAGTAATCCTCGGCGGGACCTCAGACTTCAAGAACACCACCCCGCAATCTCTCGCTTCCTGGTAAAGTTTTTCTATCCCTTCGCTATCTACTTTGACGCTTTTGTAAAAGACGTAAACCTCGCTGCCCCATTTCTTCTTGGCTGCCAAAGCGTTATTCAGAGTAGCCATTGTAGAAAAGCGAGAATTTTCATCGTAAAAATCGAACATGAAACCTATAGTTTTGGGTTCTGTTTCCAGGCTCGAGTTCTGAAGCATGCGGCACAACTGCTCTTGTGACACAATGTTCAGGCCAGAGATTGCTTCGCCTTCGGCTTGCAACTTTGGCTCAGAATCTAAAGCAAGCTCGGTTTGATACCCGGTGGCAAGAATTATCACTCCACACTTGCGGAAAACTTCCTCTCCCTCTTTTCTTATCCGCACACTGAAATCTCCTATCTCCCCCTCTACCTCCGTCATCTGGGCAGAGGTGAGAACCTCGATGTTTCCATCTCCCTCTACTGCACTTACCATTGAACCTGTGTCAAAACCATAAAAGCTTCCCAGTCCTTCAGTCCCCAAAGTCGCCTCTTTTTCCAACAGGGTTGTCCGCAGGCCAACTCGAGAAAGCTGGAGAGCTGCGCTAATTGCCGAGAATCCTCCACCAACTACGAGAACCTCTTTGTTCACGGGCAACTCTTTCTTCTCCACCGGCTGGAGCAAACGAACTCTGTTCACCGCCATCTTTACAAGTTCTACAGCCTTCTCGGTAACATCTCCATCATGGGCCCATGAGCATTGCTCTCTGATATTTGCCATAGAAAGGAGATGACCATTCAGCCCGGCCTTTTCTAATACTCCCCGCAAAATATGTCCCTGAAACTCAGGAGAACAAGCAGCAACAACAACCCTCTCTATATTCTCTCCCTTAATACGGGAAAGCATCTTTTTCTTTCCTTCCTCAAGGCAAAGGTCGGAACTCAAATTGACACAGGTGACACCGGGGAATTTTGTTACCTTTTTGATAACGTCATCAAAATCGATGTTATTTATAGCCCCGCCGCAATTGCAGAGAAAAACGCCTATTTTTGTTTCCATTCAATGTTTTCCTTGATTACCTCGCCTTTGGCTCGCAGATTCGCCTAGCGCTTGCATTGCCTTCGATGCTGCTGCTATTCCGTGAGCGATAGAATCGGGTATATCCTTAGGGCCTTGACAAGTTCCGGCGAGGAAAATGCCATCAACATTGGTTTCATTAGAGCTGAGGGAATCCTTCTTATCAAAGAATCCATCGTCAGCCAAATTTATGCCCAAAATCCTGGCTAAATCCCAGGAGTTCTTTCCAGGAGAAATCCCCACGGAAAGGACTACCAGGTCAAAGATATCCCGACAAACCTTTCCTTGAGAGATATCCTCAAACCTGACTTCAAGTTCGCCGGAAACAGTTTGTAAAATCTCGACTGGCACTCCTCTGACAAATCGTATACTTTCTTTGTATTTCTCATAGAATTGAGCAAAGCCTTTGCCAGTAGTCTGCAGGTCAATGTAAAAAATAGTCACCTGGGTATCAGGATTCTGATATTTGATAAGCCCGGCAAGTTTCATAGCATATTTGCAGCACACCTGTGAACAATACTCATGACCTTCGTCTCTGGAGCCAACACATTGAATAAAGGCAATGTTTCGCGGCTCCTTCCCGTTTGCGGGAAGTCTAAGATAGCCTTCACGAGTGAAAACCTGTTCCAGGTCAAGACCGGTTAAGACATTAAGATATCTACCGTAACCTAAGGAGCCCTTCTTTCTAGCATCAAAAACATCAAAACCAGTGGCGACAATGACAGCACCGACGCTCAACTCCTGTTCTTTTGGCTTGAGCTCGAACTCGATAGCCTTAGTAGGGCAGCTCTCCCGGCAGAGCTCACATCTCTCTCCCTTAAAGCGCAGACAACGTCCTTCATCGAGAATATAGGAAAAAGGTGTCGCTTCAGCAAAAGGTGGATAGATTGCCTTGGGATCAGCAGGGCAGACCTCAGTGCAAAGACCACAAGCTATGCATCTCTCCTCATCGACATACCGGGGTTGTTGAACTATCTCAACTCGAAAATTGCCCAGCTCCCCGCTAAGTTTTTTTATCGTGGAATTGGTTACGACTGTAATCCGAGGATGGATTACCACTTCTTTGATCTTATCGGAAACTACACACGCGGAACACTGTGAACAAATATCCGTTGCCTTACAACAAAAAGAGGCGCTGTGCCCACCAACCACTGCCTCCTTCTCTATTAAATAAACACTTATACCTGCATTAGCTAACTCTAACGCTGAAGCTACCCCTGATACGCCCGACCCAACAACTAGAACATTCTTGCTCTCCAAGCTCGTTCCTTAAATTCAATAAATCGTGCCGTTTTATACCTTTTTTATTTTTTTAGCAACCCCTCCACCCTGTTCACTAATTCCTTAGCGTCAACTGGCTTTTGAAGATAATCCTCTGCCTCCATCATCATTCCCTCTCGCATGGAAAGATGCATTTTTTCTCTATCTTCAGGGTAAACAGTAAGCATCAACACAGGGATATTAGAGAAAAAATGGTATTTTTCGTCGGTTTTAAGCTCATGGC
>Ga0315550_1002820_pt1 | contig 10555 bp, 8 predicted proteins | sample SalMarSW160190MG_2_FD_203100 | JGI IMG/M metagenome (GOLD analysis project Ga0315550, IMG submission 203100) | Salt marsh sediment microbial communities from the Plum Island Ecosystem LTER, Massachusetts, United States - Salt Marsh Sediment SW1601-90 ... | reverse complement strand
GGCCACAACTATACACTCCTCCAGAAGTTTGTGGTTCAGGGTATGCACGGCCCTTTCGATCAAACCCGAGCGGTCGTAGACCGGCACTATCTGGACGCCCGGCGGAAGACCGGCCTTAAGGCTCTCCAGTTTTTCCTTTACCCTCTGGATCGTAGCCAGCGCGTTTTCGCCGTACCGCATGATAACAACACCGCCGGCCACTTCCCCCTGTCCGTTGAGCTCTGCCAGCCCACGGCGCATCTCAGGGCCGAGATGCACGGTCCCCACGTCCCGTATCAGGATCGGCGTACCGGTCTTATCTACGCCCAGTGGAATGTCTTTGATGTCCTTGATGGACTTGATGTACCCCAGACCCCTTACCATATATTCCGTTTCCGCCATCTCGACAGTCCGGCCGCCGACATCGTTGTTGGAATGCTGGATCGCGGCCTTTACCCTGGACAGCGGAATGTGGTAGGCAAAAAGTTTGTTGGGGTCCAGCTCTACCTGATACTGCTTAACAAATCCCCCTATGGACGCCACCTCGGAAACACCCTCCACCGAAGTAAGTTCATACCGGAGATACCAGTCCTGAATGGACCGGAGCTGTTCGAGGTTGTGCTGACCTGTCTTGTCCACCAATGCATATTCGTAGATCCATCCCACGCCGGTGGCGTCAGGACCCAGCGAGGGCGTAACCCCTTTTGGCAGCCGGCCGGACACGTAGTTGAGGTATTCAAGGACGCGGCTCCTCGCCCAGTAGAGGTCGGTCCCGTCCTTAAAAATTATATATACGAAGGAAAGTCCGAAGAAGGAATAGCCCCTCACCACCTTCGCTCCCGGAACAGCGAGCATTGCCGTCGTAAGCGGATAGGTGACCTGCTGCTCGACCACTTCCGGGGCCTGGCCGGGGTATCTTGTAAACACGATCACCTGGACATCGGAGAGATCGGGAATGGCGTCCAGCGGGGTCTTCGAAAGAGCGTAGATCCCTGCCGCTACGACGAAAAAGGTCGCAAGGATTACGATGAACCTGTTCTTAACGGAGTATTCGATTAACTTTTCGAGCATCAGTACTTGATCTCATTCCCGCAGACCAGCATGTCCTTTCCGAGGAAGGGGTTCTGGACTGAAGAGCCTGTTTGCAGCCACGACTCTTTCTTCATGGGACAATAAAATATCTTGATGCCCTGTGCGCGGGCCTCCCGCCTACCCGGGCCTTCAACATACTTGACCATGGCACGGCTCAGTATGGCAAAGGACGCTTTAGCCTCCCCAATATCGCCCGACAACAGACCCGGAAGGGTTCGGTCTATAGTTTCGACCACATCCTTCACGGCGCCCACCCTCTTCTCAGTCTTGAGTTTTTGCCCGGCCTCGGCCAGGGACTCTGCATAAGTCTTTACGCCTGCCGGGGATTCATCAACCAGAGCACTGTGGATTTTCATGTACGCATCGGTTACGTCGGACATTACCTGTTTCTGATTTTCCGGGGTCCCCGCCTGGGGCGCCTCTTTACCGGTCTCTTTCATTTCACCCGGTGTGGCATTCGGCGCTTCCTTCTCCCCTGAAGATTTCCTCGCCTCTATCATCCTGTTTAAGGCTTCCTTCAGGTTGCTCTCGGAGTCGATGAGAAACTGTGCGGACGTAACGACCTTCTCCCCGTCGGCAAGGCCCGATTTTATCTCCACCACCCCTTCGCCCTCCGCCCCGAGGACCACGTCCCTCGGCTTGAACCTCCCGCCTCCCAGAGCCATAATGACGATGTTCTTGGTACCGGTTCTTATGACCGCGTTGTCAGGCACCTGAAGCACGTCTTCACCCACCTTCGTCGTTATCATCACGTTTACATACATTTCGGGCTTAAGTTTGAACTTCGGATTCTTTAAATCGATCCTTATCTGTACTGTCCTTGTAGCGGCCGACAGATAGGGGTATATGAATGAAATGCGGCCCTTGTAAACCACCCCCGGCTCATAGGGGAGCGTAATCTCGGCCTCCTGGCCGGTACGGATAAACGGCAGTTCATATTCGTAGATGGAGCCCAGCACCCAGATGTTCGAAATATCGGCGATGGTGTAAAGCTCCATCCCCGGGGTAACCTTCATCCCGGCCAGCACCTTCTTGTCGATTACGATGCCATGCGTGGGAGACCTCAGGGTCATAGCCTTCTGGATCGTACCGCGCTTTTCCAGTGCCTCGATCTGCGCAGGGTCGATATCCATGTAAAGGAGCCTCCTCCGTGTTGCGTCGACGAGCGCCTTTCCTCCGCTGGCCACATCCTTGAAGGTGGAAGTACCGGTCTGCCTCTCGTACCTCAGGGCCTGGAGGTATTCCTGCTGGGTCGCGACCAGTTCCGGGGAATATATGGAGAGGAGTTCCTCTCCCTTCGACACCTCCTGTCCTGTCGTGTTTACAAAGAGGTCTTCCACCCACCCGGATACCTTGGTGTGAATGTGCTGGACAAGCGCCTCATTATAGGTCACCTGCCCCACGGTGCGTACCGTAGCGATGAGCGGACCGCGCGTGACGTCCGTAGTCTTGACCCCTATATTCTGGACAGTGACCGGGTCGATCTTTATCACACCCTCACTGCTCTCTCCCTCATACACCGGCACAAGGTCCATCCCCATGGGGGACTTGCCCGGTTTGTCCCTTATATATGTGGGGTCCATCGGGGCAACCCAGTATTTGATCTTTCTTTCTTGCTTGACCTGGCCACCCCGGATATCCTCTTTCGCCGTAGTTACGGGCGTCCCTTTCTTCTTCCCGCCGGGGTACATGATCCATATCCCCGCGATCAGAAGGACCAGGATTATAGAGACATACTTAACAGTTTTCTTCATGTTAAATCCCTCTCGTTAATAAATGACTGTGCCATCCTCTTCAGTAAAGCCTCTTCCCGACAGTCGCTTCGATCTCCGATATCGTGTTTTCATAATCCGTCACCGCCCGGTAGTATTGTATTTCATAGTTGTACAAAGTCACCTCGTTGTTTACCAGGGTAATAAAGTCAACCTTGTTCACCTGGTATCCGGAGATCGCCGATTCCAGCGCCGTTCTGCTCTGGGGTAGAAGACCTGTCTGGAAAAGATCGATCTGCTTACGGTATTTATTGATCCTCGCCAGTGAATCCTTTATCCTGAAAAACATCTCACTCCTCGTTGTGTTATACTGTTGAGTTGCCCGACGGATGTTCCACTTCTCTTCGGCGACCTTCTTGTCCTCCTTGGTCTTATGCCAGAGAGGTACCGTTACCATGACAAATCCCGAGACGAAGTCGGGCCTTTCCTGTCGCTGACCGTAACTCACGCCCACGTCGAAGTCAGGATAGTAATTCTTCTCGGCCAACCGCAGAGCCAGCCGGGACCTCTCGATGCGACGCTTCGCAGCAATAAGAATAGGCCGGTTCGCCTCTGCTATCTTCTGAAGCTCATCCGCGCCAAAACTAAATTTCGGATGTGTCACCCCGTCTATCACGATTCCATCAGCCTCCCTGAAGGGGGTATCGACAGGCCTGTAAAGAAGCGTATTAAGATGGGCGATCATGCTCTCCTTCTTCTGCCCCAGTGTAATCAAGGCGTCCGCCATCTTGGAGAGCTCAACCTGAGCCTTAAGAACATCCTGCTGGATGCCCGCCCCCACTGCATACTTCGTCTCGGTGGTCTTCACAAATTCCCTGAGGAGGTCCCTGTTTTCCTTCGTTACATCAATAGTCTTATTGATAAGGAGCAGGTTCCGGAATGCCTCCTCCACCCGCCTGGTCAGGTCATTCCTTTTTTCCACGTAATCTTCGGCAGCGATTTCCGTCTCCTTCCTGGCTATATCCCCTTTAAGAGGTAGTTTGCCGGGGAAGGGAATCTTCTGGGATACAGAGAACTGTTTCTGGGTCATCGGCTCCTGGTTGAAGCTGAAGCTGTTCGTCGGGACCGCAAGAAGGGAAAAGCCCACTTTCGGGTTGTCAAGTGATTCCGCCTGGGATGGACGTTCGCTGAAAGCCTCTTCCCTGTCCTTCAGCGCCCGGAGGTCAGGGTTGTTGGCAATGGCCTCGTTCACAAGGCCTTCAAGCACTGGTTCGCCCTTGTCCGTGCCCCCGGCCCGGGAACTGAGGGGCAGGAGCAACAGGAGAGAAACAGCAATAACCGCAACACAGAACACCTTCAAAGGGACAGGCCCCCCCTCCTTCAAGTTTCGCATTGTCTTCTCCATAGGGTTAATGACAGTAGTAGTTTCCTGATCTTATCACAAAAAAAGGCACGCTACAAAGCGCGACGGAAAAGACGAGCTGCTATTTCGCCTTGAATTCGAATGTCCCAACGTGGGTCCCGCCGTCCGGCCCTTTTATCTTTACCTGCATCGTCCACTCGCCCGGCATTGTCGGCTTGATCACGGCGGTATACGTTTCGCCCTCCCTCACGGCACGGACGCCATAATTCATCGCCGGCATGGACGCCATGAAATAATAGAGTTCAGGGTCAAGATCGTTGACGGGGCTTGCGTCCTTCCTTATTTCGAAAGTGACTTTGTTAATACCGACGACCGCGGGGGCATGGTCCATTTTCACAGTGACCTCATATGGCCCGACCTTCTTACTTACACTGTAATCCTTCGCGTAGGCCACGCCCGCAACAAGAAGCAAGAACACTGCACATGCCGCAAACTTCCTCATACCGCGCCTCCTCATAAGCACCTTGCATATTATATCTTTTTTCCTGACCGCCCAGCCACCTGGGTAATCCCCGAAGCCCACATTCTACTCTACATTAGTACTATGAAGGAATTTCGAAAGTATTATGAAGAAACTTTGAACCTGTTTTTTGCAACTGTAAGGCATTACTTGACTTAAGCCCGCTAAAGTGAAAAATCAAACGGGATACCGATTCACGCTCACACAGCGCAGGATACGGTAGCCGGATCGCTTACGGCCCATACAAAAAAGTGAGGTCCCTTTTTCTGGCCGACTCCTGTGGCACCTTTTGTCAGATATAGAGCCCATGCCCAGTCAGTCTCGAACATGCTGGTAGTCGATGACCAGTAGGATTCCTGCACACTGTAAAATGGGTGTCCGGCAGGCAATGCCGGACTGTGAATGCTGCAATCGACAAGCGATTCGAGCTCATTGATATTGGGGAGGCGCCACCGGACCTGCCCTTTCGGCTCGTGATTAAACCGCCCAACCGCCGTGATGGCATTGCTCCATGTAACGGGGCCGTCTGCAAGGTCTGCGCACCTGGACCAGAAGAGTCCTGTCAGCAGGTCAACGACCACTTCATCCCGGACCTCGAAGCGGGGTTCAGGCCATGGGCGACCGAAACGGAACTCACCGTCCTGACCCGAACCATCGCACGGAATTCGCAGTCCTTTCGAATCGTAACACCGAGTCTGGCCCGTGGCAGCTAGGATTCCGCGTCCTCTGCCCCTGACAGGCCAGACAAGAGCGAACTGCTCCTTGTTTCCGTAAAACATGCGTGCACCTGCCATATGGACATACCATGCGTACGCAGGATTGATCATAGCAGTTGTGGAAGTCCAGTACCAGCCGAGGAAAATATCGGTAAAGGGATGTCCTTCGGGAAGTGCCGGTTTTCTCGTCTGATAACTCACCAGACTTCGCAGCTCCCGGCGGTTAGGGAGCCGCCAGTCAGAAGAACCGAATGCTCCTTCTCTGTTCATGTCCGTCACATAGTCCAGCGCCTCCTGCCATCTCAGGGGAAACTTGGCAATGTTGGCGTTTCGCGTCCACACGAGTCCGGTGAGGCGGTCAGAAATAACGTCTTGCTGTTGCGCAAATCTCCGCACGGGCCAAGCCGTGCCTCTTCTGAATTCCGCATCCTGCCCGCTTCCCCCGCAGGGAATTTCGCTGCCGGCCGTGTCATGGCAGGTCATCTGGCCCGTCCACGGATAACATCTCTCAATGTCCGGATTATCTTCTTCCATCAAGAACACTCTGGTGTTTCATTTGGGGATAATTAATCTTATCACATCGGTCCGCTTCCTCTTCCACTGCCCTCCTTCCCACTTTACTTGAGACAGGGCTGCCAGATTTACATGTCACCCCGACTTTTTTGATATGGCTCAAAGGTCACAATGCAGAACTTTTTGCGCAATTCAGGAAATACATGTGACCGCTGAGCATAACGGAAAGCACTACCTGCGATGAGGCATAGGCCGGGGTCATTTCTTCTGACCGCTCTTTTAATCCTTCTACAGTTGCAATTTGACACAATTACGAAAAAGGGGGATGATTGTTTCAATCGTTCCGGCAAAGGAGCTCATAAACAAGATGGGGCCGTTCCGGAGGCGGTATATTAGGGGAAAGGGTTCCGGGCGTTAGATAAAAGCGAGGCAAATGCGGAGCTTTATGACCAAAAAACAGCGGGAGGTGAAATTGTGAGGAAGATGTTTCTCATAAGTGTTCTGATTCTGGCTCTATCGGTGACTTATGGGTTTGCCCAGATGGGAAACGGCATGATGGAGGGACAGCAGGGCGACATGATGGAACACGGGCAGATGATGCAACATGAGGGAATGATGGAGCACGGGCAGATGATGAACGACATGATGGGGATAACAAGCCGGATGTCGGACATGATGGGCAAGATGTCGCGAATGATGAAGGACATGCCCCAGGAGAGGATGAAGAGGGCGTCTGAATTGATGAGAGATATGTCACATCAAATGATGGAAATGTCCAAGATGATGAAAAGGGGTAAAGCGTCCTATAAAGAAATGAAGAAGTTGAAGGACAGGATGTCTACGATGCAGAAAAGGTTCTCCGGGATGGGAATGACCGAATGAGAAAAGAGCCTGGGGTATATGTGATGATTGTAACGGAGGAGAGATGAAGGTTACCGATCCGGTCTGTCATATGACCATCGAGGACAGTGAGGCAGCAGGCAAGTCGCTATACGAAGGCAAGACTTACTATTTCTGTTCAAAGCCCTGCAAGGAGAAATTCGACAAAGCCCCAGGGTCTTATGTGGGGGAAAAGGCGGAAACAAAAAAAACCGCCGCGTCTGAAAAAGGAGTCGAGCACACCTGTCCCATGCACCCCGAGATCAGGCAGCCAAAACCCGGCCCCTGTCCGAAATGCGGGATGGCACTGGAGCCGGTAGAGCCCGCTGCCCCGATGACCAAAACGGAATGGACTTGCCCGATGCATCCGGAGATCGTGAGAGACAAGCCCGGGAGCTGCCCGAAGTGCGGCATGGCGCTGGAACCCAAAACGGTGACAGCCGAAGAAGAGGAAAACCCCGAACTTATCGACATGACGAAACGATTCAAGATCAGCGTCGTACTCACTATTCCTGTCTTTCTGATTGCGATGCGGGACTTTATTCCGGGGCTTTCCTTCATTCTCTCAGGAGTCTCCGCCTCATTTCTTACATGGGCGGAACTCGTTCTCACGACACCCGTAGTTCTCTGGTGCGCATGGCCCTTCTTTGTCAGAGGGTGGCAGTCTGTAGTAACCTGGAACCCGAATATGTTTACTCTCATAGCACTCGGCACGGCTGTCGCTTATGTTTACAGCCTTATAGCCGCTCTCTTCCCGGGGTTGTTCCCGCCGACTTTTCGGACCGAAGGAGGTCAGGTGAGCGTCTATTTCGAGGCAGCGGCTGTAATCACCACGCTCGTTCTTCTGGGCCAGGTGCTTGAGCTCAGGGCCAGGAGCAAAACGGGGGCGGCCATTAGAGCGCTTCTCGGACTCGCCCCCAAAACCGCCCGCCGCATAACCGACGGTAATGAAGAGGATCTTCCGCTCGAACAGGTCCAGCCCGGAGATCTCCTCCGGGTGAGGCCGGGGGAAAAGATACCCGTGGACGGGACCGTTGTCGAGGGGTCCAGTTCAGTGGATGAGGCCATGATAACGGGCGAACCTATTCCGGTCGGGAAGAAAGAAGGAGACCGGGTAATCGGTGCAACCGTGAACGGAACCGGCTCACTCGTCATGCAGGCTGAAAAAGTCGGCTCAGAAACTATTCTTGCCCAAATCGTACATATGGTGGCGGAGGCCCAGAGGAGCCGGGCGCCTATCCAGAAGCTAGCAGACGTTGTTGCCGGTTACTTCGTACAGATAGTGGTTGCGATTGCAATCATCACCTTTTTGATCTGGCTGTGGTTAGGACCCGAGCCCAGGTTCACCGTCGCCCTTATAAATGCGGTTGCAGTGCTCATGATCGCCTGCCCCTGTGCCATGGGTCTTGCAACACCCATGTCGATTATGGTCGCAGCCGGAAAGGGAGCATCAGCCGGAGTGCTTTTCAAGAACGCCGAAGCAATAGAGGTGATGAAGACGGTCGATACTCTTGTTACGGATAAGACTGGCACTCTCACCGAGGGAAAACCTAAACTTGTCGAAGTTGTTCCCGCCGGCGGATTCGACGAGAAGACGGTTCTTCACTTCGCATCCAGCATTGAAGTAGGGAGTGAGCATCCTCTGGCCGCTGCTATAGTTGCAGGAGCAAAGGGAAAGGACATAACACCTTCGAAAGTTGAGTCGTTTCAGTCCCTCACGGGGCGCGGAGTAACAGGCATGATCAACGGGAAGAAGGTGGGACTGGGCAACCTTGCACTTCTCGATGAGCTGGGAATCGATCCGGGTGACCTCTCTGCAAAGGCGGAGTCGATGAGGCGCGACGGTCAAACAGTCATGTTTGTCGCGGTCGACGGAAAGGCAGCGGGTCTCCTGGGTGTTGCCGATCCTGTAAAAGCGACGACACAGGAGGCTATTAAGGCACTTCATGAAGAAGGGATGCGGATAGTAATGCTTACGGGTGATAGCAGGACAACAGCCGAGGCGGTTTCAAAAAAACTCGGTATCGATGAGGTTATTGCCGAAGTATTGCCCGACCAGAAGGCCGACATAGTCAAACGCCTCCAGTCTGAGGGCAGGATCGTAGCAATGGCCGGAGACGGGATCAATGACGCCCCCGCCCTCGCCCAGGCTCAGGTGGGCATAGCAATGGGAACTGGCACTGATGTGGCCATGGAGAGCGCAGGGGTGACGCTCGTGAAAGGTGATCTGCGGGGCATAGTCCGGGCAAGGAAATTGAGCAGGGCCACAATGCGGAACATAAAACAGAACCTCTTCTGGGCCTTTGGCTACAACTCGGTGGGACTGCCGCTGGCAGCCGGGGTCCTCTACCCCTTCTTCGGGATACTGCTGAGCCCCATGATAGCCGCCGCAGCGATGAGCTTCAGTTCTGTTTCAGTTGTCGGAAATGCCTTAAGACTGAGAAGAGTTCAACTCTGAGCCGCAAAGCCGGCCACTCTTCGCAGTGACTGCCGCCCTTGTCAGAAGGGGAGAAGTGTGCGAACATAAAAGAAACGGATAGAAAGAAAATACGGAAAGCGGCCGGGAGTGCCGCAGCCGTGTAGAAACAAACAGGGAGGCAAGTATGAAAGTCAAAGACCCGGTGTGTAACATGACAATTGAGGACAGCGAGGCAGCCGGCAAATCAACATACAAGGGCAAGACCTATTATTTCTGCTCGAAGGGATGCAAGGAAGCCTTCGACAAAGACCCCGAGGCTTTCGTCGGCAAGAAAAGCGCCTGAAGGCAAGCAGCCTGCATGAAGACAGTCACAGCAATCGTCAGGACCGACAGTGTCGAAGAGATAGTCAAATCCCTGGAAGAAAATGGTGTCCGCGGCATGACAATCACTGAAATCAAGGGCACAGGGCGGGAGGTCCGTTTGTACAAGCCTTACACGATACACAACAGAATCGAGATTATAGTCCCGGACGAAAAGGTGGACGAGGTCATCGGCATCATCCTCCAGCACGGGAAGACGGGATTTGCCGGAGACGGACTTATCGGGGTCTATCCCATGGACTACATGATAAAGATAAGGACGGGAGAAAAGAAAGAATAATAACTGCCAGGCAGTATCTCCTGAAGCAGGAGAAGGTCTGTTCCCACGCTTCATGATTAATATTTTTTAATGATTGCGTTCACCATTTCTTCATATATAACAGGGTATATCAATTATGCAACTGAGATCTTCGATCTCATCACGTAACAGGTTTACCATCACAAGGAGAGGTATAGAATGAAGAAGTCCATAGTTATCAAGGTCTTAGCTTTCGTGGCAGTATCGGTAATGGCATTTGCCGCACCTTCGGGAGCGATGATGGGGAATTATAATGGAACGACAGGCAGTGCCGTTTCGGCCGTCGGCGGCATGATGGGCGGCGGCTTCGCAATGACGAACAACGGCGGCTTCGGGATGATGAACGGCATGGCTGGCGCACCGGTGGTGGGAAGCGACGGCACGGCCTATCTGGTAAGTTATTCGCCTACAACAACACCTACTGCGGGGACGGCACCCACCAGCGCCTCCTTTCAGTCGAACCTTATGGCATTCAGCCCCAGTGGCGGCACGCCTGTCACCCTGACCCTCAAGGGGATAGTGTCCAGGCCGGTCGTGGAAGGCGGTTTTCTGGTATCTACTGCGTCTCTCCCAGATTTCTCGCAGTTTGACGTAGCCGGTAACAACAACCAGTCTGTGCTATACGCCGTTCAGCTTCCTCTGGCGGACACTTCAGCTCCCGTAGCAGTGGCCCTGGACGGTGA
>Ga0315550_1002812_pt1 | contig 10569 bp, 10 predicted proteins | sample SalMarSW160190MG_2_FD_203100 | JGI IMG/M metagenome (GOLD analysis project Ga0315550, IMG submission 203100) | Salt marsh sediment microbial communities from the Plum Island Ecosystem LTER, Massachusetts, United States - Salt Marsh Sediment SW1601-90 ... | reverse complement strand
GACGTCGCCGTCGCGGTCGGCAAGACCCTCTGACCGCCGCCATGCCGGACTTCCGCACCCTCGACGATTTCGATCTGCACGGCAAAACCGTTCTCGTGCGGGCCGACTTCAACGTCCCGGTCGAGGGCGGCAAAGTCACCGATCTGACCCGCATCGAGCGCTCGCTGCCGACCATCCAGGCAATCTCCGGGGCCGGCGGCAAGACGGTGATCCTGAGCCATTTCGGCCGCCCCAAGGGCGCCCCGGACCCGGAATTTTCGCTCGCCACGGTCCTGCCCGCCCTCAACAAGGCGCTCGGCCGCAAGGCGATCTTCGTCGATACCGACTGGAACGACCTCGCCGCCGCCAAAATGGCAATCGCCGACGCCGAGCCGAGCGCCGTGATCTTGTTGCAGAACACGCGCTTTCACCCCGGCGAGACGAACAACGACCCCGACCTCGCCGCCCGCATGGCGTCCCTGGGCGACATCTACGTCAACGACGCCTTTTCCGCCGCCCACCGGGCCCACGCCTCCACCGAAGCGATCGCCCATCTTCTGCCGGCCGCCGCCGGCCGCGCCATGCAGGCCGAGCTCGAGGCGCTGGAGGCCGGCCTCGGCCATCCGAAAAAGCCGGTCATCGCCATCGTCGGCGGCGCCAAGGTGTCCACCAAGATCGCCGTGCTCGAGCACCTTGTCGAAAAGGTCGAGGCGCTGGTCATCGGTGGCGGCATGGCCAACACCTTCCTGTTTGCCGAGGGCATCGGCATTGGCCGCTCGCTGTGCGAGAAGGACCAGGCGGATGTCGCCCGGCGCATCTACGACCGCGCCGCCGAACTCAACTGCGCCATCATCCTGCCGGTGGACGGGGTGGTCGCCTGGCACCTCGAGGCCGGCGCCCCCAGCCGCGTCTACGGCATTGAGGCGATCGACGGCGACGGCATGGTTGTCGACGTCGGCCCGCATTCGATCGATCGCATCAGGGGCGCCATCGACGAGGCGGCGACCCTCGTGTGGAACGGCCCCCTGGGGGTCTTCGAAATGCCCCCCTTCGACGCCGCCACTCTCGATATCGCCCGCTACGCCGCCGCCCGCACCAGGGCCGGCAAGCTGGTCTCGGTGGCCGGGGGCGGCGACACCGTCGCCGCCCTCGCCCGGGCCGGCGTCACCGAGGATTTCACCTATGTTTCGGCCGCCGGCGGCGCCTTCCTGGAATGGATGGAGGGCCGCCCGCTGCCCGGCGTCGAGGCGCTGAAAACCGCATAGGGTTCGAACCGATGTCCCAGACCGCCGCCATTCTCGACAACTACGCCGGCGAAAGCCCCGGCCTCATCGCCAATCTCGCCCGGTTCCTCAACGCCGGGGCGCTGGCCGGCACCGGCAAGCTCGTCATCCTGCCCGTCGATCAGGGGGTCGAACACGGCCCCGGCGCCTCCTTCGCCCCCAATCCCGACGGCTACGACCCCGCCTATCACGTCCAGCTGGCCATCGACGGGGGCCTCAGCGGTTTCGCCTGCCCGCTCGGCATGATGGAGGTGTGCGCCCCGCTCGCCCTCGACCGCGTCCCGCGCCTCTTGAAGCTCAACTCCGCCACTGTGCTCACCAAAGTCCAGGACCAGTCGATCATGGCCTCCCCCCGCGACGCCCTGCGCCTGGGCTGCCAGGGGATCGGGCTGACCATCTATCCGGGTGCCGACAAGTTCGAGGAGATGCTCGAGGAAGCCCGCGAACTGGTCGCCGAGGCCCGCGCCCTTTCCCTGCCGACCTTCATCTGGGCCTATCCGCGCGGCGGCACCCTGACCAAGGACGGCGAGACCGCCCTCGACGTGAGCGCCTATGCGGCCTATGTCGCCGCTTCCGTCGGCGCCCATGTCATCAAGCTCAAGCCGCCCACCGCCCATATCGAGCTCACCAACGCCGGCCCGGCCTATGCCGACTGGGCGCCGAACTCGACCCTCCCCGAGCGTATCGCGCACATTCGACAGGCCGCCTATGCCGGCCGGCGGATCGTCATTTTCTCCGGTGGCGCCCGCAAGGACGACGCCGCGCTGCTCGAGGAGGTCGCCGCCATCCACCAGGGCGGCGGCTTCGGCTCGATCATCGGCCGCAACGTCTTCCAGCGTCCGCGCGCCGAAGCCCTGGCGCTCATCGGCAAGATCATCGCCATCTACGCCGCGTCCTGAGCGCGCCGCTGCCCGGGCTCACCGCGCCGGCCCCTTGCGCGGGGACCTTTTGTCGCCCAATTTCGACCGCAAATAGCGCGCTTCGGGGGCCGTCATGCAGCCTGAGCTCTATCTGATCACCCCGCCCGATCCCGGCGCCGACTTCGCCGACGCATTTGATTCCGCCCTCGGCGCGGCGCCGGTCGCCGCCTGCCTCATCCAGCGCGGCGCCTCCGACCCGGCCGCTTACGAAGCGCGCGCCAGAGCGCTCATCCCCATCGCCCAGCGCCACGGCGCCGCCGCCCTCCTCGACAACGCGCCGGACCTGGCCCGGACCCTGGCCGCTGACGGGGTGCATGTGAGCGGCGGCATTGACGCGGTCAAATCCGCGATCTCTTCCCTCAAACCCGACCTCATCGTCGGGGCCGGCGCTATCGCCAGCCGCCACGACGCCATGCAGGCCGCCGAGGCGGGCGCCGATTACGTCTTCTTCGGCTCCCTGGGCACCGCCCCCGCCGACGAGAAACTGCGCGAGATCGCCCGCTGGTGGGTCGAGGCCGTCGAAGTCCCGGCCGTCTTCTTCGCCGGTGACGCCGGCGACGCCGGCCCCGGCCCCGACGACCCGCAATGCGAGTTCGTCGCCCTGCGCGGCTCGGTCTGGGACGCCCCCGGCGGTCCCGCCACCGCCCTCGCCGCGTTCGCCAGAACCGGCCGCCGGGGGGCCGCATGAACCGGCCCGCCTCCCTTCTGGTTGCCGCGGCCCTGGTGGCCGGCCCCGCCCTTGCCCAACGGGCGACCGAGCCGCCGCCGCCCCTGCCGGTCGCCACCGGCTCCGAGCAGACCGACCAGGCCCTCGACATCTCGCGCCGGTTCTTCGGCCCCCAGCTGCCTGTTGACGAGGCCTTCGGCGCCTATCAGCGCGGCTACTATCTGACCGCCCTCGCCCTCGCCCTGCCCCGCGCCGAGGCCGACGACGCCGCGGCCCAGACCTTGATCGGCGAATTGTATGCCAACGGCCTGGGGGTGCCCGAAAACGCCGCCCGCGCCTCCTCCTGGTACGCGCTTGCCGACAAGAACGGCGACATCCGGGCCACCTTCCGCCTCGCCATGGCCTACCAGCAGGGCAACGGTGTGCCGCAGAATCGCGAGCGCGCCGCCGAACTCATCGAGAAGGCCGCCGCCGCCGGGCATCTGGGCGCCAAATACAACCTGGCGTTGCTTTACATCGAGGGCCGCTATGTCGCCCCCGACACCAACCGCGCCGCCGAGCTGCTGCGCGAGACCGCCGAGGCCGGGCTCGCCGCGGCGCAGTACGACTATGGGACGCTGCTCATGCAGGGCGCCGGCGTGCCACCCGATCCCGATCAGGGCGCCCGCTATATCGGCCTTGCCGCCGCCAGCGGCGACATCGCCGCCCAGATCGAATACGCGACCCTGCTCTATCTCGGCCGGGGCGTGCCGAAGAGCCCCGCGCTCGCCGCCGTGTGGTATCGCGCCGCCGCCGAGACCGGCAATCCGGTCGCCCAGGTGCGCCTGGCCAAGCTCCTCGCAGCCGGCGACGGGGTCGAGCGCGATCTCGTCGAGGCCGCCATGTGGCGGTCCCTGGCCCGCCGCCAGGGTTTGGTCGACGACAAGCTCAACGCGGCCCTGGCATCTCTGAGCCCCGAAGAGGAAGCCCGCGCCGAGGAACGCGCCCGTTTCTGGCCCAACCGCCCGCCGCTCAACACCACCGCCTCCGGCAACACCGCGCCGGGGCCCTCCGGCTAGCCCGCCGCCACCGCCACGATCGCCACCAGTGCCACCGGCAGTAGCACGGACGCGCCCGCCGCGAGCCGGTCGCCCGGCTCCATGAGCGCTTGCGGCCCGGCGAGGCGCCGTGCGATCTCGCCGCGCCACATCCAGGCGCCGGCGGCCCCCGCCGCGGTGCCGGTCAAATGAAAGAGGTTGCCAAGCACCAGCGCTTCGAAAATCCCGCCTCGCCAGCCGACCGCATAGGGGATGATCGCCATGAGCGCCGGCACCACCCCCCACATCAGCACCAGCAGCGCGTTGACCGGCCCGGTCACCGCGAGCGCCCCGGGGTCATTCGTCGCTTTCGCGTAGATCCGCGCCGCCAGAAGCACCGGCGGATAGGCGTAGATGAAGCTCGAGGCCCCGTGTCCGTCGACCGGTCCCACCAGGAGCGCCAGCGCAAAACAGGCGATCGCCAGTGCGGTCACGCAGGCATATCGCAGCGAGCCCAGCAGCGGCTCGGCGATGCGCCCCGTCGCCCACAGCAGCACCAGATTGCCGGCCAGGTGCGCGACAAGCGGCACGCCGTCGAACCCGTGCTCGAAGGCGGCGGTCGCCGGCTGCCAGGGATGGGAGAGCGGACGCAGGCCGCCCAGCGCCCCATAGAGGTCGGGCCGCGCCAGCGTCGCCAGTGATACCACCAGACACCCCGCCGCGAGCGCCAGGGTGACCGGCATCCGCCGCCAGCGAGGCCGCCCCGACCCCTCTGGCGTCACGTCGGACCCGCCGGCGCGTCGCGTTGCGCCGCCAGGCCCTTGCGCGGCGCGGGCTTCTGATGCACAAGCCCTTCGCGCCGCCCTCCGGCGCGCCCCTCATCTCCGCACGGCACCATGAAGATCAACGGCAACGAAATCCGTCCCGGTTACATAATCGAGCACAACGGCGAGTTGTGGGTCGCCGTCAAGGTCGAGCATGTCAAGCCCGGCAAGGGCGGTGCCTTCGCCCAGGTCGAACTCAAGGGCGTGGTTTCCGGCACCAAGCTCAACGAGCGCTTCCGCTCCGCCGAGACCGTCGAGCGCGTCCGCCTCGATCAGAAGCAATTCCAGTTCCTCTACGCCCAGGCCGGGAATCTCGTCTTCATGGACAATGAGAGCTACGAGCAGATCGAGCTGCCCACCGATTTCATCGGCGACCGGGCCGGCTTCCTCAAGGAAGGCATGACCGTCACCGTCGATCTTCACGAGGGCACCCCGCTCGGGGTCACCCTGCCCCAGCAGGTCGCCGTCGAAGTCGCCGAGACCGAACCGGTCGTCAAAGGCCAGACCGCCGCCAGCTCCTACAAGCCGGCGGTTCTGGAAAATGGTGTCCGGGTCATGGTGCCGCCCTTCGTCTCGGCCGGCGAGTCCATCGTCGTCGATACCGCCGAGCTGACCTACGTCAAACGGGCCGACTGATGGCACCGACGCGCCCCAGCCGTCCCGCCCGCGCCATTTTCTCCCGCTGATGCCGCAGACGGCCCTGGTCACCGTCATGGTCAACGCCGCCCGCAAGGCGGGGCGGTCGCTCAGCCACGATTTCGGCGAGATCGAGAATCTCCAGGTCTCGAAAAAGGGCCCCGCCGACTTCGTCTCCAATGCCGACCGGCGCGCCGAGGAGATCGTGTTCACCGAATTGCGCAAGGCGCGCCCCACCTGGTCGTTCCTGATGGAGGAGTCCGGAGAGGTCAAAGGCACCGACGGCCAGCACCGCTGGCTCATCGACCCGCTCGACGGCACCACCAACTTCCTGCATTCGGTTCCCCTGTTCGCGGTTTCCATCGGTCTGCAACGCGGTCCCGACATCGTTGCCGGCGTCATCTACAATCCGGTCTCCAACGAGCTCTACACCGCCGAGCGCGGCGGCGGTGCCTACCTCAACGACCGCCGCATTCGGGTCGCCGCCCGCACCCGGCTCACCGAGAGCGTCGGGGTTACCGGTATCAAGCGCACGGTGCCCGAGCGCGACGCCCGCGACGTCAGGACCGTCGCCCGGCTCAACACCATCCTCGCCGGCATCCGCCGCACCGGCTCGGCGGCCATCGACCTGGCCTGGGTCGCGGCCGGACGCTTCGACGTGATGTGGGAAACCGGCCTCAACCCCTGGGACTGCGCCGCTGGGATCGTCATGGTGCGCGAGGCCGGCGGCATCGTTTCCGACATGGCGGGCGGCGGCAAGATGCTCGAGGACGGCACCCTGGTGGCCGGCAACGACACCGTGCAGCGCGCCCTGCTCAAGGAACTGCGCGAAGTCAGCTGATCACCCCTTGGCCATTGTCAGGCCTTGCTACTCTGTTAGTCTGGCGCCCGCGCCGGAGATGGGTTGAAAGACCGGGAGATGTCCCAGCAATACGATCCCTATCATCTCGCCAGTCCCACCGTTTACCTCATCAAGATGATCATCTTCCTGATCCTTGTGGGGCTGATCGGGGTCGTTCTCTCCCCGCGCCTGATCGAGGCCTTCTGGGCCAATCCATTCATCAACGGCCTCATCCTGATGGTCCTGGGCATCGGCATCGTGCTCTCGTTTCGCCAGGTGGTGCGGCTGTTCCCTGAGGTGACCTGGGTCAATTCCCTGCAGGACGGAAACCCCTCCGGCTCTCGCCTGCCGACGCTGCTGATGCCCGTCGCCGTCATCATGCGCGACCGCATGGGCGAGACCGTCATCACCCCCGCCTCGATGCGATCGATCCTCGATTCGGTCGGCATCCGGCTCGACGAAGCCAAGGACACCGCCCGCTACATGACCGGCCTTCTGGTGTTTCTGGGCCTGCTCGGCACCTTCTACGGGCTGTTGCAGACGGTCAACTCCGTCGGCATCGTCATTCAAGGCCTCGACGTCACCACCGATGACGCCGGCAATCTCTTTTCCAACCTCAAGGACGGGCTCGAGGCGCCGCTGTCCGGCATGGGCACCGCCTTCGCCTCGTCGCTGTTCGGCCTCTCCGGATCGCTGGTCCTGGGCTTTCTCGACCTGCAGGCATCGCAGTCCCAGAACGCCTTCTATACCGACCTGGAGGACTGGATGAGCTCGATGACCGAACTCGACCACCCGGTCGCTCAGATGCAGGCGAGCGAGCTCGGCATCTCCTCCACCGAGATGCACGAGATGTTCGATCGCCTGGGGGCGACCGTGCAATCCTCGTCGTCCTCGCAGAACGCCATCCGCGCCATGGCCGAACTCGCCAAGGGCATCGACGGGCTGGTCAAGCACATCCGTTCCGAGCAGGAGGATCTGCGCCAGCACATCACCGAGCAGGCCGCCAACAACGAGAAGATGCGCGATCTGGTCGACGCGCTTCTGAACAGCGTCGACGAAACCGAGCCCGAGCGGCGGCGCGAGCACGAGACCCCCGGGGAATAGCCGGCCATGGACCAGCGCGTTTCGCTTGTCACTCTGGGAGTTGCCGACATCGCCGCCGCCCGCGCCTTCTACGAGCGCCTCGGCTGGCGCGCCTCGTCCGCCTCGTCCGCCGACGTCGTCTTCTTCCAGGCCGGCGGCATGGCGGTTGGCCTTTATCGGTTCGAATCCCTTGCCGATGACGCTGGCGCGGTGGCCGCCCGAAACGGTTCCGCCGCCGTCACCCTGGCCCTCAATCTGGGATCGCCGGAGGCGGTCGACGCCACCCTCGCCGAGGCCGAAGCGGCCGGCGCCGACATCGTCAAGCCCGCCGAAAAGGTCTTCTGGGGCGGCTATTCGGGCTATTTCCGCGACCCCGACGGTCACTACTGGGAAGTCGCCCACAACCCCGGCTGGATCCTCGGGACGGACGGCGCCGTCCGATTGCCGCAATGACCGCGCAGCTTCGGCGAAAGGGGTAGGCAACCATGGCATTGGCCCGCACCCGCGGCAGGGTGGTACGCGAGGACTACTGGCCCGGCTTCGTCGACGTCATGGCCTCGCTTCTGCTGGTCATCTTCTTCCTGCTGGCGGTGTTCATGCTGGCCCAGTTCTTCCTCTCGCGGGAGATCCTCGGCCGCGACACCGTCCTGTCGCGCCTCAATTCCCAGATCGCCGAGCTCACCGAGTTGCTCCAGCTCGAGCGCGGCAATTCCGAGGATCTCGAGGCGACCGTCGCCACCCTCAGCGCGACCCTGGCCGGCACCGAGGCCGAACGCGACAATCTGGTGGGCCAGCTCTCCACCCTCGGCGCCGGCGCCGAGGACAAGGACGCCCGGATCACGACCCTCACCGGCGATCTGGCGCAGCAGGTCGAGCTCACCGACGAGCAGGCCGCCCAGGTGGCGATTCTGAACCAGCAGCTCTCGGCCCTGCGGTCGCAGCTCGCCGCCCTCGAGGAGGCGCTGGAGGCCTCCGAGGCCCGCGACAGCGACAGCCAGGCCCGCATCGCCGACCTGGGGAGCCGTCTCAACCTGGCCCTCGCCCAGCGGGTCCAGGATCTCAGCCGCTACCGCTCCGATTTCTTCGGCCGCCTGCGCCAGATTCTCGGCGACCGCTCGGACATCCGCGTGGTCGGCGACCGGTTCGTCTTCCAGTCCGAGGTCCTGTTCGCCTCCGGCGAGGCCGGCATCGAGACCGGCGGCGCCGACGCCTTGACCTCCATGGCCCAGGCCATTGTCGAGCTCGAGCAGGAAATCCCCGAGGACATCAACTGGGTCATCCGCATCGACGGCCACACCGACCGCCGGCCGATCTCGACCCCGCGCTATCCCTCCAACTGGGAACTCAGCGCCGCCCGGGCCATTGCGGTGGCCAAGTTCCTCATCGCCCAGGGGGTCTCCCCCAACCGGCTGGTCGCCGCCGGCTTCGGGGAATTCCAGCCCATCGACCCCGCCGACACCGAACAGGCCTACCGGCGCAACCGCCGCATCGAATTCAAACTGACGGAGTAGTGAGGACCGGCGGCGCTTTGCGCCGCAAAATCGAGCCGGTGGCTCGATTTTAGGTCCGAACGCCCCGAGACCTATGGTCGAGGGGCCAGCGACCGCCGCAGGCGGTCAACCCGCTCCAGTGGCGCGAATTGAGGCGCCAACGCCCCCGCCTATTGCGCCGCGGTCAGCGGCAGGTCCACGAACTGCAGCCTTGCGAGCTCCGCGTAGCGGCCGCCCTTGGCGGTCAGCTCTTCGTGGGTGCCCTCGTCGATGACCCGCCCCTCCTCGAGCACCACGATCCGGTCGGCCCCGCGGATGGTCGCCAGCCGATGCGCGATCACCAGCGTCGTCCGTCCGGCCATCAGGGTGTACATGGCCTGCTGCACGAGCCTTTCGGATTCCGCGTCGAGGGCCGAGGTCGCCTCGTCCAGCAGGAGGATCGGGGCGTTCTTGAGCAGCGCCCGGGCGATCGCCACGCGCTGCTTCTGTCCCCCCGAGAGCATCACCCCGCGCTCGCCGACGACGGACTCGTAGCCGAACTCGAGCTTTTGGACGAACTCGTCGACGAGCGCCGCTTTCGCCGCCGCCTTCACCTCTTCGTCGCTGGCGTCCGGCTTGCCCCAGCGGATGTTGAAGGCGATCGATCCGGCGAACATCATCGGATCCTGCTCGACATAGGCGATGCGGGACCTCAGCTCGGCCGGATCGGCGCGCCGGACGTCGACCCCGTCGACCCGCACGGCGCCTGCCGTCACGTCGTAGAAGCGCTGAAACAGTGCGAATATCGTCGACTTGCCGGCTCCCGAGGCGCCGACCAGCGCCACCGTCTCGCCCTTCGCCACCGCAAAGCTGATATCGTGCAGCACGGTCTCGTTGTCGCGGGTCTGGTAGGCGAATTCGACATGCTCGAAGCCGAGCGTGCCGAGCGGCGGCGACGGCATCGCCACCGCGTCCGACGGCGCTTCGAGCTCGGTTTCTGTCTCCAGCAACTCGACGATGCGCTCGGTCGAGCCGGCGATCTGCTGCAGCGTCCCCCAGATTTCCGAAAGCGAGGTCAAGGCCCCCGCCGCCATCATCGAATAGATCACGAACTGCACCAGCTCGCCGATCGTGATCGCCCCGTTGATCACCGAGATGGCGCCGATCCACAACAGCACCACGATGGCGCTCAGCGAGATGAACATCATCGCCGAGATCATCACGGCCCTGAGCGTCAGGCGGCTGATCTCGGCCTGGTAGGAGAGCTCCGACTGCTCCCCGAACTCGTCGTTCTGGTCCGGCTCGCGGGTGAAGCTTTTGACCGTCTTGATGGCGCTGAGGATCTCGGTCGCCATCGCGGTCAGATCGGCGACCCGGTCCCGCGTCCGTCGCGAGACCACCCGGATCCGGCGCCCGAACCACACCAGGGGCACCACCAGGGCCGGCACCACGAAGACGATCGCCGAGGCCAGCGGCGGGTTGGTCACGAACATCATCGCATACGCCCCCACCAGCATCACCGACGATCTCAGCGCCACCGAAGCGGTCGAGCCGACCGCCGACCGGATCGCCCCGACATCGCCGTTGAGCCGCGAGGTGAGCTCGCCGACCCGATTGGTGTCGTAGAAGCTGGCATCGAGCCTGAGCAGGTTTTCGAACACCGATCGTCTCAGATCGGTGACCACACGCTCGCCGAGCGCCGAAATGAAATAGAAGCGCGCCGCCGAGGTGATCGCGATCACCGCCACGATGATGATCAGCGCCCAGGCATATTGCGACAGCGCCTCGATGTTCTCCGCCACGAACCCCTTGTCGATGGCCCGGCCGGCCACCGCCGGCACCGCCAGCGAC
>Ga0315550_1002810_pt1 | contig 10580 bp, 10 predicted proteins | sample SalMarSW160190MG_2_FD_203100 | JGI IMG/M metagenome (GOLD analysis project Ga0315550, IMG submission 203100) | Salt marsh sediment microbial communities from the Plum Island Ecosystem LTER, Massachusetts, United States - Salt Marsh Sediment SW1601-90 ... | reverse complement strand
CCGGCCGCAGGGCCATGATCACCGCCGTGGCCGCCGCCATGCCCGAGGCGAATAGCAGCGCCCCGGCGCCGCCCTCCAGGTCCGCCAGCAAGGCTTCCGGCTCGGAATAGGTTGGGTTATCGTCCCGGCTGTAGCCGTATTTGCCGGCGATCAGCTGGTAGGACGGATCGCGGGCAAAGTTGGTCGATGGCCGGATGATGGGTGCCACGTCGCCCGTCGACCCGGCATCGTGACCGCCTTGGGCAATCTTGGTTCCGGGCCGCAGACCGCGGTTATCGCTCATAATGATGTGCGGCTCCGCTACCCGAGTTTCTTGCGCAGCAACTGATTGACCATGCCGGGATTGGCCTTGCCTTGGGTGGCTTTCATGACCTGGCCGACGAACCAGCCCAAAAGCTTTTCATTGCCCGCCTTGATCTGTTCCACCTGGCCCGGATTGTCGGCAATCACCTGATCGACCAGGGCTTCGATAGCACCGGTATCGGAAATCTGCGTCAGGCCCTTGGCCTCGACGATCTCCGCCGCCGCCTTGCCGGTCTCCCACATCTCCTCGAAGACCTCCTTGGCGATGCGGCCGGAGATGGTGCCGGCGCTGATCAGATCGAGCAGACCGGCCAGCTTCTCCGCGTTCACCGGCGCCGCCGACAGGTCGACGCCGCTGCGATTGAGGGCGGCGAAGTAATCGCCGGTGACCCAATTGGCGGCCATCTTGGCATCGCGCTTGCCATCGGCGACCACGGCTTCATAGAAAGCCGCGGTCTCCTTGTCGTTGACCAGCACGCCGGCGTCGTAGGGCGACAGGCCCAGCTTTTCGGCGAACCGTTTTTTCTTGGCATCGGGCAGCTCGGGCAGGGCCCGGCGCACCTCCTCGACCCACGCCGGGTCTAGGACCAGGGGCAGCAAATCCGGGTCGGGGAAATAGCGGTAGTCGTGGGCTTCTTCCTTCGAGCGCATGGAGCGGGTGGTGTTTTTCGCCGAATCGAACAGGCGGGTTTCCTGAACGATCTTGCCGCCGTCCTCGAGCACCGCGATCTGCCGGTGCACCTCGTGCTCGATGGCCAGCTTGACGAAGCGGATGGAGTTGACGTTCTTGGTCTCGGTCCGGGTACCGAGGGGGCCGCCCGGCTTGCGCACCGACAGGTTGACGTCACAGCGCATGGAGCCTTCCTCCATGTTGCCGTCGCAGGTGCCCAGATAGCGCATGATCGAGCGCAGCTTGGAGAGGTAGACCCCCACCTCCTCCGCGGTGCGCAGATCGGGCTTGGAGACGATCTCCATCAGGGTGACACCGCTGCGGTTCAGATCGATATAGGTCTTGGACGGATGCTGGTCGTGCAGGCTCTTGCCCGCGTCCTGTTCCAGGTGCAGACGCTCGATGCCGATCTCGCGGGTGGTGCCGTCGGCCATGTCGAGGACGACCATGCCCTCGCCGACGATGGGGTGCAGGTACTGGGAGATCTGATAGCCGGCCGGCAGGTCGGGATAGAAATAGTTCTTCCGCTCGAACACCGATGTCAGGTTGATCTTGGCGTTCAGGCCCAGGCCGGTTTTCACCGCCTGTTCGACGCTGCGCTGGTTGAGCACCGGCAGCATTCCCGGCATGGCCGCATCGACCATGGACACATTGGCATTCGGCTCGCCGCCGAAGGTCGCCGAGGCGCCGGAGAACAGCTTCGACTCGGTGATCACCTGGGCGTGAACCTCCAGCCCGATGACCATTTCCCACGGCCCGGTCTTGCCTTCGATCAACGCCATGCCCGATGCCCTTCCGCCGCGTCCGCTGATGCGAGAAATCCGGGCCCAGTCATAGCATTCCGGCGGCGCGCGTTACCAGGGCAGCTTGCGGCCATCGTAGGCGAAAAAACCGCCGGTATCCTTGGCCGTCAGTCCGGCGATGACCTTACGCAGTCCGCGGACGCTGGCCTCCGGCGTGATGCTGGCGCCCGGCCCGCCCATGTCGGTCTGGACCCAGCCGGGATGAAAGGCGACCACGGTGATCCCCTGCCCGGCCAGATCGACCGAGAGGGTTTTCGAGATCATGTTCAATGCCGCCTTGGACGCCCGGTAGAAATACATGCCACCGCCACACTCGGCGATGGAGCCCATGGTGCTGGACATGTTCAGGATCAGCTTGCGCTCGCTGCGCGCCACGTGCCCGACAAAGCATTCGGCCAGGCGCAGGGGCGCGAAGACATTGACGGAAAAGACCGGCACCCATGCCTCGTAGTCGGTTTTTCCGAAGCCGGCCCTCGGGCCAGAGACACCGGCATTGTTGAACAGGATGTCGATGGCCTCGCCTTCCAGCTCGCGCGCCAGGCCGGCCACCCTGTCGCCGTCGGTCACATCGAACCGGTGGATGACGACGTCCCCGTCGATGGAACACAAGTCTTTGGCCTTCTTGGGATCGCGGCAACAGGCATGCACCCGCCAACCGTCCTGGGCGAAGGAGCGCGTCAGCTCCAGGCCAATGCCGCGGTTAGTGCCGGTGATCAGGATGGAGGGCATGGTGTCGGCCTCAGGCCGCCGACGGCGGCGCATTACGGCGCGGCCGAGCGTTCAATTCGCCGGAACAGTTCGGGCACCGCCGGTGCATCTCGATGGCGCAGTTTCGGCAGAAGGTGCATTCAAAGCTACAGATGAAGGCATCCCCATCCATCGGCAGATCGGCGGAACAGCGCTCGCACGCCGGCTTCATTTCCAAGGCCATGACCCGGCTCCTAATGCAGCCGTTCGACGGCCATGGCGGTGGCCTCGCCGCCGCCAATGCAGATCGCCGCCACGCCCCTGCGCAAGTCGTATTTTTCCAGGGCATTGATCAGGGTGACCAGAATGCGCGCGCCGGAGGCTCCAACCGGGTGGCCGAGGGCGCAGGCGCCGCCGTGCACGTTCACCTTGTCGGCCGGCAGGTCCAGCTCGCGCATGGCCGCCATGGTGACCACGGCGAAGGCCTCGTTCACCTCGTAAAGATCCACGTCGCCGGCGGCCCAACCCACGTGGGCCAGCACCTTTTGCGCCGCACCGATGGGCGCGGTGGTGAACCAGGCCGGGGCCTGGGCGTGGCTGGCGTGGCCGCGGATCACGGCCAGTGGGGAGTGGCCCCGCCGCTCCGCCTCGGACAGGCGCATCAGCACCAGGGCGGCGGCGCCATCGGAGATGGAGCTGGAATTGGCCGCGGTGACCGTGCCGCCGTCGCGGAAGGCAGGCTTCAGGTTCGGGATCTTGTCCAGGTTCGCCGTGCGCGGCTGTTCGTCGGTGTCGACGACCACCTCGCCCTGCCGGGTCTTGACCGTCACCGGCACGATCTCCCGCGCCGCGGTGCCGTCGCCGGTCGCCGTCTGCGCCCGTTTCAGAGAGCGGATGGCGAAGGCGTCCTGGCTTTCCCGGGTGAATTGGAAATGCTGCGCCGTGTCCTCGGCGAAGGTGCCCATGAGCCTGCCCTTTTCGTAGGCATCTTCCAGGCCGTCGATGAACATGTGATCCTGCACGACGCCATGGCCCATGCGATAGCCGCCCCGCGCCTTGGGCAGCAGGTAGGGCGCATTGGTCATGCTTTCCATTCCGCCGGCGACACAAATGGTGTTCGAGCCGGCGGTCAGCAGGTCGTGCGCCAGCATGGCCGCCTTCATGCCCGAGCCGCACATCTTGTTCACCGTGGTGCACCCAACGGATTCCGGAATGCCGGCGCCGAACGAGGCCTGCCGGGCCGGCGCCTGCCCCATGCCCGCCGGCAGGACGCAGCCGAAGACCACTTCATCCGCCTGATCCGCCGCCAGCCCGGCGCGCTGCAACGCCCCACGGATGGCGGCAGCGCCCAGTTGCGGCGCGCTCAAAGGCGACAATTCGCCCTGAAAGCTTCCCATGGGCGTGCGCGCCATGCCGACGATGACGATGGGATCTTCACTCATATCCTGATCTCCCGTTTTCCGTCACAACCTTCAATAAGGCGTGCCGTCCTTTTTGACATAGGCCTCTTCGCCATCCACATACCGCACGAGCATGTCGATGTCGGGGTAATCCACTTCGTCCCATTCCGTACGATCGCCCACTTCCAGATAGGTGGCGGTCTTGCCGGAGCGGTTGACCAGATGGTGGCCGTCGGGCTTCCCGGCGGGGAAACCGGCCACGGCACCCGCCGTCAGGATCTGCTCGCCGTCGTCGGTAAGCAGTACCAGCTCCCCGTCCACAACATAGACGAACTCGTCCTGCTTGCTGTGCCAATGGCGCTGGGACGAGGCGCAGTCCGGCGGCAGACGCACCAGGTTGACGCCGAAATTGGTCAGGCCCAGGGCATCACCCAGCGCCCGCTTTTCGCGACCGGCCACGGCAGCACGGAACGGTTCCGGATAGCCGGAACCGGTGCGTGGCTCAAGGGTGGCGGGATCCAACGCGGGCTTCCGCGGCACTGCTTTGGCTTGGATCATGCTCCGGTTTCCTCGAACAATTCGCGGCCGATCAGCCAGCGGCGGATTTCGCTGGTGCCGGCCCCGATCTCGTAGAGCTTGGCGTCGCGCAGCAGGCGGCCGGTGGCATAGTCATTGATATAGCCATTTCCGCCGAGGATTTGAATGGCCTCCAGCGCCATCCAGGTGGCCCGCTCGGAGGCGAAGAGGATGGCCCCGGCGGCGTCCTTGCGCGTGGTCTCGCCCCGATCGCAGGCCCGCGCCACCGCGTAAACGTAAGCCTTGGCCGCGTTCAGGGTGGTGTACATGTCGGCCAGCTTACCCTGGATCATCTGAAACGTGCCGATCGATTGGCCGAACTGCTTACGCTCGTGCAAATAAGGTATGACGATATCCATGCAGGACTGCATGATGCCCAATGGCCCGGCGGCCAGGACCAGGCGCTCGTAGTCCAGGCCGCTCATCAGCACGTTGACGCCCTTGCCGACCTTGCCCAGCACGTTCTCCGCCGGCACCTCGCAATCGGCGAAGACCAGCTCGCACGTGCTCGAGCCGCGCATGCCCAGCTTGTCCAGCTTTTGCGCCGTGGAAAATCCCTTCATGCCCTTCTCTATCAGGAAGGCGGTGATGCCGCGCGGGCCGGCCTGCGGATCGGTCTTGGCATAGACCACCAGAGTCTCGGCATCCGGGCCGTTGGTGATCCACATCTTGTTGCCGTTCAGGACGTAGCGGTCGCCCTTCTTTTCCGCCCGGGTCTTCATGCCGACCACGTCGGAGCCGGCGCCGGGCTCGCTCATGGCCATGGCGCCCACGTGCTCGCCGGAGAGCAGCTTGGGCAGGTAGCGGCGCTTCTGCTCGGCCGTGCCGTTGCGGCTGATCTGGTTGACGCACAGATTGGAATGGGCGCCGTAGCTGAGCCCGACGGAGGCCGAGGCACGGCTGATCTCCTCCATGGCCACGCAATGCTCCAGATAGCCCATGCCGGCACCGCCGTATTCTTCCTCCACCGTGATGCCGAGCAGGCCCAATTCTCCCAGACGCGGCCATAGATCGCGCGGGAACTCGTTGCTGTGGTCGATCTCGGCGGCACGCGGGGCAATGGTGTCGGAGGCAAAGCTGGCCACCGTATCACGTAGCAGATCGACGGTTTCGCCGAGGTCGAAATTCAGCGACGGGAACTGGTTGGGGATCATGGGCACGCTCCTCGAAGAGTGGGCGCGGCATGGCTGGCTAGCACCATCCCCGCCTGGTACAAAATCGACTTAGCCGCCGGGCTGGTCCGGCCGCCCGTTCAGACGGATCAGGGTTTGCATGCCACGAGCGCACACCGTCGAGGCGCCGTCCTTAACGGCGGAAACCTCGATCTCGCAGATCGTCAGGGTGCGGCCTGGCCTCACGACCCGGCCGGTGGCGACCAATCTCTCGCCGTCGGCCGGGGCGATCAGGTTGATCTTGTATTCCACGGTCAACATCGTCGCATCCGCCGGAATCAAGGTGAACGCGGCGTACCCGCCTGCCGTATCGGCGATGGCTCCGGTGATGCCGCCGTGGAAAAAGCCATGCTGTTGCGTCAACTCCGGCCGAAAGGCCAGTTCGATGTCAACCACGCCAGGCACGATTCGTGTCATCCGGGCGCCCAGGTGGCCCATCGCGCCCTGGCGGGCGAAGCTGTCGCGGATGCGCGCCGCAAAATCCGGATCGGCCGGTTCAAAGCGGCTCATCGGGCCGCCCGCCGCGGCTTCTTCACGCGCCGGCCGCTGCCGCTCGCACTGGCCAACTCCCGCAGCCGATTGCGGCATATCTCCGCGACCGCTTCAAGTTCCCGCACGCTGGCTTCGATGTCCTGGCGCTTGGCCTCCAATTCGTGGTGCCGGTCGGCGATCCTGGCCAACAGCCGATGCAATTGCGCGTCCTCGCCGTGCGGCGCATCGTAGAGATTGACGATCTCGCGCACCTCGGCCAATGGAAAGCCGAGGCGCTTGCCGCGCAGAATGAGTTTCAGCCGGATCCGGTCGCGTGGCCGGTAAATGCGCCGCTGCCCGTCCCGCAAGGGACTGAGCATGTCCTGATCTTCGTAGAACCGGATGGTCCGTGTGGTCACGCCAAACTCGCGCGCCAACTCGGCAATGCTGTAGGTGCGGGTCATGGCCAATATTCTACATTACGTTTACGTAAACGTAAAGTACCGAATCGGCTGTCGCTGCTTAAAGCTTCGCGACGGATATATTGTATAAACCTATGATATTATAAGAGAAATACAGCCGCCAAACCAAGGAATGCGAAGAAACCGACGACATCGGTGACCGTGGTCACGAAGACGCTGGAGGCCACCGCCGGGTCGACCCCCACCCTCTCCAGGCCCAGGGGGATCAGTGTGCCGGCGAGACCGGCGGCCACCAAATTGACGATCATGGCAGCGCCAATGATCAGGCCGATGCCGGGGTTTTCGAACCACGCCCAGGCGGCCAAGCCGGTCAACACCGCGAAGAGCACACCATTGACGGCGCCAACCGCCAGTTCCTTGCCGATGAAGCGGGCGGAAGTCGCCTTGGTCAGATCCTTCATGGCGATGGCCCGCACCGCGACCGTCAAGGTCTGGGTACCGGCATTGCCCCCCATGGAGGCGACAATGGGCATGAGCACCGCCAGCGCAACAAGCTGGCCGATGGATACCTCGAACAGACCGATGACTGCGGAGGCGAGGAGCGCGGTGAGCAGGTTGACCACCAGCCAGGGAAAACGAGACTTGGTGGTATCCAGCATGGCGCTGTAGACGTCCGTCTCCTGCACGCCCGCCAGCTTCATGATGTCCTCTTCCGCTTCGTCGCTGATGATGTCGACCACGTCATCCACGGTTATGACGCCGACCAGCCGGCCCGCTTCGTCCACCACCGGCGCCGAGACCAGGCCGTACTGGCGGAACAGGTAGGCGACCTCCTCTTGGTCCATGGTCAGGGGGACGACCTTCATGTCGGATTCCATGATCTCGGTCAGGCGCACAGGCCGGCGCGTACGCAGGAGACGGCTGAGCGGAATGAAGCCGATCGGATGATGGCGCGGATCGACGATGTAGAGGTCGTAGAAGTCGTCCGGCAGATCCTCGGCGGCGCGCATATAGTCGATGGTCTCGCCCAGGGTCCAGGCCGAGGGCACCACCACCACCTCGCGCTGCATCAGGCGGCCGGCGGACTCTTCCGGGTAGGAGAGGCTTTCCTCCAGGATCTGCCGGTAGGCGCGCGGCAGGGCGCTGAGGATACGGTGCTGGAACTCCTCCTCCAGATCCTCGAAGACCTGCACCGCATCGTCGCTGTCCAGGCGCGAGAGCAGCCGCGCCAGGCGCTGCGGCCCAAGCTGATCGATGATCTCCTCGCGCACCGCCGCGTCGAGATAGGGCAGCACTTCGGCATCCAGCTCGGCGCTGAGAATCTCGACGAACGACACCCGGGAATCGCGCGATAGGCTTTCGATCAGATCGGCCAGATCGGCGTCGTGCAGGTCGGCGACTAGGGCCCGCACGCGCGCCGGGTCTTTTGCCTCCAGGGCGTCCTCGACGGCATAGACCACATCCGTGGACAAGCCGAAGCCCTCCTCGGCATCAACCGGCGTATCGGGGCCGTGTGATTCGGAGCCTGGAGTCGACATGCGAACTAAGCCTTGGAAAGTCTCTTCGGTTTAGGTGTCGTCTGCGCGGCGATCCGATCCTGGGCGTCGACCGCCGCGATCGCCGTCATGTTCACCACCCCGCGCGCGGTCACCGAAGGTGTCAGGATATGCGCCGGCAGACGCGCGCCGATCAGGATCGGCCCGACCGAAAGCCCCTCGCCCATGGCCTTGACCAGATTGAAGGCGATGTTCGCCGCATCCAATGTCGGAAGGATCAGCAGATTGGCCCGGCCTTGCAGCCGGGAGTTGGGAAATACGCGCTCGCGCAATTCGGGCAGCAGGGCGGCATCCGCATGCATCTCGCCATCCACCTCCAGGTCCGGGAATTCGGCGTGCAGGCGCCGCACGGCGGCCTGCATCTTGCGGGCGCTGTCCGTATCGGCGCTACCGAAGTTGGAATGCGAGATCAGCGCCACCTTGGGCTCGATGCCGAAGCGCCGCAGGTGGGCCGCCGCTTGTACGGTCATCTCCACGATCTCGTCGGATGTCGGCACCGACGTGACAAAGGTATCCGCCAGGAAGTAGGTGCCGGTGGACAGGATCAGCAAGCTGAGCGCCGAGAAATCATGCACCCCCGGCGCCAGCCCGATGACGTTGCGCACATATTCCAGATGCCGGTGATAACGCCCCTCGACGCCACAGATCATCACGTCCGCGTCGCCCAAATGGACCGCCAAGGCGGCAATCACGGTGCTGGTTGTGCGCACCACCGTGCGCGCCCGATCGGGGGAGACCCCCTTGCGCTCCATCAGCCCGTGGTAAGTCTGCCAATAGGTGTCGTAGCGGGGATCGCTATTCGGGTTGATGATCTCGAAATCCTTGCCCGGCGTAATGCGCAGACCCAGGCGCTCCACTCGGCTTTGAATCACCTTTGGCCGGCCAACCAGGATGGGCCTGCCCAATCCTTCGTCCACCGCCACTTGGGCGGCGCGCAGCACACGCTCATCCTCGCCTTCAGCATAGATGATGCGCCTGGCCGCTAGGCGGGCCCGCTCGAAGATCGGCTTCATCACCAGGCCGGAGCGGAAGACGAACTGCGCCAAGGTCTGCCGGTAGGCGTCGAAATCGGCGATGGGCCGCATCGCCACACCGCTGTCCATGGCCGCTTTCGCCGCGGCCGGGGCGATTTCCAGGATCAGGCGCGGATCGAATGGGCGCGGAATCAGGTATTCGGGGCCGAAACTGCCGGTCCGGCCGCCATAGGCCTTGGCCACCACCTCGGACGGCTCGGCATGGGCCAGATCGGCCAGCGCCTTGACGCAGGCTAGCTTCATCTCCTCGTTGATGGTGGTGGCGCCCGCATCCAGGGCGCCGCGGAAGATGAAGGGAAAGCAGAGCACGTTGTTGACCTGGTTCGGATAGTCCGACCGGCCGGTGGCGATGATGGCGTCCGGACGGGCTTTCTTGGCCACTTCCGGCATGATCTCGGGCACCGGGTTGGCCAGCGCCATGATGATCGGCCGCTTGCCCATACGGGCGACCATCTCGGGCTTGAGCACGCCGGGCGCCGACAGGCCGAGGAAGATATCCGCCCGGTCGATCACGTCGCCCAAGGTGCGGGCATCGGTCTTCTGCGCATAACGGGCCTTCCACGGGTCCATCTCCTCGGCGCGGCCCTCGTAGACCACGCCGGCGATGTCGGTCACCCAGATGTTCTCGCGCTTGAGACCCAGGGCGACCAGCAGATCCAGGCAGGCCAGCGCCGCGGCGCCGGCGCCGGAGGCGACCAGCTTGACCTTGGCCGCCTTCTTGCCCACCAGGCGCAGGCCGTTGTAGACGGCGGCGCCGACGATGATGGCCGTGCCGTGCTGGTCATCGTGGAAGACCGGAATCTTCATGCGTTCGCGCAGTTTGCGCTCGATCTCGAAGCACTCCGGCGCCTTGATGTCTTCCAGGTTGATGGCGCCGAACGTGGGCTCCATGGCGGCGATGATGTCGACCAGCTTGTCCGGGTCGCGCTGGTCCAATTCGATGTCGAAGACATCGATGCCGGCGAATTTCTTGAACAGGACCGCCTTGCCCTCCATCACCGGCTTGGCGGCCAGCGGCCCGATGGCGCCGAGGCCCAGGACGGCGGTGCCGTTGGTGATCACGGCCACCAGGTTGGCGCGCGCGGTTAGGGTCGCGGCCTCGGCCGGATCGTCGACGATGGCGTTGCAGGCGGCGGCCACTCCCGGCGAATAGGCTAGGGCCAGATCGCGCTGGTTCGCCAAGGGCTTGGTGGCGGTGACCTCAAGCTTGCCGGGCTTGGGCAGGCGGTGATAGGCGAGTGCCGCTTCGGTGAGATCCTGTGCCATCGCATTCTCCCCTCGCAACGAAGGCCCGCTGCGCTTGGCCGGCGGGCCCGATCAGGGTGGCATCCAGGCGGACCAGTTCGGGATCACACGTGACCACCGCCTCGACACATGGCGTCTTTTGTTGCGTTCACGACCGCATGACTTGGCGCCAACCCTGGCCTTGCCCTATTGTTTCCATATCGTGCGCTGGGAATTAGCAGACTGCCCCGGCAATCGCAAG
>Ga0315550_1002807_pt1 | contig 10584 bp, 9 predicted proteins | sample SalMarSW160190MG_2_FD_203100 | JGI IMG/M metagenome (GOLD analysis project Ga0315550, IMG submission 203100) | Salt marsh sediment microbial communities from the Plum Island Ecosystem LTER, Massachusetts, United States - Salt Marsh Sediment SW1601-90 ... | reverse complement strand
CTCCGAACCATATCTTGTTGGAGGAGATATCCATGATCCGCTTTCCAATTTCTGACCTGCTCAACCCAGAAGAGTGCTATGATTACTTGCTGCACGTTCTCTACCCGGAGGGATTGCGATGCAAGAATGGACGTCCACTACCTCCCGACCAAGCGCCTCACGATCGGAGCCGTGCGCCACTGGTTGGTTACCGCTGTCGAGTGTGTGGCAACGTGTTCAACCTGTTCACCAACTCGGTTTGGGAGGGGACCCATTATGACTGCACCACCATTGTGCTGGTGATGCGTGGCTTTGCGCAGGGCACGCCGACCCTGCAATTGGCCGAGGAGCTCGACCTGGACTATGGCACTTTGCTTGAGCGGCGGCATCAGATTCAGCAACTCGCTTTGGATCACAAGCCCACTGAGACTCTGCCCGATGAAGTGACAGAGGCAGATGAGATGTTCCAAAACGCCGGTGAAAAGGGCGAAAAACACGGGGATCCAGACGACCCACCGCGTCGCCGAGCCAACAATCGGCGTGGACTGGGCACGATGGACAATGATCGCCCACCCGTTCTGGGCGTAGTGGGGCGTACTACCGGTCATCTTCGCCTCACAGGCTGTGACAATACACGACAGATCATGATCCAACCACAGGTTGAACAGGACACTCTATCCAGTGTTACACTTTACACTGATGAAAGTTCGGCCTACAATCACATCGCGGCAACGGGACGCATCCACGCCACCGTTTGTCATTCCCGCCACGAGTATGCCCGCGACGATGACGGTGATGGCTTCTGTGAAGTCCACTGCAATACCCAGGAAGGCATCTGGACTGGACTCCGCAACTTCCTGCGTCTGTTTCGCGGTGTGCACAAGAAATACTTGGCGACCTATGCCGTCATGTTTGAATGGGCACATATTCTCAAGCAAGTTACTGCCGATTTCTTAAGAACCTTGATGATACCTACCTTCACCTATTTACCGACATGAGCGAAATGTCTTTGCAGTCGGCGCGCTGGCCCCTGGGCGGCGGGTCTGATGGCAGTTGCGCCGTTCCAGATCTATTACGCCCAGGAGGCTCGCTCTTATGCATTGTGTGTGTTGTTGTCTGTTGGGTTATTGTGGACGTTTGTAGAGGCTGTGAGAGTGCCTAGATGGATGGCTTTGGCAGGATACGCTTGCGTCGCTGCTCTCGGTCTTTATACACATTACTTTTTTGGTCTTGCGTTGGTAGCTTTGCATCTTTGGACGTTGATTTTCCATCGTTGGCGTGTCTGGCGAGCCTTGTTGTTAGGAGACGTGGGGGCGCTCGTGTTGTTTCTGCCTGGCGTTGGTCTAGCGCTGTCACATGCTCGAGCGGTTATGGCTGATTTTTGGATTGAACCTCCGTCGGTTTTGGGCGTGCTAAAGACACTTGACTTTTTGCTGTTTGCCGGCACCACGCCGACGTGGTTGGTGGGAGTGGCTCTGTTCGGTACGATTGGATTGCTGGCTGTCATGTGTCTGGATCTGGCGCGTCTCCGTCATCGAAGCGTGGCGCATGCCGCAGCCGTGCTGTGCTTGCTGGTGATGGGGCTGCCTTTGGTGGCGGCTTTCGTCGTGTCGCAGTTTGGCAGCTCTGTCTACCTAGACCGTTCCTTCGCCCTCGTGACGCCAGCCTATGCGCTTCTGTTGGGCTTTGGGTTGTCTGCGCGGCCGCGCCGGTCGCCTGCCTTGGTTCTGACGTTGCTCTTGGGGGTTGTCGCCGTCGTGTCGCTGGGTAATTTCTACCTGTGCCCTGATCCGGCGAAACCGGATTTTCGTCAGGCTGGCCAGTTCATGTGCGATCGTGTCCAGCCGGATGACCGGTTGCTCCATCTGCACGATAGCACCTACTTTTCGTTGCGTTACTACGTCCCGGATGTGGAAGCCTCTATTGTCGAGAACAATTTGCCTTGGCTGTTGCCCGAAGCGTGGCCCAGGTTTGCAACGCATGTTCCCGCCGAGTGGGTCGAAACGCTACCAGTGGGAACGCGGCTGTGGGTGGCCGTGGAACCCAAAATGTGTGGCCACCGTCAGCAGGAGGTTCTGGAGCGCCTGGCCGAGTCCTGGCAACAGCTTGAGCGCTTTGAGGGACGAGGTGTTTGGTTGTGGCTATTTCGGAGGGATGCAGGATGACTTTTGATCTCAAGCCGCGCTTCAAATATCTTGCGGCAGAGGCGTTGTTGATCCTTGTCGGCAGCTACCTGCTCTTTTTCGGCGGTACGCTCAACGGGCTGGTTGTCCCCCAGGTCATATCGGTGACGCTATGGCTCGTCGGAGGCGTGAGCCTGGTATGGCTGGGTTGGCACGCTCTCCGTAGGCGCTGGGTCGAGACGCCACCGCTGTGGATGCCCGTCGTGGCGCTGGTGCTGGCCTACACGCTCACCGGACTCACCTCGATGGACCCGCGCCGCAGCCTGAACGCCCTCTGGGTGCTCCTGCTCGAGTTGTGGGTCTTTTTACTGGTCTACGATTTGGTCCGGCACGGCTGGCCCAGGGAACTGTTCGTCAAGGTGCTGCTTTTGCTGGGCGCTATCGTCGTCGGTTTCGGACTGTGGCGGCTAGTGGATTGGGAGCGCCGTTGGCTATCCATTGCAGGTTGGAAGACGCCATTACCGCCCATTTGGTTGCGTCCGGCCCCATTCTACGCACACGTGAACCTGGTCGCCTCTTTTGTCAACATGCTGTGGCCGTTGGCGTTGGTCTGGTCGTGGCAAGCGCGTTCCCGCCTGACTCGCCTGTGGTGTGGCCTGCTGATCGTCGGGGCTGGGGTAGTGGTGCTTTTCTGCTCCTCGAGGGGGGCACTGCTGGGCGCTGGCGGAGCCTTGGGGATCATGGCGGTATTGGCGCTTTCCCCTGCGCCGGCTGTGCTGAGGCGGCTCAAGGCGTGGTGGACGCGTTCGCGTTGGCAGGCCGTGTTGATCACAGTCGTTGCGGTGGGTGTGGTCGGTGGCTTGTCTGCGTTTGTCTTCCGTCTGCTGATGCACCCGACGCACGGATCGATCTTGAGCGCGCGGACGGTGTTCTGGCTGGCTGCGTTGGATGCGTTTCGCCGCTCCCCGCTCGTGGGAAGCGGGCCGGATACGTACGCCAGCGACTATTTGCTCCGGCGCTCTGTCCCGCCGCAAAGTTTTTACGTCCGGGCGCACAGCATACCCATGCAGTTGGCCGCAGAGACGGGATTGGTTGGCCTCGCGGCGGGGGCGTGGTTGATTGGGGCGCTGGTAGTGGCCGCCTATCGGCACTGGCGGACGGCGCGGCCAAGCAGCCGGTATCTGATCGTTGGGCTCTGTGGCTCGTTGACTACCATCGCGCTGCACAGCCTGGTCGACACCCCCGCGTGGATCCCGGCCATCGCGATGACGTTCATGACGCTGGTGGCGTTGCTTCTTGCGGATCCCAGGAAACAGCCAGCTGAGATGGTGCAGCGAAAGCCGGCCGGCACGATCCTGGGGGCCCTGACAGCGTTCCTGATCGTGGGCAGCGGGATCTGGATGCAGTGTGCGTACAAACCATACTTTCTGGGGGCAGCTTTTGGAAACGCCTCCCGATGGGCGGAGGCGCTGCCGTTGCTTGAAGAGGCAACGTGTAGGGACCCGGCTCATGCCTATTACCATCTGCAGGCCGGCTTTGCCTACGGCATGTCTGCCTTTGAGGGGAGCCAGGAGCATCTGCCGCAGGCTATTGCCCATTACCGGCAGGGGATCTCTCGCGAGCCCTACTTTTCTCCCAACCACGCCAATCTAGCCGTGCTGCTTTGGGAGCAGGGCGAGCGCCAGGCGGCTATCGAGGCCCTGGAGCGGGCAACCGAGTTGGCGCCCGAGGAGGCTGCCTATCCACTCAACCTGGGTGTTTTCTACGAGCAGCAGGGGGACACGGTCCGCGCGGCCGAATTCTATCAGCACGCGCTGACTCTGCGTCCGACCTGGGCCGAGGCATATTTCTGGCGGGCGAACGACGTTCGCCGCGCTGCACTTGAGGACTGGCAGAGCGAGCAGTCTGCCGAGCTTCCGTCTGCCCTTGAAGTTGACCAGTTGGATGATGCCGCAAAGGCTCTGAGCCAGTTTGAGCAAGCCTGCCTTGAACGTCCTGGCGATGCGACGGCGCACCTGGAGCGGGCTAGGGCGCTGATCGCGCTGGAGCGTTGGGACGAGGCTGGACAGGCGCTCCAGGTTGCCGAGTTCGTCGCCCAGGGCGGGGGCTCTGCGACATCCGAGGCTTTGTACAACGACATTGCTTACTATCAGGCCGTGGTCACCTATGAGCGTGGGCACGCCGAAGAGGCGATTGACATGCTGGAACAAGTGCTTGATCAAGTGCGCAGGAAATCGCTCTTTGGGATCGGGGGAGAGGAAGTGGTCCTATATGGCTGGGGCGTCTTTTACAGGGTGGGTTGGGGGGAGGATGCTTTGCCCGGTCTCGAGATCATTTGCTTCACGGACTCGCAGGTCGATCGCTTGCTCATCCTCGGCCGATGGTACGAATCTATCGGAGATGAGGATTCGGCGCAGCGGGTGTATAGAGAGGCGCTGGCAGTAGCGCCAGACACCGTCGAGGCTGTGGAGCGACTTGCTATGCTGACACTGGGCGGCATGAAGCAGCGAGGAAAAGGTGGGAGCATCCTTCAGTAGCGCCAGGGCGTGGCGACGTTACTTGATCCAGGAGTCTGTGCTGATTCCGCTGCTGGGATACGTACTGCTGCTTGGCGGCACGTTCAACGGCCTGGTGCTTTACCGGCTCAACCTGATCAACACGTTGCTCGTCGCCGCCGTTGGATTGCTGTGGATCGGGTGGCGTATTGTGCGACGACGCCCTTTGCCACGCACCGTTCTTGATTATCCCTTGATGGCGTTGCTGGCGGTGTATGGCGTGGCCACCGTTTTCTCCATCGATCCCCGCCGCAGCATATATTTCACTTTACAGATGCTGCTCTATGTGTGGATCTTTTATCTGTTTGTGGATCTCTTGCAGTCCGGTTGGCCTGTCGAGCTTTTTATCAAGGTTCTGTTGATTCTCAGTGTTTTCATCCTATTCTTTGGTGTCTGGGAGTTGGTGCGCTGGTATGGCGAATGGCTCTCTATTGGGGGTTGGACAAATCCGATTCCTCCGGCAAGCACCCGGGTCCGTGCTTTCCTGGGGCATCCAAACTTTGTGGCCGCATTCTTGAACCTGCTTCTGCCTCTCGTCCTCGTGCATGTGCTCCGGCATGGGTGGGGTACACGTATTCTATGTGGGATATGGACGCTGTGCGCGTTGGTGCTGGTGTTCTTTACCTCTTCGCGGGGAGGCTGGCTGGGTACGTTGGCAGCACTGGGTAGCTTTGGCGGGCTGTGGCTTGTGGAGCACCGTTCCATCATTGCCGACGCTTGGAGCTGGCTATGCCGCTGTCGCTGGCGCCTTGTGGCGCTGACAGCTGTTGTAGCGTCGTTGGTTGTACTGGCTGGGTTGTTGTTGATCTGGCAGGTGCAGCATCCCTCTCACGGCGGGATCGTCGAATCTCGGCGGTGGATTTGGTCGGCGGCCTGGCAGTCGCTGCGCGACGATCCACTGACGGGTACTGGCCCCTTTACTTTCGGCTCGCAGATGACACGGCTCTATGACATTCCGCCGGGGATGCTTTTGGCCCACGCACACAACTATGCCTTTAACACGGCCGCCGAGACAGGACTGCCGGGGTTTCTGGTGTTGCTCTGGATAGCGGCTGTGCTGGTGGGCGTTGCGTCGCGGCGTTTGCGTGCCCTGGCGGGCGACCGCCGGCTTGCCATGGGTGGGGTGATCGCCGCGTTACTTGGCTGCGCCGTGCATAGTTTGTTTGAGACGCCCCAGACTATGCCGACCATCTGCGTGGTGATCGCGATTCTGTTGGCAATCTTGGTCAAGGAGGATCGTCCTGACGCCAAGCTTTCTCCAAAGATTGGCAATGGGCTGCTGTTCATCTCCTGGTTGCTCATCACAGGAGGCGGCTTGTGGATGCTGCGGGCGTATGCTCCTTTCACCCAAGGAGTCCTGGCGGCTAACTTGGGGCAGTGGCGGGCTGCCGTTGTGGAATTGGATCGTGCTGCTCGGTTTGATCCGGCAAACGCTTTTTTCCACCTCCAGGCGGGGTATGCGCACGGGCGCTTGGCCCTGGATGTGGGGGATCGGCAGGCCCTGGAGCGCGCTCTCGCCGAGTACGAGGTCGGCGTGGCGTTGGAGCCAAACTTTGGCACCAACTGGGCCAACTTGGGCGTGTTGCGCTGGGCTAATAGAGACGAGGCGGGAGCCATTGCAGCCTTGCAGAAAGCGGTCGATCTTTCCGATGAACCCGCTTTCCAGCTCACTTTGGGGCGTATGCACGAGACCGTCGGTCACGAGGCAGATGCCCGTACGATGTACACAGCAGCTTTGCAATCTCGTCCTTTCTGGGCCGAGTCCTTTTTCTTCCGCGCCACTCCATTGCGCGCTGAATTGCGCCGCGAGTGGCTGGCAGAACACCGTCTCGATCTTTTGCCGCAAGACGCTGATCTGGCTGCCGGATGGGAGGCGTTGTCAGACGGAGATCCGGCAAAAGCCCAGGCGTACTTTGAGCGTGCTCTTGGTGTGCCTGATGCGTATCGCGGGTTGGGTTTGGCTTACCTGGCCCAGGGGGAGGAGGCCTTGGCTGAGCAGGCCTTGCGGACGGCCCGTTTCATCCCTTCTGTTTCTCCTTGGGATAGTAGCCGCTCGGGGATAGCCTTGGGAAAGTTGGCCGTTGCCAGAGGAGACTGTGCCCAAGCAGTCTTCGAGTACGAACGTGCGCTGGACGAGTTGCGGCACGTGACCTCCTTTGGTCCCGGTACGATGGGGCTGTCCGATTACGGGTGGTATATATTTCATCGCGAGAGCATCATGCCTGATTTACTGCCTGGGGTAGACTATATCGGCTTTACAGACGACGCTGTCCAGGCTTTGGTGGATCTGAAAGCTTGTTACGAGGCACTGGGTGACCCTGGGGCGGCTCTTGAGGTTCAGGCAGAGATATTGCGTGTTGCTCCCGACTATGATTTTGGGCGTTAATTTGTGCATCTTGCCTATCTTGTGGTATACTTTAAGTGGATTGGTTTGATCCAAGGTAAGGGCGAAAAGACATGGCAGACAAAATCAAGGTAATAATCGTAGATGACCATCCGGTCTTTCGGCAGGGTCTGCGAAACGTCCTGGCCACGCATAGCGATCTGGATATCATCGGTGAGGCTGGCGATGGCGAGGAGGCCCTTGAGGTGGCGCGCGATCTCCTGCCGGATGTCGTGGTGATGGACATCAACCTACCGAAATTGAACGGTCTGCAGGCTACGTGTAGGCTCAAGTCTAGCAATCCTGAAATCAACGTCATCATGCTCACTGCCTATGATGATGAGGAGCAGGTTTATCATGCCATTCGAGCTGGGGCATCGGCCTTTCACGCTAAGGACGTCAGCCCGGAGCGGTTGCTGGATGTCATTCGCCATGTGAGTCAGGGACAGTATGTGGTTGGTGGTAAAGTGTTGGATGAGGATGGTATCGGCGATTGGCTTTTGGAAGAGTTTCGGCGTTTCGGTGGAGGAGGAGTTGAGGAAGATGCCTCGTTCTTTGCTCCTCTTTCTCCTCGTGAGACAGAGATCTTGGAGCTCGTCATTCAGGGGATGAGTAACAAGGAAATCGCGTATCGCTTGGGGATCAGCCACCAAACGGTCAAGAACCACATGACGGCCATCTTGAGCAAGTTGGGTGTGGCGGATCGGACACAGGCTGCCGTCTACGCTCTCCGGCATGGCTGGGTGCCTTTGCGAGAGCAGCAGGAGCGCCGCCGCAGCGTCTTGCCCAGCATCAGGGGCGATTAGGATGAACGCAGGAGTGGATATATGGTTACTACAACTCGGACAGAGATAACTTCCGAGCAAGTCTTGGAGCAGTGTAGCAAAGACTATGAGCGGACCCAGAGCGAGCTCAAGGAAGTGGATCTGCTCATTCAGCAGACGACTGCGGAAGTGGAGCGGCTCGCCCAGCGCAATACGCAGGTGACCAACAAGCTGCGCCAGATCGAGGCGACTCTGGACACGGTACCGCGAGAGGATATCAGGGAGGCATATACGGCCGTCTTGGATACACAGCAGCGGCTCTTCACCATGCGGGGGCAGTTGGAAAAATTGCAAAGCAACCAACGCAGCCTGACGCGCTACCTCGACATGTTGCATGACGTGCTTGAGGTCACTGGCTGGGCCGGGTTTGGATCTCAGGTCGTAGGAGAGGCGGGCGCTGAGGCGGAAGATGGTCAGCCTGCGCAACCTCTCGTCGTGCGCATCATCGAGGCGCAGGAGCGAGAGAGGCAGCGGCTCAGCCGACAGATGCACGATGGCCCGGCTCAAGCCTTGACCAATCTCATTCTTCAGGCCGAGATTTGCGAGCGCCTTTTTGATACCGATGCCGATCGGGCGCGGAGCGAGTTGGTGAATCTAAAAACCGCTGTGGCGGGGACCTTTCAGAAGGTGAAAGGATTCATTCTCAACCTGCGGCCAATGATGCTCGATGACCTTGGGGTGGTGCCTACCTTGAGGCGGTACGTGGACAGCTTTGCAGAAAATAGTGACGTAGTGACTAATTTGACGATCACGGGCAAAGAGCGGCGACTGGAGCCGTATAAGGAGGTGACCATCTTCCGGCTTACCCAAGAACTGCTCAACAACGCAGCCGAGTACGCCCATGCCACCAGCGTCCAGATTGGCCTGGATTTGGGGGATGAGTTGGTCAGGGTGTCGGTGGAGGACAATGGCAGTGGCTTTGAGCTCACCGAAGCGCTTACTTCGCCGGATGCAGATCGATTGGGCTTGGCAATGATGCGCGAACGCGTCGAGACGCTGGGCGGGCGTATCTCCTTTGATAGCAGTGTTGGCCGTGGTACGAAAGTCAGCTTCGAACTACCTACTTAGTGGCCGGTAAAAATTAGTACCAACGTCCTATTGTCGTGCGCATGTGAATCCGGTATAATTAGTTTAGTACTTTGAGGTTTACATCGTTTTTCTAAATCCCATTGAAGGGAGGTGAGTCAGAGATGCTGTTTTTGCCACGTGAGGAAGGGCAGGGGCTGGTCGAATATGCGTTGATTCTTGTTCTGGTGGCTATTGTGGTAATCGTGATTTTGGCACTACTAGGCCCAGCCATTGGCAACATTTTTAGCAACATCGTGAGCGCCATCTAGCCTAAAGGCGATGATGGTCAAGCGCAAATGGACCGCACTGCCGAACAGGACCCCGCGTCGCGGGGTCCTGTTCTTTTATGTGGAAGCTTGGCGTAATTTGGAGATTGTTGTATAATTTGCCCCCACGTGGATGAAGAGGGGCATTTCTCTTGATGGGTAAACCGATTCGAGCAGGATGGCCAAGGAAGGTGATATGAGTGAAGAGATAAACGTTCAGGATATCGTCTATGCTTTAGCTGCCTCACCTGGCTTTGCGCAGAACGGCATTTGCTATGCCGCCCGGCAATGTGGCCTGTATCGCTCTGAAGATGGGGGAAGTACTTGGCATTGTGTGTACGACTCACTTGATCTGGAGGGTGATCTGGTTACGACAGCGGTCACCGTTTCTCCCGATTTCGAGTCTGACCAGGGTGTGTTTGCCGGTACTCAGGGAGCAGTTCTTCGTTCGGCGGATGGTGGCGATAGCTGGCAAGTGGCTTCCTTGGCGTCGCCTCCGCCCGTTGTCTCTACGATAGTCGTGTCGCCAAGCTTTGTTGAGGATGGCATGTTGTTCGTCGGAACGGTGGAGGACGGCGTCTTTCTTTCATCCGATCGAGGCACCCGTTATCACCGGTGGAACTTTGGTTTGTTGGATTTGAACGTTTTGACCATGACCATTTCTCCCGCTTTTGCCGACGACGAGACGCTTTTCGTGGGTACGGAGAGCGGTATTTTCCGTAGCACGAACGGCGGCCGTGCCTGGCGAGAGGTTAGCTTCCCTATCGATTATGCGCCGGTGATCAGTCTTGCGCTCTCACCGAGCTATGCTAATGATGGTATCCTATTCGCTGGCACGGAATCGTCTGGGCTTTTCCGTTCCGACGATAGAGGGCAAACTTGGTCACGCATGAGTGAGGATACCGTTACAGACGCGGTTAATGCTATTGTGCTCTCTCCTGATTTTTCCGAAACGCCGAGCGTTTTGGTGGCATTGAGCACGGCATTGCTCGTTTCGCGCGATGGCGGGCAGTCCTGGGCCGATTGGAGAGAAGGTCTGGAGTCGAGGCAGGGAATATCTGCTGTGGCGGCGCCACAAGGACTCGCGCCAGATGCACCGGTGCTGGTTGGGCTTGTCGGGGGCGACGTGTTACGGGTTTAGGAAGCCCATCAACAAAAAGAGCGTGAGGATGTGAGAAGTGGGCCGATAAGCCCACTTTTTTCTTCTCGACACTGGTGTGATGGCACAGGTATGGTCCGAGTCTGGTTTGCAAGCTGTTTTGGGAAAGAGACATTTTTGAGTTCATGCAAAGTATGCTATAATGAACTGAAAGTTAGGCTTTTTGAGGGGATAGGTGATGCAAGCGCAGATTGACGAGTTCCTCCGTTTCGTGGTTGTCGAAAAGG
>Ga0315550_1002806_pt1 | contig 10591 bp, 6 predicted proteins | sample SalMarSW160190MG_2_FD_203100 | JGI IMG/M metagenome (GOLD analysis project Ga0315550, IMG submission 203100) | Salt marsh sediment microbial communities from the Plum Island Ecosystem LTER, Massachusetts, United States - Salt Marsh Sediment SW1601-90 ... | reverse complement strand
TCGCTCATGCGGCTTCAGCGGTCCGGCGGCTGGGGCGGCTCGTCGCGCAAGGCGCGGCGCAGGATCTTGCCCACATTGGTCTTCGGCAATTCGGCGCGGAATTCGATGTGCTTCGGCACCTTGTAGCTCGCCAGCCGCTCGCTCAGGAAGCTGCGCACCTCGCTATCGGTGACCTCGGGTTGCTTCTTCACCGCGAACATCTTGGGCGCTTCGCCGGAATGCGCGTCGGGCACGCCGATGACCGCGCATTCCAGCAGCCCGCCGTGGCTCATGGCCACGTCCTCGACCTCGTTGGGGAATACCTTGAAACCGGAGACGGTGATCATGTCCTTCTTGCGGTCGACGATGCGGATGCGGCCCTCGGCGTCCATCACGCCGATGTCGCCGGTGCGGAAGAAGCCGTCTTCGGTCATGACCTTGGCGGTCTCTTCCGGCCGCCGCCAATAGCCGGACATGATCTGCGGCCCGCGCGCGCATATTTCGCCCCGCTCGCCGATCGGCAGCTCGTGGCCGGCGTCGTCGCGGATCGAGATCTCGGTCGAAGGCACCGGCAGGCCGATGGTGCCGGTCCATTCGGTGATGTCGCCGCGGTTGCAGGTGAGCACCGGCGAGGTCTCCGACAGGCCGTAGCCTTCGACGATGGGGCGGCCGGTCGCCTTCATCCAGGCCTCCGCCACCGATTTCTGCACCGCCATGCCGCCGGCGACCGCGCTCTTGAGCATGCTCCAGTCGATCTTGCTGAAATCGGGATGATGCAGCAGCGCGTTGTAGAGCGTGTTCACCGCCGGGAACAGGTTCACCCGGTATTTGGCGATCTGCTTGATGAGGTTCGCGATGTCGCGCGGGTTGGGGATCAGGATGCACAGGCCGCCGGTGTGCACGGCGAACAGGAAGCAGGCGGTGAGCGCGAAGATGTGATAGAGCGGCAGCGCGGTGACGACGATCACCTGGTCGACCTTGGGCGGCACATCGACCATGGGCTGGTTCCACGCCTCCATCTGCAGCACATTGGCGACCAGGTTGCGATGCAGCAGCATGGCGCCCTTGGCGATGCCGGTGGTGCCGCCGGTATATTGCAGGAAGGCGATGTCGTCGGGCTTGATGGCGACGGCGGAAAACGGCAGCGCGCGGCCGAGGCTGAGCGCCTGCTTGAAGCGCGTGGCGCCCGGCAGCGAGAATGCCGGCACCAGTTTCTTGACGTGCCGCACCACGGCATTGACGACGGCGCCCTTGGCCGCGCCCAGCAGGTCGCCCATCGCGGCGACCACGACGTGCTTGACCGGCGTCTGCGGCAGCGCCTCGGCCAGCACGTGCGCGAAGTTCTCCAGTACGATAATGGCTTCGACGCCGGCGTCGTTGAGCTGGAATTCCAGCTCACGCGGCTTGTAGAGCGGGTTGACGTTCACCACCGTCATACCGGCGCGCAGCACGGCGGGGATCGCCACCGCATATTGCAGCACGTTCGGCATCATCAGCGCGACGCGGGCACCCGGCTGCAGGCCGCGGCTCTGCAGCCAGGCGGCAAGCGCGCGCGAAGTCTCGTCGAGCTCGGCATAGGTGATGGACTTGCCCATGCAGACGCAAGCCGAGCGCGCGCCATAGGCCGCGAAGCTTTGCTCGAACATCGCCACCAGCGACGGATAGCGCGACGGGTCGATGTCGGCGGCGACGCCCGGCGGATAACTCCGCAGCCAGGGACGGTCCATGGCGTTCCCCTCTTCGCCGCCTGTTGGGCCGGCGGCGCGCCCGGAGAATTGGGCGAATCGAGGCGCTGTGCAAGGCTCATCTCCGTCAGCCTGAGGTGTGAGCGAAGCGAGCCACGAAGGATGACGGCGATAGGTAGCGCGAATGCACTCCTACCGGTCCACGCCGCCGAAGGGCACCAGCGGGTTGTCGGTCAGCGCCGCGCGATCGGGGCGGCCGGGCGAGGCGGCGCCGATGAAAGCCTCGAAAAGCTCGCGCACGACTCGCTCCGGCAGGTCGCGGGTGATGAACACCAGGCGGCTGCGGTGGTCGTCGTCCGGCCAGCGTTCCAGCCACGCGGTCGGGTGGAAGATGTGCTGCACGCCGTGCACCACCACCGGCGTTTCCGGCATTTCGGCGAGCTTGACGATGCCCTTCACGCGCAGGAGCTGGGCGCCGTATTTGGCGCGCGCGAGATCGAGAAACATTTCCAGCGTGCCGGCCGGGATCGCCTCGTCGCTGGCGAGCACGAAGGAGCGGATATGATCGTCGTGCCGGTTGCGATCGAGAGGATCGTGGTCGTGATGGGCGTGATCGGGCGCATGGGCGTCCGCATAGGCCTCGGCGGCGAGCCACTTGTTCACGTCCGGGATCTTGCGCGCGGGATCGTAGAGGCCGCAAGCCGTGAGCTTGTCGGGTGTCGCCTCGCCCCTGGCGGCATCGAGGATGGGCGCTGCCGGGTTGAGCGCGTGCAGCCGCTCGACGATGCGTGCGCGTTGCGGTTCATCCGCGAGGTCGGTCTTGCTCAGCACCAGCCGATCGGCGACTGCGGCCTGCTTCACCGCCTCGGCATGCGCATCGAGCGTGGCCTCGCCGTTGACCGCGTCGATCACCGTCACCACGCCGTCGAGGCGGTAGCGCAGCAGCAGATAGGGATGCACCATGGCGGTGTGCAGCACGGGCGCAGGATCCGCGAGCCCGGTTGTCTCCAACAGCACGCGGCTGAACGTGCAGCGGCGGGCGTCGAGATCGCGCAGCAGCGTCTCCAGCGCGTCGACCAGGTCGCCACGCATGGTGCAGCACAGGCAGCCCGACTGCAGCAGCACCATGTTGTCGCCGACATATTCCACCAGCAGGTGGTCGAGCGAGACGTCGCCGAACTCGTTGATAATGACGGCGGTGTCCTTGAGGCTATCGTCCTTGAGCAGCCGGTTGAGCAGCGTCGTCTTGCCGGCGCCGAGGAAGCCGGTGAGCAGAGTCAGCGGAATGGGGGGCGCCGGTTGCCGGCGGGCGGCGGTTTCCTCGGTCCCGCTCATTTCTCGGCCGTTGAGACCTTGGCCTTGCCACGCTCGGCGGCTTTCTTGGCCGCTTTGGTGTGGTGCGCGGCGGCCCTCTTCCTATGGTGCTTCACCCTGTGGGCAACGGTCTGCGGCGCCTTGTCGGGATGGTCGGCCGGCCCGGTGAACACCACGACCGGCGGTTCGGTATCGACCGGCGGACCGAGCACGAACTTGCCGGCGGTCGGCTGCAGGCTGGACAGCATGAAGGCGTGTGCCGAGCCGGAGTCGCCGTCGGCGCTCGCGCCTTCGTCCTCGTCGCTGTTTTCGGTCGGCGGCTTGCGGCGATGCCCGCCGCACATTTCCTCGCGCAGGTTCGGCGGCTGCGCGTCGATCGGCGCCAGTTCGTCGACGGTGCCGAGCGAGGGCGTGAGCCAGGACAACGCGCCGCCGTTGAAGCCGCTCTGCAGGAGCTGCGCCGCCTCCAGCGTGCGCGATGCGCCGGAATAGGCACCGAGCACGACCGCGATCAGGCGGCGGCCGTTGCGGGTGGCGGAGGCGACCAGATTGTAGCCGGAGGCGCAGATAAAGCCGGTCTTCATGCCGTCGGCGCCCGGATAGCGGTCGAGCAGGTGGTTGTAGTTATGAATGATGCGGTTGCCGTAGCGGATCGAATGGATGTGCCAATAGAAATCGTCTTCCGGGAATTCGGTGATCAGCGCGCGCGCCAGGATCGCGAGATCGCGCGCCGAGGTGACGTGGCCTTCCGCCGGCAGCCCGTTCGGATTGACGAAATGGCTCTCGGTCATGCCGAGCCGGCGCGCATTGGCGTTCATCATGTCGGCGAAGCCGGCGATCGAGCCGCCGACGCCTTCCGCAATCGTCACCGCAATGTCGTTGGCCGACTTGACCAGCATCATCTTCAGCGCATTGTCGACGGTGACGCGGGTGCCGACCTTGAAGCCCATCTTGGTCGGCTGTTGCGCCGCCGCGTTGCGCGACACCGTGAGCAGCGTGTTGAAGCCGATGCGGCCTTCCTTGATCGCGCGCAGCGTGGTGTAGGTGGTCATCAATTTGGTGACGGAAGCCGGATACCAGGGATAGGTGGCGTTCTCGGCAAGCAGCACCTTGCCGGTGGCGGCGTCGATCAAGAGCTTGGCCTCGGCCTGGGCGCGGGTAACGCCGGTGAGCGCCAGCGCCAGCGCGACGAGACCGATCAGCAGGGAATTTGCCAAAGAATTCACGGTTCACGGTCCGGTATAGGCGGGGCTTCGGAGGCGGTTGGGTTCCATAGCCGGCAGCGCTAGGCTATCTAACTTCGAACGGGAGGCAAAGCCGGTCGCGCCCCCGATGTGAATCATGGTGATTAGCGTTATCCCTTGGTAATACGCCGAAAATTCGGCAATGGAGGTGAGCGATGACGGCAGCCATCGTCGGTTGGGCCCACACGCCGTTCGGTAAACTCAGTGATGAAACCGTGGAAAGCCTGATCGTGCGGGTGGCCGGGCAGGCGCTCGAGCATGCCGGCATCGGGCCCAAGGATGTCGACGAGATCGTGCTCGGGCATTTCAATGCCGGCTTTTCGGCGCAGGATTTCACCGCCTCGCTGGTGCTGCAGGCTTCTCCCGAGCTGCGCTTCAAGCGCGCGACCCGGGTGGAGAACGCCTGCGCCACCGGCTCGGCCGCCGTGCAGCAGGGGCTGAAGGCGATCGCCGCGCGCGCGGCGCGCATCGTGCTCGTGGTCGGCGTCGAACAAATGACCACGACGCCGACGCCGGAAATCGGCCGCAACCTGCTGAAAGCCTCCTATGTGCGCGAGGAAGCCGACATCGACGGCGGCTTCGCCGGCTTATTCGGCAAGATCGCCGGGCTCTATTTCCAGAAATGGGGGGACCAGTCGGATGCCTTGGCGATGATCGCTGCCAAGAACCATAAGAACGGCGTCGGCAACCCCTACGCGCAGATGCGCAAGGACCTGGGCTACGACTTCTGCCGCACCGAAAGCGAGAAGAACCCCTTCGTCGCCGGGCCGCTCAAGCGCACCGACTGCTCGCTGGTCTCCGACGGCGCCGCCGCGGTGGTGCTGGCCGATATCGAGACCGCGCTGCGGCTCGACAGGGCGGTCGCCTTCCGTGCCGCCGAGCACGTGCAGGACTTCCTGCCCATGTCGAAGCGCGACATACTCAAATTCGAAGGTTGCGCGCTCGCTTGGCAGCGGGCGCTTAGCCAGGCCGGCGTCAAACTCGCCGATCTGTCGTTCATCGAGACGCACGACTGCTTCACCATCGCCGAATTGATCGAATACGAGGCCATGGGGTTGACGGGCGAAGGGCAGGGCGCCGTCGCCATCAAAGAGGGCTGGACGCAGAAGGACGGCAGGCTGCCGGTCAACCCGTCCGGCGGCTTGAAGGCCAAGGGCCATCCAATTGGCGCCACCGGCGTCTCCATGCATGCCATGACCGCAATGCAGCTCACCGGAAACGCGGGCGAATTGCAGGTGAAGGACGCGCGCCTCGGCGGTATCTTCAACATGGGCGGCACCGCGGTGGCGAACTACGTCAGCATCCTGGAACGCATCAAATAGCGGCGCTGGCGGTGGAATTCTTCGGCTGCCGGGCGGCGGACGCGGACCCCCGGCAGCGACGCGGCTTGGCACCTTCGACAGGGATTTCTCGGCGCCCTGAAATTGATCGCTGGGAGGGAGGTGTTAAAGTCAAAAACTGTGCTTTTATTGTTCGCGCGCAAATTACTCGGGGGTGGGTATGGAAGGCGCTAAATGACTAATATCCCAACGGATCTTTTGCGTACCCTGGTCGCCGTCGTCGATCTGCGCAGCTTTACCAAGGCCGCCGTCTCGCTTGGCTTGACCCAGCCGGCGGTCAGCGCCCAGATCAAGCGCTTGCAGTTCCTGCTCGGCGGCGAGGTATTCGACCGCAGCGTCCAGGGCATCAGCCTGACCCCGCACGGAGAAATGGTCGTCAGCTATGCGCGCCGCCTGCTCTCGATCAACGATCAGATCGTGCATCTGGGTAGCAGCGCCCCGCGCCCGGAGCTGCTGATCCGGGTCGGCACCCAGGGCGATTATGTCGCCTCGATCCTGCCCGGGGCGCTGGCGCGGTTCCGCGAGCGCTGGCCGGACGTGCGCTTCGTCGTGCGCACCCAGCCCTACGATCTGCTGCTGCGCGAACTGCGCAGCACCACGCTCGACGTCGTGGTCGGCCTGTCGCTCAATCGACCGCCCGATGCCTACAATTGCTGGGCGGAGGAGATCGTGTGGGTGCGCGGGATCAAGAGCCGGATCGACAACGACCGCCCAGTGCCGCTGGTTTCCCATGGCGAGTCGAGCGCCTATCACCGGGCGGCGGTTGGCGTCTTGAAAGAGGCCGGGCTTCCTTGGGATGACGTGTTCACCGGGCCGAGCATCGCCAGTCTCGCCGATGCCGTCGCCGCCGGTCTTGGCGTGATGGCGATCGCCCGCCGTATCGCCACCGACGTCGGCGTGATGATCTGGGAGGACGCGCCGCTGCCGAAACTCCCCGACCTCTATCGCGGAATCTATGTGCGCGAGGGCGGCGCCCGCGCCGCCTACGAGCAACTGGCCGACGAGGTGGCCGCCACTCTGAAGGCGCCCGCGACCGGTGCGCGCAAGCTGGTCGCCGTCGACAAGACGCGCACGGCGAGCCCGGCCGCTTGATCCTTTTGTCATTCCCGGACGCGAGCCAACGGGTCCGCGCCACGGAATGACAATGATTGTTACCGAACCCTGCGCTCTGCCGCCGGCGGCAGGTAGGAATCGTCGAAAATATCGTCCGGGTGGGGCTTTGCCGCACTGAACTTGTAGGCGAGCGCGAGCTGGTCGATGGCACGGGTAAAGCGCGCGCGGTCGATGCCGCCATAGCCGTTCGCCTTCACCTCGGGGGTGACGATGTTGTCGCGGATCACCATGGCGAGCCGCTCGACCTCAAGCTCCTTCTTGAGCGTGTCATTATGCTTGAGCACCACGTCGACTGCGGCACGCGGTGCTGCCACCGTCCGCTTCAGGCCCTTGAGAAAGGCGCGCAGGAAGCCGCGCACGGCTTGCGGGTGCTTGCCCGCGAACTGGCTGTTGACGATGATGGCGTTGCCGTAGAGATCGACGCCGTAGTCGGCCATCAGCAGCACGACGATATCGTCGACCGGCACACCCTTGTCGTCGAGATTGATGAAGGATGAGAATGAAAGGCCGGTGATGGCGTCGACCTGGCCGGCGGCCAGCATCGGCTCGCGCAGCGGCGGGGCGATATTCTCGATCGTGACCTTGCTGGCGTCGATGCCGTTAGCCTTCACGAAGATCGGCCACTGCGCGTAAGCGAGATCGCCGGCCGGGGCGCCGAGCTTCTTGCCTTCCAGGTCCTTCGGCACGGCGATGCCGCGGCTCTTGCGGCCGATCACAGCATAGGCCGGCCGGTTAAAGAACATGAACACGGCCTTGACCGGCGCCTTCGGGTGGGCGTCGCGGTACTTGATCAGCGCATTGATGTCGGCAAGGCCCATCTCATGGCTGCCGGACGCAACTCGGGTGATCGGCTCGAGCGGACTGGTGCCCGCATCGATGCTGACATTGAGGCCCTCGGCCTTGTAGTAACCCCGGTCGAGCGGCAGCAGGAACGGCGCCGCCGGCCCTTCGATGGCGCGGTCGAGCGTGAAACGGACGCTGATTTCCGCCGCTTTGGCGCCGGTGACCAGCAGGGCGGCAAGCGCGAGACCCACCCAGGCCAGCCGGCCGGCGCGGTGGGCGCTCATGGCAGTGGTCCTTTCCGCAGCCCGCGCATGCATTTCCCGGCAATCGCTAATTCTCAAGGCCCGCTCAGCAAAAACCATGCTCCCGCAAAGAGCAAGGCAGCATCACAGTAAACACGGCAATCTTTGGTGGCATGGCTAACTCTGCCGGTTGCATCGCCGGTTGGCTGGGCAGGGTGGTTAAGATTCTCGCCCGCGAGAATCGCGCGATTGGGATATTGTGACTGCGGGAAGCGTGGAGCCATGCCGGCAGCAAGAGCAAAGATGGCAGCCAGCGACATTCCGCCCTTCCGCGCGCCCTATGCGCCGGCGGATGAGACGATCGCCGTTGCCTTGTTGGAGACGGCCGCTCGCAGCGGCGAGGCCGAGGCGCGTATCGATGCGCGCGCCACCCGCCTAGTCGAAGCGATCCGCGCCCGCACGGGCGGCCTCGGCGGGGTGGAGGATTTCCTGCACGCCTATGCGCTCTCCACCAAGGAGGGTCTGGCGCTCATGGTGCTGGCCGAGGCGCTGCTGCGGGTGCCCGACGCCGCCACCGCCGACCGGCTGATCGAGGACAAGCTCAAAAGCGGCGACTGGGCGCATCACGACACCCGCTCGACCGCATTTCTGGTGTCGGCGTCGGCCTGGACGCTCGGCATCACGGCCCGCGTCATCCATCCGGGCGAGACGCCGGATGGCATCGTCGATGGGCTCATCAAGCGGCTTGGCCTGCCGGCGGTGCGCGCCGCCACAAGACAAGCGATGCGGCTCATCGGCTCGCATTTCGTGCTCGGCGAGAGCATCGGCGAGGCGCTCGAGCGCGCCGGTGCGCAGCGCGAGTTTCTCTATTCCTTCGACATGCTGGGCGAGGGTGCCCGCACCGCCGCCGATGCCGAGCGCCATTTCGAATCCTACGCCCATGCCATCACGGCGATCGGCAAGAGCGCCGGCAACGATGCGCTGCCGCGCCGGCCGGGCATTTCGGTCAAGCTGTCGGCGCTGCATCCGCGCTACGAGCCCTTGGCGCGCGAGCGCGTGCTCAAGCAACTCACCCCGCGGGTGTTGCAGCTGGCGCGCCTCGCCAAGAGCGACGCGCTCAATTTCACCGTCGATGCCGAGGAGGCCGACCGGCTAGAATTGTCGCTCGAGGTGATCGCGGCGGTGTTGCGCGATTCTTCGCTTGCCGGCTGGGACGGCTTTGGGCTGGCGGTGCAGGCCTATCAAAAACGCGCCGGCGCGGTGGTCGACTGGATATCCGAAATGGCGGCGGCGCTCGATCGTCGGCTGATGGTGCGGCTGGTCAAGGGCGCCTATTGGGACGGCGAGATCAAGCGCGCGCAGGAGCGCGGCCTTATCGATTATCCGGTGTTCACCCGCAAGGCGATGACCGACCTCTGCTATCTCGATTGCGTGAAAAAGCTGCTCAAGGTGCGGCCGCGGCTCTATCCGCAATTCGCCACGCACAATGCCTTGACGGTGGCGAGCGTGATCGAACATGCCGGCGGCACCGAGGGCTACGAGTTTCAGCGCCTGCACGGCATGGGCGAGGCGCTTTACCAAGCGCTGCTCGACGAATTGCCGGGGCTCACCTGCCGCGTCTATGCGCCGGTCGGCGGCTATGCCGATCTGCTCGCCTATCTGGTGCGCCGCCTGCTGGAGAACGGCGCCAATTCGTCCTTCGTGTCGGTGGCGGCTGACCCTTCCGTGCCGATCGCCGACATCTTGAAGCGCCCGCAAAGCTGGATCACCGCGCCGGCGCGGGCACGCAATACGCATATACCGCTGCCGCGTGACCTGTTCGTGCCCGAGCGGAAGAATTCGTCCGGCATCGACTTCGGCGACAGTGAAGCGCTCGAGGCGCTGCTGGCCGAGATCGATATGGCGCGCGCGCAGAAAATAAGCGCCGCGCCGCTCATCGACGGCGTTGCCGTGCGCGGCCATGAACGCGTCGTGGTCTCGCCGATCGACGGCAAACGTATCGGCGGCGTGCAGGAGGGCGACGCGGCGATCGTTGCGGCCGCGCTGTCGGCCGCGCAAGCCGGCTTCGCCGCCTGGAACGCGACGCCGGTAGCGACGCGCGCCGCCGCGCTCACGCGCGCCGGCGACTTGATCGAGCAAAACCGCGGCCCGCTGATCGCGCTCCTGCAAAGCGAGGCCGGCAAGACGCTCGACGATTGTGTCGCCGAAGTGCGCGAGGCCGCCGATTTCTGCCGCTATTACGCCGCGCAGGCCCGCCGCACGTTCGCGCCGCAAGCGCTGCCTGGCCCGACCGGCGAGAGCAACGAGCTGCGTTACCGCGGCCGCGGCGTTTTCGTCTGCATCAGCCCGTGGAATTTCCCATTGGCGATCTTTACCGGCCAGGTGGCGGGCGCGTTGGTCGCCGGCAATGCCCTTGTCGCCAAGCCCGCCGAGCAGACGCCGCTTATCGCTTCTGAAGGGGTAAAGCTGATGCATGCCGCTGGCGTGCCGGCAAGCGCGCTGCATCTCGTTCCCGGCGACGGCACGGTCGGCGCCATGCTCGCCGCCGGCGCCGGCGTGGCCGGCGTCGCCTTCACCGGCTCGACCGAGGTCGCCCAGGCGATCAACCGCGCGCTCGCCGGCAAGGACGGGCCGATCCCGCCGCTGATCGCCGAGACCGGCGGCATCAATGCCATGCTCGTCGACGCCACGGCGCTGCCCGAGCAGGTGGCCGACGACGTCATCACCTCGGCCTTCCGCTCCGCCGGGCAGCGCTGCTCGGCGCTGCGTTTGTTGTGCGTGCAGGAGGACGTCGCCGAGCGCGTGCTCGCCATTGTCGAGGGCGCGGCGCGCGAGCTCGCGCTCGGCGATCCGCGCGATCCGGCGACCCATGTCGGGCCGGTGATCGACGC
>Ga0315550_1002803_pt1 | contig 10595 bp, 8 predicted proteins | sample SalMarSW160190MG_2_FD_203100 | JGI IMG/M metagenome (GOLD analysis project Ga0315550, IMG submission 203100) | Salt marsh sediment microbial communities from the Plum Island Ecosystem LTER, Massachusetts, United States - Salt Marsh Sediment SW1601-90 ... | reverse complement strand
GCTTTGTTCTTGGGGGGCCGTGGGGGGGGGCTTTATTTAACGTCTTTATTTTTTAATAATGTGTTAGGCATGTTTATTGGCTGGCTTCTAATTTTATTAGTAGGCCTAGTAGATATGGCGCACCTGCATAAGCCCCTTAGATTCTGGAGGATGCTTTTAAAACCCGGCTCTTCATGGATTGCCCGCGGTTTTATCTCTATTGCTTTCTTCATTGTTCTTGCCGCTGTACAACTTGCTCTATTCTTCTGGCTTCAGGGAACAGCATCGGAGAATGTATTCAGGGTTTTATCCGGACTGTTTGCGTTCGGTGTGGTAATCTATGGCGGCTTTGTTCTGAGTTATGTGAAAGCGATCCGATTATGGAATTCAGCCATAATACCGCTGCTTTTTATTGTTTCCAGCCTGGTTGGAGGGGTTGCTGTTTTTTCCATTATCAGTCTGGGTCAAAACACAAATCCAATAACTACATTAGTATCTGTTCTCCAGATAACGCTGGTGTTTTATGCAGTCATTCTAGGACTGTATTTATGGATTTCTTTCTATAGCAGCCCCGCTGCACGGAATTCCGTGATATGGATACTCAAAGGTAATATCGCTTATATTTTTTGGATTCAGGTGGTCTCGGTGGGCATAATTATACCTTTGTTTATATTCTTTCTTGCCGAATCTGAGGCGACTGCGTTATTAAACACCGGGGCTGTCTTCGTGGTTTTGGGTAATCTCGCTTTAAGATATATTCTTTTAAAAGGCGGTATATACAGTCCTTTGGCTCCATCTAATGAGAATAAATTCTGAGGGAGGAAAAACGAATGGAAATAGTAAAGAAATAGCTTTCGATAAAATAGTAATAACGAGAAAAGACACGAATTATAGCGAGGGACTAGACAAATGAAAGAATATTTAGATTTCTCAAAGGGACCCCTGCCCGATGTCGAATTTAGTGAATGGGCGGATTTCTGGGAGGGAACACGTCAAGGTGAGATACGCCTCCCAAGGTGCCGAGATTGCAATCAATTTCATTTTTACCCGTGTTGGCTCTGCCCGTTCTGCCACTCTCCAAATATCGAGTGGTACGCAGTTACTAGCCAGCCCAGGCTGTTTACCTGGACTTATGTAAGACGGAACCTTAGCCCGGTTTTTGCCATCCGCGGTCCTTACATCGTGGCACTGGTAGAATTTGATGAAGCTCCGAACCTGTACCTCACCACTAACATTATTGAATGCCAACCCGAGGATATTTATATCGGGATGCCCCTGGAAGCCGTTTTCCAGCGGGTTGACGATAAAATTACGATGCCCATTTTCCGGCCGATGAAAGATAAACATGCAGCCTGATTAAAAAAAGGAGATATCAGCATATGGAGAGTTTACGTGACAAAATAGCTATCGTTGGCATAGGAGAAACTGAATATTCGTTTAAGCTTAACCGGGGGGCGAGGGAACTCATAACCGAAGCCATTTATAAGGCCCTTGATGATGCCAAGATTAGCCCCAAGGATATAGATGGAGTCGTTACCGAGAGTACATGGGTACAGCAATTCCTTAATCATCCCGAACTGGCTTTAGGCCTCGGAATTAATACCCGTTATGCAGGCGGTATAGGGAGCACGGGTAATGGTAACGTGGCTTCATTTCACCTTGCCGCCAAAGCTATTGCCGCAGGTCAAGCGGATACTGTTCTTACATATTTTACAAATGGCTACGGTTCGCAACAGGATATACCGAAGACCGCCTCTGGAGCTAGAAGAGAGGATATCACCAGGGGCATCAAGGACTCGTTTGAGGCACCTTACGGCTCAAACGGTCCCCGTATCTATTTTGCACAAGTAGCCAACCGCTATATGTATGAGTATGGTCTTACCAAGGAGCAGTTTAGCAGGCAACTAGGGGCAATCGCCATAAACAATCGCCGCAATGCGGTTCTTAATGGCCGGGGGGTGGAGAAAGAGCCTCTCACATATGAAGACTACCTGAATAGTCGCATGATAGCAGACCCGCTAAGGCTTTTCGATTTCTGCCGTTGGAATGATGGGGCCTGCGCCTGGATAGTGACCTCCGCCGAGCGAGCTAAAGGCTTTCCCCATGCGCCGGTTTATGTTACGGGAATGGGCTCTAGTTGGACCCCGGAGGCTCGGGGTGACTACTGGACCCAGGGGGGAAAGAATTATCTCTACAAGCCACACATGGCCGTAGCTCTGGACAGAGCACTTCAAATGGCCGGCATATCCAGAGGAGACCTGGACTTTGCTCAAATATATGACGCCTATACCATAATGGTTCTGATATTCTTAGAAAGTCTCGGCTTTTGTAAAAAAGGTGAGGGTGGAGCATTCGTCGAAAGCGGCGCCATCAGCCTTGAGGGCTCTTTACCCATTGATACACATGGCGGTAATCTCTCGCATTCCTACATAAATATGGCTAGCCACATCGTTGAGGCGGTACGGCAACTCAGAGGTGATGCCGGTGCCTGCCAGATAAAGGATGCAGAGTACGGGATGATCGAAGGTGGCAGTTCTTGGGAGGAGTTCGTTACCATTTTAAGGAGGGCTTAGACACCAAGAAGAAAAGGATGGATAGGGGGTAGAATATAATGGAAAAAACGGCAGGGGAATTATATGAAGAAAGGCAAAAGAGAATCAACGATGCTATACAGTTAAAAAAAACGGATAGAGTCCCGATCTGGTTCCACGATACGGGATTCTTCCCGGCTAAGTACGCTGGCATAACCTTCGAAGATGCCATGTATAATACTGGCAAACTATTCACGGCGTACAAAAAAACCATGAAGGATTTCGAGCCGGATGCATTCTCGAGCCCATTTACTGTCGTCCATGTGCCGGGGGAGACCCATGAAACGCTTGACATTAAGCAAGTCAAGTGGCCGGGGCACGGAGTGAGCCCGTTACATACCTTCCAGTTTGTGGAAGGGGAATACATGAAAGCGGATGAATATGATATTTTCCTTGATGACCCTACCGATTTTACTATCAGGTACTATCTTCCTCGAATCCTGGGGGCCATGTCACCACTGTCCACAACCCCGCCAATAAAGTCTTTTTTGAGTGGATATTTTGGACTGTCACCAAGTGCCGCTTTCGCCACCGGGGCGGTTGTAAAGGCTTTCGAGTCTTTTTACAAGGCGGGCCTCAGCGTACAGAAACATATGTCTGACCTTTCTTCATTTCATGAAGATATGAAAGCCCTGGGCTTTCCATTATCATTTGGAGGAGGTGCGCTAGCCCCGTTTGACCTGCTCTCTGACATGCTGAGGGGGATGCGGGGACTAATGCTGGATATGTACCGACAGCCAGAAAAGGTCCTGGCAGCTATTGACAAAGTGACATCAATGTCAATCGAGCAGGCTTCCTCTTCGGCTACATCCAACGGAAATCCAATAATATTCATCACCCTCCACAGGGGGGCCCACGGATTCATGTCGCCGAAACAATTTGAAACTTTCTATTGGCCTTCTCTGAAAAAATTGATCCTGGCTTTGATAGACAAGGGATTGATTCCCTGTCCGTTCTTTGAAGGGGACTATACGTCACGCCTCGAATATCTCGCAGAACTACCAAAAGGGAAGGTCATAGGGCAGTTCGATAGCACTGACCCCGTGAAAGCCAAGAAAATCCTGGGCGATACCATGTGTATTGCCGGAATGATGCCTCTTTCACATTTACAGACGGCTAGCTTCGACAAAGTTGAAGAATATACCAAGAAACTTATTGACGTCGTTGGTGAGGGTGGTGGGTTTATCATGGGGCCCAGAGGTTCCATGGACGAATCTGACCCCGAACGCGTGAAAGTCTGGGTTAACCTTACCAAGCAGTATGGCGTATACAAGTAGACCATAGTTACTACCGGTTTTAAGTATAGTACGTATGGCTGGCGCCCGTGGCCGGGAGCGGCTACGGCCTTTTCAATCAGCGGAGTATTTGTATATTCTCAGTATAATAACTGACTGTCTAAATATTGACATACTCGGGTAAATAAATTATAATGCCGTAGATAATATGAAACTCCTTCCTGGGCGATTTTAGAATCGAGCTCACGGGTTTTTTACCGATGCTCAGGCCCTATAGGAAAGCTGGTAGTTTTATGAAGGAAATAGAGAGGTGAAAGAATACTTAGATTTCTCAAAAGGGCCTTTGCCCCTCATAGAAGATTACGAGGGGGCACCTTTCTGGGAAGGAACCCGCCAGGGTGAGATACGCTTTCCGAAGTGCCAGGACTGCAGTAAGTTTCATTGGTATCCCTGTACGCTCTGTCCATTCTGCCATTCCCCGAACATCAAGTGGCAGGCGCTAACAAGCCAGGCGAAATTATTTACCTGGTCGTACGTAAATTGGAACCTGCCGGCATTTGGCATCCGAGGACCTTACATCATGGTACTGGTGGAATTTGATGAAGCACCAGGGTTCTATCTTACATCTGACCTTGTGGAATGCCGGCCCGAGGATGTAAGTATCGGTATGCCTCTGGAAGTTGTATTCCAGCGGGTTAATGACAAAATTACGATGCCGCTTTTCAAGCCGACTGATGATAGGCAGTCATAGTTGGGTAGTAGAAAGAAGACTACGGGAATGAAGAGGTTACGAGACAAAGTTGCTGTCGTTGGGATAGGGGAAACCGAGTATTTGAGGAATTCTGGACGAAGGCCGAAGGAGCTCATAATTGACGCGGTTCATAAGGCACTTGACGATGCCAAGCTTACTTCCAGCAATATAGATGGTATGGTCAGTGGATTCAACGGGGCACAGTTGTTCAGCTGCAATGACCTTGCCTACAACTTAGGAATTAAATACCGTTTTCACGGCGACATGGGCGATTTTAGTGGCAGCAATACCAGCTCGTTTCATCTTGCCGCTATAGCTATTACTTCAGGGATGGCGGATTTTGCACTGACGTATTGTACCACTACCTATGGCTCATTAATGAAGATATTAGATGGTGAAGTTGAGGAAGGGACGGAGGAAGATGCCTCCAAGGTTGTCCCTATGGGTATGAAGGACTCTTTCGAGGCACCATATGGCTCCAACATGCCTGGTGTTTTCTTCGCCCAGATGGCCAACCGCTATATGCACGAATATGGAATTACTAAGGAGCAGCTTGTCAAATACCTTGGTGCGATTGTTATGAATCAGCGCCATAATGCGATTCTTAATGGCAAAGGGGTGATGCATAGGCAACTCAGTTATGAAGATTACATTAATAGTCCGATAGTAGTGGACCCGTTGAAGCGTGATGATTGCTATGTGATATCCGACGGAGCCTGTGCCTGGATAATCACATCAGCAGAGCGGGCCAGGGATTGCCCTAATATACCGGTATATGTTACGGGGATGGGCTACGGCTGTACCCCGATGGGCAGCGCTGACGCATTTACCCAGAAGGCAGGCGGATATTTATACAAGCCACACGAAAGCTCATCGCTGGAGCAAGCGCTCCAGATGGCTGATATAACCAGGGAAGACCTCAGCTTTGCTGAGATATACGATTCATATAGCACACAGCTTCTCTTGTCCTTGGAGAGTCTTGGATTCTGTAAGAAAGGTGAGGGTGGACCATTCGCTGAAAGTGGAGCTATTAGCCTTGAGGGGTCTCTACCGGTGAATACACATGGCGGACATCTTTCGCATTCTTGCATATATGGAGCTACTCACGTAGTTGAGGCGATACACCAGCTCAGGGGTGAAGCTGGGGCCTGCCAGGTGCATGATGCAAAGATAGGGATGGTCAGTGCCGGCACTATCTGGGAGAACTACGTTACACTCTTCAGGAGGGATTAAATTAGCCAGCAAATATGCTGCATGTTAGTGTTGCCGGTGTTTTAAAATATATCGGGTATATTAGAAAGGAGGAACAAGTGAGAAAAATAAAATCGGGTATATTAGAAAGGAGGAACAAATGAAAAAATCAAAAGCGGCAATTTTTATCTTGGTGGGGATAATATTGATGGTTATCCCGCTACTGGGTGCCTGCGGAGGAGAACCCACATCCACAACCCCAACCACAACAACACCCTCAGGCACAACGACACCCCCGGCAGCACCAAAGCCGGAAGGAACGTTTACATTTGGTGTATCAAGCCTGCAGACTGAAGGTTTTGTGCCCTGGATAACTTTCCTGTCCGACTATCTGGTATATGGACCTGTGTATGACTATATAGCGCTTGAATCTCCCACTGGAGAAAACATCCCCTGTGTGGCTGAGTCGTGGGAATTCTCAGAGGATTATACTGACCTTACGATTCATGTACGGGAAGGAATTCAGTTTCATGATGGATGGGGAGAGTTAACCGCCGAAGACGTTAAGTACCTAATAGACGAAATGAGGAGCGAGGCTTCTATCTCCGGCGTTAAGGCGTTTACGGAAATTATCGAGAGCGTAGAAGTAGTGGACCCTTACACCTTGATTGTTCACCAGAGTGAACCAAATGTAGACTACTCTGACTCATATGCGTTCAGTCCCCCCTATTGCCCGGTCCTTTGCAAGGCATACGTGGAGTCGGTCGGCGCGGAAGAAGCCAATATAAACCCGATAGGTTCCGGGCCCTACAAGCTGATTGAGAAGAAGACCGGGAATTACCTGAAGTACGAAGCAGTTGAAGACCACTGGCGAGTAGTCCCCGAGTTCAAATACCTCATCATACAGCAAGTTCCCGAGGAAAGTACCAGGATAGCCATGCTTAAGACGGGGGCGATTGATGCTACCGTTATTGGACCGGCCAGCCTGCCTGACCTGCAGGGAGAAGAAGACTTTACTATTGAAACGTGGCCTTATGGCGCCGTCAGCGCTATCATTTTCGGTGGACTGTGCAGGCCAGACGATGATATGTATCAAGAAGGGTATCATAACCAGGACCCGTGGACAGACATAAGAGTGCGCGAGGCTATGAATATAGCCATAGACCGTGACGCCATAAACCAGGCCCTGCATTACGGTACGGCTACACCGGTTTCGACAAATCTTGGGCTGCCGGGGTACACAGAAATAGAACCTTACCCGTACGACCCGGACAGAGCCAGGGAGTTGCTAGCGGAAGCCGCTGCGGACGGTGTTTTCACACCTAACTCAGAAGGAGGGTTTAGCTTCACCCTGGTGAGCTCACCATTCCATCCGGGAGTACCGATGATAGCCAAGGAGGCTGAAGCGGCAGTCGGTTACTGGGATGACATTGGAATAAAAGCTGAGATCAACCCGCTGGACTTCGGAGCCTACTACTCCAGAACGCATAACATCGAAACCGCCGGAGAGTGCTTCACTTACAGGAACCTCTGGGGAGGGGCTAACCCTTACACACAACTGTTGACGCTTGACAAAACCGCAGGTTGGGGCTTCATGTATCAATGCGAGGAGGCGGATATATGGACGCCCATGTGCCAGGAAGCCCTTGCGGAGTTTGACTTAGAGAAAAGAAGCGAGATGTACAAGGAGATTTGTCAGTTTGTGGTTGACAGTTATACAACCATACCCCTCCTGCAAGTCCCCTACTTGGTTGTGAAGAACAATAAAACGGTTGGAGAGTGGACTCCAAACAGCAGCAGCTACTACTACAACTTTGAGTATATCCGTCACCCAGAGCCATTGAATACCTTCCGACTGTTTGATCTTGACTGATATATTGGTATCTTGAACCGTTAACTGAGTAAACCCTGGAAAGCTAAAGAGTTCCCGGGGGTTTTACCCCCGGGAACTCCGAAGCGTTGTTTAGCTGTAAAACCATACTAATTTTGTCAGCGAAGTTAGTCTGGCTGTCGCATGTTGGTTGGGGCCGAAACTACCCAGCATGCCTTTACCCTAAATAGCCCGAAGTTCAAAATAGCTAAGAATAGTGAAGGAGGAAAAGATAAGAATGGCTGGGAAATTAGCAGGCAAGGTCGCGGTGGTTACCGGAGCCGGAAGTCAATCTGGTATCGGCATGGCAGTAGCTTTAGCCATGGCAGCCGAAGGCGCCAAGGTAGTGGTCAATGATATCGGTAAGGACCCGGACGGCTCCTGGGGGGCGGATAGAGTTGTAAAAGAGATAAAAAGCGCCGGCGGTACAGCCGTGGCCAACTACGATAGTGTTGCCAGCATGAAAGGCGGTCAGAGCGTTGTAAATACGGCTATCAGCAATTTCGGCCGCATCGATATCCTGGTTAACACCGCTGGTACTTTCAGAATAGTGCCGACGGTTGAGCTTACAGAAGAGGAATGGGATGCTACGCTCAACGTGCATATAAAGGGAGTCTTCGCTACTACGCAGGAAGCTGTCAAACATATGATAAAGCAGAAGAGCGGCGGCAGGATAATTAACTTCACTTCCATGGCTGCATACACGCCGGATTTGGGCCCGGGCGCGAGCATCGCGTACTGTGCGGGTAAAGGGGGAGTCCTCGGTTTCACCAGGCAGCTGGCCGTGGAATTGAAGGAACATGGCATCACAGCCAATTCCATATCGCCCGGGGCAAAGAGCACTTTGTTCCCATACCCGGCGCCGGGGCCGGAGTTCGTGGCGCCGATGATTGTCTATCTGGCGACCGATGAAGCCAAAGACATAACCGGCCAGATTATCCGCATTATGGGTGGAGATGTCATCGTCTTTGCTCCGCCCATGGGAGAGCCATTAGGACATCATTACCTCCATAAGTCGGGTAAATGGACAGTCGACGAACTTATCGAGATTATGCCTAGGATGGCAGCGCCCTAAAACCCGCGGAATTCTGAATATAGTAAAATATATATAAGATAAGGTGATAATGGCTGGAAAATTAGCCGGCAAGGTCGCGGTAGTCACCGGAGCCGGGAGTCAATCCGGTATCGGCCAAGAAACAGCCTTAGCCATGGCGGCCGAGGGTGCCAAGGTAGTGGTGAACGATATCGTTAAGGATCCGGACGGCTCCTGGGGGGCGGATAGAGTAGTTAACGAGATTAAAACCGCCAACGGCACGGCCGTGGCCAACTATGACAGTGTTGCCAGCATGGAAGGCGGTCAGAAAATCGTCAGGACCGCCATCAGTAACTTTGGCCGCATCGATATCCTGGTTAACTCGGCGGGTAATTTCAAAATGGCACCCACCGTTGAGTTTACAGAGGAAGATTGGGATGCCATACTTAACGTGCATTTGAAAGGGCTTTTCGCCACTACCCAGGAAGCCGTCAAGGAGATGATAAAGCAGAAGAGCGGCGGCAGAATAATTAACTTCACTTCTGTAGCTGCCTATACATTCAGTACCGGGCCGGGTCCCAGCGCCGCGTACTGCACGGCCAAAGCGGGTATTCTCGGTTTCACCAGGCTGTTAGCGGTGGAATTGAAGGAGTATGGCATTACGGCCAATTCCTTATCACCTATCGCGACCACCGCTCTCAACGCGTTTGATCCTAGCGGGCCGGGGCCGGAGTACGTGGCGCCGATGCTGGTCTATCTGGCGACCGACGAAGCCAAAGATATAACCGGCCAGATTATCCACATTATGGGCGGAGAAGTCTGTGTCTATGCCCCGCCAATGGGAACGCCAGGAGGACATCATTACCTCCATAAGGCAGGCAAGTGGACGGTGGAGGAACTCACCGAGCTTATGCCGAGGATGGTGTGAGGCCAACGCATTAGTTTCAACATGGCTGAATACGGGTAGATTCCAGTGTTGATTTATCACTGGTTCTCAGGGTCAACTAACATCTTGGGGGCACCTAGACACCCTGAATGCCATGATGGTCCACCGTTCTAAGGAGTCCTTAGAAAAGCTTAGAATAATAGTGCGAAAGGAGTGAAAATGGCTAGAGGATATGCGGGGAAGATTTTATTTGTAGATCTCTCTACGCGGGAAATCAAAGAAGAGACGCCCCCTGATAGTCTCTATAAAGACTTTATCGGAGGCTCGGGTCTTGGTGCCAGGATTCTTTACAGTCGGCAGAAGGCGGGCGTTGACCCGCTCGGGCCAGAGAACATCCTTGGTTTTGTTACCGGTCCGCTCACTGGTACTCCGGCTGTTACCGGTACCCGGTACCAAGCAGTAGCGAAATCGCCACTTACCGGCGGTTGGGGGGATGCTAATTCGGGGGGGTATTTTGGACCTGTCCTCAAGTTCGCCGGCTATGATGCTGTATTCGTCAACGGAATATCAGATAAACCGGTTTTTCTCTTTATCGACGATGGGAAAGCTGAGATAAGAGATGCCAGGCACCTATGGGGAAAAAGTACTTATGATACCGAAGATATGCTGAAGGCTGAGTTATCCAAAGATGTAGAATGCATCTGCATCGGCCCGTCTGGAGAGAACCTTGCCCGCATCGCCTGCATTGTCACTACGAAGGGGGCTGCAGCCGGGCGCTCGGGGTTAGGTGCGGTCATGGGATCTAAAAAATTGAAGGCAGTGGCCGTCAGAGGCAATAAGAAATTACACCTCGCCAATGAGGAGGCAGCTCAAAAGTTACGGCGGGAGCACGTGGGCGAATTGAATACACCGAGATTCGGAAAAGTATTCCTTGAGTTTCATCACACGTACGGCACTGCCGACCAGGCCGACCAGGCGGCGCATAACGGTGATGCTCCGGTTAAGAACTGGGGTGGCATCGGCGTTGTAGACATGCCAGACGTATCAGGACTCACTCTG